>Ga0315322_10000014_pt1 | contig 110382 bp, 62 predicted proteins | sample M110021515metaG_FD_203461 | JGI IMG/M metagenome (GOLD analysis project Ga0315322, IMG submission 203461) | Ammonia-oxidizing marine archaeal communities from Monterey Bay, California, United States - M1 100m 21515 | ecosystem: Environmental > Aquatic > Marine > Intertidal zone | place: USA... | reverse complement strand
TTTAAATTGGTTGCGGGGGTAGGATTTGAACCTACGACCTTCAGGTTATGAGCCTGACGAGCTACCTGGCTGCTCCACCCCGCGATTAAAAGTGATTGTGCCCTCGTGGACGCGGGCGGAAACTAGTGTTTGCCTAGATCTATTGCAAGATTTAATTTCCTCGTTTTTATTTCTCTGTGTCTGGGTAGCTACCAAACATCTTAACCAACGAGCAGTGCTTCTCAAGCTCAACCAAAGCATCAGCGACCGCCGGCTCCGTACAATGCCCTGCGAGGTCGACGTAGAAGATGTATTCCCAATCTCGCTGTTTAGATGGACGGGACTCGATCTTACTCATGTTGACATGCAACTTGTCAAATGCCTGTAGTGCTTTGACCAAAGATCCCGGTTGATCCCGAACAGAAAAAAGAATTGATGTTCGGTCGTTACCTGTCGCAGGGCAGGTCTTTTCACCAATGATAAGAAATCGCGTAGTGTTCGTTGCACGATCCTGAATAGACTCTTCTAACATGTCTAGCTGGTGAAGCTCAGCTGCGAGTTTGCCACCGAGAGCGGCAGCACCCTGGTCAGCATTCTCATACGCCAGCTTTGCCGCCTTGGTTGTAGAGGAAACTTCGACAAGATCGGCTTTGGGAAAATTACGTAAAATCCAATTCCGGCATTGACCGAAAACCTGGGGGTGCGAGTAGAGAGTTTTAATATTCTCTCGAGGTATGGCCGCCATTAAACCATTCTCGATACGAAGAAGGATTTGAGCACAAATCTGGAGTGGCGAATCAACGAATAAATCTAATGTGTGCGACACTGCTCCTTCGGTTGAATTCTCAATAGGCACGACACCATAATGCGCCTTACGGCGAGCAACCTGATCAAACACTTCGGCGAAATTCGGCTGCGATAGGTAGTTCACTGAATGACCAAACTTTTCGATCGCCGCCTGGTGCGTCCAAGTCCCTTCTGGCCCCAGATAGGCAATAGTTAGGTTGTCCTCAAGAGCCAGGGCGGCAGACATGATTTCGCGGTATATGGCAATGATTGATTTATCAGGAAGCCGACCACCTTGGTTCATTGCCGCTAGTCTTTGCAGTAAAGCATGCTCGCGCTCAGGCGCATAAATTTGAAGGTCTTCATCTTTCTTAATCTCGCCAACTTCATGCACCAAATCAGCGCGCTCGTTCAACAGATTGAGCAGTTTGTGATCAAGAGCATCAATTTTCTTTCGTATATCGTCGAGTGGCACGTTGAAATATAGAATTAAGTAGTTTAAAATGAGAGGATATAGTTTCCTATCCTTCGGGGTCGATAGCGGTTAGATCAGAATCCCCATCTACCGGGTCTGGCCCGCTTTGAGGAATCCCCGCTGCTGAGAGAGCGAGTTGTTTTTCAATTTGCTCAGCGTTGATATCGTTGTCATCTGAGGATTGTTCATCACCTTCCTGTGTTTCACCAGCATCATTAATCACTTCTGGTTCAGGCTCGGGTAACTTTACAGTCCGCAACTCGGCTGAGTTAGGTAGTTCTTCCACAGATTTGACACCGAAGTGTTCAAAAAACAGATCTGTTGTTTCATATAGGAGTGGACGCCCGGGAAGATCTGCACGCCCGCCAATTTTTATTAACTCTCTATCAAGAAGCTTCTGGAGCATACCATCACATGAAACACCTCGAACGGCTTCGATGGATGCTTTGGTAACAGGTTGTCGATAAGCAACGATGGCGAGTGTCTCCATGGCGGGTCCGCTAAGCCTACTTGGTTTTCTACCTGGAAAAAGTTGCCTAACGAATTCCGCATACTCGGGGCGAGTGTAAATTTTCCAACCTTTGGCACGTTCAGCGCACGCAAACGCTCGTCCGCTCTCCTCATAAGCATGGTTCAACTTGGCAATTGCCTCAGTGATGGAATCCTCGTTAACATTGGCAAAAGCGCTGAGAGATTCGTCGAGTTCCGTTTTAGAATCCGTATCGGGATCTTCGCTATCCACAGCAATGGCATCCTCGGCCTCGGCAATACGAGCGCGTATGAGACGAGCGATTTCCGAACCTGAGAGTGGATCCTCTGAGGCAATAAGTATGGCTTCAATAATGGCAGGTAGATGCATAGACGCTCGAAACACTATAAAAGCCAGACAGGAATGCAAGTCTCTGGAACATTTGATCTAGGCTTTTTGTTCAAATATAAAATCAAACGCTACTGAGAGAAGCTAGTATAACGAGTCAGTAATATTGCCCATTAATGAAAAAATAACGAAATTGCACATTTTGGTCTTGATGTGTGGCAGGTAATCATGGAGTTTCTGCCCGCGCCTGCTTCAGTAGGTGTCATTTTACTCACGGGGAGTAGCTCAGCTTGGTAGAGCGCTGCGTTTGGGACGCAGATGTCGCAGGTTCGAATCCTGTCTCCCCGACCATTTTCTTTTAGAAAATGCACCCCACTCGCTAAGCGAGTTTAAAGGATGAGAACATAGTTCGAGCGCACAGCGCGGATAACATCAAAGTTTGATGAGCGAGGCTTAATTTTGTGGCCGATGTTTCTCCAGAAGTTTTTGAGTCGCTTTGACTCCCTCGATAGGTCCCAGTTTTTCACCTTCGTATTCAATCGAGATGATTTTTTTATACTCCACATCATTAATACTTCTGATCAGGCGGAAATAACTGAGGCTTTTTTCGTCACCCTTTTCATCAAAGCTCCAGCTCTTGGCAGAAACAGATTCAGAATACGGCATCATCGCCACCGTGCCACAGTATGGATCGGATAGCTTGCCAAAATCTGGCATCAGCTTACAGGCTGGGTGGTTCATGATCCTCGCGAGAGCCGCCAGGAAGTGCCCATTGCGCGCCCATGTTGATGCACCTGGTTCGATCACAACCATCACACCCTTGCTCTTGGCGTAATCGGCAAGTGGCGTCAGAGCTTCGATTGAATTGGTGAGCGCCACCTTACGCTTACCACCATCGGGAGCCTTGAGAAACACGCGAACAAATTTGGAACCCAGTATCTCTGCATGATCAACGTATTTCTTGTGTGCATCACCACCCTTCTTGCGTTCTTCAACAGTTTTACCAGTCGCATCAACCGCCCCTGCCATCACCAAAAATATATTTGTATTGGCTGCATCCGACCGCTTTTTCAGCTCCCGGTAAAATTCAAGATTGTTCCTTTTGTCCTCTGGAAATCCACCGTCCCAGATGTCAATTTCTGTGATGCCAAATGTTTTCTTGGCAAATGCCGGGTAATCGAGCGCCTTCAAACTACCATCTTTAAATAGATTGCGCAGCGAATACATCGACAAACCAATCGCGTAGCTCTCAACTTTATTGGCCTCATCGGCATGTTTGGCCTCATCGGCAAGTGACTTAACTGGAAACATACCAGTAAAAAAAAGACATATGGCAAATAATACAGGTATGGAGCAAATCATTGTTTTCATGTGCGATGATACGTTTATATGGTCCACAATTTTTTAACAATGTCAATATGGCTGATCATCATTAAAAAATAGTTACGATGCCTACAAACTACCTTATTTTAGAGTTACGGTTAAGTTTCTAATGCGTTACTTAAGTTTGCAAAAAATCACCATGTATTTACACAAGCTTTTGTGTCCCCCATGACAAAGTCACATCAAAAGCCAGCTTTTGCATTAATAGCTACTATCTCTGTGATGGTTCTATTGGTGCTCGTAGCGCTAGCAATGCTCAGCTTAGCGACGGTCGAAACGCGTGCTAGTAATAACAGTTCAGCGCAAGCAAAGGCCCAAGCTAATGCCAGACTGGCACTGATGTTCGCCATAGGTGACCTGCAAAAACAACTAGGTCCCGATCAGCGAATCTCAACCACCGCTAACCAGATCAACAAACCGGGAACTGACGGTAAAGAAACACTCGCAGCTGTCGGTAACCGACACTGGACAGGCACCTACGAAGCATGGCTTTCGACATCCACTGACCGCCCCTCTCCCAGTTTCAAGTCATGGCTCATATCAGGAACCCCGACCCTTCTCTCCCAGCTTAGTATGGCAGCGACCGAGCTTTCAGACAGTAGTAGCGTCGAACTGGTCGGCTCAGGCACCCTGGGAACAAATACTAATGGACAGGTCAAAGTGCCAGCCTTGAATCTTTCAATTGGATCTAACACAAACGGACGAATGGCATGGTGGGTAGGAGACCAAGGAGTCAAGGCCAGCCTCAGCACACCTCCCCCATCGGTTGGCAGTTCGCTCGCTGTGATACGTAACAATCTCCAATCAGCTCCGCGCAATGCCATTGAACTAGCCTCTGATGGAACTGCCAAGCCTTTCGCAGGCGTCGCGACTGATGACCCACGAATGCCTCGCGTGACTGGCTGGCAGCAAGCGGCACACCTCACCTCCGATCCAGCTTCGCCACGTCCGCTCTTCCATGATCTCTCGGCATTTTCCACCGGTTTGTTAACCAACGTCCGTAAGGGTGGCTTTCGCAAGGATCTGTCGATGAAAATGGAGACCTACACGAGTGCCCCAGACCTATCAGATCCAACAAACATTCTCTACTCAGTGAGGAGTCACATGACGGGTAACAATGAGGTTGGAATCAATTTCATGGAATTGTGGAGCTACTACAATCTCTACAAGGAACTCAAGTATAACGGTGGGCATGCTTATACCACTGGTGGTAGAATACCATCAAACACACCATATCTACAAACCAAACAAACAAAGGCCGAGCTCAACACAGACCCATGGGACCGGCTCAAACACCCGATCACGATCAATTATCAGACAATCTATTCACTGGAAGCTGACCCACACCCTAGTGAAGCCGGGAAGTTCATTCTATGGTTGAACTTTGATCCGGTAGTGACGCTGTGGAATCCACTGGATGTAGCCGTGGACGTTCCCAGACATGCCGAAGGTAGACAATGGAACTATCTTTATTCATTTTGGATGATTCCCTATGATATCATGGTTTCTGTTAACGGCCGCCCAGAGATTCGCTGTTCCATTATGAAGTCATCAAATTGGAAAAATGATGGCAACTTCCTAAAACTGAATGCCGGAGTGGTGGAAACCATCACCATGAAACCGGGAGAAGTGGTCAAGATTTCTCAGGGTGGCGATCTCTCCAGCAACAGCAGAGGACAGAGTGTCGGTGGATGGGAGGGCTTCAATGGGAAAAAAGGTTTTAATTACGGTGGAGGAGCCCGAGTGCCTTTACTGACCGATGCCAGCTCTGCCGGTAATTCTTCTGACATTCGCGTTGTTGTATCACCCACTGACACTATCTCATACAGAATAGTTCCGAGACAAAAGGCCCAGTCGGGCAATTCCCCCAAATTTGCCCTGACACACGTCTGGTTGAACCTTGGCGGCAGGGGTGGCAGCCTGCAAAGCTTCATCTCCGTTGATAGTCGTATAGGCTATTCGCGTGTGCAAGTCGGTGAGCAAAGGAGGTATGGACAATACTGGGGACCTAATCCTCTGGATATTCGTGCCGATCAGCATCCCGAGGTGTTTCCCGTGATTGAGGGTGCGACAATGACGCGCGATCTTCCCGTGAATGCACTCATTAATGAAAAAGCACCGTTCATGCTCCATACCTACTATGCGAAGACTGAAGAAGAAAATCTGTCTGGATCAAGGAGCCTAGCCAGATTCAATCCTCGAGCTTACAGCCTCAATTATTATGATCTAACAAAACGGGAGCGGGACATGCTCCCGTTCGAAACAAAAATGATCGGGATGACAAGTTGGCTCAGCGCCCCTTTGGATGAGACGATCTCTGGTCAAGGGTACTTCGGATCGAGTTTTGGCGCGGAATCTGGATCGAACTACGTGACCACCCACAGCGTGCCGCGGCAGCCAATCGTCTCGCTCGCTGCGCTGCAGCACTCATTTGCTAACGGGTTTAACATGCCCGATAGAATCACTCCTTGCTGGGATGGCAGGAACCCTGATCATACCAATCGTATCTACCCCATGGAGCCACAAATTTCCCACGCCATCGGCGGATCGTTGGCTCCCTCGGTGATCCCACCTAACAAAACCACTTATAACGACACTGCTGCTACAGCAATCCCTAACTATCCTCACCCTCTGGCAGATCACTCCTACCTCGCTAACTGTGAGCTTTGGGACGACTACTTTCTATCCGGCATTGCACCACAGCCTAAACCTGCCTTCAGCCAGCAAAAAGACCAGAAAACGGTCGCCCGTGAGTTCTTTAAGGATGGCAAAAAACTTCCTACAGCACGCTATCTATCATCGCTTCGTGGTGCCGATGCGAGTGCTCTGGTTGATTCGTTCTTCTCTGGAATCCGCCCTACTCAGGACTCGATCAACAAGGTTGCCAGCTATCTGCGTGTCGATGGTATGTTCAATGTGAACTCAACATCCGTGGAAGCATGGAAAGCTGTATTGGGCTCGCTTAAGGATCGTCCGATTGTCGTGCGCGCTGAAAACGGAACCGAATCCATTGCCCCAGAGGACGGAGACACACCCGTAGCAAACATCGGCGCCCCTAGGAATGTCATCGTCTCAGATGAAAGCGGAATGAAGCAGGATCAGTGGTATGGTCGCCGTGTCTTAACAGATGATGAAATCGAGAGTCTGGCTCAAGGAATCGTTTATGAGGTGCGCAAACGTGGACCATTCCTCAGTCTTGCAGATTTCGTCAACCGCCGCGTTGGCAGCGACAAAGATCTTGCCCGCGCTGGAGCGATACAATGCGCTCTGGACTCCGATGATGTTAGCGTTAATAAAAAACAAAACGCGAACCGTTCCGTCGACGCTACCACGGCTGGCCGATTTGAATTTTCCGAAGCCGAAGAGGGTGCGATGCATTACGGTGCCCCTTCTCTCGTCAAGCAGGGTGATATCCTCACACCGATCGCACCCGTGCTCTCCGCACGCTCGGATAGCTTTATTATCCGCTCTTACGGGGAAGCGTTAGACGGTAATGGACAAGTGATCGCACAAGCTTGGTGTGAGGCAGTCGTCGAACGCCAAAGTGAATACCTTGATACAGCTGATAAGCCTGACGTGCCTACCGCTAGCCTGAGTGAAGCCGTCAACCGCAGCTTCGGCAGGCAGTTCAAAATCATCTCATTTCGCTGGCTTAATCCGCGTGAAGTCTAGATAATGCGCAGCGTGATCCGGTTCGTATTAATTAGCCTCTTCGTCTTTTCCTCTGCCGTCTTCGGGGCACCGATGAAAAAAGGTGAAGTTGAAGTCCGCCTGCTTGCGGAGAGGATACCCAAGAACCTTGGCAAGATCTTGCTTGCCACCAAAGAGGCTCGGTCTGATCCATTTGACCTGCCGATGAATAACCTCTCCAAACCGCAGAAACCGCCTGCTAGGCTGTTCAGTATCTGGTCGGTGGATAGAAATGCATCCATCGCGACGGTTAAACTACCTGAGGATGGAAAGTCATTTATTATTCTGCTGCTGCCGGATTCAAAACCCGGATACAAACCCGTGATCATCCCCTTCCGTGACCCTAACTTTAGAGCGGGCGACATTTATTTTTACAATAATGCTAACAAACCTGTGATGGGCGTCCTCGGCACCACAAAATTTTCACTCAACCCCAACTCAGGGAAAGTCGTGAGACCGCGGGGCTTTGGTAATGAAAGATACTACCATGCCATACTAGGCGTCAGGGAAGGCACCAAAAACAAGGTCATCAAATCGATGAAATGGCCGTCGTCAAAAATTACACGCAACTACGTTTTCTTCTACGTTGACCCCGTCAGGAAACGCATCACCTACCGCGCTGTTGATGAGTTTATCATGCCAAGGAAGGATGCAGGTGACGGGAGCTGATTGGTGAAAGGACATGGAGGAATCGCCGCACTCCGAAAGACAATAGCGAGCCCGATCTGTGGCGCAACCAACTCCACATCGGGAAATTGGCAACAGGCCCTGGTATGCCTGCAAAACAAAAAACCCACTCCCTGTGAAGGAAGTGAGTCATGTTTGTTGAATTATTTCGTTACCGAAATTACTTACGGCGACGAAGGATTAGAGCAAGTCCACCGAGACCCAGAAGGGCGGCTGAGGATGGCTCAGGGATAGCTGCCCCTACTTCGAGAATCTCAATGGCTGACACGAATGCACCAGTAGAGTTACCACCAGTGAAACCGTAAGCCGTAGTAGCTGCGCTTGTACCGTTATGTGATGCTAGATAGTGACCGTCCCAATTGGAACCATTCTCCTGACCGCCGTGTTGTGTGTCGAATGGCGAATCACCAGAGATTCCTGAGAGACCAGCTGTGTTACCAGCTCCACCAATGTTGAAAGCCGCCAGAACTAGTGAGTTGGCTGAAGTAGTTAGGTCGATCGATCTGGTATTACTTCCAGAGAACCCCGAGTTACCAACACCTGCCGCCGTACCTGAGAGCATGAATGCATACACGTTACCACGAGAGGTGTTATTGGCGGATAGAGTCTGCACACCAGCAGTAGGGTTATCCATATACCATATGCTTCCGAAGAGTGTATCTGTGGCAGATGCGACGGGATTACGATCAACAGCTTCGATCAAGGACACACCATTGTAGGTGACATCATTTGATTGACCTGATGTGTTGTTGAAGCCGTGCTCACCAGTGACGAAAACGACTAATTTGTCAGCGCCTGTGCCGTCGATGGAAGTAGTAGTAGTATTGTTGCCATTGGCATTTACTACTTGTGTAATAGCGATCGCCGCATTTGTTGATAACGTGCCCAGAGCAAGCAAGGCCGCCGTTGTTAATGTTTTTTTCATTGTGTATTTTTATTTGGGGTTATTGTGCAACAGATAAGAGGCTCAAAATGAACTTGTGTGATGCCTACATCTAATACAGACAGCTCGTTTTGAAAGATGACCTAATAACGTTGCGAAATGAGCCTATTTCATTTTTTATATATTTTGAAATATATAGGTGCTTGTAACTAGCTCTACAATAAGGCAGATTGGTGCTGTTATGAGTTACTTGCGGCTATTATCATCCTCTGAGCAGGTTGCAGACCATTTGCGCAATAGTATCATACACAGGAAATGGACAGGCATGATGCCGGGCGGTCACAAGCTTGCAAAAGAACTAGGTGTAGGAGTCAATACGATAGAAACTGCTTTGAAGCAGCTTGAAAGCGAAGGTTCGCTCATTAATCAGGGTCCCAGGCGTGGCAGGAGTATCAACCCAGATCTTGCCGTTCCTAATACCGCAGGGATGCGCGTGAGTTTACTGTTGAGTGAAGCTACAGATCGTAATAACCCCTGCATTCTAGAACTTATACATGCACTGGAGCAAAAACGTCACACACCGACAATCACCTCGAAAGCACTGAGTGAACTCGGCGATAAGGTGGAACGAATTGAACATTTAGTCGGAGAAACACAAGCTGATGCATGGGTAGTTTGTTCAGCAGACAAGAATGTGCTGACCTGGTTCTCGGAACAAGAAGCACCATGCTTTGCACTAGCAGGACGTAATAATCGAATTCCAATTCCAAGCATTAGTCCAGACAAGATAAAACCCCTTCGTTACCTACTACGGAAACTGGTAGATCTCGGTCATGAACGTATCGTAAACATCTGCCGTCCCATGCGTAGGTTTCCCAGACCTGGGCTATTTGAGCGCGAATTCCTAACGGAATTAGACAAAATGGGCATCAATACAGGCCCCTACAATCTTCCCAATTGGGAGGAAGACACTCATAGCTTCCATGAGTGCCTCGAATCGCTGTTTCGTTTTACACCTCCAACAGCACTTATTACGGATGAATCTGTATTCATCCCCGCAATACTACAATTTGCAATTCGATCAGGCTTAAGAATCCCTGAGGATTTCTCATTGATCTGCACTGATCCCGACCCGTCATTCGCGTGGTGCAAGCCATCGGTCGCACACATCAGCTGGGACAGCCGCCCCATCACCCGTCGGATCGTGCAGTGGGTTGATGCTGTTGCAGAAGGTAGAAAAGATTTACACAAAGGTTTCTCGAAAGCAGAATTTGTTGAAGGAGGCACAATTGGGCCAGCTTCAACTTCTGGGAACTAGCTTCAAAATGCCAGTAATAGAGAGCTAGCGTCTAATGCAGTTGTCAAACGATCTTGAAATTCATCACGGATCTAAATCAAGCGGATCAAACTCAGGTATCGGAGCTTCCTCGGGTTTGTGAATCTTGAGTAGAACTTTACCAGCGCGCGCCTGAAGTGCTTTCCAGCCATAATAATCATCTTCTTTTTTCATATGGGCAGTCGGGCCACCGCGGAGATGGGTCACCTCCATGTATTCGATGACATCACGGATGGCCTTGGCGGCGATCTTAGAATCCTTGGCGGAAAGCTTTTCCATACCCTCGGCATTGGCAACGAGACTTTCGGCGGCTTGCTTGACTCCTTTTTCCAAGCAATACATCAGCGCCCGCAGTGCGCGTGCTTCGTGCACATTAGCAAGGAACGCGATGAGACGAAGGTCGAGGTGGAGCTTGAGCATTGGCTCGGCAAAATCGAGTCGTTGCTCGTTGGTGATGTCGCCAAAACCTTTCGGCCCGAGCACCATGCGTCGCACGGATTGACCAGCGACGACACGCGCCGTCTGTTTATCCAATTTTGCAAGCTTGAGCATCAGGTCATCGGCGGCGCGACCTCGTGAGTACGAAAGGGCAAAAATAATTGATTCCAGTTCAGCCACGCTGTCGGTGCCCGCGGCTTTTTCCAGGGCGGCAATGCTTTCGGTATCGCCAATCTGTGAGAGCAGGTAATACAGGGAAGGACGTACGATATCAGAGGCTCCTGAAAGCATACCAACGACTCCTTTGCGCACGCGGGTCATGTGAGCGGCATCATCACGGCGGGAAAGTAGCGCCGGCTCACAACCGCGCAGGTCTTCATGGGTGGTCGATTGCTTGAGGTGGGCAAGAATTTCAGGAAGCACCTTGTCACCACCGAGGGTGAAATACGTTTTCACGGCGGCTTGGCGGATCAGTGGCTCCTCGTGTTTCATAGCACCTTTAGCGATCGGCAGACCGGTTGCTGAGTTTGCCTTGGCAAACACCTCGAGAATTCCTGCGGCATACTCAGGGTTGGAGGTTTGTGAAAACAGAGCGGCAAGCGGCTCATCACCACCGGTGCCGACAATCTCCACGGCAATCTTCTGGCTGTGCTCGCGCAGTCGCCAGTAGCCATGTCCGAGATAAGGCACCAGATCTTCCAGAGCATCTTCACCGAGTGTTTCATTGAGGGAGGTCATCGCTGCCATCATACGGAAATAGTTTTTCCGTGACGGGTCTTTGAGTTCAGCACGGCACAGCTTCATCTTAGCACCTGTGCCGTCGAGCGCATCCAGCTTGGCTTGGAACATTTTCTGCACATCGGGGGCGATACTCGGTAGAGGTGCCGATTTTTTCGTCGCCTTGATCATGTCGTAGAACTTCACCATGTCGATGTAGGTCTTCTTATCACCCACCAGCTTCATCACCGTTTGGAGAGGGTTGTCCGTAAGAGCCACGCCGAGCGGCTCAACAAAATCGTGAAACGCACCCGGTTGTTTCGTCACGGCATCAGGATCGATCAGGTTGCGCTTGAAGCCGACGTGGGGTCGGATGTGACGCGGGATCGCAGCCTTTTTAAGAAGTCTATGAGCGGTGCTGTAAATGCCTTCGCGGTAACCGAACTTTCCTAATAACGCCTGTGACGGCTCACAGCGGTTGGCGAACATCTGATCGACGATTTGCTCTTCCTCAGCAGCGAAGGTCAATGGTCCGGCCATCTTGACGATGGTGTCCTTGCCCCAAGACTTTAGGCGGGAGCCTGTAAAGGACTTGAACGCGGGATCGAGGGTAATGAGATCCTCGAGGGCCTGCCGCACGAGCGCTTCTTCGAAGTCGGACTCGAACGGAGTATTCGCGAGAGGGTTATCCTTACCGAAGAGAGCATACTGGGTTACATTGCGCACGCCGTTAGGGGAAAGTGCATCAGGTTCCTGCACGGTTGCGTTCAACATCGCCAGCTGGGTGTCCGCAGCATCGGTCGCCTTTGAAATGACTTTCACCGCGGTGATTTTTACGAAGTCCATCGGGTCGCTGAGCAGCGGGCTGAGTTTGGACAAGTTCTGTAGCACCACGTCGCTGCCGCAGGCGCCAAGGGTGCGCAGGGCTCCGTCGCGGAAGCGTGGTTCCTTGCTCGTCAGCAAAGCGACGACGCCGGGCACGATTTCCTTTTCCCCAGCTTTGTAGCGCTTGGCTAGCTCCCGGGCAAAGATCCCACGCACCTTGGGTTTGAAGATATCGAGTAGATCGATGAGTTCCTTGGTGCTGCGCTCTTGCCATGGCTTACCATCGATTTCCTTGAGCCATGGATCGTTGAACTGGGCGCGTGCGCTGGTAAGTAGCTGCTTCATTTCCCGCTCAGTCGGATAGAGATCCTCATCGGGGTCCTTACCAGTGATCAGGGTTTGCTTGAGATAAACCGCTTGGTGCAGGACCTCGGTAGCGGTGGGGTCACGCAAAGTCCCATATTTCCAAGTCGGCGAGTGATAGACAAAACTTCCGTCAAACATCCTGCAAAGGGTACGGCGCCAGCGGAAGTTGCGTTCGTTATAAATGCGCACTTTCGGCCCGCAGAGGCTGGCAGCCCAGGACGACCAGTTACCGTGGTAGTCGTGGCCGTGACCGCCGCGGCGGGTAAAGGCGCAGTGGCTCGACATCATGCCGAAGTACTTGGCGCCATGTTTGTCGCCGAGAAGTTTCATCGAAAAGGCAATGCCGGTGTTCTTGCCGTTGCTATCATCGGTGGCGGCGGCGCCAAAGTCACCATAAGGAATGGCTCCTTGATCGACGTAGGAGCCGAAGAACTTGTGGGCGCGTTTGACCGCCTGATCGATCTCGGGGTGCTTAATGCCGAGTTTTTGTGCCAAGGTGATGAGGAAGAAGCAGCGATTACCAGCAGCATTGAGCGCACCGTATCCGGGATTCATGCGGTGGAACTCACCGCCGTTAAAAGACGGAAAGGCAAAGGTGTGGCCCCAGCTTCCACCACCACTTTGACCCATGGCAGCGTTAATGGCGTATTTTTTCAAGGCGGGGAGAACAAACTCATCACCGGTTGCCTCGTAGTAGAGGGCACAATTCAAACCGGTGTATCCATGGTGCCAGCTTTGCATGCCCTTGTAACCCTTGTAACCAGGTTCGAACATCGCACCAGCAGGAACCGTGGGCGGGTGCCATTGTCTGGCGTGTTTACCTCGCACCCAGTCGTGTACGATTTTCCGGTGCTCAGGTTTTCCTGACGCAACCAGCGCAATCGCTTGTAACATTCCACCGCGACCGCTGCGTGGTTTTCGGGGATCAACGATAAATCTTTTCTCTAACACCTTCCACGCGTCTTCGAGAATCTGCACGGTCTTCGGGCAATCGTAAGGGGCGGTGTCGCTGTAGTCGGGAAAAGTGCGCAGGGTCAGGGTGATTTCAAGGTTACTGGGGATGACGGGAAACTCACCGAAGCCTTGAGCTTCTCTGGTGCGAGCTTCTTCCTCTTTCCACTCGTAGAGCGAATTATCATCACGTGCTTTATCAAATAGTTTATCGATATCTACGCCAGCAATGTTCTTTTTACCGAAGCGTTTGACATAGTTTTTATCGCGCCAAACCAGGAAACTGATCTTGCCTCCATTCTTCTCGCGTTCTGCTTCAATGACCCCGTTACCAATCAGCACACCGAGGTGACCACCGGCTTGAAACTTCTTCCCGTTCATACCGATGAGGACATCACCGGGCTGAAATTTCCCATCAGCGGGTGAGTCTTTGACGGTGGTCAACACCTGAAACTGATCGCCTGTAAATCTGCCAGACCACATGCCGACGATTCCAGTTGGCCCCAGGGTCCACGGCTTGCCCGATGTCTCCGGTGGAATCTCCCCCTTGGTCAGATCGATCAGTCTCTTCGGGCGTTCGTTCTGTCCGCCATCAGGTGCGCCTTCGCTAGCGATCGCCTGCATCTGTTCGGGTGTCAGCGTGCGTTCGTCGGCAATCGTGGTGCCGCTCATCGCAGCGACTATCAATAGAGCGACTAAAGTTTTGGAAAAAGAATAGTTCATGACGTGAGTGGTTCTGCTTGTGAGTTGAGTTGGCTTTTTGAGCGAGTTGGCTTTTCCGCAATGAGTAGAATTGAGAATCCGGTGCTGCGGGCTAGTTTTTCGAGTTCTTGCTTGGAATGTTCAGGTATCTGCGATCGCACGTCCCAAACGATATGGGCTGTTTGAGCGACTTTGGCACGCGCGTTTTTACGTATTTCCAACTCTTTAAGGAAGCTTTCTAACACCTGCCGTGAGCGATCTTCGGAATCGATCACGAAAGAGCTTCGACCATACCAAACCGACTCAAAAACAAATTCATTCTCAATTTGACTGGTCACCGTGATTAGGTGTTCATCTTGACCGATCAATGGGAACTTTGGCATTGTTGCCGGAAGTTTGTTTGCGCATGAAGCATCATCTGTTAGGAGAACAAACGAGTCGCCACGTTTCACTAATCGGGCGAGCTCCTTTTCAAGCGATCCTTCACCATGTTTCACAACCGTTAGAAGTGGTGGTATCGGAGTGATTGTGTTGAACCAAGAACTAGGCAGAGGCAATGGGAATGATGATTCACCATAAATATTTCCCCTGCGCAGATAATCAAACAACACGATGAGAATACCCGTGATCAACATCGCAAGTGTGACCCTGAGGTTTAGAAGATCGAGTCGATTTGCCAACACCATATCTTCCTCCATCATCACCACGGGTTGGCTTTCCTCGTTCTCAACAAAAGTTTCATCCTCCACACCTTCGATCACATCTTCACCACCGATGGATGACTCAATACTACCGTCGTCGGCCCCAGCACCTGAGCGTTGTTTCTTTTTCTTTTTCCATCCAGGTGTGTTTACACCCTGGCTTTCAAAATACTTCAGATCTGTATCGTCCATGCCAGCGCGATCGAGATAGTCCCCCGCCCCATCCTCGGCAAAACGTACTTGGGCGACTTCGTCACCACGGCTATCGAGCAGCGCCTTCTGCCGTGCTTGCACGAGTGCCTCTTGCTTGGCAATTTCCTCACTACGGTCGAGCTGAATCAGGTTGACGTAGTTATTGGAGTTGCTTCGAGCACCAAAAAAACCGACGATTGTTAGAACCAGCACAACCATACACAGCATGCGTGATGGCATCTTCCAGTAGATAAGACAGAGCACAACGGCTGCCGCCCAGCAAAGCACGCTAAGATATCCGACTGCATTAAAAATTTCAGAGTTCCAGTTCATTTTTTTGCCTTGGTGACGGCGTCGTCCCAGTTATTGAATGCGTAATTGATCAGGTTCACTCCCAGGCTCATCGCGGCATCGCGCATCTCTGGTGACACATCGGTGTATCCCGAGGATTTCCAAGCGTCATTCATGTCACCTGGGTGATAGAATGCCACCCAGCGCCCGTCATGCTTGATTCCCAACGCGCGTCGACCACCGTGATGCCAGAATGCTGGAGCACCGTCGGGGAAACGGGTAGGTGCCTGGTAGAGCATATCATCATCGGCAATATCGATGAGCGGCTTACCTGGAAATACTTGGCGGATGAAGTGGATAAAGCTGTTATGGAATCGGGCACTTCCGGCATCAGCAATCAGCATGCCTCCACCGAGACAGTACTCGCGGAGGATTTTGACATCTGCTGAGCTAACGCGCCCCATGTTATCGTTGCCTGTCAGGTAAACAAAGGGAGGGAATCCATCCTTCGGGTATTTCTTGAGCAGGGCAATCGAATGGCTCTCACCCTTACGGGCAATTTTTTTAAGCCCAGTGATTCTGGAAAACTCACGTAGAAAATTAATGTCGGCGCCTGTTTCGTTCATGCCGTCGTCCCAACCTTTGCCGCTGTGTTCCAGTCTAATGAAGCGGATTTTATAGTCATCCATACCAGCTGGCCAGCCGCCTTCGGGACCGCCGCCTTTGCCGATTTTACCTGGGTTAGCAATCGCACCGGCCACATAGGTATTTTGCGTTTGTTTCTCCATCTGCTTATCCACCTCGGTTTCATCGAGGTCAGGGATCGCGGTGATGATGTCGGAATTCGGACGCAGGGTGAGTGTCTTTTTCTTTTTCTTCTTCGGTTTGACCATCTTGACCATGGCGACTACCGGGTTGCCTTTACCTTTGGGCACCTTGTAGGGTTCGACGTCGCCGGTAAATAAACCAAGCAACCATGGGATCACGATCAGGATCATGACGTGTGTGGTGAAACTTCCATAGAGGCTACGGCGGTGGCGTGGGTCACGACCGTGCGTCCGGAGATCTTCTAACACGCGGTCGCCACGCATTGCATCACCGGTGTTGCTCGTGAATGCCGAGTAGACTGATCGGCTACGGAGCATGATACGGAGCCAACCTGCGTAAAGCGCAACAGCGAGTGCCGGCCAGCACAGGCTCCACCAGAACAGTAGGATGGTTGCGCGGTCTTGTTTGGCACCATAAATTTCAATTTCTGCGCCAAGGATATCAAAGAGTCCGATCCATACGACACTCACATACGCCCCCACTCCAAGGTAGACAGCAATTAACGAGGTTCGCAGAATGTGATACGTTGCAGCACTTCGCAACAAACTAAGCAAGCCCGCAGCGGCGCACAGTATACCAACCAATCCGAATGCCTTGAAGCAGATGCCCAGCCCCTGCAATAGCTGACCGGATTCAAAGTGAATCGCGATCGCAACATTATCATCAAGAAATGCCTCCAATGCAGGTGGACCCCAATTCCAGAACGCCCAACCAAGACCCAGCAGCAGCATTGTCGCAACACTGGCCACAATCGCCTTAAATGGCGATGGGCGTGTCGGGATCTCATCAACCCACTCATGCGGCAGAGTTGATGATTGTGACTGATTGGTCGAACTCATTCTAAAAATATCAGGATATCGTAGTGCGTGTTAGAGTGCGGAGATTGATTGATTACTTGAACAAGTCGTCATCGTCCTCCACCTTGGGAATCTCTGGCCCATCTGCCTTCACATCGAGTTCTTTTTCGATCGTTGACTTGGGCTTTTCAGGATTAGCCTCTGGGGTGGGTTTCTTTGCAGATTCCTTGGCTGGCGCTTTCGGTTTTTTGGCTCCGCTGGCGAACTGGTTACTAATATCCTGCACATTCAAGCCATGCTCGTCAGCGATATCACGCAAAGAACTGGTTGCCTTTTTAACCGCTAATTCTATGCGTTCGTCCTCACTCAACTCGGAGTTATCTTTCCCTGCCACTTTTTCGATCAGAAAAGGAACACTTGTTCCAAGGAGGATCAGCGCGTGAATGATCAGGGTGAATACGACAATGGATTTCAAGCTCCGGCCTTGGAAGCTCTCCATCAGTTCGACAGGCGTTGTTTCGTCGCCACTGGGATTTAATGTAGTCTGTTCTTCTTTCATTTTGATGGTTTATTGTGGGTTTCTCTCCCCGACTGCTTCGAGGATGCCGCCCGCCTCGACAATTGCTTTCATGACGGGTTCAAATGTTTCTTTCGGTAGTGCTGCGTCGCACTTAAATTGCACGTGGCGTTGGTCGTCTGAAGCAGTGTTAGCGAGGATGGCGCGCACCCCCCACTCCACGTCCTTGGCGCTATCAACCTGAGTGCCATCGAAATAGATTACGCCATCAGTATCAATTGCGACGCGTGCTGCGACGCTGGCTTTCATCTTTTTAACGTATTCAGATATAGGTGGTGTGGTCTGGATGTTAGCGTTATCCTTCGCCACTTCACTGCAGACGAGGAAAAATATAATCAACAGGAATGCTATATCGCCCATGCTGGCTATCGGCACCGGAATGGTGCGTCTTTTCTGTTTCTTTTTCCGTTGGATGCGTTTGTTCATCGTTACTTATCGTCCTCGACCAGTGCTACTACACCACCATTTGCACTGATGGCCGCGAGTGCTTGAAAATAGTCTTCGTAAGGGGTTCCTTTTGCACTTTCTAACAAAATAACACGTTTCGAGCCTTCTTGCTCGGCCAGATCCAAGGCGGCTAGACGATCATTAAGTTCGACGAGATCCATTTTTTTGTCATTAAACATGATCTGCCCTTGTCGCAGCTGGATGGTGGGTGTTTTTTCTGATTGGGTCTGGCTCGTTTTCTCACCTGACGGCAGGTCGGCAGTGATGCTCTTCACCTTCACCAGCGTGGTGGCAACCAAGAAGTAGATGATCAAAAGAAATGCAATATCAGAGAACGAACCGGTGGGTATCTCCCCGGTACGATGCTTCTTCTCTTTGCTGTATTTCTTTCTCATTCCGATACCTAATTCCTAATTCGAATTAGTGATGTGTTAAAATGAACTCAACAATCTCGCTGTTAGCTTCCTCGATTTCCAGTTCGATCTCATCGCTCCAACGGTTGAAGACGCTTTGTGGGATGACGGCGAGCAGGGCGACGATTAGTCCAACGGCGGTGGTGATCATTGCTTCGGCAATACCGTTAGCTACAGCGCCACCGCTACCACCGACGCTTCCTGCCTCGGCAAGTCCAGCAAACGATGCAATCATACCAGTGACCGTTCCGGTCATCCCCAGTAACGGGGCTGCAGTGCCGATGGTTGTGAGCACATCGAGACGGCGGTTCACCACGCTCATTGCTTGGGCGCTGTAGTCCTCCATCACCTGGCCGACAACGAGTCGCATCGTTTCTGAGCTTTCATCTTTTCCACGTAATTGTTCGTAGGAATTGAGCCCGGCAAGAATCACAGATGCTATGGGACCTCGAGCAGTCTGGCACTCGGAAATAGCAGCTGAGATATCGTTACTCCGCAAGTGTCCGAGCACCTTGGATCGGAGTGACTGGGTATCGACTTTTCTGTTCTGGCGGAATGCAAACCAGCGGTCATAAACGACAGCTAGGCTAATCAGACTGCACAGTATCAATGGGACCATCAGCGGCCCTCCTTTTAATAGGTTTTCTAACATGATTATTCTTAATTATGTGGTTGGTGACAATGGGTTGGTTTTCTTGAGATGGTTGAGAAGTTGAAGTGCATCACGTGGCGGCATGGGAAACTGGCTGAACTGAAGGTCTTCACCGGGCTCGATGACAAGCTCACCAGTGGCGTGGTTGTAGTGGCTATTTGTGCACTCGGCAAGGGGTTTGCGGGCGTAGTAGCGTCGGCGTGCTACGGACAGCATGATAAGATCATCACCGACAATGCAAAGCCACATCGGTGTGCGCCGATACCAAAGTCCAGTATCGATCTTCGCCTTGCTGCGGATCATGAGATCCGGACTGGCGATACCGATTTCCTCCTGGAGGAGCTGTCGTTCACGTTGGTTCATATTTGCTATCTGCTATCCTTAAGGGCTTCGATCATACGCTCGCGGGCTTCTTTTTCTACCTGGATAATTCTTTCGAATACGGGGTCACTAAGTCGCCCACGCGCGTATTTTGCCCACTTGCTGTCGGGGAAGTCAAAGGTGACGCGTCGGTAAAGCTTGTAAGCATTATTCATAGCATTACCACGGCCTCGGTAGTTGCCTTCAGACATGATTCCTGCGTAGCGTTCATTGCTCAAACCGCACCAGTACATCGCCTGAGAGCGTATTTCACGGCCGTCATATTTCTCGTTGTCGTAGACGATCTCAAACCCCTTTATTGCCGGCTCATACTGGTGGGCACGCATGAAATTCTGCGACGCTCTCAGACCAGCAAGTCCAGCGAGCTTGTTTTCCGGAAAACGCTCTTGCAGTTTGGTGAACACCATAGCGGCATTGAGGAACTGCGGGTAGGAAAGCTTATCGAGGCGAATCACCTCAGACTTGGATGTCTCATCTTCGTTCTCACGCAGTGGATCGGCCTGCTTCTTGAGGGCGAGTCCCTTTTTCTGGAAATATCCACCAAGACGCGACATCACCTCGGGGATGAGTTCGTCATCGGGATACTTGTAGGCGAGCTTCACGTATTCCTCCACGGCGTTATCGATCTCCCCCATCTTCTCGTAAACGAGCGCGGTCTTGAACTGTGCCTTAGGAGCAAACTCGGTGTCCGGATAATCGTTGGTAATTTTCATGAACCTTGCCAACGCATCCTGATACATCGGCAGCTTGGCTTCCTCGTTTTTCGAGAGGTCAGCGTATTCCTGGGATAGGTTTCCTAACAAATACTCGGCATGAGCGCGCAGTTCGTCGTCGCGGTGGGTGGCGATCGCCTCGGCGAGCAGTTTCTGTGCATGTGCCATCTCGCGGCGGGCCAGGCTTTCCTGCTCCATCTCGCGGTGTTTTTTCGCCAGCTCAAAGAAACATTCGGCAAGAACGAAGCTAGTCTGCACTGCCATCTCATCACCGGTAAAACGCTTGCTGAAAGGCTCGATCATTCCATCGGCACCTTTATTGACATTAACTTTGTATGCCTGGACTTCTTCAGGAGTCTTGTAGGAAACGGAAATGTCATCGCCGTAGCGCACGGGGAACCCATTGAGTGCCACGGGTGGCAGCTCCGATGGTAACTTTTCATCGGCATAGCTGATGGCAAAGACACCTTTGAACACACCAGAGTGCGGTTCGGTTTCGCGCAGTTCGTATTCGGTGCTGGCACCGCTGGACGACTTTAGAATCACCGAGCCGGAATCACGACCCGCGCTAGTATCAAGACGTGGGTCGATCACCCGGACGTGAACTTTTTCACCGACGAAGGCACGGGTCAGTGTGGTATTGTAGTTACCGTCCATGACGTTGAGGAAACCATGGCTAGTGACCTTGAGTTGGGTTGTCTTCCAATTCACTTTACCATCGGCATCCTTGTAGGGATATCCGAGATGCACGATGTCGCCGGTCTTAACGATAAGTCCTTCCGGGATGGCCGAGGCCGGCAGTGCTTCCGCGGCTTTGTTGGCGTAACTGATCGCCGGTGGATCCCCTAGAATCAGCGGGATGGAAAACCCGAAACGCCCTTCTTCCAAGGGAGGCTGATTCGTTGGGGCTTGGGGGCTGTCATTGAGCTGGTAACCTACTGGAACAACGGCTGATTGACCTATGAGAGCACCGGTCAGCTTCATCGTGCCGGGCACGCTGACATCAAATGGCTGCTTGAGAGTTCCTTTGGCGGCTTTGCGTGCAGCGTCGGTTTGGATGTAGGCGCGAATCTCGCTGCTGCTCGCCAGCGCGAGGTGGGGTACCACAACATCGAATCGCAAGCTGGCACCAATGACACCCTGCAGTTCTGCGTCGGCGAGATTTTCCTCCGGAACGTAGCTGTAATCGAGTGATCGTCGCTCCTGGACAACCTCGGGAAGTCGGCGGCTGCCGCTGCGTATTTTAGGCTCGGCGGTTGTATCTTCCTCGGGCTCCACGGGCGTCAATTTCTTGCTGGCAATATTGTATGCCACGAGTGCTGGCGTGGCATAATTCGCGTGGGAAATCGTCACCTTGCGGTCGGTCGGAATACCTGGATTAAGGTTTTCGTGATCGCGATAAATGGCGGTCAACGAGCCACCCTTGGTCATCTTGATTTCCGATGCGCGGGATGGTTCCCCATCAACGGGGAAAATCTTACCAATGAAACGTCCGCTGTGCTCTTCGGTCTCGAGTGCTTTCACGGTCGCTTCGCCACCACTGCTGGTAGTGACTTTAAATTCCACGGTGTCACGTTTCGGGCTGCCGTCCATGTCGGGGTCCTCAATGACGATTGCGACGGCGTCATCGAAACGGAATCGGCGGATCGGCTCTAGCACAAGAACGCGTCCCTCGGTCGTCGTTTGGTAATTGAGGAACGATGCCGAGACTTCTGCATTATTGAATGCCACCGTCAGACCCTTCTGGTGTTTGTTGCGTTTGGGCGTTGCGCTGACCGGGTCTTCGTAGCGGGCGATGATCTGGTCCCCGGGAACTACTTCCAGCTCAGTGTTGGCGCGTAATGCTTGATAATCTTGCTGGACTGGCAGCAGTGCCTTGCCTGCGCGGTCGCTCAGGGTGACTTTTTTGATCACTGGGGCGACACCTTCATATCCGGCAATGACGAGACGGGTCAGGCGTGCCTGGGTCTTATCGCCAAAGGCAAAATCAAAACCGTTGTCGGTTTTGGTAACCGTCGCTTGCTGCTCAATGAGCTGACGAACCCCTTCGGGGAACTTGGCGGGATCGAACATGGCATCCGGGCAAGGTGCAAGGTCGTCCTTACCTGCCACATCGCACAGTAGGGATGGTTTACGTTTTTGCAAATCACTGACTCGCTCAGTGTACCAGATTTCGATTTCGTGAAGTCCGGGGCTAAGTTCACGCTCGATGGCAAGTGGACTCTGTGCTTCTTCATCTGCAGGTTTGCCGTCGATCAGGAAGATCACACGAAAATTCTCCTTATCATCCACAGCAGGCAGCCCATCCAGTTTGAATCGACGGATAGCTGCTTCAGGCTGATAGAACAAGGCGCGGAATTTAACCAAGGCTGCCGAACCTGGGTGAATTCTAATGTTAGGGAACTTTTCAAACGTGAGGTTCCCCACATGAGCGGCATTGTATTGCATCGATGTCCTGATGGAATCAACCTCCATGCGCTCTTTCCAATCATCGGGAAGATTGTAATCTTCCGGAACGGAGAGCGGACCTGTATGAGTGTTAGGGACGACAGAAATGCGTGGACGACCATCCCAAGGAGCCAAGTTTTTAACTTCAGGAAAACGTGAGCGTGTTGTCCATTCCTTGCCATTCATCGACGTTTGTAGGATGAAGTGCGTCAGTGACTGACCAGCGCCACCGGTGGTGAGCGACATCTTATCGACCGGCACGTTGTCGTTCATATCGACACCAAAAATACGCATCTTGTCGCGGTCACCGACTTCACCTTGCCAGCCGGGGTAATCTTTAGAACTGATCGCCATGTTTGGGTCGCGACCTGGAGCGCTCTCGGAAGCGAATGCCAGAGCCTGGGCACCATTGGTGGGCACAATCGCTTGAAACTCACCTGTGAACGGTCCGGTCTCGGTGAGTTTGAGTCGGCGGATTTCATCACCACTCGATGCTGTTAAGGTGACAAAGATTTCGTCAACGGCGGAGGTTTTACTCTGATCGGCATCGTTAAGACGGATGTAAACCGGGTTGCCGGGTCTGACCGACCGTCTTCCCAGAGCCGCCTGTGCAGTTGTTAAGCCGAGCTCGTCGATATTGAGCTGGCGCTCACCCTCGCGGGCGGGAAATGCGCCGGCAGTGAGTGCCAGATGGGCGTCCGATGCTACACTGATGACAATCTTCGGATCATCCGGAAGGTCATCCATTTTCGCACGGAAGCGTTTCGAGTATCCGAAACGGATTTCGTCTTCACCGAGGATCTGTAGTGTCTTGTCGCCAGGCACAGGTGGCCCGAGAGCAGTTTGCACCTCAGCACGGAATTTTTCTTTGTCGTCACCGAGCTGGCGCAGCATGACGCGCTCCTTGTCGCCTGACTTCGCCCAGATCTCGACTTCGATATCGGCACCAACGCCTGAGACCCGGAGTGTGGGGTCGCGCAGGTTGATTTTCACGGCTTCGCCCGGCACGATCACGGTGTCCTCCTGTGACGGCCCGAGCTCGATCTCGCTCGCCTCAACGAGTTTACGCATTTGGTTGTGAATTTTCCCGCGAAGGATAAGGGCATCTGGATGTTTTGGCTGGCGGCGCAGGACGGACTCAATCTCATCGAGCCCCTCCTTGAAGTTTTCCTGGTCCATAAACACCTCGGCGCGGGCGTAGTGGACTTTAACGCGGGCACCTGGTGTTTTGATGCGCATCAGCTTATCAAGTTCGGTCATGGCAGCACCAAAATTCTTTGAGGCGCGGTCGACCTTGACCGATCCCAGCGCGGCGCGCAGACCGACATCTGACGCTTGGTATTCCTTGGCATCGGCAACTTTACGATACCACGCGCGTGAGGTAGGTAATGCACCCTTGAGGAATGCGAGGTCTGCGTAGGAAATCTTTAGCTCGGCATCCTGTTCTAGACTGAAGGTACCTTCAGCTTGGCGCGACCAAATCGTCAGCTCCTTGACTAACTGCTCTGCACGGTCGGTATTTTCCGTCTCGGTATTTCGCTTCAGCAGCCAGAATCCGTATTCGACCGATGTCTTGCGCAGCACTTCCCCTAACTGGTCGGCACCTTTCTGATAGAGTGCCCATGCGGAATCCATGTTGCCTTGCACAAACTCGGCATTGGATTTGTAAATCAGATACGAGGGGTCGGACTCATCGACCGGGATTTCCACGGCACCGATGGCTGATGCGGCCTTGCCGGGCACGGTGCGCACACGGTTGGCGATGACCGGAATCCCCCAGTCTTGCCTCTTGAAGAGCACACGCCCTGCCGAGCCACGGAGAGCGGCGCGTGAGAGGGTCATGGCGATCGATGGGGCTTCGGCCTTGAGTGCTGCCTCGGCGAGAAGTGACAAAGCGATGGCTCCCTTTGACTGTGGATGATCTGGAACTGCGGCGGCTTGCCAGAGTCCTGCCGCATGGGGCTCGAGTGACGACCACTGCTTGTTTTTGGTAGCATCTGTCGCGATGCGTTTGGCGAGCGCCTCGTATCCTTGCTTGGCAGGATACTCGCCGATGGGTGCATTTTCTTTAAACAGGGAAAGCACAAAATTGCGTGTAGCAGCTGACCACTTAGGGAGCGTAGCGACCTGGCTGAGTCCGGTGACGGGTGTCTTGGCAAAGTCTTTGGTGGCGCGATCAATGACTGCTTTCAATGCAGCTTCGACCTGTGCAGGAGCGGCTGCCTTCGGTAGGTTAAGCAACTCGCGGCTCATCTGGCTCGGCTCGCTGGTCACCATGCTTGGAGATAAAGCGATAGTTCCGAAGTGATGATTGTCGGCAGCTGAGTAACGGTACTCGGGATCGAGTTTCATATACGCTGGCGACTTGGCAATCGTCTGCATTAATGCGCGCATTTTTTTGTCGCGCACATCGATTCCATGCAGCCACATCCCGAAGATGGTTTCGGAGAACGTGCCAGTTTTCAACTGGGCTTCGACCATGCGGGTCAGGTGCGTGAGTAGCTCTGCTCCATGCTTGCGTGTATCCGACTGGTGGTAGCGGAAGTGATTGTCATAGACTTTTGCCTGCCAGAATATCGATCCTCCCTTACCGAACCGGCATTTCGCCAGCGTCTGGCGGAGCAGATAGTCCTGTTCTCCCTGAAGATTAGATGTCAAGGACTTGAGCATCGTGACTTTGTCTGTGTCGGGAGATTTGGTGAAGAGATCAAACCAGAGTGGCAGCGCGCCCGGGATCTTAGGTGCGGTACTGAGCAGGTCATTGCGCAGGCTGTTAAAGGCAGCGATGCGGTTTTTGCTACTCGCTTTCTTGTCCACCTGATTCTTGAGCTGCTGGTAGCGTGCATCGAGCTTGGCATGTTTTTTGATCGGACCGGAATCCTTGCCGTCTTTTTCAAATGCGCCGCTGTTCCAAATGGCCTGAAAAACGCCTTTGACGTCCGTGGAACGCCACATTTCCGTTTTCATAATGTCATCGGTGACGGCGCTATACTTACGTCCCGGTTTGGCCCAAGCGCGCACCATCAGGGCTTGCGCATGGGGGTTAAGCGCGAGGTGTGGAGCCATCGCCTGTGCCTGAGTCACAGTCAGGGTTTTATCGAATAAAGGGACGTCTGGAGCGGACAGGGTATTGAAGGCGGCTGGAATTTGAGGCACAAGTGCTCTGAGCTCCTGCTTGGAAAAGAGATACTGGGCGACGTTGCGTCCGCGTGCACCATCCACCTTGAGGCCGAGGATTTTTTGTGCCTGCTCGGCTGACAAACTACGTAGTGCGTTCAGGACGGGTGCTGCTTTTTCTGCACGGCGCGGGTTGACGAAAGTTGCAAAAACTCCTGAGTCACCTACGTTGTAATGCATCCATCCTTTGGCCACCGCGATTGATCCCTCGTATGGCAGTGCAGCGACCAATGTGTTGGCAGCCTTGATCGCGTCATTCAGAGTGTTGTCGTAGATTTTTTCCTTCGAACCGGCCATTTTTGCCATGACGGCAGCAAGGGGCACAATCTCCTTCACCCAAGCGATGCGTGCCTTGGTCTGAGGGGTTATGCGTCTTGCGGTGGCTAATTTGTCGAGCGACTGAAACAGGACATCGCCGTCGTGTTTGAAAGTTTCCAGTTCACGCAGCAGCACGTTGAGTCTACCTGCGTAGGGTTCGATCGGATCGTTGCTGTTATAGACGGCAGCCAGTCGGCCCGCTATAGCGGCGAGATCGGAGCGGGTTTGCGCACGTTCAAGAAACCAGGCGTCGTACTGACGTGCCCGACCGCAGGAGCGCAAGCGGTCGCCGTCCTCACGCATAAACAGGTAGGCGGCCTCGGCGTCGCCGAGGTAGTTAATCATGATACGGTAAACTGCCGGTGCGGCCTGGGCAGCGAGCTGTGGGTTCACCTGCGGGTTCTTGAGTAGCTTGCGGTAGAATCCGGCGGCTTCTTTCCACTCGGCTGCGTATTCCGCTGCCTGTCCTGCATTGAACAGGAGCTGCTGTGAGTTAGCTGGGTTAGCAGCCAGCCAAGTGCGCACGGATGCAAATCCTTTCGCCGAGCGATGCTCCTTGATGCCGGATTGCAGGATCTGGGTGACGGCAGACTCGGTCTGGGTCGGTGCTTTTTTAAACGCATCGATCTGGTCATCAAGTGGTGACGCGCTGGCCCAGCCAAAAGAGATACACGTGAATGCCAGTGTCCCGAGGGAACAAATAGAGCCTGCTGATTGATTCATAATTATTTTTTGCTGATGTCTCATTATTGCCCTGACTCCAGTCTTTCGAGTTCAAGGTCGCCTTCCAGTTTCAGCATTCCCGCTTGGGACAGCTGACCGCGTGCGTATTTTGCCCAGTCGCTTTCTGGGAAATCGTAGGTGAGTCGCTTATACATTGAATAGGCTGCCATTTGGTCGCGTTTCTCTTGGTGGCACTTACCGGTCCAGTACATCGCCTGTGAGCGGACGTTTTTGCCGTCGTAGCTTTTTTCGCTGATCACACGATTAAATGCGTTAACTGCCTCGGTGAGCATGCCGGCGCGCATATATGCCTGCCCGGCGCGTAGGCCCGCGGCACCTGCCATGGAGTTGGTTGGGAAGCGCAGTTGCAGTCGACCGAAAATCTGTGCGGTCTTGAGATACTCGCGCACTGCCATCTTCTGCATTGCCTCGCCTTCGAACGTGGCGTCTTTATCCTCGTCCTCAAGACCCTTCTTCAGGAGAGGTTTGGATTTGCTTTCGTAGCCAGCAGCTTTTTTTAGGAAATGGCTACCGAGTCGCGCCATGGCGGTGGCGAGGAATTCGGAGTCGGGGTATTTGTAGGCGAGTTTGACATACTCTTGTGCCGCGATATCGGGCTCCTTGAGCTTCTCGTAAATCGTCGCGATCTTGAATTGTGCCTTGGATGCGTGTAGGGTGCCGGAGTAGCTTCCGGTTACCGTCATGAAACGCGACAGCGCAGCGCGGTAACGATCCTCTTTCAGCTCGCCTGCATCGGTTGTGTCGGCTTCCTCAAGCGTTAGGCTGCCCAGAATGTATTCGGCGTGGGCCCGAGTCTCGGGGTCGCGGAACTGATCCATCGCATTGGCAAGCAGTTGTTTTGCCTGCTTGTATTCGCGTGCGGCAAGTTCGGTTTCACCCAGCTTGCGGTGACGTTTGGCGATCTCAAGGTATGATTCGGCAAGTGAGAACTGGGTGCGCATGGCGACCTCGGCATCTTCGTATTGCTTGGAGAACGGCTGGATGGTGCCATCGGCTCCCTTGCTGATGGTGATTACGGAAACGGGTGACTTCACGCCCTTACGATCGGTGTAGCGGGCAGCTATGGTATCGCCGTAGAGAACCGGAAATCCCTGACGCCTCACATCGTAGCCCTCGGGTAGGGCACCAGATTTTTTGGCGTAACTGAGCACATAACCGCCGGTGAACACACCGCTGTGCGGATCTGTCTCCTGCAGTGCCACCCGAGCCTTGGCACCCGACTTGGCCTGCAGAAGCACAGAGACAACGTCGCTCTTATCAGTCAGGTCAGCTCCGAAGTCTCTCACCTGAAGATGCAGGGTCTCGCCGGCATACGCGCTGGTGACGCGCTCGCTGTAGTCCTCATCGAGCACTTGGAACAGCGGGTGGGCAATCACCTTGGCGGACGCGGTGAGCCACTGGTCTGAGCCCGAAGCATCTTTGTATTTAAATCCGAAGAATATTTTTTCGTCTGGGCGAACGACCAGTCCACCACCGACTTGTTCCAAAATGCGTGAGGCACTGCGGGAGGTTCCGATTTGTTTCTGCAGTGCCTTGCTCTCTTCAGGAGTGAGCACGCCACGCAGAGGCAGCACATCGGCGACCAGCGGCACGGAGAAGCGGAAGCGTTCGTTTGCAACAGGATTTGGTGTCCCCCACTCTACATGTCCGCCGGAGTAGTTCTGGCTCTGCCAGCTGCTTCGGTTCTCGCGGGCCCGCAGTTGAGTCCACTCGTTCCCCTTCAATGCCATTCCTAGTTTACCTGTGAGCTCCACCGTACCGGGCACGTTGATATCGAAACCTTCACCGCCACCAAAATCTGCAGCGGCGCGTCCGGCTTCGGTCTGGGCATAGACCGTGACTTGCGAGGAATTACGCAGAGCCAGATGAGGAGCCTTCATTTCGAGGTGGGCTATCCTGCCGTGGATCAATGCAATGCCACCCTCGGGGGCGTTTTCCACCGAGGTAAGTTTATTTTCCACGAGCCAAATATCGCGGCTTTTCTCATTGGTCTTATCGCGCTCCTGAAACTCGGCATTGGCGTGTGCGATCTGGAGTTCCGGCTTTTGGAATCCTGCGTGGATAATCTTGCCGCGGCGTTCCATGGGAACGCCCGGGCGGTTGTTTTCGGCATCCTTATAGATGGCTGTCAAATGCGCTCCTTCGGCGACTTGGATCTGAGCGTCTCCTGAAGCGGCACCTGCTACCGGAGTGACGACCGCCTTGAAAATACCCGTCGATGGCCCGGTTTCGGTGGCGACGAGTTCCTTGGTGCCTCCAGTGGGACTGGTCACGCTGACTTTAACTGTATCGGGTTCAACCGACACATCCATGTCAGCATCATGAACGGCAACGCTTAGCGGTTGGTCGTAGGGGAAACGGATCAGCTTCTCGTAGAAAGGCACTTCCTCACCCTTGCGTGGATTGAATCGAGGTTCCATATCAGCAAACTCAACCCGACCATCACTGAAGGAAACGTTGAGGAAGCGTTCGTGTTTCTCTTTTTTGTCAGTGACAAAGCGGTCATCGACGTAGCGGACAAAGATCTTGTCTCCTGTGAGAATCTCTAGGGTATCGTTTTTGTTCAGCGAGGCAAAGTCCTCGGCGACGGGGAGTAGTTTTTTGCCGTCCGGGCCATTCAGCGTGATCCGGTTCACGGCGGGCACTGTCCCCTCCTGATTGAGGAATACCAAACGCATCAGACGGGCGCGTGAGTTCGGAGCGAAGGTGACGTTGAATTGGGTATCATCAGCGGCGGCGGTAATTTCAGCTGGCGCATTGCGGTGTGCTGTCACCCCCTCAGGGAAGGCCGTGGGGTCAAAAAAGTTGTCTGGGCACACGTTAAATTTCTCCGCGTCCTCAAGATTGGCGAACAACTTGACATCACGACCAAAACCGATGGCGCCGTCCCATCCGGTCGCCCAGATCTCGAAGCTATGCACGCCAGGATTTAAGTTTAACCCACCTTCCAAGTGGCCTTTCCCACCGGTGATTCTGCGACCATTGATGGCAAGCAAGAACTGGGGAGGATGCGCGACTGACGGGTGTGTCTTCTCGGGCACCTGAAATTGTCCAAGTTGCACCTTAAAGCGGCGAGTCACTCTGTTAGGTTCGTAGAAGTATCCTCGGAACCGGTAGATCACGTGGGAGTTGTGATGCCGACCTTGACGGACCCATTTGACTTTTTCTGGTATCGATTTGTCAAATGCTTGGGAAATGCCTGAGACGTTTTCGGCAACTCCCTGAGCGAACTGCTGGGTCATCCAACCGCGATCAAAATGCTGTTTTACTTCATTGAACTCTTCAACAAGCTTGCGGTTGTTGTTCGTGTGGAGCCGGTCGGTATCGTTCATGATGACGACGGATGGCTTCCACGGATCAGCAACCGCCACGGGATTATTAGGGAAACGAGCCACCGTTTCCCAGCTGCTGGGATTCATGGCAGTTTGCACGATGAAATTTTTCAGCTTTGCATCACTCTCTGAGGCGATGACGGACATTTTCCCCAGTGCCACGTTGTCATTGAGGTCAATCGTGAACGCGGGAACTTTGTTCTTCTGCGCGGTTGGGCGCCAAGCAGGATAATCGGCATTCGGGCTGATCACCATGTTCGGGTTACGACCTGGCTCCGAGTTCTCGGCGAATGCCATGGCTTGTGCCCCTGTGGTCGGGATTTGCCCCTCGAACCATCCGGTGTGGGTGCCGGTTTCCTTCAGAACGATGCGTGCGACGGCATCGCCACTGGAGCTTGCCACACTTACGACCAGGTCATCGATTTCAGCGGTGCGACTGCGGTCGGGGTCGATCACACGGACATTGATCGGGTTACCCGGCTTGATGATCTTGGCTATCTGCTTTTGGAATTCTTCCTCCGGGTCCGGTTCCTTTTTGGCACGATCGTTGGCGTCGAGCGATTCGGCGGCCATCCTTGCCTTAGCGGTTTGCTCGGCATACTCAGACCGCGTTTTTTCCAGCTCGGTAATGAGCTTGTCCATGTCGGCTAGGCGTTGCTGCTCGAGTGAAAGCAGCTTACGCGCGGATGCCATGAGCACGGCATCCGATGCCACGGTAATAGGTCCGCCGCGCTGCTCTGGGATATCGTTCATACGCTTGCGGAAGCGTTCTGAATACGAGTAAAAAATCTTATCGTCACCAATGATTTGGAGAGTTCTGTCGCCAGGCGTGGGTGCGCCGAGGGCGGTTTGAAGCTCACCTCGGAACTTAGTTTTCTGGTCACCAAACTGGCGCAGGAAGAAGGTTTCCTTGTCCCCGGATTCAGCCCATACAACGACTTCAATTTCACTTCCTGCGCCGGAGACGGCAAGCGTCGGGTCGTTCAGGGTGACTTTCAGTTTCTCACCAGGGACGATGGATTTTTGTTTACTAGTGGACCCGAGTTCGACGATGGTCGCCTCCATGAGCTTCTGGCGTTTCAGCTGCACCTTTCCTAACAAAAGCTTGGCATTGGGATGGTTGGGCTCACGGGTCAGGATGGAATCGATGTCATCTTTCGAGTCCTCGAACTCCTCCATATCGTAGTTCACTACGGCGCGGGCGTAACGGATATCAGTCCAGATTTCAGGCACACGCTCGAGCTCGAGCTGAGCGAGCGTTTGCAGCGCACCATCGAAGTCCTTGGCGATGCGCTCGGCATCGGCACGACGGAGTGTCGCGCGGTGACGGGTAGGGATTTCTTTGTAGGCTTCGTTTTTCTGGATACTGGAGAAAATCGCGTGTGCCTCGCGGATCTGTCCACGCTGCATGGCGATGTTACCGTAGGCGATTTCGATATCCACTCTTTCATTCAGGCTTAGTGGAGTTCCGTCTTCACCGGCCCAACCGATCAGTCCCTTGATCAGTTCTTCCTGACGCTCTTCGTCGCGGCTGTAGATCACGCGGGTAAGTGCCCACTTGATATAGGCCATCGAGAGCTCACGATAGACGGGCATGAATGCCTCCCAGTTTTCATCCAACATGTCCCAGGCGGTATCATCGTTGCCGGTAATCCAATCGCCCTGCGACTGGTAGATCGGGTAGGCCGGGTGGTTTTTTGCCACCGGAATGACGATCAGTCCCATCTTCATGGCGGCTTTTCCGCGCAAGGATTTCATCAGAGGAACATCAACGTCGCGTTTGAAATAGCTATGGCCGCGGTGGCGCGCAAATGCATCGAGACCAGCTGAGGCCAATGCACTCACGGCTGACGGATGGGCATCGATCTGCTCCTGCATCAGATTTTTAACCGATATATAGTTATGGTGGTTTCGGTTGATTTGTTGCCACACATATAACGCCAGACGATGCAGCTGAATGGCATCGGGGGATTTGATGGCGGTGGCGATCAGGTGCCTACCGAAATCGATGGCCACGGGTGCGACTTTCCAATCATCGATCAATTGCAGCAGCAAGTCCTGCACTTTGGCGTCGGCGATTACACCCGGGGTGAGTTTAGCCAGGTTATCTAAAGCGCGTTCAGGAATCTCAACGCGGACGGGTGATTTCTTCACCTTATCGACGGTCGACTGCAGAGCCTCGACGGCAAAAGCAATATCTTCCTTCAGCGCCTCGGGGTCGATCTCAATTTCACCTTTCTTATTTTTCTTCAGCTTACGAGGTTTTCTCTTCTTCTTTTTGCCTTTGGCATTCAGTTCGGGTTCACCTTCAACCTCGATCAGTGCGAGCAGATCTTCGCTGACCAACATAGGATCGGCAGCATCGATCAAGGCAACCTGTGCCGGAGTCATGACATCTTTTTTAAACCACTGACGGACGGCGTAGCGTGCTTCGGATGATATGGTTTTCCATTGCGGCGATTTCGCCAGTGCTTGCGCGAGTTTGATTTGCTCGGCATTGTTCTCAGGAAACTGTGTGTTTACCCATGCGATCACCTGCCACGATGCCAGCTTGTTTTGCTTGAGTGCGTTGGCGGCTGACTGACGAAGTGCTGGCTCGAGCGGGTGTGGCATGAATTTCTTCGGCTGGCGTCTCTTGAACTCGGATAGACTACCACCGGCGTGACGCTGGGCGAGATAGAGGATTCCGGGTGCGTAGCTGGAGACGTTGACTTTGTTCGTTGTCTCGAGTTCTTTCCAGACAGGATCTTGCCCAGTGAGACCTTTTGCGAGAACGGCCTTAGCAATGCCTTGCGCATCGATGCTACCGTCCTTCAGCAACTCAGGAAGCGCTTCCGGGGTGAAAGGTAGTATTTTCAACAAACGCTCGCGCACGCTTGGGATTTTCGGTTGAGGGGATTTGTAGTCGTTCCAAAGTTTTCTGAATGCGGCAAGTCGCTGGGCTGCGGTAGCTTCCTTCTTGGTATCGACGGTACTGATTCCACCGCCTAGAGCTGCCCACTGCTGGCTTGCCTGATCGGATGGTTTACCGCCAAGGTATTGTTTCAAGTAGCGGTGAACGAGCGCATTCCGCTGGTCGTGATGTTGAGGAAGGCGCCATGCTTCTGGACCGACCAGTGCCGTCATCGCCTTGTCATAATTCTTATCCTTGCCACCGGCAACTGCTGCACGGATGATTGAGGCTTTGTAGCTGGCATTCTGCGCAAGATTAGGGGCAAGCTTTTGTAGTTGCTCGAATGTGAGTTGATTCCACGGCTTTTCTAACAAAATAACACCCGTGCGGCTGTTCATCTGCTTTGGGTTGGCGTTAACGTAGTCGCGCACTGCCTTGATATCCATCAGGCGTATTTCCCTGACACCGTAGTAATTGTCCCGCCATGTTTGTATGAGCTCGGCGAGCTGTGCAGGATTGAGCTTGGGGATAGCTGCCACGATGGGAGCCAGCTTGGCATCGGTTTCGTGCACCCAGTATGTTTTCACATCGCCACGATAGTAGCGACCGTTGCCACCTCCGGCCCAGCCATCTTGCACCCACTTGGCGTAGCCCGGGAACTTAGCTAACAGCGCCTTTGCTTCAGCTATCGGCAGAGCGACCTTGGCTATCGACGCAGCATCTCCTGCCGTGGGTTGATTCTTTTTGTTTTTCTTCTTTTTCTTAACTTGATTACCGGAGCTGCCGGATAGAGCCAGATTGTAGTGTCTTACGGATACTGCCCAGTCGAGACGCAGAGCGGTTTCCTGATCGAAGTTCATCACCTTGGCCAGGCGTTTGCAGGCGGCAACGAGTTCATCGCTTGAGACGATGGCACCAGGTTGGTCTGCGTAAACGTTAGACGATTGAAGTAGCCAGCGGAAATAGGTATCGTAGTGGGTGATGCGCAGATCGTTGGACAGGCCGGATTTGATCAGCGCGTGCAGTCGGTTCGCGACGGCAATGGCGTCCTTACGTTTGATCGCTTCTTTGAGGAACCACTGGTCGAATTGACGGACGGTGGGGTTACCGGCGAGTCTGTCCAGAGTGCTGCGATTGAATGCATAGGCGGCACTGAGGTCGACCAACTGCTCGTTAAGCAGGGTGTGTCCTGAGATCACCGCTTGGGCTACGGTCTCCGACTTCGGGTCGGCTTTTTTCAGATACTGCTGGTAGAGTGCGGCGGCACCGCGGGCATCACCGCTGAGTTCGGCGGCACGTCCGGCGTAGTAAAGCAGCGTGGCATCCTTGGGAAGATTTTGCCGCATCCATTTGCGTGCCTCGGAGATCGCTTGAGTGGGTTTCCCCTCGTCTAGCCCCGCCTTAAGCAGAGCAAGAATGGCGGCTTCCGGCTGCGTGGCCACGGTGCTGGACATGGCGGTGCGTTTTTCATCGAAGGTATCCGCTTGAGCGTAACCTCCTAACAAAATAAGTCCAGCCAGGGCGCACACCTGTGCACGTTGGGGGAAGATCCTGCGCATGGTATTCATCGAAGTTTCCGGTTGGTTGGTATCCATGCGTATTACTCCTTGTCTCCTTCAGCTTCGATACCGGCGAGTTTCTTACGTGCTTCGGCGACGTGCTTACTGGTCGGGTAATCGAAGATCAGTTTACGAAGTTTCGCCTTGGCAGTCTCGTTATCACCCATGCGGTAGCCGACGTTTGCCCATAGCAGGAGCATCTCATCGAGGAATGCGGCATCGGGGTAATCCTCGAACACGCTTTCTAACAAAACAGCCGCCTGAGCGAATGCATCGGTATCGACGTAGTGGCGAACCACCCGGCCAAGTGCATCGGCGGCATATGAGCTCTCGGGGTATCGTTCGTACGTTTTCCGGTAGGCTGCGACGGCGGGGCCCATGGCATTCTGCAGGGCGGTGGCCTTGGACAATCCTGCCTTACCCCACTTACTGTTATGAGCGTCGGCTTTCTCAATGGAATCTACCGCACGCTGCTGTAGAGTCTCACCGATACGGAACTGCGCCTCGGCTGCGGAGATTGGGTTTTCCAGTTCAAGAACTCTGGCATACACAGCGACGGCTTTGTCGAACTCACCTTTATCTGTGAGGCTGCGGCCGAGGGTCATCAGTGCCTTGTCTGCGAGCACGGACTCCGGGTAGAGGCGGTTAAATGCCAGACAAGTCGAAGTGGCAGCATCGAAGTCGTCCTTGAGCAGCTCACACTCCCACTTGAGGCGGAAAGCATTTTCAACAATATCACCGGGTAGTTTTTTCCGGTTCATGATGATTGGGTTCACCTTGCCCAATGCCTCGGAGGCACGCTGGGAAGCACGTTGATCGAGTCCCATGTCCTTGTAAATCTCACCAAGGCCAGCTAGGGCTTCGGCTTCGACTGATCCCTTACGGGCTTTGAGTAGTTCCTCGAATACAACAAATTGGTCTGCCGAAACACCAGAGTTCACAGAACCAGAAACCTTGATGCGCGACTCACTGGTGCGTTCCTCGTCGCCGTAGAGGTGAACTTTATCGGTATAAACCACAGACAGCTCATCGAGCTCGTCACAGTGGAGAATCGCGTCTCCTGGATTGGGCGTAACACCTTCCTCGATGGGTGCCAGCGTGACTTTTCCTCCAAAAATGCCAGAGCGGATAACTGCGCCCTCACCAGTTTCTGTTAGTTTAACAGTGATACTGTCGCGCTCTTTCCAGACTTCCTCGTCTTCGGCTTCGAGAGAGAAAATATCAAGCATCCCCTTCTCCTCGTCTTCGGCAGCGGTTACCGCTTCAACCTTGTAAAAAGATTTCACGGTCAGAGTGACTGTTTCTGCGCCTTGAGAAGTATCCAGATCGGCATCACGGAGGATCATGACCTGTGGCTCGCCAGGATAGGCGATGTATGCTGGGGTGGAATTGTCACCAAGGAAAAACCCGACGGTCCCGGTACTCACGGCGCGGACCTTACCGGTGCGCGGCACACCTTTTTTACCATCGAGGGTGCTCTCATCCATGTAGATCACCTCTAGGGTGTCGCCACCCACCATCTGGAGCACACCGTCACCTGGTTTAGCATTTCCTAGGGCAGTTGGTGCGGATGTGAGCATTTCATGTTTCTTACCGGGGACGGGCACACCAGTGAGTGTCTCGATATCACCGCTGCTGACTTTTACAATCGCTTGCACCGGCACCTTAAGCTTACGCATGACTGGCACGTCGGCATCGACGATCTTTGAATAAAAACGTTGTCCGATTTCGATACGGCCAAGGTCATCGGTGCCTTCACCAGCTTCCTCGACTTCGGTTCCGACCAGTGAAAGTGAATCGATCGCCTTGTTCCAGTTCTTCAGCTGGTAGTGGCTCATACCGATGTAGAAATACGCCATGTTCGCCCACTTGGTTCGGGCGGCGACCTCGGTGAGCCTACGGAACAGTGGGAATCCTGCAGAATACTGGCCTGCTTGATACTGGCTATAGCCAGCCTGATAGAGTGCCTCCTGATAGAGTGCGACAACTTCTTCGGACTGCTTTTCACCAGGCTCAGGTGTGAGAACACGGGTGAGTAGCATGAAGTGGTTCAGTGCTTCCTTGGTTTTACGCTGTGCCAGATAGTGCTTACCCATGGCCATGTGTGCCATGTGAGCGAGGAGGGTGCCCTGGTTGTCACGGACGACGGTATTCAGCATTGCGAGACCGCGCTCGTATTGCTTGTATTCCATCAGCTCGATTGCCTTGTCGTAGAGGTGCTTGGCACGACGATCGATCTCAGCAGAAACACGCTTGCGGGGTTTTTTTTCCTTGGCGTTGTCTTGGGAATGCGCGCAGGGAGCGGCAACGATAAGTGCTGCTAGCACAAAGGCCGCGACTCGGCTATCCGATTTAAATAATGTTGTCATGAAAATTGTTGTTAGCTCGTGTTAGGTTAATCTTCAGCTTTAGCTTCACCGCCGGTCAGGGCGACGCCGTAGTTTTCAAGTCGGTTATGTGCCTCACTTGACTGTCCGCTTTTCGGGTAGCGCACGAGCACCAGACGCAGCTGCGTGACCTCTTTGCCCTTTTGGCTACTGATTCTGTAAATATCGGCAACTTTCAGGGCTGCTTGAGCGGCTGTGTTGCCACCGACGGATTCGAGATCCTGCACGGTTTTGACTGCTTTACCGTATTGCTTCAGTGCGACCAAGCAGTCGGTAACTCCCCAAGTCGATGCGGGTTGCACGTTGGCGGCTTGGTAGGACTTGATCGCTTCTTCATGCCGGCCAAGCTGCTGCAGAAGCTGTGCCTGCCTCATGGACAGCCCGGCGGCGTATTTAGGATTTTTTAGTAGGGCTGGGATTTCTGCCAGTGCCTTTTCCGCATTGGAGTTATTACGATGGGAGCGGGCGACGTAGTAATCGTATCGTCCCTTACCTGCCATTGCCTGGTCCTTGAGGCGTGCGAAGTATCTGAGCACGGTTTCCTCTGTCTCATAGTGAGCGACGAATTGGGTGTATTTGACGAGCTCCTCGTCGGTCATCCCCTGCGTTTTCACCGAGCGCATGACGGTCTGTGCCTCGTCGTGCATGCCATGTGAATGTCTCAACTGGTTCATCAGCGACATTCTCCCATCGTTTTTCATGGCTGCGAGAAGCGGCTTGCTCTGTTCAGCAAAAAAATCAGCACGTTTCTTTGAGTCGGGCTTGTAGTACCCGCACCACTGGAGCACACGTTTAATGTCAGTAGCCTTGGTTGCGAACTGCTTATCGAGTCGGGCTTTCCATGCATCGGCATCCTTCTCGACAACGAGCTGGGCATCGATCCATGCCTTGCGTAAAGCGTCGTCCTCAACGAAGCGGTTCCCCATTTTTGCGGCCCAGAAAGCGCATGCACGCTTACGTTGATCAACATCGATCTGCGCACGCCTGTTGAGTATAGTTGAGAATACAATCGCCCAGTATCGGGTGTCCTCTTCTGGTTTATCGACTTTCTGGCCGCGACCATTAAAGCCACTTGCGGCAGTGTAAAACTGCTTAAGCTTGTCATGGTTCGGAGAACGGACTGCGTAGTGAGCGATGACCGCATTACGTGCAGCAGCGGCGGCACGGTCGTTGGTCTTGAGAAATGCGACGGCCGTGCGCCAGTGGTATTCGGTTGCCTCCTCGAACTTACCGAGCTTGTCCATGGCATTACCGAGGTAAGTCAGAGCGGTTCCCGAGTTGGGTTGGGACACATAATCGTCATCTTTGACCATTTTTGCCCAGACGGCGGTCTTTTTTGCCTCATCACCATTCAGCCCATGACACTCACCTATATAATAGAGGGCTGCTGCGGCATAGCGGATCTCATCGGGAAAATAATCGACTACATCTTGGTAGCCCTTAATGGCGGCGTTACGTTTTTCGAGTAGGTGCAGGCAGCGGCCCATGCGCAGCAGCACGTAAGGTAGCGCCTTGCTTTTGGCAAACTCGAACGAGTATGCCTTGTAGGCAGCATACGCACCCTTGAAATCTCTTTTGCCGTAGAGCTTGTCAGCATCCTCTAGGTTGACACCCTCAAAAGTGTCCAGCTTAGCAAATTCCTTGCTGGGATAGAGGATTTCCCTACCCGCTACATCTTGAGCATGGCAAGGCCACGAAATGGCTAGAAATGCACCGAAGATGGCAATACTAAGGATGGTTCTTAATGTAAGGGGATGCCTGGCTTTCACAGTAAATATTAGATAAATATATCGGCATTTGTAAGAGGCCTGGTTGTTAGTGATTTGTTTACGTAAACAAATCTCGCATCTTTCGTGTATGCTTTCAAACAAGAAATAATTGCAACACCTCCCGAGACTTTATCGTTCATGTTCACGATCACTTTACGCAGTTCTTTGACTACTCTTTCTCTTACGATGCCGAGTTCATCCACGGATTTTACGTCATCATTTGTGTTGCTCATACTGCTCATTGATGGATCACTCCATGAATTATGGGTTAAAGTTTATTTTGTCAGAAATGTTTATGGTTTCGCTTGGATCATTGCCAGTATGGATCGTATGGTTCGATCCAGCTTTATTTATGCTACCCGACCACTTAAACCGAGACGATTATACATTCTAAACAGCCTGATGTATTTTTTAAGAAAAAAATATGAGCATAAGTCTGTCGGTCCAATAATCAAATCACCCTGGCTCATGTGCTAGACACGCTAGCAAATCACTTTTCTTGCTGACAAATGAGGAGTGGCGCTGTTGTTTTGTTCAATACTGCTAGACTGACTACCGTGTGGAAGTAATAGCTTGGTCTGTCTCGAGAAAATCCTCGTTGAAATGTTGCAATTAAAGATAGCTGATGATTGGCGTAATTACTTATCAGTTTTGGGTAACGTGGGTAATTTCATCTGCTGGAACCAGAAGGTCTTGTAGCATTTAATTGTTTTGGACCGGTGTCCCCAGCGCAGGAAGCCATTGCAGCCGAGCAGGATATTACCATCTTCAAAGTGCTTGCGGTAGTCATCTGCGATGATGACTCCCCATGGTCGGTTTGAGTGTCTTCCACTACCGCCGGGGATGGTGGCCTGCCCTCTTCTGGGGTTGCTCATTTTTTCACCATCGATCCAGACATCTGTGCCGCCACCAGCGTTGTAGTGAGAGCGTCCGCCAACTAATAACCGGTATGCGTAGCCGTCCTTGAGTGGCGGCAGCTTGATCTGGGCGCGCATTAGGAGGGCTTCTTTTTCCCATAGGGTATTCGCTGGGTTACCACAGCCACAAAAATGATGCTCTCCCTTGCAGTCGCCGATTGGGAGACACTTACCGCCATAGTTAGCGAATGGAGCATTACCCGTTTTCCAGCCTGCAGCCTTAGGATTAAAGCTGGAAGTAAACCAATTCTCAGCACCTACAGGCAAGGTCACCTCACGGAAGCGGTGGTTTCCTTCCCATAGCTTTTTCTCAGGTGGATCGAAGCTGTGGTACTGCCAGCTGATCTTGTCGCGAGCTGGACCGTGGAGATTCCAGGCGTAGTCGTTATTTCCGGCTTTCTTGTAGAGATCGACCAAACCATCGACAGCGCGTCCCGGCTGTCGGGTGGAGATTTCCCTCTCGAGCGCCTTACGGTTTTTCTCAATGTATTCTGGAATCAATCGGTCCTTGATGATCGGCTTCAGCGCTTTTTTAAGCTCCGGACCAAACTTCTCGCTATCAGCGCTTAAGAAAAGCTTCTGGTGCGGTAAGGCTTGCTCAGGACTACGCTTCATAGCGACTTGATAAACCTTATCGTAGCCCCCGGGTACGGCAGCGAGATCTCTGGCGACGCCATCTAGCAGAAGTGCGATGTTAAGGGTCAGGTTCTGCCCACCGGGTTCGATGAGCTCCTTGGGGTAAGAGACATAAGCCTCACCCAGCGTCTTCATGGCAAACGCTTGGATTTCAGGGTCAGCGTCCTGAAGCCGGCGGACGATACCGCTGAGTGGTGAGAAGTCCCCCATACGCTGACTGGTGTTAATTAGTTTACCCACTTTAGTCAGGAATGTCTTGGCGAACTTTTTATCGGTTACCATCGGAGTGAGCGCAAACACAGCGGACTGACGTAACCACCAGTCGTCGTGATCTAACCAAGCCGTGATTTTCTCAACATATGGAGCGATCGTTTCTGGCTGGGCCCGGCCCATAGCCTTCATGGCTCCCATCAGAACCCACCACGATTCATCTGGGTTATTGATCATGCCACCAATGAGCTGGAACATCTCGTCGGTGAGTTGGCTATCTGGTAGCGCCTTACCTTTACTCATACCATTGATGCAGGTGATGCCGGCGAGGCGGGCGCGGGCGTCGTTAGATTTCAGCAATTGCGTAACCAGATGGACACGACCATACTTATTGATAGAACGGGCCGAGGCTGTGCGCAGCCCCTGATCGAAATGGTAGGCATACATCAGCAGAACTTCATCGGTGACCTTGGGGTCATCCATACGACCAAGGATGGGTTTGGATGCATCCGTGCGCAGCCGTTCCTTGGAAATGTCCTGACGTTTTCCGGGCAGGTATTCGCCCGGGGTAAGCGTGAGAAAAATCTCATCCGCCTTGTTTCCCCATGGGATATCCGGGATTTTGTAAGTTTTGGAAAATTTCGATGGAGGCGCGCCATACATGCGCAGTTGCTTGCGCGGCAAGGTGTAGATAAGTGGGATGAAGTTACCCCAACCGCGGCCTTCCAAGCCTGTGTCGGTGTAGCTGACATTCCAGTCGCTAACCCAGCCAAAGACACCTTGGTGGGTCCGGGCAAGCTCATACATCCAGCGGCGCTCGTTCATGAACGACTGGTATTCGGCGGGACGTTGGTCACGCAATAGCCCCATTGCAGGGCCGCGCCAGAATTCACCGACCCCACCACCGGTGTGTCCGTGGAAAAGCCACGAGGTGGAGTAAAAGGACTTCGTTGCGCTTATGTCGCGCGCCTTGGCATAAACCGATTTGTTACCATCGGGGTGTAGGTTGGCAGCAGCAGCCATAGTGAACGCAAGCCCCTCCGTTTTACCATTGCCAGCGAACCCACCTTCTGGGAGGTGGTCACCGTAAGGTACGTTGCCGTGACCAGCAAATCGATAGACGTGGCGAAGGCAGGTTTGAAGCGTGTGTTCATCAACATCAACACCGCACTCTTTGGCCATAAGCAGGAAAGTCACAGCGTGAAGACCAGCGGCATTTAATTGCCCCCCACCCATGTATCTGTAGTTGGCACCACCACGGCCCATCCATGAGCCGTTGTAAATGGTCCGCTTGAGCGAATCGGCCATGTTTTTGAGAATTGGCAGGATCGACTCATCACCGGTGCGCAAGTAATACTCACAAAATCCAGGGCCAGAATAACCCGCGAACCAAGGATAGACCTCGCGCTGTTTCTTACTCTTGTCCCGTTTCGCTTCCTTCTCGTTATAATCTGCAACAAACTTTTTCACCCAACGTTTAGCCACCTCGAGATCCTTTTCCTCACCCGTGGACAGCATGAACTGGAGCGCACCATCAAGGCCAATACCGATCGACTTCTTGTTGGCAGCCAGAGCATCGGCACAGGCGCGAACGATCGCGTCGGTCTTCTTACAATCCAACGGCCAGGTCTCACTGAAAGCGCCGAGTGCTGGTAGTTTCACGACCACTTCCTTGGCTGCGGATTTAGCATCATCCTTGACCATAAGTTTCATGATACCGCCCTTGGCCTCAGCTTCGGTGATCCAGTTACCTAGGAGCACGCGGGGGTCGATGCCTTTCATTGTATGGCCGTTTACGCTTTTGATGATCTGGCCCTTTTTGAGTTTACCGGTGGCAGCAGCGGGTGAGCCTTCCTCAACGTTAACGATGTGCATCGTGAAGTTCGGCTTGCGTAGTTCCAAACCAATGCCTACCGGACCAAAGCGTTTAATCTTGTAGCGCGCAGCAGTTGGATCAGGCCAGGAGTGGAATTGCGGGACTTCTGTGTAATAACCGTCCACTGATTTGTAGTCTTGTGCTGTCGTGTTGGCAGTTACTGCGAGCATTGCCGCTGCTACAGAGAGTAAAGACCGATGAACTGAAGTTTGATAGGTGGCTTTTGTCATGCTGAGTAATGGTGATGAAATCAAATTTTGGTAATGGTCTGCGCGGAATGGTTTAGGGAAGAAGCTTGACTTTAATATTTTTTGTTAGAACAATGCTATTCGGATCATGGGCCTGTATACCGAAAGTTCCTTGTGACAACTTACGTTTACCGGCGATGCCTGGTTTTTCCTTGTAAATGACAATGGTTTTACCATCCACTTTGGTTTCCACAGTATCACCCATGACGATAATTTCGTAACGAAACCATTCGTTGTCTTTGGCTGGAGCTTGAAGATGTTTTTTGACGACATAGATACTACCTGTTTTGACAGGATCACCTTGGGTTTGGTTAACTTGGGCCTCGTGACCCACTGGCCAACCTTTATCCTGATATTTGGTGTGGAAGAAAATTCCACCGTTGGATCCAGGTTTGGTCATCACGTCTGCGATAAAGTGGAAATTTTTTGCGTCTTTCGCTTTTTCGTTGGTGCAGTATAGCATCGATGGCTTCCCTTGGCATCGGATAGCTCCATCTTTGATGGTAATACTCGTGGGGTTCCACTTGTCGATTTTCCATCCGGAGAAATCTTTACCGTTAAATAAATTAATCCATCCCGCTTTTTTATCAGTGTCGGATAATTCGTTGTCCTTGGCATGTGCTATGGTGATGCTCGATGACAGAGCTAGAGTGGCGATGTAAAGTAAGTGTCTCATGATATAAGTTGCAGATGTATTAGTGGAAGATTTATCAAAAATTGTCAATTGCAGCCTCCAAATAGATCATAATGAGGACTAGCGAATTAGCCAAATGCATGTTGGTAATTTGTGCAGAGGTGAGAAATTTACTCATTAGTTTCCTCTGTTTGATAGATCTTCATTCCTCTCGCCGTGTAGTTATTGAGTGCGTTGGGATGATCCAGCGAGCAGGTATGCAACCAAACACGTGTAGCTCCATCCCATGACCATGCAAGCTTGAGTGCCTCGGATAATAGATAGCCTCCAAGACCGCTGTTTAGAAATTGATCAGCGAGCCCAAGCAGAGCGACTTCAACGTTTCCGTTTTGTTGTTTTTGCAGTTCGAAGTATCCAGCCGGCGTGCCTTTTAAATAGGCACACCAAGTTCTCAGGTTGTCATTTTCGGCATATTCTTTCCATTGTTCGTCTGTCCAAATCAGACGATCGGTCCATTGCCACGCCTCCCCCACCAGTTGATACAGGAATCTGTTGAACTGGTATTGTTTGACCTCGGATTCAAGAATATCCAGACCCCTGGAGTCCGTCTTTGCATTAAGAGAAGATATGGATGTCTGTTCGAGATAATAGGTAGTTGTCATTCCTTGAGCAATTTGATCATCGCTTCACCCATGGCAAGACCTATGTCCATGTAGGTTTGGGCATTACCATTGTAGTGGCTGTTAGAAGCGCCGCCTTGGCTGAGCGGATGAGTGTAGACCGTGCTGACATTAGCCTTAAACTCCGGATATTTCCCAACCATGCCATCGACGCTAAGTTGGGCTTTGAGAATCATTTGTTCATTCTTTTCCTGATCGTTTTCTGGAGTTGTGCCTTTTGCTGTCTGACCGAGAGTAGCGACAACGAACTTGGCTTTAGGCGCCTTGAATTCGGAGCGCAAAGTTTTAATTAAGTGAACGAGGTTGTGCTCATAACGCTGAGCAAGCCCCTTGGTGTATCGATCCTTATCACCCTGCCACCATGCAAAACCAACGACCTCATATCCACGACCTTTCCAATGCGGAAAGTTGCTATCGAAGTTATTGAGCACATCGTGTGCGGCGCCAAAACAATCGTCATATTGTTTTCCCGCATACCAGTTAATTTTCTTTGGCTCGGTTCCCTTTTCCCAGAACATTGGCGAGTCCTTATAACCAGCAAAAATTTTTCCATCGTATTCGTATTGCTTGCTTCCCGGAGGGAGGAAATCCCAACCGAGTGCGCGGTTTCCCTGGGATGACTTAAGAACAAGAACGGGTTCATCTATATCGTTGCCAACGACATGGCCGAAACCAACCTCGGGGCCGATTCTTCCACCTGCAGAGAGCGCATTCATCCAGTCACTACCTGTTGATGTTACAACACCTTTGTAGTAGACATCATTGCGTGATACCCACTGACCTTGTTTATTCATCAGATAAGGATACATGCCCTTGTATTTGACTAAGGTTGAGAGCGCACCCGGTACATCTAACTGCGCATACCACCCCAGTCCATTTGCCCGGTTATTGAGGTAAGTAATTTTAAACGGCACCTTCTTTCCTGCTGTCAGCTTGATGTCCTTATGGATCGCCTCCTTACCTGTTTCCTTTCGGTATACTTCATTACCATCAACCTGCATAATACAGTAGGTCGAGTCACCATAGCCGGGACGAAATTCATACATGCCCGTAGTTTTCAGTTCGACAAATCCGCGCGTCACATGGGTGCCGCCACCAGGATATGGTGTGGGTTTGGTGCCGCCAAAGCTCTCAAGCTTCTGGATTTTGATCGGTTTAAGCTTATCATAGTTTGCCTTTGAATCATATTCTCCTTCGTAAACTGAAACAGCGACATCGGTGAACTCGTTTCCCCAGCGACTGCTACCACCGGTGACAGCACCAGCACCAACCATATTCGACTGCCCAGAGAGGATGAATACTTTGATCGGTTTATCGGCGGCTGACGCAAAAAGAGACAGGCCGAGACTGGCCGCCGTGATGATGCAGGATGTTTTGATGGCGTGGTTAAGTTTCATGGTATGGGTGGATAGTTGACCTGTTCTAAGCAGTGTTAACGGCTGATTCCAAGAGTTTTATTAATTTCTCACCTATCCCATCATTGGAAAGGCATAGCAATACCTTGAAATCAGGATTATGTGGTATCTCCTGGTACATCCATACCGCGCAGTTGGTCACAACCACTGAAGGCACCCCTACCAACCGGTTTAACACCTTTCGGCAGCTTAAGACCTTTGAGTGCTTTGCAGTTTTTGAAAGCGTAGGCTCCTATTTTCACTAGGCTCTTGGGAAAGCTCTTTAGCTTCACTTGGGTGCATTCGGCGAAGGCGTAATTCCCAACCTCGGTGATGCCGTCCGGGAGTGTGGCTTTGTTGAGGTTACCACATCGCCAAAAAAGCCCAAAGGGAATAGCGGTTACTTTAGCCGGGATGGTGATCTGCTTCAGGCTGTCACAATCCTGGAACGATTTCTGGCCGATATTAGTTACCGTATCAGGGATGTTGACCCGCTCGAGATTCTTGCATCCGAGGAAAACACTACCGGTGCGACCACCGATGTCGGTGACGCCTTTGGGGATGACCACACTCTTTAGGTTTACGCACAACGAAAGCGCGTAGGGACCAATCGAGGTGGTGGTTTTAGGCAACAGGTAACCCCCCTTGCGACCTGCCCCAACGGCCAGCAGCGTCGTCTTTTTCTTATCAAACATGACTCCACCCACGCTGGCGAAATCGGGGTGATCCTTGGAGACCACGATATTTTCGAGACCTTCACAGCGATTCAAGGTTCCTGGCTTCAGGAAGCGGATCGTCTTGGGGATAACGATCTCTGTGACATCTTTACATGACTTTAATGCGTTATCATCAATGCCATAGACTTCGTGCCCATCGATCGATGATGGTATCACGATCTTGCCCTGCGCTCCGGGAAGCACACCAGTGATGGCCACACGCGTGAGGTGTTTCTCTTCTTGTGCCTTCCTCCCGTGTAACAGCCACCTGTTGTTATAAATGGAGTAGCTGAAGTGTCCTGACTTACCGGATTTGGCATACGGTCGGATTGCATCACTTGCCGACAGTGACGTCGGCAGGAAAGCACAGGAGGTAAAAACCGCCATCACAAAGTTTGTCGTGTTCATTGAGTTTCTCTTCATATTCCGACTATGACACCTATTATTAAAAAAACCTTAGAAAAAACATCACTTGTCTATAAATCACTTGGAACCTTCCTTGTATTCTGGGTTAGCAGGAAGAGTTTTGACAGCGCCGAATCGATCGTAACAGACCTCGAGTTCTTTACGCATCATGGCGAGGATTTTTGGTCGATGCTTTGACAGGTCATTCGTCTCACCGATGTCATCCTTCAAGTTGTAAAGTTCATAGCCGTTGTCTTCGTAGCGATGGTGGATTTTCCAATCGCCGCGTCGCAAAACACTACGCGGACAGCGGGCAGGGTCGCTGGGACGGTTGTAAGATGGGAAATTCCAAAACAGATTGCGCTCACCGAGAGATTTACCGGAAAAAATAACATCAGTAAGATCTTCGCCGTCGACCTTCTTTGGGTCGGTGGCTTTGACGCCCATGAAGGTGCAGAGTGTTGGGTAGAAATCAATGCCAGAGACGGGTTCGATAGAGGTTTTTCCTGCGGCAATTTTCCCGGGCATCGACGCGATCATCGGCACTCGGATTCCTCCTTCGTAGAGGGTGCACTTGTCGCCACGCAGCGGACGCTGGCTGGTGTATTTATCGAGCCCCCCGTTGTCGGATATAAACAGGACCAGCGTGTTCTTGCGCAGATTGAGTTGATCGAGCTTGTCGATGATGGCACCGACCGAGCGGTCGGTTTCCTCGATCATCGCGGCATAGACTGGGTTGGTGTGCCCTTGCAGATCCTTACCCGCTTTTTTCATCGCGGCGATTTTGCGTGTGTATTTGGCGACCACCGCTTTGGGGGCCGTTAGTGTTGCACCGTCTTCGTTTTTAATTTCGTCGTGTGGAAGATAGGTTGAGAAGTAGAGAAAGAACCTTTCCTTCTGGTGACGATCTAGAAACTCGACACCCGCCTTGCGGATATAGGGTGGTAAGTAGGCTCCGTCTGGGACATCCTTAGGTAGGAAGCCCAGTTTGAATGGGGCAAAGTAATTGATTGGCATACCTAGGTAGCCACCCAGGGTTCCTTCCTTGAAACCATTCGATGGGACTGCACCAGCGATGTGCCATTTCCCGACTGCACCGTTGGCGATCCCGGCGGTCGTCAGAACCGTCCCGATCGTGGGATATGTTTTAGGCAGGAACTGGTTGTTCTTTTCTGGAATGACTTTCCATTCCGATTTTTCCCCACGATTCTTAACCACAGTGTAAACCCCGTGCCGTGACGGCTGAGAGCCAGTCAACATGCAGGCTCTTGAAGGAGTGCATAACGAACCGGCGGCATAGGCGTGGGTGAAGAGTGTGCCACTCTTAGCCAATACATCGATGTGTGGAGTCTCGTAAACCGGACTGCCCATGCAGGCGAGATCACGCCAGCCTAGGTCATCGACATGGATGATTACGACGTTATCGGTTGGGGCAGCGACTGCGGATAGCGTGCTGCATATTGCGAGCAGAGTGGTGTTTTTGAAAAGTGTTATTAGTTTCATCGGGAAATATTTTTACGCTTTGCTAGGTAAGCTTTCGCAAACCGCTTACCCATCTTGATCTGGCCTTTGCCGCTGTAGTGAATGTTATCTTCGTTTTTGGGAATGCGTTTTTCTTTGGGGGTATTAAAGCCCCAGTGGTACGGGTTCATTTCACAGTCGTCGGTTTTGATCATGACCGTGTTGGCCACCTTCAACTCAGCCTGGGCCTTTTTTACGATATCGGCATGGAGAAACCGCGGACGACCGCAATAGGATTTCGCGGGATTGATTTGGCCTAGGATGAAAAGAAGATTGGGGTCTTTGGTGTCTTTGCGCACGGCAGCGATCAGCTTGACCAGTTTTCCCTGATAGGCCTCGGCTACCTCCTTGGTATCTGAATCGCTCTCCCCTTGGTGCCAGAGCATCGCGGCGAGTTTGGCATTGGGGGCACTTTGACGCGCATCTTTGAACGCGGTGAGGAGTCGCGGGTAAAGTTTACCGCTTGCCGCCCATTTATCCATGGATGTGCCGCCCGCAGCGTATTTCACCAGCCCGATGTGTTTACTAGGGAAGGCAGCTGAAAGGGCGTGGGAAAATCCAATCTCGGGGCCAAACCGCTTACCGAGTTCCAGCGGCTGCCAGCTTTTCATTTTAGCATTCCAGATCGATACATTTTTTGGAGGAGTGTGGTATCGCTTGTATTCGTCGGTATCTGGAAGGTCTGTGGTATAGCCACCACCAGCCATATTCGATTGCCCACCGAGCAGGAAAATGAGATCCGGCTTGTTGGACGCATGTGCGATAATACAGTTCAACACCAGCGAGGCAGACACGATCAGGAATGTTCGATTCCAGTTTTTATAAAACATCATTTTTTCTTTCGGCATTATCAGCCCTAGGCGTAGCACCTCGGACACCCTAGCCCAATAGCAAATTTCTAGCAGCTTACAAACCTTTAAGATAAGCCACGAGGTCTCTGATATTATTGACGCCTATCACCTCTTTTAAATCGGGCATCATGCCCTGCGTTTTTGTGCGGGATTTGATATCGGAGAGAGCTAGTATTTCTTGTTTTCCGTTAGGCAATTTAAGAGTCAGCTGGGACTTGCTCTCATGCATAATAATTGCCGTGATACTACGGCCTCCTTTCGTCACCAATGTGGCTGTTCCATAGCCGGGAACTACATCCGCTTGCGGATCGATGATCGATTGCAAGAGAGATTGGCGGCTTCGCAATTTCCCGATCCCCTGCAAACTCGGCCCCACCCGCTGGTCCTCTTTCTTGAGTCCATGGCATTTGGAACAGAGCGCTTGTGCGTTATTTAAAAAGACATGCTTCCCTCGTACGGGATCTCCACCCTCAAGTGCGAGCTGGTATTTTGCCAGCGGCCCACGGGCTTCAACCGATGCACGGTAAGCCTTCAATGGCGCTTGCAGGAGCTTGTCTGTTTGAGCTAAATCATCAGCGGCCTGCAGCACGTCTAACTGCACCGCTGGCGCGATCTTCCCGGCCTGAAGGTCCATTAATAAGGACAGCATGATTTGACCGCTCGATTTTAGACCGGCTAGCAATTTGATCGCATTCTGCAACTCCGGCGTGTCTCTCGAATGCCTTAGAGCATGCAGTAAATAGTCTTCGACGGGTTGCGTGATGGCATTGGCCGCCAACAATTCCTCGGCCGCAGTCACACGAAGGATCGCTGACTTGGCTTTCAATGCGGTGATGCCGGGCTTGATAAACTTTTTGGCATCCTGCTGACGAAGCCAACGCAGCCATGCTTGGCGAATGCTGACATGTGCATCGGCATCCATCACGCAATCAACGGCTTGCTGCCAACGCTCGTCAGACGGCTCTAGTTGACTCAGAACAGCAATCGCCTTTTGGGCGACCTTCAGATCCTTGTCGCGTGTCAAATCCCAGAACGCAATACCCAAGCCAGCTTCGAGCTCTGTTAGTCGGCCCGCCGCGACAGGAAAATGCCGACCGTCCACCAGGTCTAAGGAAGCGGATTCCGTCCAGAACCGTAAGGTATTCAAGGCTTCGATACGCTCCAATGGCTTGATCTTCTTTGAAACAGCAAACGCAGCAATGCGTTTAACCGCAGCCAAGTCCGCCAACCGACGGTTCGCTGCAAGAGCCCTGATATTCACAGGGGTGCTATGCGTGGGTGAAAGGAGCTTAGCCATGGCAATGAGCACGTCAGGATGCGCCGCAAAGGTGGCAGGTGTCGCCTCATCATAAATCGCACGTACGGCATCCGCACGAACCTGCTCGGAAGGATCATTCAAGAAAGCGGAAAGCGTCTGGACCGCATGCTGATTTCTCAGGGCAAGCACGGCAGCGATGCGCAGCGCCTCTGATGGATGTTTCGAGAAGGCTTGTAACTGCTGCGCAGAAGCGACAGCAGTCAGCCCGGTTACACCGGCATGGCGTAATACGGGAATCTCATTGTTAGTCTCTACGAGAAGTTTGACTAACAAATCAAACGACTTTGGGTTCTTTACTTTCCCCGAAGCAATCGCAGCCATCATTTTGACACGTGGGGACTCATCTTGAATCAATTGAAGCAGGACTTCATCGGGGTCAAACCGAAGATCCCCGGCCCAACGCGCGGCTTGGGCACGTAGCTCCGCATCGGCATCTATGCTCAAGGTTTGCAACACCTCACGGTCCTTAGACTTAAGTTGCCCGAGACCCCAGAGGCAGTGCAAGCGCTGGAGTCGCGGTGCATTGCGATCCATGAGCAAGGCCTTGAGCGCAGCCGACTCCTTACGTCTAACCAATTCGAACTGGGCTTCCTGCCGAATCCTTCTGTCGTCCGCGCCGAGGCACTGCAGCAAATCATCCTTGGCTTCAGAGCCGAATCCTTTCGCCAGAAGATCCTCGAGCTTACTCGCGGCAAGTGCAGCTGCGGCCGATTGTTTGGTATCGCGCAAGGCCCACAAGGGACTCTTCCCTCCCCGAGGGTTCCATAGGACAAAATACAGACGCCCGTCCGGCGCGAAATTCGATGCCAAGACCTGTTCGCCCAGACCCTGAATCAACACTGATTCTTGCTGGCGCTTAAAGCTCGCACCATCGGGGGTCATTTTAAAGGCACGTATCATCCCTTTGCCACCTAACAAAAAATGATGCTTGTACTTCCCACCCAGCGCAAGCCCCGGCTGAAAGGAAAATGATGCGGGTGCGTTCCAGCTATTTTCAATCGCAGGCAGGATGTGCGAAGGCTGCCCGGCATGAAAAGGCTTCCACATCAATTCGGCTAACCAAGGGTTGTAAAGGTCATCACGCGCGGCGCGTATCAGGCCGTTTGACTTACGATATTGGTAATAGTTTCGCCATCCTGAATCCGAGCCTTCCGCCAGATAAACCAGGCGTTCCCGCTCGCCTTGAAAATCCGCGTCGTGATCGACTGAGAAAATATTCCCGTAGTTGTCGAAATCGAAATACTGGCAGTTGCGTAAGCCAGAGGCGTAGATCTCCAAGTCCGATCCATCGAGATTCGATCGCAGGATGGTTCCAGAATCAGGCTCGGACACAACCTCCCCGTTTTTGCCCACGACATGCATTCCGCGGTCGCCCATACTCCAATACAGCTTCCCATCGTAGCCGACGATCACACTGTGCAGATCATGGTTGCCATAACCGAAGTGAGGGGCAAATCCGTGCGCGATACTTTCCCGTTGATCCGCCCGACCATCGCCATTGCTGTCACGCAGCTTCCATAGATCGGGAATGATCGTCGCATACACATCCCCGTTCCAGGGGAAGACGCTGTGTGCAATACCCGATACCACGTCATTGAAGCCATCGGCGAAAAGTGTTTTGCTATCGTAGACGCCATCCTTATTGCGATCGTGAAGAGTGAAGACCTTATCACTGCGCACCTTTAAATCTGCCAGGTCAACATTGCCGTCTCCGTTCAGGTCTCGCACACCCTGATGTTTGGCAATCTTCTGAGAGTAATGGGTCTCTATCCAGCGCTTTTTTTCCGCAACGCTGCCGAATGCCATATCCTGCTCAAGCAGGAAACCTGATTGAATAATGCTGATCTCCTCCTTCATCTGCCGGATAGTATCCGTGACATAAACCGTTCCGCGATGACTGATGCCGACCCCCAATAGACGCCTAGGCATCGCCTCCTTCACCATCAGCGGCTGAGCAAGCAAACCGTCCAAGCCCTCCAGACTGCCGGAAATGGGCTTCGTTTCATCACCCATCAGCACGGAGGTGCAAGCAAAGAGAGTAAACACGCAAGCGTGTATGATAAGCTTCATTGTTTTCATCATTTATAGGCACTCCGTCCAATCTCGGCGGCAGGCCCTCAGAAAGGAGAACTTGTTTGAATCACCAGTTTTTTCAAGTTATTCTTTCTGTGTTGCTGTTGGATCCAATTTCCGCTCCCCTCTTCTCGACGAGCCATCTCCTATGACCCTAACTACCTCCATTCTTCTGGTGCTTCTTGGCATGCTTCTGTCGGCACAGCTGATGGCGGAGCCTGCTGGAATGGACCGACACGGTCGACTGGATCTCTGCAAGACACCCTATTTCGCCGACCCCACGGGCAAGCGAGATTCAACCGATGCCATCTTACGCGCCATGGACGATGTCACCCGGCTCACTCTGCTCGCGTACCGCAAAACCTTGCTGGAGATGGAAGGTCTTCCCGCGAAGGGATTTCACCAGCACCCGAGGAGTGCGGAGAACTACCGCGAGGATGGCGTTGCGCACTGCTCGACCTCTCTGGATCTTGCTTACCTGCCGGTGCTCTATTTGCCAGAGGGCACTTACCTCGTGTCGGACACCCTCCGTCATCGCCACAAGGATCTGGTCAATACTTACGGCAGTGAAATGAACCAGCAGATTCGACTGCGTGGTGCAGGTGTGAATCACACGATCATCCGACTCAAGGACGGCTCACCCGGATTTGGCGCCGGATCACGCAAGCCCGTGGTTTCCTATATGGCAGGGAAACAAACCAACGTCGCAACTTCGAACTACTGCGAAGACCTCACCATCCACACAGGAAACCATAACCCCGGCGCAGTCGGACTGGATTTTTTTGCTAACAATTCGGGTGCTGTTCGCAACGTCAGGATCGTGAGTGGCGACGGCAGGGGTTTCGCCGGCCTGCAACTCGGACACGCCAACTACTCCGGGGTGCTGCTCAAGCACATTGAAGTCGACGGATTCGACCACGGTCTGCACATCGACTCCGCGACCAATGGCATGTTTGCCCACGCCGAGCACATAACGACCCGTGGGCAGCTCATCTCGGGGGTAACCGTCGGATCGGTAAGCGTAAGCCTACGCAAGCTCCACACCAGCGGTTCTCCTGCAGGCCTGACCTGCACCAGCCCGCGTGGGTTCACGGCACTTCTCGACTCCAGCCTCTCAGGATCCGGCCCCCGCGGGATCGAGCGCAAAGCCGGTGGACTTTATGTATCGAACGTCACCCTCGACAGTTTCGGCGACGCCCGCATGGTGAAGGAATGGGCTCACCCGTCCGCCTTCGGTCAAGCAGGCAACAAGGGCATGGCTCGACTACCGATCGAGGAAACCCCAGTCTATCAAGGAAACGAGAAAAGTAGAACCGGCGTCCGGCGATTTGGTGCCGTCGGCAACGACACCATCGACGACAGCAGCGCCATCCAAAAAGCAATTAACTCCGGGGCGAAGGAAATTTTCTTCGAACCCGGACGCTACCTGATCAATCAACCGGTAGTGATCCCTGTGGGCGTCGAACACATCGATTTCCAGTTCTGCGACCTGGTGGCGGGGCCGGGCCTAGCGAACTCAGAGAAGGAAGGATTTCTCATCAAGGGCGGTGACGCGTCCTCCCCTCCTCTCTTTATTGAGCGACTCCTCGCCTGGGAACAATGGCGCGGCAAACACTGCACTTTCACCCACGCCAGCACCCGCACCGTCTGTTTCAAGGACATGCAAACGCAGACCTTGAGAATCTATCAGAATTCCGTTCCCGGCGCGAAAGTATTCTTTGATAACGTCGCGACCACCACCGGTGCCCGCCCCGGCGAACACGGACACGGCCGCTGTGCGGTATCACTCAAGGGGCAAAAAGCCTGGGCCCGTCAGCTCAACCCGGAACGCGGTGAACCGGAGATTTTTAACGATGGCGGCGACCTCGTCCTGATGGGCTACAAGAGCGAGGGCAAAGGGGTCGTGGTGCATACCATCAACGGCGGCCGCAGCGAGGTCATCGGCGGCGTGGTCAATGTCGGCAACACCGCTGACACTGCCTTCATCGCGGAGAACTCACAGCTACGACTCTCGACCGCGACCCATGGCTGGCGAGCACCGGCTTACTTCCGCAACGCGATCCGCCACAGCCGCGATGGTAAAACGATTCTTTTGAAGTCCGAAGACATGCCGTCGCGCCGGTTTAAGAAAGAGCGTGGACCGCAGTACATGGTTCCGCTTTACAGGTAGGAAAATGGTCGACGGCACAACCTACCTCCTCATCGAGGCCGGCGGCTTCACCTCAGCGCAAGCCACCGACTGGCATCTTGGCTGGCTGGTACTTAAACAGGGGTAATAAGAGTCCCAAATCGCAACTTGACGAGTGGTGTATGGTTTCATGATGACGATGAAGAAAACACTCCTCGGCATCATGCTATTTTTTGGCCTCGGCCTGGCATCCCAAGCCCAAACCGCAGCAGGAAACCCGTCTAAAAAGAACAAGAAAAAGGCAGCCGCCGCTCTCGTACCCAAAGGTGGCGACCGGCACGTTTACAAAAAGATCGGCGACGTCGAGCTGCCGCTCTATGTTTACACACCGGAAGAGCCGAAAGCAAAAGCACCCGCGATCGTGTTCTTTTTTGGTGGCGGCTGGAGAAGCGGATCACCCTCGCAGTTCGAACATCACTGCAAGCACTTTGCGAGTCGGGGCATGGTAGCTATCACCGTGGAATACCGGGTGTCATCACGCCATGACGTCAAGGTGGAGGACTGCATCGAGGATGCCAAATCAGCCATGCGCTGGGTGCGGGGTAATGCTGAAATGCTGGGCATCGATCCAGACCGGATTGCATCCAGCGGCGGTTCTGCGGGCGGCCACCTGGCAGCATGCACCGCATTGATCGACGACTTCGATGCCAAATCCGACGACCTGAAAATAAGCGCGAAACCCAATGCCATGGTTCTATTCAACCCGGCAATGGGATGGGCGATTTACCCGAAAGAGGCCAACTCACGCGCACATGGCGAAATCAAGAAGGCGATGCCCCTGACCTATGCATCAAAAAAACAGCCACCGTGCATCATCTTCTTTGGCACAGCCGACAAGCTATTGCAGGGAGCTAAACTATTCCGCACCCAGTCGGAAAAAGCAGGCAACCAGTGCAAGATTGTCACCTACGACAAACAAGGACACGGGTTTTTTAATCACGCACGGTCCGATGGCAAATACTTCAAACTGACTATCAGCGAGACGGAAAAATTCCTCGCCGGACTCGGGTGGCTCGCGCCGAAATAGCCACGGAAACTGCCACAATTTCCTGTATGAACCATTCAGGTCCGCACGTAAGCTCTGGCTAGTACTTCATGAAATTCAGACAGTCCACTTTCAGAATCCTTCTGACGCTCTGTTTCGTCCTGTTGGTCGCGGGGTTCTGGTATGCGTCGGCCCGGAATCCGCAGCTGCAGGAAAATACCACTGATGATACCACGCACATTGATGCCGGCAGTGATCACAAGCAGGTCACTGTGCCTGCAACAATGGAGCCATTTTTGAATACCTACTGCTACAATTGCCACGATAGCGAAACCCAAAAAGGCGATTTGAACCTGGAAGAAATGACACGCGGGATCGGCAACACAACCGACGCAACTCACTGGCAGGACGTGCTGGACAAATTGAACGCCGGCGAGATGCCGCCGAAAAAAAAGAAAAAGCAGCCATCCAAAGTAGAGCTGGCGACAGCCGTGGGTGATCTCACCGAAACCCTGCAGGCAGCACAAACATTGCTGAGGGACAGCGGTGGCGCCATTGCCCTGCGCCGACTGAACAATCGTGAATACGTCGCCACCATCAAAGATCTGATGGGGCTTCGGCTACTGCCTGACAAGCTGCCGGATGATCCCGCCGGACGGTTCGACACGATCGGGCAGAACCAATCCTTCAGTGCGATCGAGCTGGAGAAGTATTTCTCCTACAGTCAGGAGGTCGCCCGGACCGCCCTGCATTGGGCGTGTGAGCCGAGGCAGGAATCCAAAGTGCTTGAGCGGAAGGAGTTCGCCAATACGGAAGGTCGAAGCAAGCGGATCTACGAAATCATGGAGAAAGTCAGGTTGGTCAAGGAAGAGGGAAAGACCCCTGCCGAAGCCGGGCTCACCGATAAAGAGTGGCCCAAATATGATCCTGAAAGTCCGAATGCCCAGAAAGCAGTCTGGAAAGGACAGCGGGCATACTATGATCGCAATCGTCATATTCATGCCAAGGGCCGCATGCTGTCGCATGATTTGTTGGTGGAGCATGTTAGTTTGTATTACCCACAGGATGCTCGAGCCCACTACCGCGTCCGGTTTTGTGGCGGCGTGGTCGATGGCGTAACAATCCGTCGAGGGGTACGCTTGATGGAGATGAACGGCAAATTGCACGGCAAGCATGGAAAGGCATTCGGCAGTTTTTGGATTCGAGGCACGATTGAAGAGCCTTCGACTCATGAAACCCTGTACTACCCTGAGTTTCAGCCCGACTTTCGCCCTGGCCACGGGCACAAGGCCCGCCGAGCCCTTTTTGCGCTGGAGGACAAACGCGGCGGGCCGGGCTTCGAGCAGTTTTATCATCACTACCGGCCGATCGAGCCGGAGGCTCCCAAAGACACCATCTTTGCCAAGTGGATGGAGGTCGAAGGACCGTTCTACGACCCCAAATCCCCGTTTGAGAACTTGGTTAAGAAGTATCAAGTAGCGACCGCTACAGACGAGGCGTTTGACTCTGCTGCCAGCCGGTTTTTGTCGGAATTTGCCGAAGTCGCGTTTCGTGACCGTGGGCTTCCGGAGGGTTATCAAGACAAGCTCTCCAGCTTTTATCAAGAAAGGCGCAAAGCCGGACTCAGTTTCCAGGAGGCGATCATCGATCCGCTGGCGATGATCCTGACATCATCCCGTTTCCTCTACTTGCTGGAGCCCCAGGAGAAAGCACCGAAGGATCGAACTCTGGATGCCGTCAGCCTGGCGAATCGCCTTTCCTACTTCCTCTGGAGCAGCCCACCTGACGAGGAACTTCGGACGTTGGCGGCAAGCGGAGAGCTCCTGCAACCTGCTGTGTTGGAATTGCAGGTCGATCGCATGCTGGAAAGCCCGCTTGCGGAACAGTTCTTCAAGGGCTTCATGTCGCAATGGGCACACTTGAAAAGGTTCGATTCCCTCGCTCTCAACTCAAAGTTATTGCTGCATCGCACCGATGGGATGATTCACGCCGCGAGACAGGAACCCATCGAGTTTTTCAAAACGCTGATGAAGGAGAACCTGCCCGTTTCCAATCTCATCGATTCTGACTTCGTGATGGTCAATGGGGTGCTGGCGATGAAGTACGGCCTTTCCGATGTCTATTCTGGTGACAGTTTTCAGAAGGTGCAACTGCCTTCTGACTCACCTCGTGGCGGCTTGATGACGCAGGCCGCGTTTTTGTCGGCCGGCACGATGGGGAATCGAACGTCTCCCGTCATTCGTGGTTCACTGGTCAAAGAGGTTTTGCTTAACGATCCGCCACCACCACCACCGCCGAACGTTCCGGAATTGGATGCCGGAGCGGAGCCACTTGCCAGTGTGCGATCCTTGGTTGCGTTGCATCAGACCAAGGCCCAATGCGCTTCCTGCCACGCGCGCTTCGATTTCATCGGACTGGGATTGGAAAACTTCGATGCCATTGGCATGTGGCGGGATGAAGAGCTCGTGACCGACGCCGAGCATTTTTCGCAGCTGAAAAATCCCCGGGTGAAAAGAAAATTGTATCCCGTGGATGCCAGTGGCGAGTTACCGAACGGCGAGACCTTCGAGGATGTGCACGGGATGAAGGCAGCACTCATGAAACAGGAGCGTGCGGTAGCGGCATCGCTGTTCGAAGGCCTCTTGTGCTACGGACTGGGTAGGGACGTGAGTTTTACCGACCAACCCATCATCGAGCAGGCTCTGAAGGACTTGGAAAAGAAAAAGTTCCCAGTGCGCGACATGATAAAGCAGGTCGTCCTGAGTGAGCCCTTCTCAAAACGCTAAAACCCCGCCTTCCCAAAAAACGAACGTCCCGTATCATCTAAAACTGGAATTACCTCATGAACCTCACAACCCATACCGACCGCCGTACCTTTCTCCGCAACGGCACGAAGGCTTTGACGCTACCGTTCTTATCCAGCTTGCTTCCTTCCGCTGTTCAAGCGGCTGCTGAAAAGGAACTCGCCAACAAATCCGTGCGTCGCCTGCTCTGGATGTCAATGGGCCACGGCCATATGGAGAAGCACTTTTACCCAAAGGACGACGGCCACCTGAGCAAGATCGCCCTGCCACCCGGTTGGGAGCCAATGAGGAAGAACCTCGACCATGTGACCATGGTATCAAATTTCACCAATGCGGAAAACAAGCAGCCTCACGACGGCAGCGAGGCCGTCCTGACCTGCGCCAATGTCGTCGGGTTTCCCGGCAAGGCGCGGCACAACAGCATCTCCTGTGACCAGGTGGCTGCGGCCCAGCTTGGTAAGGAAACCCGTTACGAAAGTCTGCAGATCAACTGTGAAAACGGCGATTCTGGCAATGGTCACGGCGGCGTGGCCATGTCGTACCGCGAGGATGGTAGCCCGCTGCCCGGATTGGCATCGCCCCTGGAAGTCTACTTCAAGATTTTTGGAGGCAATGTGAGCCGCAAAGAAATGTTAGAAACCCTCAAACAGCGCCGCAGCATCTTCGACATTCTGAAATACGAAAGCAGCTCCACCAAGCGCCTGCTGAGTAATGACGACCGCGAGAAACTGGAAGCCTACACTACCAGCATTCGAGATATCGAGCTCTCGCTGAGTCGTGAAGAGGAATGGATCGACGTCCCCTACCCTGAAGCTACCCAGAAAAAGCCGCCGCAAGGATTGGAGGGAGAGCCTGAGATCAAGGCGATGTTCCGGATGATCCTCACCGCGTGGCAAACCGATGCCAGCCGGGTGGTGACCTATCGCATGCCCGATTCCGGCTTGCTCCAAAGCATGGGAATCTCGTCCACGCCGCACACACTTTCGCACTATGGCGCCAATGTTTCACTGCACGAGCTCAACCTGCAGCGGACAAAGAAGTGGATGCATCTCTACTCGGACTTCATCGATCAGCTACGCGCCACCAAAGACCCACTCGACCCGAACGGCGGCACCATGTTCGACAACAGCCTAGTTTACAACGGCGGCGGACTCCGCACCGCCCACCGCAATACCAATGTCCCCTGCCTGCTCACCGGTGGCGGCTTCAAGGGCCTCAAACACGGCCAACACCGCATCGCGCCCAAAGAAAACACTCCACTGGCCAACCTCTGGACCACCATGCTCCAGGATGCCGGTGCTTCCATCGACCGCTTCGCCGATGCCAACGCCACCGCCCACTCCATCTGGGGGTAATCAAAACTAACAGATCGATACCATAAACACCAAAATCATGAACCGATTAGCAAGTTTCCTCCCCATCATGCTGGCATTGGTGGCAGCCACTGCCTCGGCAAAGCCACCTAACATCATTCTACTCTACGCCGACGACCAGCGTGATCACACCCTGGGATGCGCCGGTCACCCGATCGTCAAAACACCCCACCTCGACCGACTCGCCCAAGAGGGTGTGCGCTTTAAGAACTCCTTCGTCTCGACGTCTACTTGCTGGGTCGGCCGGTCCTGCCTGTTCACCAGTTGCTACGAACGTAAACACCTCTACCGTGCCAAGCCCGGAGCGCTTGATCCAGCCCTCCTCGATTCCTCCTACTTCGCCGTGCTCAAACGCGCGGGCTACCGCACCGGCCACCTCGGCAAGGAGCACGTCAGCCTTGCCAAAGAATCCGCCACCGCCATGTTCGACGTGCGCCGAAAGCTCGGCCGCAACCCATTTTTCAAGAAGCAACCAGACGGCAGCACGCGCCATGAAACCCAGATACTTGGGGACTGGGGGATCGAGTTCCTCAAAGAGCAGCCAAAAGACAAACCATTCTGCCTGCAGCTCAGCTTCAACGCCACACATGCTGAAGATAGCGACAAGCGACCTGGCATCGGACACTTCCCCTGGCCCAAGGTCACCGATGGCATGTACGAAGACCAGGAGATGCCACTCCCCAAACTCAAAGACCCGGCGATCTACGAATCGCAGCCGGACTTCCTGAAAAAATCGATCAACCGACAGCGGTTTTTCTGGCGCTGGGACACACCTGAGAAATACCAAACCAACATGCGTGCCTACTTCCGCATGATCAGCGGCATTGATCACGTGGCTGGGCGACTGGTTGAGCAGCTCAAGACCCAAGGACTGGCGGACAACACCATCATCATCTACACCGCCGACAACGGCTACTACCTCGGGGACCGTGGCTTTGCCGGGAAATGGACGCACTACGAGCAATCCTTGCGCGTCCCGTTGATTGTTTACGACCCACGCACACCGGAAGCCAAACGCGGACGGGTTCTGTCCGAGATAACCCTGAACAGCGACATCGGCTCCACCCTGATCGACCTGGCCGGACTTCCTGTTCCCAAAAGCCATACCGGCCGCAGTCTCATGCCTCTCCTCGAAGGGAAAACGATGACCGACTGGCGTACCGACTTTCTCTGCGAGTTCCTCGCCGTCCCCGGATCGATCCCTCGCTGGGAGGGTGTGCGCGACACCGACTGGGTCTACGCCCGGTATTATGTCGGTGGAACCAACCAGCCACCATACGAATTCCTTCACGATCTCAAGAACGACCCTGACCAGCTGAAGAACCTGGCAAAGAACACAAAGCACGCCCCGGATTTGAAAAAGCTTCGAGCCCGCTGTGACGCCTTGATTGCCGAAGTCGGCCCAGCGATGAAGGACGTCCCGGCGAAAAAAACCAAGCAGCGGAAAAAAAAGAAGTAGAAGGCATAGACCCAGGTTAGCCAATCCCGCAGGGTGAGATCTTAGGGTAACATAGCTTGATTTGCAGGCCATCAAGCATCATCTTCACGGTGATGATGCACTTTGGCAGAAAAAATCCCACCCGTCGCTCATGCTATCGATGGGCCTTGATCGTTACGGCATCGATTTCGGCTCATGCCGTCACAACTGCCGAGGAGCCGAACACGCTTGATCAAGAAGTTCGTTCTAGCCTGGCCGGGGCGGTTGAGTTCTTCAAGAAACGTGCCAAGGAAGACGAGCAAAGCTGGGTGGTTCCGCCGACCCGGACACGCAAGGTCGTCGATCACGAGGTAGTGACTCATCGATATCGCGAAGTGACCCGCGAAATCCCGGTGTACAAATACGAGTATGAAACCTACGAAGTGGTTCAGAAAGTGCGGGTGGGCGATTCATCGGCCGCAGTGGACACCTATCGCAAGGTAAAAAAACGCCGGGTGGTCTCACGCAAGCAAGTCGGGGTGAAAAAGGTCAAGCGGCTGGAAAAAGACCCGAACGGCTCGATCACACGCGAACACCGTATTCCAAAGTACGGCCCCGGCGGCCCTGACGTCTGGGCACGTTATGCTCTCGGCGACAACGCACTGGCACTCTACGCGCTAAGGCGTGCAGGCGTCCCGGCGGACGATGTCACCGTCAACCGACTAGCCAGTAACCTCACTGATTTTATCGCGCGGCACGGCTACCCGGATGAGACCTGGGACCTCGCCTGGCTCACCGCTTCCCTCTCGACGATGCCCTACGATTACCAGCGCAAACACGCCAGCGCCATGGCCTCGAAACTCCTCGACGGACAGATTCGCGACGGCGATGCCGCCGGACTGTGGGGACCCGTCGCGATCAATACCGCGCTGTTAGCCGAACAGCTCCTCAAAGTTGAAAAACTCTCACTCAAACTTGTGGAAGCCAAGAAGGAGGCAGCCAAAGAAAAACGCAAAGAGCGCGCATTCCAGAAAGTCGACAAAGCATACAGGGAATCTCTAAAGAACCTGATGCGTGTGGCCACCTACGGCATGGCAGGACACTCCATGGAAATTTTTCACTCCTCAGAAGCCGACATGAATTCTTCCATCAGGTTACCAGGGTTATTCGAGTACATCTACAACCAGAGAACCGCCGACCTAGATAGCACTGCCGTGGCGCTCTACGCTCTGCGCCAAGCGGCTGAAAACGGAACACTTCCGGAAAGACTGTGGCGACCCGAGTCGTCAAAAATCGAGCCCGAAAAACCATCCAAGCTGCTCAGCATATGCATGGATAAGCTCGCCAGGAAGCTCGTTGAAAAACGTGACTGGGATGAGATGAACCACTATCAGGCGGTGAAAGACTTCGACAAAATAAAGACCTTCCCCGGACTCCCCCGAGCAGATGTACCTTTCCCAAAACCTGCTTCCGGCAGCAGTCTCCTCACTACCATGCAAGGGTTCTCCGCCATGGCGGGCGCCGCCCACGTCGCACAGTCCGATGCCTTGAGCAGCAAGTACCTGGAGAAAGGCTCCGCGCTGTTCCGCGCATCAGCCGAAAAACTACTTAAGAACGGGACACCGGAAGATTCAAAATTTCTACCCTACCCCATCTATCAGCATTATTTTCACCTGTCCGGCATCACCATGGGCGACAAACCTAACAAAGAAGACCGGCGCGATCTCTGGCACCCGCTGGCCAGTCATCTGTTGTCGCTGAGATCCGATAAAGGAAGTTGGGAACACAAAGGTCCTGGCCGACGGTTTCATTTCCCCACCAGCCTGATCGCACGTCTGGCAGTGATGGATGAGCCTGAGAAAAAGAATAACAAGATCGAGTATGACAAGCCGCACGTCTACTGGCGCTATCATGCATTTATCGAAATGCTCAAGAGCGGAAAAAAACTGAAACTCGTCGTCGAGGATATCGTTCCCACCTCACTCGCCATGGTGTTTCTTGCGGAAAATGTCAGACCCCCCGTGATCGGCGAGTGCCTCTGGACTGCGTACACCAAGGAGTCGCGCATAGCTCCCGTCGTGACCACCGTCATGCGCCAGCAGAAGAAAATCCCGTTCCGCTACAGTGCCGCGCTTCGACCTATCAAAGCCGAGGCAATCGCAGAACTTCCGGTGCTACTGATCCGCGGAAAGGGTAAGTTCAACCCCAGCGAAGACGAAAGCAGGGCACTCAAGAATTACCTCGATGCCGGCGGCCTGGTCCTCTTTGAAGCGGCAGCCGACAGCGAGGGCACCGCGTTTCTGAAGGGTGCCAAAAGTGCTCTCAAATCACTTCTACCCGCATCATCTACCCTCGAGAACATCGGCACCGACAAGGAGCTGATGGGCTCCGCGGTCGGCAAAGCACAAATCAAGGCGCTCAGGAAGCCGGGCGGATCGCTCGCAGCGGTTTTCCTCCCCCTGGCACCCAAGTCGGGAGCCAATGGCCTGCCACGATCGATTGCAGCGCGGGCGACCTACAACATGCTATTCCAGAAAATCGATCCAGCAATGCTGGAGGAAAATTACCCGATTTCTGAAAATCACGAATCTAACGAATAGAACAAATCTTGCTTGGGATGTAGGGCAAACTCATCTTCAATCCCATGAGGCGTGACCTGCCAAAACAAGACACGCTGTGCATCTGCACGAGCGGATACCCTTGATCTGTGACCTTCTGCGCCGATCTGTGTTAAATTCATTTTCTAACACTTATGGCTCAGATGCACTCAGATGAGCACGGATCAAATCCTCTGCACCCCTTGGACTCCTGTGGATTTGGTGCCCATGAATGCCACCAACCCTTTAACCATCTATGTTACGAGATGTGGTATCCCTACTTGGTTTGTGAGCAGGATTGTCAGGCAAAGTAAACTAGTGTCAGAGCACAGGCAGAGTCAACTCGCCGAGGTGACCGCCACGATGACAACGGTCGTTTCGGCGAAACGCCCCTACCACACGAAAAAACCCCACATCCCGAATAAAGGGCGTGGGGTTGAAATGGTTATCTTTGAGGCCGGATTACTTACGGCGACGAAGGATCAGGGCGAGGCCACCGAGGCCGAGAAGGGCGGTGGTGGAGGGCTCAGGGACGGTGGCTGTGCCTACGACGTCGAATTCACGGTACCAGGTCCAGTTAAGTCCGGGATTACCAAAGTCGAATCTCACACCATCGATGCCGCTGCCCAGCAGTGCAGCACCGTTGTCTTCTGTTAGCTCGACCTCGTTCACATTGCTAGCTGTGCCTACAGCCCCAGTATCGTGGATTTCGACAAAGCTCCCCCCAACGGTACGAAGTGATACGGCTACATTGATGCTAGGACGGAAACCATCACCTTTCTGAATGATATTGATGAGTGAAATGTCATAGCCCAGTGTGTTGGTGGTGGTGTCCAGATCGAACTCAACGAAGCTGTCCGTAGTCCAGTAGCCTCCAGCGTTGTCGGCGTTAGGGTCTCCGCCGTTGCCGCCATTGGCCACGCCCGTTGAAATCTTGCCGTTGAAGGTCGAAGCGGTGACGTGCCGACTAGCGTCACCGACACTTCCTTCACCCGCGACCGAGCCCTCTGTCTCGAGAAGGTCGCCGACAATTGCATCGATCGCGCCGTTGTGATCTGAGGAGCTGTTAGGTGCCTCAGTAGTGAACGCAGCAGTCACAGCAGCATTCGCCGAGCTGACACTGAGTGCAATAGTTCCCATCGCTGCCGCGAGGGACATGCTTGTTTTTATAGGTTTGTTTTGTTTCATCATTCAGTTATTTGGGTAGTTGTTGGGAGTTTTTCTTATGCTCTTGGCGAACCTATTGGATCGATCCAATTACAAAGACATCGAGAAATACCACGATCTGGCACACATCCTACCCCCCCCCCTATAGGTCAGGTCAAGAGGTTTTTTAAATCGATGCATACCCCCGTCCGGGATAGGCTTAGGATACGTATGTGATTTCAGGAATGCTTGGGGTGCCGAGGGACAGGGTTGTCCCTCCTCCCCTAGCCCCTATTATGGTAATTGGGAGCAGTGGTGCCAGCTCAAGGTCGAGCCTTCGGGTTGGGCATTTTTTGCTCTTCGATGATGACGCTGAGTGGGCCGATGGCGGGGGGCACGCGTGCAGGTGAGAAGTTGCTCATCGGGAAATTGGCGATAGCGAGGGTGACTGGGCCACCTTTGAAGTCCTTGCTAAATTCGGTCCAGACGGCGCTACCGCTCTTGCCTTGTCGGCGCCAACCAAGCACGCCGGTCTTGCGCTCACCCATCAGTTTGCCGTTGACATAGATGGCGAAGCCTTCACCGGAGTTGGCGTTGATACTACCGATGACGCGCACTCTGTAACGATGCCCTTCCTTGGCGGCTGGCAGGTCAAACTTGCCGCGCATCAGCAGGACATTCTCGGAAACAACCGTGGTCGGCTGTGGACGCTCGGCGGGGTAAAGCGGGTATTTGACGATCCAGGCGAGGTTTTCAGGCCACTCTTTCTCGACAGTCTTACCGAATGGTGCTGGTGCCTTTTTCCAGCCAGCCTTGGCGGCATCGAAGTCGGCAGCAAACCAGTTCTCCTGACCTGCGGGAAGCTTCAATTCCACCGGGACAGGCTTGGCTTTCTCGCCCTTCTTGGGCGCCGGCTGGTCGTACGGATTATTAGCGAGGTTGAAACCGAGGATCTCCCAGCTCGTCTTGTGCATGTCGGGCAGCACGGGTTTCCAGCTGTAGGTATCGATGTCAGCAGCTTCGAAAAACGCCACTACGTCGTCAACAGCGTCTTCAAGATACTCGGGGGATTTTTTCGGCTTAGGTTGGGAAGTGGCGAACACACCTTCCAGCTTCGACTGGTTGCGCTCGTTGGTAAGGTAACCGTGCATCAAACCGTCGATGACCATGGGTTTGGTCGCGGCTTCAGAGGCAGCGATTTGTATTTCGGTGGGAGCTGGTGTGGCGGCCTCCCTTTTCATCGCAGCCAAGGTCTTGGCTTCGCGATCGGATTTGGGAATGACAGCAGCCTTACCACCTAACATACGAACCATGGCGCGACCCATAGCCTCGCCACAGAGCAGATAGAATTCCGGGTTGCGGTGGTAGTGGTATCCTTGGCTACGTGGGGACTCCTCGATCTCGCGCCAGAAGTCACGGGTATCGACGCTGGCAACGTTGCCCTTGAACTTGGGATGCTGCTTGGAGTCGCCCACAGCCATCTGAGCTTCCCAAACGCCTTTCCAGTCGCCCGAGTTGATGCGGTAACCTTCAAAACCAGCGGTAGCGACCACGGCTTTCATCTTGGGTGCCTTGAGGTCCTTGCGCAGGTCGTTGATCAGATTGACGAGGTGGCCCTCGTATTCCTCCTTGCTTGATCCGCCATCCTTGTGGCCTTGGAACCAACCGAAACCAACGATTTCGTAACCCTGTCCTTTATAACCAGGCATGATGTCCTTGAGGTTAGCAAGGGTCTTGTTCACGCCCTCAAGAATCGCGCGGTATTCGTAGCCCTCAAAGTGGTTGTCGAGATCTTTGCGTCCGCTTGACGGTGGCTGGAAATCAAACTTGAGTGAACGGTTGCCCATCGCGGTCTTGATCAGTAGCACTGGCTCGTCGTGGAAGACTCCCATGACGGTGCCGAAGCCAACCTCTGGACCGAGGCTACCGCCGTTGGAAGCGGCATTGAGGAAGCTACCCTTCTTGTTAGCGATACGTGCATCCTGGAAGTAGACGTCCTGACGCACGCTCCACTCACCCTTATCGTCGAGCAAGAATGGAAATTTGCCGTCCTTCTTAGTCAGGGTAAACAGGTCACCTTTACCTTCCAGATCAACCTGCTCCAGCCAGAGCGCGGCGGAGCCTCCCTTGAGGTAGGTGATTTCCAGGGCATGGCGTTTTCCAGCTTCAAGAGTGACCTTGGTGAGGGCGGCTTCACCGCCGATGTCCTTGCGGTAAACTTCTTTGCCACCAACAGTCGCGGTGGCATGGCTGCTGTCACCGTATCCGACATGCACCAGGTAATTGCCCATGGTCGGCACGTCAATAAAGGCCTTGGCGGTCATCTTGGAACCAGCAGTGAGTGCAGGAGTCGATTCACCGACTTGACCGAGCTTCATAGCATTGGTCTTGCCACCAACATTGACGGTAGCTCCAGTGGCATCACCCTCGGATTTCTGATAGAGACCATGGGCTTTCAATCCAGGATGACCTTTCCAGAACCACTTGCACGCTCCCTTGCTGCGGTTTGTACCTGCATGCATCTGGCCTTCGATCACGGAGGGATCCGACGTGAGGTAAATGGAAGGATACTGAGGGCGCGCGCCTTTCAGGTCACCCATACCGACCATGTTAGACTGGCCAGCGAGAATATAGACCTTCACCTTGCCATCGGCTGGTGGCTTTGCGTCTGGCTTGGGTAGGTTGAGGGGGATTTCAGCGGCCACTACTGCGGAACTTGTCAGTGCGGCACCTAATGCCAGCGCGCATACCAATCTGTTCTTGGAAGTTGTTGATGGTTTTTTCATGATAACAAAGTTTTAGCTTTTTTAGGATTAATCATTTCGTCACTGCCTTGATGGCATCATTGGTCTCCAACCAGTCGCCAATTTCCACAGCGGTATTCGCGCCCTTGATCTTGGGTTGGGTAATCTTCGGAGCGAGTTCCTTGTTAGGCACAGTGTAATAGAAAGGCACATCCACATCTTTGTGCCAGAGTGCGAAGCGAGACTTCACGCTGTTAGCGAGAACGGTCATCTCTGGGCCGAACTTGACTGCCTGGTCGTCGGATACCATAGATTCACCGGTGATGAACAGCACACCGCTAAGGGTGGTCGGGGTGAAGCAATGCATGTAGACGTTATACTCAAACGTGGCAGTGGAATCGCCGATGTTGGGTTTAGGTGAAGGTAGCTGTCCCCACGAGCTGCCGTCTGGCACGGCCTTGGTTTGCATCATTGCGGGAATATTCTCACCCCAGTATTTTTTCCAATCGCCAATGTAGCGTCGGACGTTGGCGAGGTAGTTTGGATTGTTAGGATACTTACTGCCAATGCTTTTGTAATCGGGCATCAGGGTTGGGGTATCCTTGAGGAAATCCGGGGCGATCCAGTTCTTGAGCGGGATGTCTTTTTTCGCCTGCAGAAGGATGATGCCGACCGGGCGGCCGGATTTGGCAGAAATGCTGTTGCCGAGTGCGGCAGCGAGTCCGTCAGCATCTTTCCAGCGGGCAGCGAGGCGGTTCAACGGGGTGCGGGAGGTGCAGATGCTGAAACGGCTGGAGTCAGGTCGACCATCGCGATTCGACTGATTTTCGATCATACGCACGATCTGTCCAGATGGTTTGACTTCCGGAAGTTTCCACTCGTTTTTCTTACGTGCTTTTTTGCCAACGGCGGGGGCGACGACACACCAGACGTCACCGAAAACGATGCCGGTGATGGTGCGCTCGTGGATCTTCTCACCGTCTTTAGTGAAGTGGACTTTCAGAGTGTGTGGCTTGGGACCACCTTTTGTTGGAGGCAGGGTGACTTTCCACTCCGCCATCTCCGGTGTTACCTCGATGGTTTTCTTGATGGTCGCCGGGCCTGATTCGGGACCAAATTCAAAGAACACTTTGCAGTCGCCTTTTTCCGGTGTGTTTTGCCAATCTCCGTGCTGTCGGGTAGATCCCCAGACGATGACGGGCTTGTCGGCCTGGAACACGGCGTCCTTGCGGAACTGCACGCTGAGCAGTGGCATCTTGCGGTATTCGTAGACGTTGCCGACGGTGGACGGGTCGATGGTTTCACCCGCGACTTTCAGTTTTTCATCCCGCCAGTCCTTGCTGGTGACCATCTTTTGGTTGAAGTAAATGAACGGGGTCATCGGCAGCAGTGACTTGTTGTAGAGGTTCGGCTGGTAACCGATCTCGCCGGTGCCGTAGGAAACACCGAGCGGTTTTTTGACCCCTTGCGAGGAAACGACTACTTTGTCGCCTTTGATTTTCACCGTCGCCGGATGCCAGATGCGATCTTCACCAGCGAGGAAGAAGAGCTTCACCTGTGCATCTCCGTTAGGGATGACTTTGGGATTGGCATAGTTAGTGGAATCTTTATGACGCCCGACCGCATTATACGCGGTTCCGGCAACGACGAGGCCGCCTTTGGCGTGGTCAAATTCAATGATCACCTTGTCGCCCTCAACCTTGTAGGATTTAAACATCGGTCCATCGACGACGAGATCCTTCTTACCATACTGGTTCTTGAGCGCGTGCAATGCGAGCCGCTGCCCGGGCACCGCCTTGCATTGGTAGTGAATGGCACCCGCAATATCGATTTGTGATGCCATACCAGTGTTAGGGATGTCACGGGCGAGCCATGTGCCGAGACGCATCTCGGCGGTACCATCGATACTCGGTTTGTTGACCTCTTTACCAACGTGCCTCATTCCGGCGCTATAGAACTGGTGGAAGTAGACAGGGAGATTTGGTTTATTCCAAACAATTCTCCATCCGCGTACTAGGTTGTGTAGGTTGTTGTAATAGGGCAGACCCTCGCCCATATTGGCGTAGCCTTGGTTCCAAATGGCACCGCGGATCGCGTAGGGAACGACCGGGCTCATACGGCCATTATACAGCCAGTTGGCATCGCGGTTAGAGCTCAGGTTTCCGGGAACTGGCGCGCTAATTTCTTTAGCCTCGCGACCGGCTTTAATCGCAGCTTCGTTGGCGGCAATCTGGCCTTCGAGTGACTTGTAAAACCCACCCCATGCATCTTTATGTTCTGGCGTTGTGGGATCGGTAATAAGGCACTTTTGATGAATCGCCTTGCTGTAGTCATCCTTGGCAGTCGCCCAGCCTTCGCGTGGCACCCAAGCTTGAATGGCGGTCTGTGAAAATGAGCAATTAAGGATACCGATAGGCACTTTGACTTCATGATAGATCTTGTGAGCGAAGGCAAAAGCGATCGCACTGTAGCTGTCATAATTACCATTCTTCCAAGCACCAGTAGCTTTCTGAATGGGATGCAGCTGGGAAGTCACCGAGGAAACCTGGAATTCCCGGATCGGAGCAACCTTACCCTCGTTCTCCTTGGAGAATTCGGCGGCCAGCGTCTTAACCTTACTCTTACCGACAATCCACTGCATATTTGATTGACCAGATGCCATCCAGACTTCACCTACAAGGATATCGGTGAGCGTTTCTTTTTTACCACCTGCCTCGTTGATGACGAGTTCTGCCGGTTCGAAGTTCGCTTTCAGGTCTTTGAGTTCAGCTATCCACTTACCGTTCTTGCCGGCGGTGGCGGAAACTTTCTGTCCGCCAAACTCGACGGCCACCTTGGTGCCGGGCTTACTCCATCCCCAGACGGGAACTGACATGCCACGCTGGAGCACGGCGTGATCATGAAACGGGGCCCCTAGCTGAATGGCGAGTGGGCGCGGAGAATCGGATTTCGGTGCCTTCGCAGCAACGGCAGTGAGAGGCAAAAATATTAGAGTGGCGGCCGCAGCCACGCCCGTGGTGATGCGTTTGATCATGGTGGTTGTTTTCATTGTTCTTGCAGTAATTAGACTGTGTTAGAAAGTTTGATATTGTGAGTAGTTAGCTGACGATTTGGTTTTAAGGCTCATCATACTACATGTCCAGCTTGGATGATTCATCACTTGATCAGTGTTTAGTTACTAAACTCTTACAAGTGATCCTACCCATTAGTCTTTTGTGTAGCGCTCAGGGGTTTGGACTCTGAAGCAGTAGGCCTGATACATCATGAACTTACAGGCTCGACAAGCGCCATGCGAAAAATCATGGTGCCTAGCTCAGTACAGTTACAAAACTCAACAACATGAAAAAGCACATTACCATCTGCTGTTACACAGCCATCTTATTCATCTTTTTCGGATTAACGCCTGCATGGTCCAAAGACGGATTGACTGGCGTCGTTAAGGGATCGAGCTACTACAAGGTTCATCCACTTTTCAACCCCCACCCTGTTGAGAATCGTAATTACACGGTGACGCGGTTTGGGCCAGTCGGCATCGGCATCGATTTGGTGAAGCCAAAGTTCACCATGAAGATTCGTAATGTTGAAAAAGGATCGCCCGCTGATGGAAAACTAAAAACGGGGCAGATCATCGAATCAATCAATGGGCATGTTTTAAAAGACATCGATCCGCGCATGTGGCTCGGAAAAATGATCGCCCAAGCGGAAGCGGCAGATGGCAAGATGATGTTCAAACTCAAGGACGAAGCGAAAGCAATCGAAGTCCAGATTCCGGCAATCGGAGCATACAGCAAAACCTGGCCGCTGAATTGTAAGAAGTCCGACAAGATCGTACGTAACCTCGCCGATTATCTGGCGAAAAAAGATAATCAAGCTGGCCCGAAGCTCGAAGGTCTCGCGCTGCTTTTCATGCTCTCTACTGGAGAAGAGAAAGACCTGAAAGTGGCTCGCCGATGGGTCAAGCAAGCCGTTGAGGAATTCAAGGATGTAAAGCGCATCGATCGCGATGACTATATGACATGGAAAATTGCCTGGGGTGCTCCAGCCTTATGCGAATATTACCTACGCACCGGTGACAAGTCTGTGATGCACCTGATCAATCTGTTAGCTGACTACTCAAAGCGGACGATGTATAACGGTGGTTGGAGTCAGCGTGGCATGAGGATCACCTTCCCCTACATGGGTGGCGCACACATCAATGCGTGTGGCGTGCACTCAGCCACATTCCAACTACTCGCCAAAGAGTGTGGCGCTAATGTGGACGAGTATACCTTGCAAGAATCGTTAAAACAATTCTACCGCTTTGCTGGGCGCGGCAACGTGGCCTACGGCGATCAACTCCCTGAAAAAAGTTTCGTCGATAATGGCAAAACTGGCGGTCTGGCATTTACCATGGCCGCCGCCGCATCACTAACACCTGAGGGTGAGGACAGCATCTACGCCAAGGCGCGCGACATCTCAGCGGTGAAAAGCTTCTACTCCACTTCATGGCTGAACCATGGTCACACCGGTGGCGGCGTCGGCGAAATCTGGCGCGGCGCGGCAATGGGTTTAATGGCAGAAAAGAAGCCCACCAAGCATCGTGAATTCATGGATGGTCGTCAGTGGTTTTACGATATCTCACGTCGCTACGACGGATCATTCGGCATCGTCGGTGGAGGTCACCGCTACGACAAAGAACTCTGGGGCACCGGCATGGCATTATCCTACACCGTGCCGCGAAAGACACTACGAATGACCGGTGCGCCAGCAACGAGATACTCCAAGAAATACCAACTGCCCAAACGCCCCTGGGGCAACGCTCTTGATGAGGAATTCTATAAACTCGACCCCGTTACAGGGACCAAGCTCACCAGCAAAGCGGTTGACGCAGAAAAACTCGCCATCCACGGCTCTTGGCCGGTGTATCGTGTGGTAATGGATCCAAAGGTAAGCGATGACACTCTGCTTGAATACGCCCATCACCCGGACCATGGGATACGCCGCTACGCTGTCGATGCCATCTACAAGCACAAGCGTGACCACCTGATCCTCAAGTTGCTTAAGTCAAAGGATGTGCGAGCACGTCATGCCGGCACCATTGCGATACATGGAACTTTCAAACGTGGCCCGATGCGAGCCGATCGTTTGACGGGTGAAATGATCAAGTTACTAACAGCAATGATTAATGATCCAAACGAATCATGGTGGATCGTTTACCATGCGATGATGAGCTTGGATGTTTGTGATGCAAAAACCATCGAACCACACATCGACCGCCTCGTTTACTGGCTCGAACACGATGAGTGGTGGTTGAACATGGCCGCAATGCATCTCTTGAACCAGGTGGTCGCGGATCCGAAGCACTACAAAAAGCTACTGCCAATCTACGGCAAGAAGATTACAAACAATCGTCGCACTATGCCATTGAGCCCCCTACGCGGACTCACCGCTGCATTAAAAAAAGCGAAGCCAGAGGTGCAAAAACTTGGAGCGAAAGTGCTTGGTATTGCCTACAGTAATTTCCCGGCCACTTATAATGCGCCAGGGGGAATCCTCATGCATGGTGGAGCCGATTATTTCCAACGCGAACTCAACGGCACGTTGAGTGCCGTGCCAGGTGGATTAGACGTGTTAAAGACCGTTCCCAAACGCACATCCGCTTGGCAAAAAAGCCGGAAAGACTCCGATCTCTACACCTACGATGGCAAAACAAAAGATAACAAAAAGTTGTACGGCAAATGGTCGGTTGTCGACTTCGTGCAAACCACCGAGGAATTTAACTCGAGTAAAAAAATGAATCCCGGTAAGCCCGCGTTCAAGGAAGTTGCGTTTCAAGCGGACGGCAAAACAAGCAACCCGACACTGATCTGGAAAGGACTGAAACTGATTGATCTCAGCAAGAATCAAATGCTGCTCATGCAAGGCAAGGTGGTCGACGGCCAGACCTACCTCTTCATCGAAGCCGGTGGATATACCACAGGAAAACCCGCCGACTGGCACCCTGGCTGGTACGTGCTGAAGAAATAATACAAGTTATTGGCAACACGATCTACATTATAATCAAGCCCGCAAATCAATCACGCCAGCAAATCCTTGATTACATGGCCATGCACATCGGTCAGGCGGAAATCGCGGCCTTGATATCTTGATGTTAGCTTTTTGTGGTTAATTCCGAGCAAGTGTAGAATCGTCGCGTTGAGGTCGTGGATGTGCATTGTGCCAGGTGTCAGCTTCTCCTTGGTCGGCTGCGGTTTTAGCGTATTACCGTCGGCATCGACGATGTTGTAACCGTAGTCGTCGGTCTGCCCATAGGTAATACCCGGTTTAACACCACCACCCGCCATCCAGGTAGTAAAACAACGCGGATGGTGATCACGCCCGTAATTTTTCTTAGTAAGCTTACCTTGGCAGTAGGCGGTCCGACCAAACTCACCGCCCCAGACGACTAGGGTGTCGTCGAGCATTCCCTTGCGCTTGAGATCTTTAATCAAACCCGCGCATGCCTGATCAATATCACGGCACTGATCTTCGTGCTCACCGACCAAATTATTATGGGCATCCCAACCTCGGTGGAAAATCTGAATATTACGCACGCCGCGTTCAGCTAGTCGACGTGCATTGAGGCAGCAGGCAGCAAATGTTCCGGGAGTGCGGGCATCCTCACCGTAGAGTTTAAAAGTTTCCTCATTTTCCTGTGAGAGGTCCATGAGTTCAGGCACCGATGCTTGCATCCGATATGCGAGCTCGTGCTGCTTGATGCGCGAAAGGATTTCGGGATCACCAAATCGACCATGGTGCGAGTGATTCAGAGCACTCAGGGCATCGAGCTGGGAACGCCGCTCACTACGCGAAACTCCATCTGGATTACTGAGGTAAAGCACGGGATCGCCTTGGCTTCGCAAAAGCACGCCCTGGTGTTCGGATGGAAGAAACCCACTACCCCAGAGACGACCAAACAAGCTCTGCTCAGCGCGTTTACTTTTAGCGTGCATGACTACGTAGCCGGGTAGGTTTTCATTACCGCTACCGAGTCCGTAGCTCAGCCACGAGCCAAGACTGGGGCGACCTGGGATCTGACTACCGGTCTGAATATAAGTGATTGCCGGGTCATGGTTGATTGCTTCAGTAAATGTGCTGTGAACCACGCAGAGGTCTTTGACCACCGTGGCGGTGTGCGGCAACAGCGAGCTCACATAGACACCACGGTCGTTGTTATCGTATTTGGTAAATTCATACTTACTCGGACAGACAGGAAGGGATTTTTGTTTGGAAGTCATCCCGGTGATCCTTTGGCCATCACGGATGTCTCCAGGCAAATCCTTACCAAACATTTCCCGCATCTTCGGTTTGTAGTCCCACATGTCGTGGTGACTTGGGCCACCGCTCATGAAGAGATAAATCACTCGTTTCGCCTTCGCTTTATGATGAAGGCCACCGTTGAATTCGGGTTTCCCCTTGTCACTCGACGCCAGTAATTCAGGACCAAACATCTGTGCCATCGCAGCGGTGCCGAGCCCGAGTGCAGAGCGACCAAAGAGCTGCCTACGCGTCATGTTGAGCCCATCCTCGTGGAGCATGTTTTGAAAATCCATAAGTCTGTTAGTTTAAATAATTGGTTAGTAGAGTGTGATCACCGCATCGCTGGCTAGCACCGTAGTAACGAGCTGCGCCCATGCAGCCAAATCGATAACGGGAAGTTTTGGATTAGGCTCGTGCATACCGATTTCAAGAAGTTTCCGAGCGTCATCTTCAGACTTTGAAAACCTCTCACGGCTCATCTTAAGAAGTTTTACACAAACGCTTCGTTCAGCAGCTGATGGCACACGGCATGTCAAGAGCTGATAGAGTCGATCCAGCCGTGATGTATCGTTGCCCTTTTCCTGTAGCAATCGCTCTGCTAATGCACGCGAGGCCTCCACACGTTGCGTCTCATTAAACATCCCCAACGACTGTAGCGCGGTATTACTGCGGGTGCGTCCTACGCAGCTAGACTCGCGACTCGGAGCATCAAACAAGGTCATCATTGGGTGCGGGCTAGTGCGTTTCCAGTAGACGTAGAGACTGCGGCGATACACCCTCTTATCAGTGTCGACTTTATAATTTTTGGTATTGCTGCCGGGGTGCATAAGCGCCGACCAAAGACCTTTTGGCTGAACTGGTTTCACACCCTCTCCTCCCATCGTAGGGTCGAGCAGCGCACTCGCCCAGAGGCTGGTATCGCGCAACACTTCGGCATCAAGACGAAAACTCGGACCACGTGCATAAAGGCGGTTTTCAGGATCAGTCACATCCTTGCGCCAACTCGAATCTTGCATAAATGTTTTACTAGACAGCATCAGCATCAGCATGTGCTGCACGTCCCATCCGCTTTCTCGAAACTCCACTGCAAGACTGTCTAGCAGCTCGGGATGTGTCGGGTGTTGACCCTGTAATCCGAAGTCTTCAGGCGAGCGCACCAACCCGTAGCCAAAGACACTCTGCCAGATCCGATTGATAATCACGCGCGACATCAGCGGGTTGTCACGTGAGACGAGCCACTGCGACAAGCCAAGTCGATTCGCTGGTGCTCCATCAGGCCAAGCGCCCATCACCTTAGGTACGGCAGGTTTGAGTGGTTCACCGGTCGGTTGGTCATACTCGCCACGATGCAGTAACTTGGTCACACGCGGCTTGGTAAGTTCCTTAGCAATCAGTGTGGTGGTGAATGATTTTTTAAGTGTGGCGTATTCGGCAGTTAGTTTGACGGCTTGTTTGTGAATCGGCAACTTGGCGAACTTACCTTTAGCATCAGCCACAGTAGCTAGCTTTTCTGCGGAGGCTGCCATCAAAAGTTTATCACGACGCTGATTCAGCTGCCCCCATTGCTTCCATCCGTTCTGATTTGTAGGCACCTTGAGGGTGGGAGCGTAACTGTATTTGTTTCCATCGAGCGGCTTTTCCGATGTATTGTTAAAAAATGCATACATCTGAAAATAATCTGTGTGTGTGATCGGGTCATACTTGTGGGTATGACAGCGGGCACAGCCCATCGACATACCTAACATCACCGTGCCAAACATCTCGGTGCGATCAAAGCTGTTCTTCGCCTGAAACTCAGCAGGAATGGCACCACCTTCTGCGGTTGATGGGTTCATCCTCACAAAACCTGTCGCCACAAGCTGGCTCGGAGTTGGATTAGGCAGCAGGTCGCCTGCTAGTTGCTCTTTGATAAACTGATCAAATGGCATATTAGCGTTGAATGCCCTGACCACCCAATCGCGGTATGGGTAAATCCCACGTTTATTATCCAGGTGCAGGCCGTGGGTATCACCATAGCGCACAGCATCGAGCCAGTAGCGCGCTTGATGCTCGCCATATCGCAGGCTCTGCATGAGCTTCGCCAGATACTTGCCATATGCACCCTCGGATTGGTCGGAGATGAAAGCATCCAGCTGCTCCGGCTCAGGCGGCAGACCTGTGAGCACATACGCCGCACGTCTCGCGAGTGTAGGACGGTCAGCAGCTGGAGCTGGCTCATGACCCTTCTTTTTGAGCTCTGCGTGAATCAGATGATCGATCCCGTACTGAGGCGTGAACCCCTTTGCTTTTTCAGGTAAGACAAATGCCCAGTGTTCGGCGTATTGCCCGCCTTCTAACACCCAGCGTTTAAGAATCTCTTTTTCCGCATCTGTCAATTGCTTTTCTGCATCGTCCGGCGGCATCGGATCATCCTTGTCACCAATCCGGAAAATCAACTCACTGTCGGCGAGTTTTTTAACATCAATCGCAAAATATCCGCCCAAGTCCTCGGTGGCACCCTTGAACGAATCCAATCGCACCTCATCTTTATCAGCGTCTGGACCGTGACATGTAAAGCATTTGTTCGATAGAATCGGGAGCACTTCGCGCGCAAAATCGACGGGCTTAGCGCTAACCTGCAGCATACCTGCAATTAGCGCCAACAGGGATACACCACGATAAGTGCGTGAATAGTTGGATAAAAAACTCATGGAATGAATAAGATCTCGATGATAGAGATTAAATGTTAAACTCTCAGAGGCTGAGCCCCTCACAGCCTATTCAATCCAAAGATACTGTTAAGCAAAAAAAACAAATTGTGACGCTCTGCCAGCAGGTATTCCATCGCCTCTCCCTATCGAGCGGATGGCATGGATGATGTTTACTTTCGAATAACAGGTATTACTTAGATTTGGATATCGGCCCATGGTTCGGGTCGTTGCGCCCACCGAAGTATTTGTCCCGGATCCACTTCGGTTGCCAGACGTCGAGGGTGCGTTTGGCGTTGTCGTAGCGGGCTTCCTTGGGTTCTGGGTTATCGAACTGGAGCGGGTCGTTGTCACCGAGCCGTGTTCGCCATGTTGCCATGAGTTGTTCCAGGCGTTTGATTTCAGCTTTATATTTGGGATCGTTGGCGAGGTTATTCGTTTCGTGGGGGTCGGATTGGATGTCGAACAGGAGTCGATGGTTGATCTTAGGGTAGATGTGCAGTTTCCAGCGGCCGTCGTTGATCGCGCGCTGGTTGTTCTGGAACGGGAGGAAGACGGAATCTCGCACGGACTGGGATTTTCCCTGCCAAAGGGGGGTGAGGTCTTTGGCGTCGATGCCTTTGGGTGCTTTAACATCCGCCATGGCGTAGACGGTGGCGTGAAGATCGTGTACGTAGGTGAATGACTTGTTAGTGTGGCCGGCGGGTATCCCCGGACCACGGATGATAAGCGGGCAGGCCATGCTTTGCTCGTAGACGTTCTGCTTTCCTAACAACCCATGACTACCCATAGCGAGGCCGTGGTCGGCGGTGTAGATGAGATACGTATTATCGGCATGTGGGCTGTTTTCTACGGCTTTCATGATGCGCCCAACCTGTTCATCAAGATGAGTGACTAGGCCATAATACTCGCAGAGCTGGTCGCTGATGACATCCTTGGCGCGTGGCCATGCGGCGAGTCCCTCGTCGCGCCCCATCATCGCTTGTGGACCATTCTTGAACGGATGCTGAGGGAGGTAATTCATCGGCAGCGGCGGGCGTTTCTTGTAGTAAATTTGACGAAATTTTTCCGGCGGGTTGCGTGGGTCGTGCGGCGCGGTGAAAGCGACATAGAGGAAAAACGGCCGGTCGGTTTTGGTATTCTTTACGAAGTCGATCGCGGCGTCGGCAAAGACGGTGCTGGAGAATGCACCAGCGTTGCGTTTTTCGGAGAGTTTGCCGTCGGTGAGGTCCTGCACTTGGAACGACGTGTGATCGCACATGCCGCCCATGTAGACGGACTTACCCGAGGAAAAGGCACGCCGCAAGGTGCCGAGGCCGTTATGCCACTTGCCGACGATAAACGTTCGATAGCCACCCTTCTCGGCGAGACGGGCAGGCAGCAATGGATGCGCACCCCAGTTCTTGGGTTTTTGTTTGATCGTCTTCCAATGATGACCGGTCATCAGCATGGCGCGGCTGGCAACGCAGACGGCACCGCTGAACGATCCAGCGCAGTAGTTGCGCAGGAAGCTTACTCCCTCCTCTGATAAACGGTCGAGGTTAGGTGTCTGGATGTGTGGGTTGCCGTGAGCGCCGATCGTGTCTGCGCGTTGGTCATCTGCGAACAGGAAAATGATGCTAGGTTTTTTGCCTGCGAAAACGACGGGGATACTAACAAAGAGGATAAGGAGGAAGTAGCTGAGAAACTTCATGAAATTTGCATGGGCCAATTAATGATAAGTAGGATAAGTTTATCCTACGGCATGGCGAGCATGATTTCACTGATCAATAGTTTTTCGCCGTTGAGGCTAATGTTGAGGGTATACCATCCGCTCTCTCTTCCTTTTGCGCTGAATGAGGCACTGATGTTATCACCAAACTTGCTGAATGACGTGGGTTTTTTCCAATCAATTCCAGCCAGCCATTTTTTTTGAGCCGTTGGTGCTAGAGTAAATTTCCCGTCCTGAAGCTTCTTGAGCATTGAGTCACACTGTTCAGCGGTGAGACCGTGGGGACTTGATATCCGGTATTCCTCTTTACCCACCATCAGGATAGTTGTTTTACGGGGCGATGCCTCTCCTGCCCAAAAGTCACCGAGCTGAATATCTGTTTTTTCTGGAGATCTGCCTGCGCGTGTCCAGCCTTTGCGATTGACTCTTAACATTAGGCTAAGAACCTCGCGCCCGTTAACCTGCTCGTCTCCATACACGGAAATACCACGCAGCGACGAGGGCAGCAGGTAGTAGGTCCTGATCTCGGAAACTTTTTCTATTCCACGCTTCTTGGCCAGTTCAATGACTGTTTTTTCCTCCTCCTTGGTCAACACTCCACGATCAACGTATTCCCGCAGAATACCGTCGACCTCAGTCAGTGTATGTTTGCCAGTAGGCCGAGCCTCGTCAGCCTCCAGTGATAAAGAAAAAGTGAACACGAAAATCATCAGTAATATTGCTTTCATACTTATCATTGTATATTTCAATTTATTTTGTGACATGTTTTTTGTGATTTATTCATATAGATAACGTCATAGGTCTCGGTTTTTCCTAACGAATACGATCTCTACTCGGCAAATGAAATGTCGATCAAGGTATCTGGCCGCAGCCAGCAACGTCTTTCATGCTTATGTTTCAGCACGGATATAGGCTGGCACATGAATGGCTTGGGATGATAGCTGCGAACTAAAACTTAACCTCTCCATGCAATTTGGAAAACTTATGAAAATTTATCACATTTTCATCTTGACCCCCCACCCCCCCTTATACGATTTACATTAATTACAGCTACTCGACTCCGAAATGAGTGACAGTAACGAATATCCATTACCCCAAAATAAATATCGATGAAAAAGAAATACACACTCAACACCCCCCTCGTCACGACGTTGGGATGTCTGGCTGTCGCCTCACTGGCGAATGCAGCCGACCAATTCTGGACAGGCACCGGCAACTGGGGCGACTCAAGCTGGGGCGCAGTCACAGGCGGGTCATATACTGATGCCTGGAGCGATTATAACAACGCCATCTTTGAAGGCACCCCCGGTGCCGTCACGGCAACTGGCACCGTCAACGTCCACAACATCGACTTCACCTCCGCTGGTGGTGGATACTCCATTGACGGCGGCACCCTGAACTTTGATGCAGGATCGGTGATCAGTAACTCAAATAACACCCACAATCACACGATCACCTCCGCCATTACCGGTAGCCCACTGGTCAACATCTTCGACGGACCCGCTGGAAACGGATACGAAGGAATTTTTTTCGCCCCTAGCAGTGGAACTCAAACGCTTGGAGCCGTCCTGAACCCGGACAACACAGGCACCAGAGATAAATCGGGAATTTACCTGTCTGGCTCAACAGCCGGCAACACAGTCACTTCGATTGCCTACGGTGGCGGGGACCGATACGGCACGGTCTACAAACAAGGAACCAGCACATGGACCACTGGCGACATCACGACAGGCACGATCCGGGTCAGCCAAGGCACGCTGGTCATCAACGGCACCGCTACGTCAATGTACTCAGGCCACGTCTACACCGGCGGCACGGTCAGCGGCAACGCGACACTGCGCAACAACGACCGACGCACGGAGTTGAAAGTCAGTAGCGGCACCATGCTTGCACCCGGCAACAGCATCGGCACCATGACCGTTGATTGGGGTGGTTCCGGCGGCAACCCAACCGGAGACAGAACCAATCGCTCCCTGCAGATGCTGGACGGCTCGATCTATGAATGGGAACTTGGTGCTGGTAATACCACCGACACCATCGACGTTGACGGCACTTTGAGCGCGCTCTATGTCGATGACATGGTCCTCAAGATCACCGATGCCGGAGGCACACCCGAAGCCTCCGACCAATTGGCCGTGTTCACCTACGACGTCGGAGCAACAGTCGACATCAGTGGCTTCACTGGCACTTTTGACACCACCGGCGCAACGAACTACGACGCATCCGGCGCCAGCCTAGTCGACGGCGGCGCAGGCATCGTCTACCTGACTGGCCTCACCGCCATCCCAGAGCCATCCAGCACCGCTCTTCTCGGTCTCGGTGGTCTTGCTCTGATTCTCCGTCGTCGCAAGTAACCCGGCCTCGGAAAACCAACCATCCTTCCAACCCCGCTCCCATCACTAGGGGGCGGGTTTTTTGTTCCTGTTCAATTACCCAAGAACCAAGGAGACATCTCTAGTTTGAGGTTTCTCCAGAGCACTCGACATACCAATGCATTCTCTTAGAGTTCTGACAAATCCGCACCCACACCCCGATATGAATAAAACTTCGATCATCCTCCCCTCACTCTTCATTTCCCTGCTGATAGCTATTTCACCCGTAGGTGCAGCGATTCACGCCGTGGAGAACTTCAACCTCGATAAGATCGAAAGCAGCAGCGACACCGATGAAACCTCCGAAGAAATCCGCGAAGGATTCCGTTTGTCAAAAAAAGGTCTCCACGAGCAGGCATTCAAGATGTTCACTGCTGCGGCCAAACGCGGTGAACTCAACGCCTACTTGGCGATAGCCGTGATGCATCGCGAGGGACGGGGCACGCCCAAAAATCTCAAACTCGCCAAGGAAAACTTCAAAAAAGCAGCCGACAAAGGAAGCCGCCAGGCCGGTGAAGAACTCGTCCTCCTCCGCTTCGCCTCCCCTGATAACCCCAAGGATTTTGACGATGCACGCACACAGCTCGAGGGCTTCGCCCGCAGAGGCATGGCAGCCGCACAGCTCCGGCTCGGTCTGGCGCACCTCTCAGGCTACGGCTACCCTGCCGACGCCACCAAGGCCATTAAATACCTGACTCAAGCTGCCCAATCCAGCGGGCCGTTTCAATCCGATGCCGCATTCGTGCTCGGCCAACTGTACCGCGACGGCGACCCCAAAACCAAGGTCAAGCCCGATATGAAGCTCGCCGAGAGCTGGCTCAAGAAAGCCGCCGAGGCAAAACACCCTGGAGCCATGCGTGCGCTCGGCGAGTTCTACCTGAGTGCCGACCCCGCGAGGCAAAACTTCTCCAAAGCCCGCGACTGGTTCTCCCGCCTCAACCAACTCGGCGACTCCTACGGACTCTATTACCTCGGACAAATACACGAAAACGGATGGGGAACCGTAAAATCACAGGAAACCGCACTGGACTATTACCGCCAGGGCGCGAAACAAAAAGTGCCGCCCGCCATCTACCGACTCGCCACCTTCCACGAACACGGCCTCGGCGGATTAAAAAAGGACAAGGGCAAAGCACTCGCGCTCTACCGACATGGTGCCGAACTCGAGCATGCCGTATGTATGTATAACCTTTCGGTCATGCTCGACACTATGGATGAAAAACCCAAACACAAAGCCGAGGTGCTGCTGTGGCTCCTACGCTCTGCTGGTGCCGGACTAGTCGAGGCCGAATACCAGATCGGCGTGCGCTACCAGCAGGGAAATGGTGTGCAACAAGACCTCGTCGCCGCCGCCGCCTGGTTCGACCGTGCAGCCCGCAACAGCCACGCTCAGGCGCAGCTGCAGCTCGGCGGGATGTATGAAAAAGGCCAAGGCGTCAGCCGCGACCTCAGCGCGGCGCGTCGACTCTTCGAACTTTCTGCCAAGGGCGGCAACCTAGGCGGTCGAATCAAGTATGCGGAAGTCCTCGCCAATGGCGTAGGCGGCAAACAGGATCTCATAGAAGCCTACATCCACGCCCACAACGCCACTCAATTGGTTTCCCGGAATTCACCCGCCGCCAAGCTCGCCATCAAAGTGCGCGACGACCTGTACGTCGCCATGAGTCCAGAACAACTTACCGAAGGAAAAAAACGCCTCGCCGCCGGACAAAAACCGAAGCCGTAACACTATCCGAGCTTTGCACTCGAACATCAACCCCCGTTCCTTTCTACGGAGTGGGGTTTTTTGTTTCAGTGTGGCTCAAGGCCGCTCAGAGGCATAAAGATCTCGCCTGCGCAGTGATCTTTTCCAAATGAGGACCAGGTCCGTAACGTTTGGCGCCGACCTCATCTCTTCTTGGGCTTGTCTTGATTTAGGTGAGTAGACTCAAAGCTAGAGCGGTCAGATGGGCAGAGACATCACGCCGAGACAACCGATCTAACAAAGCGGTTATTTCGGCATGATTACCACGCTCAGATCACCCCTTGAGTAGACCCATCGCTTTGGTACTGCTACCGAATTTCCCAAGATCAACGTTATGCTTGTGCAAGAGATCGAGGTAGAGGTTGCAGAGGGGCGTCGGTTTCTCAAGCACGGTGTGCGACTGGTGACGGTAGCCGCCTCCAGCGACGATGGTCGGCAGGTTGTTGCATGTGTGGTTTGAGGCATCGCCAAAGTTACTACCGATGACCACGGTTGTGTTGTCGAGTAAAGTCCCCTCTCCTTCATTAATCTTGTCCAGATCGGTGAGGAACTTATTCAGGCGTCGGGAGATTTCCATTTCGATCCGGCTGAGCTTGGTAAGCATATCCTTTTTCCCTGAGTGATGCGACAGCGTATGCCAGCCACCGGTGGCACCCGGCACGCTGATCGCACCGTAGATCCAGTCGAGAGAAAGTGTAATCACCCGTGTGGAGTCGGTCTGGAAGGCGAGCTTTGATAACTCGAGCAGGTTTTCAATTTTCGTGGTAAAGGCAAACTCCTGGTCGGTGCTCAGCGTGTTAGGGACTTCAGGTTTTTTTGTTTTCAGCCAGAACTCCTCGTGCTTGAGTTGCGCTTCCAGTTCGACGATCACGGTGCGGTAGGATTCGATTTTCTCCCGACTACCGCCATGCTGCTGCAGCTGTTTCATATCGCGATAGAGACACTGGACGACGTGTTGGTCGTTGCGGATCTGCTGCTTCTTGGCACTCAGGTCTTCCTCACCGAAGAGTTTATCAAAAATGACCTTCTCATCGTACATTGGCGGAATGGCAACACCACGGTCGTTCCACGAGCACCCCCAGCCGCGGTCGTAGATGCTGAACGAGAGGTAGGGGAAACGGGTATCACCACCCATCTTGCGGGCGAGGATCTGGTCGAGCGAAATCGTGTTAGAGAAATTTGTCGCTTCGGGTGCGGGCGCCCCGGTGAGGAAGGATTTTTCCGAGTCGTGGTTACTCGTTTCCATCCCCGGGTGATAGAGGTTCTGGAAGATGGTCATCTTGTCGGCGACCTTCATGTCCTTGAGATACTGCGAGGTGGAGAAGTCACCGCGTTTCTTCGGAAAGAAATTCGGCTCGTAGAATCCAAGCGAGTTGCAGATGAAGATGACGCGTTTCGGCGGAGCGGCTGACTTTGGTTTTTCAGCAGCGCGCAAGTCGAGCGAGTGCATCGCCAGCGGAAGTGCGGCACCAAATTTTAGAAACTCTCTGCGATTGTAATGTTTCATTGTTCTTGCTGGGTGAGTGAGTAGATCAGGACTTCGGTGACCAGGGTTTTCATGTTGTCGTTTCCGGGTTGTTTATCGATGAACTCCCAGAGGTGGAGACGTTGGTTCAGATTGGGTTTGTAGCCGTTTGCATACTCGAAAAATTTCTTGGCAAAATTGTAGGCAATCTTGCGTTGGTTCGAAAGCAGGTATTTTTTCAGGCCAAAGATATCATCGAATGTGTGATTATCAATCTCACCGGAGGCGTCGACCTTGGCACCGGTTTGGAAGTATCCCTTTAATCGATACTGGAACGTTCCCCTGTGTGGCTGCTTCACCTTGTATTGAGTGCGCCATTCGCCGGTAGCATCAAAGCTCTCGAGCGCAAAGCCGTATGGGTCGATGCTTTTGTGGCAGGCGTAGCATGATTTTTTGCTTTTGTGTTGGTCGATCTGCTCGCGCAACGTCTTCGCCTCTTTGCCATGCTCAGGCTCGAGGGCTGGCACACTTTCCGGTGGCGGTGAGAGTGGTGTGCCGATGATGTTTTTTGAGATCCACGCACCGCGCAAGATCGGTGAGGTATCAAACCCGTCGGTGGTCACCTTGAGCACACTCGCCATGGTGAGCAGTCCACCGCGTGGCACATCCGCTGGGAATGTGACCTTACGCAGATGTTGTCCGGTGATGCCGTCGATCCCGTAGTGCTGGGCGAGGCGCTGGTTGAGAAAAGAGAAGTCGGAATCGATAAGATTACCGGCGGGAAGATTGTTAGTGATCAGGTGGTGCAGGTAGGTCCTGGTCTCGATCGGCAGGTAGTGATTGAGCAGGTCGTCGTATTCCGGGTAGAGCTTGAGCGACGGCGTGACCTTGTTGAGCGAGCGCAGGTTCAGCCATTGGTCGCTGAGCGAGCGGATCATGCGCTGGCTGCGGTCGTCGGCAAGCATGCGGTGGATTTCGGCACGCAGGGTGTCACCATTGAGTTGATCGGACTTCGCGAGATACAGGAGTTTTTTATCAGGCACCGACAGCCAGAGTGCCCTGGCGAGGTCGGCTGCCATGCCATACGATGGGTTGGCATGCTCGCCCGGAGCCATCAGGAATCGATGCGAGCAGATAACGGCTTTCATTCCGACCTTGGCAGCCTGGACGAAATCGCCCTGCTCTTTCAGGCTGTTCAGACTGACGCTGAGGTAGGGGGCGAGTTCATGATCGTTGAGCTGGGAGGCGAATGCTTTTTCGGCGAAGCGTTTGAGCACCGACTTCATCGCTTCAGGCGAACTGGCATTGACGATCACCTTGGCTTTTTGAGACTCGTTGACATTTTTAATCATCACATCCAACTTACCGATAGAGGCGAGTGACTTGCCATCGAGCGAAACGGCATCGGTGACGAGGAATTTGATAAAACGCTTGGAGGTTTTGTTAGGAAAAACAATCGGCTGTTCATTCGCCAGCCTGACATCAAGTCCACCTTGCATGATTTCTTTACTCCATGATTTCCCGTCGTCGGAGAAATAGATTTCATAGGCTTTGACTAGCCCGTTACCATTGCCACCGCGCTCATCATTCGACCAGGTGGCAAATGAGAGCCCATGAATTTCCGCTCCGTTCGGATTCTCGAAGATTACGAAGTGCGGTGGCTTGGCAAGCGTCGGGGTGTAGCGGGTGTGCCAGAATGTTTTGTGTGACCCGTCTTGCATCATTTCCTTCTCCATCCCCTTCTGGAAACTGCTCACCGTGACCTTACCACCGATTCTCTGGAGATTAGTTTGGAAGCTGGTGTCCTCCTTCGAGGTCCTGGACTCAGTTTTCACCGGAAGCCCTGTAAAAATCGTGTTGTAGGACATCGGCGGCCATTGGTCGAGAATCGGTCCACGTGCAGTGAGTTGCTTGATGTAACCACCTTGCTTGGTATTTCTTTTACGGAACGTGTGCTTCGAGTAACAGTTCACCGAGACACTTTCGCCGGGCCGGAGGAAGGCACGTATAGTGTGCGACTTGAGTTCTTTTTCAGCAAGCGAGATCACACCGACAAGTCGCTGTGGCTGCGGACGGTCGTCGGCGTAATAATACTTTCCCGCATAGACTTGCAGAGTGACGTCTTCAGGGAACTGCGCGACTTTGGCCGCATCAAATGTCAGTTCATACCACCCTGCGGCTGGTGGGTCAAAGCCATCGTAAAAAAACGAATAACTATTGCCATTGTTCGCCCGGGTCCATGAGAACAGGGCGCCCTCCTTGTAGGGTCGGTGATAGATATTGTAGGTCCCATGGCTGTCGCGGACCTTGCTGGTCACCCAGGTTTTTTCCACGGGAAATCCATCTGCGGGAAACGCATGCTCGAGCATTTCACCGGCAACGGCGAAGTAAGAACCCAGCATTTCCCGGCTGAGCTGGATGTTCCGATTGGAGTCAAAATCATGGGTGCCGCGGTCCTTGGGAATCTTGCCAGTAAGATCGAGCTCGACACCTAACAAATCATTCACCGAGTGGCTGAATTCGTGCCGACTGATCCTGCGGAATGGTTTCGGTTGACTCCGCTGCTTCAGCTTCCGCTTCGCCAACCACTCCAGAACTGTCGCCTTTTCCTGCGCATCCGGCTGTTCCTCCTCGGCGGGTGGCATTTTTCCGTTGAGCACGTTCTCAAACATCAGGGTGCCGTCCCCTTGCCCGTCCTCCAGGAACCCCTCAAGATCAAAACCACCTTTCTCCGAGCCATCGCCGTGACAATCAAAGCAGTAGTGCTCCAGCAACTCGGCAGCCTGTTGCTCGCGTACGAAGGCAGGATTACCAAAAGCCAATGAGCCTGCGCCAACAAGATATCCAACCACCATGAACCTTTTAATCATACTCTTACTCCTATCCTAGTTGCTGAATCCGTTGTGATGCGATCGCTGCGGCGGCCCTGACCTGTTCACCGAGTTCCTTGAACCGGCTCTTCGGCAAGCGTTTGGCGGGGCCTGTGACCCAAATGGCACCAACCACACCCTCGAACTCACTCATGATCGGAGCGGCGACGCAATGGACACCTTCGTTGCTCTCGGCGTGGTCGACCGAATATCCTAGAGACAGAATACGGTCGCATTCCTTTTTTAACTCGGATTTACTGGTGATTGTTCGTGCTGTGCTGGCAGTGAGTTCGAGCTGGGAAATCACCTGATCTCTCTGGTCAGCGGAAAGATGAGCGAGCAGAAGCTTACCTGGTGCGTTATTATGTAACCGAAATCGCAATCCGAGATCGACCACGATCCGCAGCGGCTGGGTTCCCTCCACTTGCTCGATGATCGTGCCTGCCATGCCGCTGAGCACACCAAGCTGAACCGTCTCGGAGGTTTCATCACGCAGTGCCACCATCGCCGGACGCGCCAGTGCCGCCAGACTCATACCACCAAGCCTTGGTGTAGCCAGCTTCAACCACTGGCCGGTGAGTTGAAACGCCCTGGTCTCCACATGGCGCGACAGATAGCCACGCGCCAACAGAGTCTGGGTGATACGGAAAATCGCGTTTTTAGGGGCCTCAAGTTGTTGACTGAGCTCCGAAAGCGTCAGCCCAGAAGGCGTATTACTGAGCAGCTCGAGAATATCGAGTGAGCGGTCGAGGGCGGGTACCGATCCCGGTGACTCGTCTCTGGCGGTGGATAATGCATTTGAATTCATGATGGTTAAGATATGTCCTGGGTTGGTTACTGTTCTATACTTGAAAATCTTTCTATATTAGGAATAAAAAACGCTATAGCTGGGTGGTGGTGGGTTCGGGGACGGCCGAGAGCGACAAGTCATCGATCGTTCCTTGGAAACGGCCTTGGCCGGCATTCACCGGACCGACCCGGAACAGGATGTCGCCGCTGCCATCGCCGCTGTAGTTGAAGTTGTAGGCGGTAAGCCCGAGGTTCCCAACGCCAATGGGTTGTGCCACCACTTGATTGAATGTGTGCAGAACCGCACTGTCCGAAGCGCGAAGCACATCGATCTTGAGCCCGTCAGTGGTGCCGTTGTTGAGCTGGCTTGCGTTATTCTCGTAAACCGCCCCCGCGGCGAGGAAGTCGATGTCGTACGAGGTGCCAATGGTATTCGATCCAACAATCCCGGCCGACTGGGTGATCACGTTGTCCTGCCAAAGCATCACGCCCCAGTTGCTTGAGTTGGTGGAAACCACTCCTCCCGTCCAGGTGTTCGCCGTATCGACCGCGTGAATGGTGCCGGCGCCGGCATTGTTCCACCCGGCCAGGTTACCCCCGTAGCCGATATCGTGCGTGGTCGTGACCTGCCCGACGGGACCCCCGTTCAAGTTCAGGCCCGTGATGCCGTTGAAATTTTCGGTGAAGATCGTCCCGGCCCCGGCCGTGCCACTCAGGCAGGCGAGGATTCCAGAGGCGCAAAGTGCGAGGTGTCTATTTCTATGGGTATTATTCATAACGCGGCAGTTGTATCGGCTATTTAGTTCTATGTCTGGAACTTTTTTTATATATAGAACACGATATGGTTCACGCTGGTTTCAGGGAGTCTGCGTGTAGATCCATGCACAAAAAAACCACTCCCCGGAATCAGGGAGTGGTTGATTTGAAACTGACTCTTGATCAATACAAGCAAATCATTGGTTTTGCGAGATCTCGATGAGTCGGACGCCCTGGAACGGAAGTTCAACCCCCTCCCCTTTGACCGACTCACGGCTAAGCTTATCAAAGCCATTTGCAAAGCCGGAGTCTTTGGATCGCAACTGTACATTGACGGGATTCTTGGCAACGTTGACGAGCAAGAGGACACGTTTACCATCCACCACTGCCTGCCGATGGATGACGCCAAAGGCATGACTCGTATCGGTTCGGGTCACCCGCACATCCAGGCCGGAAGTGAGCGGTTTCAGGAGTTTTTCGAATTGTCCGGACAGTTCGGCGGCTGCAGCGTAATCGATCACGGGAAGATCGTTTAAAAATGCGAGCGTTTGCGGTGGGTGTGGCTGACCGTGGGCGTTGCGTGTCGTCTTGATCTCACCAAAACGAATCAGCTTCACGCCGGCCTGCTTCGCCTTCTCCAGTGCTTGGAGTGCCTCGGCGCTCACAAACTCGGCATCCGGGATGATGATCATTTCACAGTTTTTCCCGGCACCGCTGCGGGCAAGCTCCTGTTCCGTTAGAAACCCGACTCTGAGACCATGGAAACATACACCTTCATACACCCGGTGCAGGGCATCGATGTGGGCCCGATTCTGGATGTAGGAAGGTTTGGAAACAAAGATGCGGACAGGTTTTTCTTTTACCGATGCCAGTGCTTCGACATCGCGCGAGAAGGTATTCAATTTCAGCATCGTCTGGAAATACTCGGTGGCGGCCTTGGGTTGGGTCGATAAGCTGCCGTAAAACCAGACTTTGAAATGCTCGTGCGGAAATGGATAGGGTCCGAACCGTTGCTGCCAGTACCACGCCATGTTTCCGACCAGACCATGCAGATGCGCCAGCCAGAGAGTCGCGCTGGAGTGGCTTTGTTTGATGTCCGGGATGCGGATCGCGTTGATTGAATACGAGTGGTATTCAAAGTCGATAATCGGACGATAGGGCTTGAGTGATGTTAGGTAATCGTAGAGGAACGATTGCCCGAGCCAGTGGAAACCATAGGGAGATTCATCGTAGTGGAGAATTTTGTTAGGACTGCGACCTTTATTCCCTGCCGCCATGCGCGGTTCGGTAACTGGGAGTGGTCGGGTGTCGAGACCATGGAGTGTAGCTGACGGCGTGAGCATCTCGCGATCGATACCATCGGTCACCGCCATATCCATCGGCCCGAGGCTTGAATTATCCTGTCCTTTGAGGTGCACCACAGCGTCCGGGATGTGTTTTACAATCTGGCTTTGAACATACTCAAAGAAATCGGTCACGCGTCGGTTGTGGAATGTCACCCGATCATACCGCCGCCCTGCTGAGCATTGTTCGTCGGGAACTTCTTTTGGCAAAGGAATCTCGGCGAAGCCTCGGAAGTCGGTTTCCCACACGTCATTGAGTTTATTGATCGTGCCATGCTGCTTCGCCAGCCATGTGTGATATTTCTTCAGCGAGTAATCGCTCCACATTTCCAAATCGAAGTACGGTTCATTGGCGAGGTCCCAGGATGCGATGGCATCTAACTTCTTAAACTCCGGCATCAGCTTCGCCATCACCTTGGCGATCATTACGTTCGTTCCCGGGTGGTCGATATCGAGGTAGACACCATTGGCGCGATAAGCGGTGATGCCCGGCCAGAATTTTTCCAGTGTCTCTTTGTTTCCTCCCCAGTGAAGCATGACGTCGACCTTGAATCCCATTTTTCCGTATTGCCGAATGCTCCGGGCGCGTTTTTTGATCGCCTCCATGTCGATTCGACCGTCACTCATCAACAGACCCGGCACCGCCGATCCACTGCCGATGACGCCCACGCCGATCTTGCGCATCTTGGGCAGAAACGTATCGACATACTCCGCATCCTTTGCCTTCCATCCAGGGAATTTGTCCTTATTGGTCACCCCCATGCCCAGCAGCATATTGAAGCCGCCGAAAAACACCGGTTCGCCATCGACCCGGAAGAAGTTGTCCTGATACTTCACCTTGGTCCAATCGACCTGCTTCACCTGCGGCCACTTTTTATCGGACTCAAGACGCGTCATCGCCTGATCAAGAATCTCCATCGACCCTGTCAGCTCGTGATTGATATGAAACCGGTAACGCCTCTGGTGCTCGGCTGGCGACAGCTCGATCTTCTTGAAATACTCGCTGAGGCCCAGCGCTTCGGTGGTCAACTCCGGGTGGTCGAGCTCCCACGCGATATATTCGGCAAAGAACTTGGCTACCTGTAAGTCGATCAGTCCCGCCTGCTTGGGATAGCCATCCACCTTTTCCAGCGCACCGGCCAAGGCATCGATCTTGGTTTGTAACTTGGAGAGTCGGTTTCTGAAATCCTTTTGCTCAGATTCCTTGAGTTGTGCCTCCGCCATGCAGCAGAAAAAAAGAAAGGCGGTAAGAATACGGGAGATGATTTTCACGGGATGCATTTTAAATGTGCGACAACCATGTCGCTGTTGCCCCAGATACGCATCAAAGCGGCAACAACATTCATCGGATTACCTGGAGCACTCCCTAATCGCTAACTCCCACTCTCCTGGATATGTATTACTTAAATCAATCCACCTTCCATAGCCTGACGGAGTCAAAGACGATGCGGCTATTGGGGCCTTGGATACCGTGTTTGAAGCTGAACCTCGGGCCGTGTTTATCTTTAGGGTTAACCATCGTCACGTTGTTGTGCTCGTAGGTTTTGCCAACACCATTGACGCTGATGTGGATTTTTCCAAGCTGGTATTCGATCACGAGATCGACCCATTCGTTAAGTTTCATTCCAGACTTGGGTTCTTTATAAACTGGACCACCGGGGAGTTTCACTTGGTGTCCTCCACCCTCTAGATAGGTTAGGGAAATCATGTGGTGACCGATCTGCAGCACGGGTCGGTTAGGCGCCAACTTTTCCGCCTCAAACTTGTAGCGCATGTGGCAAACGAATTTTTCGGGAATCTTGTTGAGATGAACAACAGGATCAAGTCCGAGGTGATGGTCTCTTTTGAGTGCCTTTTTTGCCTCCTCGGCATTTTTAAACCGTGCGGTGACAGTGAGTTTTCCATCTTTGATTTGTCTATCCTTTCTCTTATATCCCCAACGTTCTTTTGAATACTCCCCGTCGAAATCATCCGAGTAAACCAAGGTTCCCTTTTTGAATAAGGTGGACTTGAATTCTGGCTCGGCTGCGTGAGCACCAGCCATCATTCCTAGACATATAAGTGTGATAAAACTTTTCATTATTTTGATTGGAATTCTTTTGTGGCGACCAGCGCCTGGAAAAACTCGCTGATTGTGTAGTTCTTGCTTTTGGCAGAGGCAACAATACCCGAGGCCAGGTCTTCATCGGTGAAGCCAAATGGGCGGCCTAGGGCGTATTCGATAAGGTGCTCGGTGAAGCCACGGGCAAACTTGTCCTCTTGTTTTGCTACCAGATCGCGCATCTCAAGGAAGCTACCGAACTCCGGCCCCTTGTAGAATTTCCCGGCTGGATCGATTTTCCACGTGGTCTTTTTCCCTTTGAGAGCTCGCCTCGCCTTTTTGTTCTGTGGCACGAGCCGCTCTATCGTGCGCCACTTGCCTGCAGCGTTGAAGTTCTCCATTCCGAAACCAATCGGATCGATCTTGCGGTGGCAGCTGGCACATTGTGGCTCTTCCATGTGTGCCGCTAAACGCTCTCGTGTGTTAAGCGGTTTGTCGGCCAGGCGTGATAGCTGTGGCACGTTTGGTGGTGCCGGCGGCGGTGGGTTGTGAAGTAGGTGACGCAGCACCCAGGCACCGCGTTCCACCGGGCTGGATTCAACTCCGTCACTCCCCATGGCATGGATTGCTGCCATACCTAACAACCCACCACGCACTGAGTCGGTGGGTAGCTTGACCTTACGAAACTCGTCACCACTCACGCCCTCGATCCCGTAGTAGTTCGCGAGCAGACTATTGATCATTACGTAGTCGCTCTTGAGCAGGTTTCCGAGTCGTCCCTCTTCTTCACCGCGGAACAGGTGGGCGAATGATTCGTAAACTTCCTTGCGAGTAGCTGAGCGGGTACTCTCGTCAAAATCCCGGTGGCGATTCACATCGAACTGGAAGAAATCAAGGCGCTCCATATCGAGCCACTGATGCACAAAGCCGGAGACAAACTCATCCGAGCGAGGGTCGGCAATCATGCGGTCGACTTGTGCACTCAGGATGTCCGGCTTGCTCAGTTCCTTTCGTTTTGCCAGATCCAGCAAGATCTGGTCTGGCGCTGAACTCCAGAGGAAATAGGAAAGACGCACGGCGAGTTCACGGTCGGTGAGATTCCGACGTTCTTTTTCTCCCCCCGGTTCGTTGAAGTAAAGGAAGCCGGGTGATGCAAGAATAATGCTGAGCGGTGAGCGGATCGCGATGTCGAACTTCTCCCCTGCTTTGCGCCGGGATTGGAAAATGTTGACGAGTCGGTCCAAGAAGTCGGCCTCGGGTTCTGAGCCACGCATCGCCCGACGGGAGAATTGCTCAAGGATCTTTCGTGCCCGGGGTATTTCATCCAAACCAGCATCACTACTCACCCACCAATCGTAAAATCCTGATTCGTTTTTGGATACTCCTAACGGCCCTTCCCATTCCACCCAATCCACCCAGAGGGCGGGCTTGGGTCCGATTCCAGACTCCTTGACCGCAGTCAAATAAGCAGCTTCGGCTGCTTTCGGGTCGCCCTTTGCGCGCAGGGCAAACTTGCGTGGGCCACCCTTGGCCAACGTCACGGAAACTTCGATGACTTGCGGTTTGGCTGTAGTGCCAGTGACTTGATAGGAACCGATCTGGTTGAACTGCTTTTCCGAGGGAACCGCACCAAGGTCAACATAATGCCTGTCGGATGACGTGCCCTCGACCGCTCCGATGCGGAATCGCAGCTTATACTCACCAGCGGGTAGGGAGTCGACAACATGCTTGGATTTCTGCCATCCCGATGGATGCTCGGGTGGCAGGGCGATCATTTCCTGCGGGTTGACCTGATGGACGGTTAGAAACGATCCGGTCTTCGTAAGTGGATCCTCGAGATAGCGGCGGTAGCTCGGGCCTTCACGCTCGTAGAATTTAATACGGGACTTGGCCTCAGCTTCATCAGCGATGTCTTTCTGAGGTTTACCTGTTTTCAGTAGTGCCTGTGCCTGATCGTAACCACCCTTGAACCACCCGTTATAGGTGCCACCAACTTTCTTGTTAGCATGTGTTTCCACTTCGCGGCGTTGTTTCACCACCTTGGTCTGGGAGGGACTGTGGGGGCCCTCCAACTCGACCCAATCGATCCAGATGGCAGGTGGATGACCGTAGCCGTTTTCCTTTTTCATTCTTTTATGTGCGTCCCAGAGAACCTTTGTATCATCTTTGTTAGGCTGCTTTTCCTGGATCGCAAACTCCTTAATGGTGTTGGAGCCAACTACGAGCGGAATCTCAATCACTTCAGGATTTTTAATCGTACCTGTGACCTGATGGGTGCTTATGGCGCGGCCTTTCAAGCCCCAGTTTCTGGCAGCAACTACACGTTGAGGATGCCCTACCTGAATGAAGTGACGGGAAGCAGGGCTTCCTTCAACGGCACCGACCCGAACCCGTAAAGTATAGTTTCCGGGTGGCATTTTTTTAGGGGCAACAATGACCCGCCCGGAGCCGTGCGCCAGCTTCATGTAGCTACCTCGATCTCGATGTGGCAGCGTGAGGAAGTGCTTGTGATAGACCAATTGGGCGCGGTCCCATTTCGGGTTTGACGATGCCGCTTGCTGTGAGTCCCGGAAGCCGAATTTCTTTGGATCTGGTGTCCCTTCCAGAAGGTCGGCATACTTGTAAAAGTGAATCTTATGATCGATGTCAGGGTGCTTCTTGCGCAACTCAGCTATCTTGGCCTTGTTCTTAGGCGTGGCTGCCGCCTTATCGACTCCGGCTTTCCAGCGGGTGAACTGCGCGTATCTTTTCTCGATCTCCTTGACCTGCTTTTGGTTGTTAGGATTGATAGTTTTCTCCGGCTCTACGCGGTGCACCTTGGACTTGGCGACGGTAGCCTCCGAGGTGATGGGTCCTTCTAATTCGATCCAATCAACCCAGATGGCGGGCGGCGTGCCGTAACCGTTCTTCTGCTTGTGGCGGTCGAACTCTCCTCTGAGAAGTTTTCCCGACTTGGGCTGGCGTTCCTGGATGCCGACTTCGCGCGGAGTGCTTGCACCGATTTCGACATCGACTTCTATGATCTCCGGGTTCTCAATGGTGCCGGATATCGGTTGCGTACTGAGCAGTTTGGCGAAGCCGGGTGACGTTCCGTTGAGTTTTTGGGGATGACCGATCTCGATGAAATGGCGGGAAGGATCGGAGCCTTTCACCGCGCCGACCCGGATCCGGAGCTTGTAAGTGCCCGGAGGAACGTCTTTCGGATCGGGGCGAACGTCAAAGCGTTGAATCCCCCGTGAAAGTTTCAGATAAGCGCCCCGATCGTTGTGAGGAAGCTCAGCGTAGTGCTTCATGTAGCTGTGATATCGCCTATATGGGCTGTATAAGGCGGCAACGGCATTGATTGGATCGCTGCCGCCATAGTCGCGAGGATCGGGCGCTCCTTTCAGAAGATCAGCCTTTTTATACTTGAGAGTAGGATTGGAATCATAATCCGGGTGCTTCTTACGAAGGGCGGCCACAATTTCCCGGTTCTCTGCAGCTTCGACTGCCTTGTCGACCCCTCCTTTCCAGGGGAGCCATTTCTTCTTATAGGTGTCTTCCAATCTCTTGATAATTTCCACGTTCTTTACGTTGACCGTCTTTTCCGGTTCGACGCGGTAGGTTCTGGATTTGGGAGCCCTAGTTTCCGAGATCGGACCTTCTAGCTCAACCCAATCCACCCAGATAGCGGGTGGGGTACCATAACCATTTTCCCTCTTGTGCCTGTAGTAGTCATTGATGAGAGTTTTTTTATTGCTTGGCTGACGTTCCTGAATGCTGAACTCACGTGGCGTATCGCCACTGATCACTACGGTCGTCTCAATGATCTCCGGGTTCTCAATAGTGCCTGTGACTTGGTGACTGCTAATTGGATTACCAGCCAAACCTGCTGGCACTTTGTTGACTCGTTGGGGGTGCCCAATCTCGATATAATGCCGTTCTGATGGTGAGCCCTTGACCACTCCGGCACGCACTCGCAGCTTGTACTTCCCAGGAGGCAGGTTTTTTTTCGGAGGTGTGACGTCGATACGCTGGATTCCCCTGGCAAGTTTGAGGTAAGTTCCCCGATCGTTGTGGGGAAGTTGCGCGAAGTGCTTAAGGCTAGCTAAGTCTCGGTCGTAAGCGAGCTGGTAGAAATTCATCGCCGAGTCTGGATCACCGCCAAAGTGTTTAAGATCGGGTACACCCTTCAGTCGCTTAGACATCCGGTAAATGCGAAAACGGCTTCTGTCGATATCAGGATGCTCCTTCCTCAGCTGCTCCATGACCTCTTTATTTTCGGGAGCCTTCACCGCCAGATCAACCGCATCCATCCACGGCTTCACGAGCTTATACTTCTCCTCCAACTGCTTGATGGTTTTCAGATTCTTTACATTGATCGTTTTCTCGGGTTCGACGCGGAAAATTTTTGCCACTTGGTGCTGAGAGGCTTGCCGTTCAAACATCTCGTCGATCGCTCCGCGTCCAAGCTTAAGATACTGCTCGAACTGGTTGCTCGACATGAATTGCGAGGAGCCGACGGTGTCAAAGGTTCCGCCTCCTCCGTCTGCGGGCAGCAAATTAATATCCACCTCCGCTCCTGTGAGATCCTTGATCGTGTTCCGGTATTCGCGTCGGTTCAGTCGGCGCATGGTGATCTCACCACCGGTATCGCTGAGGATCTTGCGGGCGGTGACCAGCTGATTGGACAGGTCGTCGAGAAAGGCAGTTTTCACCTCTTTATCGATCTGCTTTTCGTCCTCCGGAGGCATCTCGCCGGAGTTGATGGCATTGAGGATCTTCTGCCAGGATTCTGCCGTTTTCAGATCCTTGCCGATGTTGAAGGTAAGTTCTTCCAGGTTGACGTCACCCTCCTCCATCAGGCTGTCGTGACATTCAAAACAGTAGGTTTTAAAAAGCTGGAGGTGCTTTTTAGGCAGCTGAGCGTCGGGCGTGGCCGCGTGGGCTGAGATGCCAAACGACAGTGCGCACAGGGAATAATAGGCGATTTTTTTCATGCTCAATGTTTGGATAAAAAATTCCTACGCACGCAATTTTTTCACCACACCAGAGCTGTCACCGTGACGCTCGGTCTTGATTCCCATGCCTTGTAGCATGGTCAGCCAGACGTTACACAACGGGGTATCCTTGGACAGGACGATGTGCTCGCCCATTTTCAGATTGGCTCCTCTTCCGGCGAGAATCGTCGGGCAGTTGTCGAGGTAGTGGATGCTGCTGATATTCGATCCGAAGGCAAGGGAGACATGATCATACAAACTTGATCCATCAGCTTCCTTGGTCGATTTAAGTTTATCGATCAGGCCAGCCAAAAGTTCGCTGTGTGTTTTGTCTCGTGCCTGGGAGGCATCCATGCGTTCTCCCGGTGTGTAGTGACTCACGTTGTGCGCGCTCGGCTTCAAATCCAGACTTGATAACAGTGACTGCCCGGGCAGGCGGTAGCTCAGCACCCGGGTGCTATCGGTCTGCATGGCGGCGACCATGAGGTCATACATCACCTTGATCTCATCCTTGCCTTTCAGTCCCGGTTTCGGCAGCTCCATCGGTGGCTTTGCCTTCGGCACCTGCAACCACTCCTCGTCTTTGCTCAGGCGGTTTTCAATATCGCGGATACCTTGGAAATATTCGTCGAGCTTGTCGGTGTCGGTTTTCGACAGGCCACGCTGCACGCGCTTAGCTTCGGTCAGAACGGCATCAAGCACACTGCGTTTTTCAGCGATTGCCCTCTGGCGCAACTCCAGCGGCAAGTCGTCCGGTGAAAACATCTTGTGGAATACCTGCACGGGATTGGTGTATCCAGCGACTGGTTTACCGCGTTGATCCCAAGCGAGCGAAAGCCCCGGGCCATGACCTGAGCCACTGCCGTCACCGCTGTTGAGCGGAATCGAGGAAAAGCGGGTGTCCTGTCCAAGCTGCTGGGCTATGACCTGATCGACGGAAATGCTATTCGCCATGCTTTGTCCCGCGATGGAATATCGGTTCGCCCCAGTGAGCCAGAAGGTGCTGCCCCAGTGCGCCTCATTGCTGTATTGGTTTGCAGTGCCTTGCACCACAGTGAAATCAGACTTGTGCCGAGCAAGTGGAGCTAGACCCTCAGGAAGCTCATACCCAGCACCCGTCTGCTTCTGGTCGGGGAACCAAGTCTCCTTGGTCACCCCAAATCCCATGCCGAGGAAAATGGCACGCTTGGCTGGGGAGGAAGGTTGGGGCGAAGCTGCCGAAGCAAACTGGCGGAAACCGATGGATTCCAGCGCAGGAAGCGCGATGAGCGCTCCGGATCCGCGGAGGAAGTGACGACGAGTGAACTGGTTTTTCATGGATGAGGTGTGGGTGAAACTGTTTTTATTTGGTGGTGCGGACTGGCAACTTAGGTCGTTTTGTTAGGGTCAGCTGGACGTTATCTGCATAGTGCCCTCCGACTTTGATAGGAGTTGTGGTCGGGATTCTAGAATTCACATTGATCGAGATGAGAGCAATGTTTGCTTCGGGCTCCAGTAGGCAGGATGCTGAAATGGTTTTCGGGCCATCTCCGGGTTTGAGTCTGATGCCTTTTTTCCCTACAGCCAGAGCATCGTTAATCACCATGGGCCAGTTTTCTTTGATGAATTCGGGGTCCGCCTGATAGAGGTGAATGGTGCAGGAGGCCGAGACTCTGGGCAAATCGGCATCGTTTTCAGCTGCGACGCGGTGAAATGTAGTCGACAGCGTTAGAGAGAGTTGAGATTGATTATCAGGATTTTGTTGTTGGATTGAGGTCAGGTCAATGAGTTGGAACACATTGCAAGCGGTGGCTCCTCCGCCAGGCTTGCCGGTAACATTGGCGGTTTCAAGGAAATGCATAACTCGATTTCCGTTCGCTTGCTCGATCACCTCGGATGGGTCACCACTCCATTTACCGAATTGTAGCGGAAATTCATGAGGGATGGGACCAACAGCATTCTCAAAACTTCCATTCGAAACGGAGATCGTTGTTGCCTCAGATTTCGGTGACTGCAGCGCCCAAACGACTCCGATTCCAAGTAGTCCCACGAAAGCTCCGGCGACAACGGCGGCGGCGAGTGGCTTTAGCCGGTTGAGAGGGGAAGGTCTAACCATGGGAGCTGGAGCGGGCTTCACAGCTAGGGTGAATATCTCTTCACCGAGGGCTCCATGAATGCGGGCGGCTTTGAGATACTCAAGTCTCACCTCGGCATTGGTCTCGATTTCTTTTGAAAGTTTACTGGCTTCTTTTTCGGTGGTTTGACCATCGAGGTGCTTTTGAATGAGGGATTGCCAATCGGGGGGTTCAGTCATGCTTGGGCCTTTCTAATTTGTCGTTCGATACATGCCCGCAAGTCGCGGCGTGCACGTTGGATCGTTTTGTAAATCGCTTCGACCGAGCGGCCTTCGCGTTCTGAGAGGGTTTCTGGGCTACGCTCTTCATGGTAGTAGCCTTTGACTAGACGACGGGCCCTTTCGCTGAGTTTACCCATGCAGTTAGCGAGGTGGGTTTCGATGGCGTCGTCCATTTCACCCATCGTCTGCATTTCCTGCTCAAGGGCTTCGATGGCTTGTTCGGATAGTTGGGCACGACGAGATTCACGGGCCAAGAAGCGCCGGGTTTGAATGCGGGAAAACCCCATGGCCCAATTGACGAAAGGACGAGTGGTGTCGTAGCTAGGAAATTGCCGCCAGAGGGCGACGGCCGTTTCCTGCATGATTTCCCGGGCATCGGCCCGGTTCGGAACGCTGACCAAAATAGAGCGCAGCATCACCGGCTCGCTCTCGAGAAGCAGGCGGGTGAAGCGTTCGTGGTCATCGTTCGAGTTCGGATTGAGCATGGAGGAAAGAGATAAACTTCATTACAGGTTCACTAAAAAGTAAACTATTGGACAAAAAAGATGAGCTTTTTTTGAGGTCGGCCAGCTTAGGCACATAGTTCATAAAATCAATCTGGAACACGACTCAAACACATGCTATCGAGGTGCCGCACGCATACCTACCCCCGACAACCCACCCCGTATAGCCGATATTTCAAATTACCATGACACGCATTATTTCCGCCATCGCCATCCTGCTCGGAATTTTTTCCCCATTCGCAGCCGCAGAAGAAATCAGAATCCTATTCGTCGGCAACAGCTACACCGGGGGAATCCGCAAGGCATTCTCCAAACTCGTCGCCGCATCCCCAGAAGGATCCTCGGTGAAAATCGAGTATATCTCACCCGGTGGAAGAAACCTTGCGTCTCATCTCAAGAATCCAGCGATCCCCCAGAAAATTACGGATGGCAAGTGGGACTTTGTCGTTCTTCAGGACCAAAGCCAGACGCCGGCGGTCTTTCCGGACAAATTTAAAAACGCCGCCATCGGGCTCGATAAGCTGATCGACGCCTCCGGAGCAAAAACGGTTTTCTATCAGACCTGGGGTCGGCGCGATGGCGACAAGATGAACATCAAGCGGTTTCCTGACTACAAATCGATGCAGGATGTGCTGAGCAAGAACTACACCTCCGTCGCCAAACAATGTGATGCCATCCTCGCTCCGGTAGGCGACACTTGGGCAGCGGTAAGGAAGACGAAACCTGATCTCGGAAAAGCCCTGTATGCCCGTGACGGCAGCCATCCATCGGCAAAAGGCGCCTACCTGGCATCGTGTGTGTTTTATGCCACGATCTTTGGTAAAGACCCTGGCACGATCCAATACGACAGTAACATCCCGAAGGAAGAAATGAAGATTATTCAAGGTGCTACACGCGAGACAGTGGGAGTGGCTGAGAAAAGTGTTTACCCCGTTACCCGTGCACTAACTAACAGCAACGATGTCAAAATCAATGCCCGGATTACCGGCCGATCAAAAACACATCTCTACTTCAGCTCGCGTGGCAAAAACCATGTGTTCAAAATTGATCAACTCTCCAAGGAAAGTCAGGAGTACGTGGCGACACTTCCAGTGAACAAGTGACGCAACCCACTGGCTACTTTCGGCGTTGCGCTTTTGCCGATTTCCGCTACTACGCCAGCGCCTTGTCCATGGTCTCGAACTATTGGCATCACTCCTCGGCCCGAACCCTGAGGAAGAGTCTGCCGTTCGAAATAGTCTCGAGATACTGGTTGTAGCGGACCTCAATGGTTTTCGCCCCGTCGCCTTCGTCGCCGGAGTCATAGATCTGGGTGTAGGTGCCGGCTCCGGTACCTCCATCCACACGGGTGATGGTTGTCCACTGGGAAAGGTCCGCTGAGGCTTGGATCGTGTAGGCAATGCTCCCGCCCGAGTCGACGCGCCTTCTATAGGTCATCGACGGATAATCTCCGGAAACTACGACAGCGGGCTGGTTTGCATTTGTCCGACTCCGTGGATCCATCCCGAAGTAGTATTCATGTTCATTCGAGAAGCCGTCCTGGTCGAGATCAGAACCGGGATCGGCGTCACCTGCGGTGATTTCCGCCCCACTGAAATTGGCCGACTGCCAGGCAATGAAGTCGGCGCTCACTGGAACACCTGTGACAACGGGAGAATCGGCGGACTCATTGCCATTGTCATCCACTGCACGAACGATCCAGTCGTAGGCCGTCCCGCTGGATGCGGTGGAATCGAGGTAGGACAAGGTGGTGACCGGCGTCGGCGTCTGAAGCACATAAGCTCCGTTGACCCGGCGGTAAACATGATAGCCGACAACGTCATGGGAAAGGCTGGCGAACCAGTGGATGCCGCTCTGCGCCTCGCCGCCACTGGTCCAGGCAGTGGTGACGGCAAGTGGAGAATCCGTGTCAGAATCGGATCTGCCGCTTTCAAAAATGCTGTTGGAGAGCGCGGATTCATTGCCGGCAGCATCCACGGCAGTAACTGCAAAGTGGTAGTCGACGTCATATTCCGTGGTTAGATCCTGGTATTTCTTACCCCGGCTATAGAAGGGGTAATCCGAGTTCAGCTTGACCAAGGAAGCAGGGTCACCATCGATCCACCGATAGATGTTATAGCTGACCACGCCTTCGCCACTTTCGTCCTGGTAGGACCAGCTAATCTTGTAGCTGTTGTTGACACTCTGCAATACGGGAGCGGTCGGAGGAGTGACATCCGGCGTGGTGTCGACCTGACGAACATGCAGGTTGTCGAAGTAGACGGTGGTGACGCCATCACCGACGGCATCGCGGTCGATGGTGAAGCTGATATCGGTGAGTTGGGTCGCCCCGATCGGGATATCAATTTCATAAGAGTAGGTTTCAAACTTTTTACCCGTGAGATTGTTGTTCAGGGTGAGCGTGGTTCCGTCCACAGCGCCACCGACATCAAAGGTTGCGCTCATGCGAACCTTGACTCCACCGATCTGCATGTCCTCCACGGCGAAGCGTCCGTTCATGCTGAGTTTGCCAGTGCCGGGCTGAAGTGGAATGTTGACCCCCGTGACATCGAAAACCTTCGTTTCGGTTTCCTGCATGCCAGCGTATTCGCCGACATACATGCCGCCGCCGTTACGCGGTGTGATGTTGCTGTTATTTTGCCAATTGGGATCTTTGATGGCAGTGACTATTTCGCCGTCACCAAAGCCGGAAGCATTGTTTTCAAAGTTTTCATACCATGATGCTGTGATATTCATGCGGCTGTCCCAGTCGTTGAAGTTGCCCGCAGGCCCCGGCCAGATCTTTGAGCAGAGTTCCTTGAAGTCGTTGAGGAGCAGTTCGTCGATATGCCCGAGAGCGTTCGGCCGGCTGCGATCAAGCAGAGGAATGAGGCGCCATGCTGAGTGGATAAACTCCTTCTTCACCCCGCCGAAAAAATCACCGGAACCGGGGTAATCGAGTGCGATGTTGTCCCCGGCCTCAAAGATGTGTTTGTCGCCACCGGGCACGGCGACTCGCTCCACCAGCACGGGATCACTGAGGTCATGACCCTCGATGATATCCATCCACTCGTAAAGCAGTGCCTCGAAGACCTTGGGCCAGATGCCGGGCTCGTAGGAATCGAGATTGAGCCAGTTCTCGCTCGTGCCATCGGTATTGCCGGAATACCACTCGTTCGGGAATTGCGTGCGCTGGGAATAGCCGCTTTTGACAATCCCCACGCCGATGTCTCTCGACTGTTGGTTCTTGATGTGGGCGACCAGATAGCGGACTCCGACCGGAAGACCGCCGTTTTGATAGGACTGGTTGGTGTGTGAAATGTGATAGTCCCAGTCGAGCGGGGCATTCATCGGCGCCTTTTGTTTGGCGGTGCCGTTCATGATCAGCGCGAGGTGATACCACTGATGACTGTTGAACTTGCCGACCTCGAGCGACTGGAAGCCGAAGTTGTCCCAATTGTTGGCGGCGAGGTGGGGAGCCAGCATGAAGGTCACCGATTTGTCGCCATCGAGGTTGCGCGGCTCGTGAAAGAAGTTCGGGTTGCCCGACTGCATGACCACCAGGTCATCCTTCTTGTCCTCAAGGTCGTAGGTGCGGACAAGATCCATCGATTTCGTGGCAATCCAGCGACCGATCGAATAGCTCATCTCCTCACGACTGAACTGCGGCTGGCGGGCGAGGGAGACGGCCGTGTCGTTGGACAGATCCTTGTCATCCAAACGATGTCCGCCGAGCCAATTGAAGGTGTCGTTGCGCAGGCTGTTCCAGGTTTTCCAGAGGTCACCGCTCGCTCCGAGTCCGGCAACACCCTTGGTTTCAAACTCATTTTTGACCCCGTAGTAGATATTGTATGGTTCGTTGTTGTATAGCGGCTCTGCAGGATCCCAGAGATCCTCGGGCGCATGACGCGGCAGCCAGGTATTCCAGTCCGGCATCTGCATGGCGACGGGAAGCTCGCGCAGGTTGAGCATTTCAGTATGCTCGATGACTTCTGCAATAGATCCGGGGGATGTGCCTTTTGGGAAGAGGTAGGACAGCATGTCTGCTTCGGTATCGAGCACGGCCTCCATGCCGGCCCCCGCCAGCCATTCATTGGCCGGCTGGCCATCAAGCCCGGGGCCCGGCTGAAAAGGAGGATCCCAGGGGTTGCCGGGTTTTGGTCCGCCGATGGAGCGGATGTAGCTTGCGATTTGTTCTCCTTCTGTCTGGGAGAGGCCGTGGAAGAGAGAGCGTGCGATGATGGATTCGTTCGAGTAGTTGAAGTAGTAAAGGTCGCTGCCGTCATCGAAGTGGCAGCTTGCGCAATTGGCATTTATTGTTGCGCTGGACACTGGATTGTCCACGAGAGATTTCGTCTTTCCCTCCCAAAGCTCTTTCCCTGCTTGAATGTCGGATGCATTGGGGCGCGGGGGAAGCCAGAGGCCGGGGTCTTCCTGTGTGAATTCTCCAAGGGGTACAATGTCTGCACTACCGCTGTCACGGAAATTGAGCTTAAGAACACGGATGCCGGAGACGTTGCCGTCGGTGCCGTTGAGCCGGATGTGTATATTGTTAGAACCCCCAATGTTTACGTCGGAAGGCTTAATGGTGCCCGACGCAGAAATAGGGATGAACATATTCAGCGTGCTGTGAATGCCTCCGATGCCACCGAATCGGAAATCCTGTTCCTTGAAAGTGACCGTATGATTGTGAATGTCGTGGTAGTCACTTCCGTTGACAGCCACCGATACCATGCCGCCGTTGCGAACGTTGTGGATCTGTAGGTAAAGAGATGCAGGTGCGTTAGCACTTCCGGGAATATTAACAGTCGCTGTCGAAGTAACAGCAGTGGCATCCGGTGTGAAAATGCGGATGGGGAGTTGAACAGCTGCATTAATTGAAATCCCACTTAAGCAGAGCGTTGCTACCAAAACGAACATGACTTTGATGCGACTTTTAGAAGGGCAGGCTTTAAGGCGTGTTTTCAGCATTGATGAATGATGATGTGTTTACTAAAGGTGCATCAGGGTTTCCTTTTGCTCGCAGCTTCCGTTCGTTTTGCTTTCAGGAGATTGCGTAGTTCGTTTAACCGTAATTTTTGGTCAAAGTTTCTGGCAAGGTTGTTTTTTTCCTGAGAGCCGTTGGTGAGATTATAGAGCTCCTCACCGTCCGGCCATTTGCCATACCGCCATTGCTGGTTTCGGATGGCATAACCAAGTGCCTGTCCTCGTCTGACCACACTGTAAGCAAAATCTTTGAACCCAGGGCGTTCAGGGTTTTTGAGAACCGGAACGAGTGACTTCCCCTGAAGATGCGCGGGAGTTGTCAAACCACTGAGTTCTGTAAATGTCGGGAAAACATCGATCAGCTCAACCATGGCGCCGGAACGACTTCCCGCTTTCGTCATACCGGGAACGCGAACAATAAACGGCACTCTGGCACCGATATCGAAGAGCGTGACTTTCCCCCAGAGGAAATGATCGCCGAGATGGTAACCGTGATCCGAGGTAAAGATGATGACCGTGTTATCCCATAGCCCCTGCTCCTTGAGCTGGCTAACAACCAGCCCGATCTGGGTGTCGATAAATGTCACACAGGCGTGGTAGGCCTGCATGTATTTCCTCCGGCGCGGTAAGTTCTCCTTACCGAGTTCAAATCCAAATGCCTTGTAACGACCGGAGATAGCACGTGAGGGCAATGTTTCCCAGAGGTTCGGAGGATCACGGTGGAAGGTGATCTTTTCCCTCGGGTACATATCAAAGTACTTGTCGGGTGCCAGGAACGGGACGTGGGGTTTCTGGATGCCCAGGCTGATGAAGAACGGTTTGTCACCGTAGCTCTTGTCCTTGAGCCAATTCACGACCTGACGGGCATTTTTGCCGTCCTTGTGTTGTTCATCAGTCAGCCCACTCGGCCTGTGACCGGGGGGTGTCTGGGCATTGAGTTTCGCGGCAACTTGCTTCTTGAGCAGTTTCCATTTGCGTGCGTTCTTACCCTCTTCCACGGAGCCATGTTTCGCCTCAAATTCCTTTCTTGCTTTGGCGACAACCGGCAGCTCATCGTTTTCAAATCGCTGGAAAACATCCCACGCCTTGTCTCCGTGTTCATGCTTGGGTGAGTGGAATACCTTGCCGACACTCGCCGTCCAGTACCCGTTTTGCTTAAAAAACTGCGGCATGGAAACCGTCCCCGGCCTCGTCTGCCTGATGTCTTTTTTATTATCTAACACGCCTGTCGATTCCGGATACAATCCGTTAAATACCGACGCTCGTGACGGACCACAAACTGGGTACTGGCAAAACGCCCGGTTTAAACACCATCCCCTCCTTCGCCAGGGTCGAAAGCACAGGTGTTTTGACCGCATCGTATCCCGAGGGCGCAACGTGAGTGTTCAGGTCATCACAGACAATGAACAAAATGTTAGGACGCTCCGCTGCCTGCAACGAGACACAGCCAAGAAAGGTGATGACAGAAGCGAATATAATGAACCGAGGCATAGACATGGGTTTATACATGTATACCCTTAGCCCGACAATACCTGTCATTCCATAACATTGATTGTAACGATGAACCTGAAATTTCTTCTCCTGATCCTGCCACTTTGCCTTTCCGTCCAGCACGCGCAGTCCCAAACGGACTCTGCCGCGACTCTCTTTACGGGAAAACCGGTGGTGATTTCCGATGGTCACCAATTTGCCGAGGGGATGGCATTTGACGCGGAAGGAAATTTTTACTTTACCGACGTTCCGGCTGGGAGGCTGTTCAGAATCGATTCCAAGACTGGCAAGAAGTCACTCTTCGATGGCCAGAGCGGCAGGACAAATGGGATCGCGATCGGCCCCGACGGCATGCTCTACGGCTGCGCCGGTGGCGACCAACGCATCTACCGCTGGGACCTGAAGTCGGGAAAAAAAACACCGGTCGCCGAAGGCGCATTCTCCAACGACATCGCCATCACCCGCTCGGGGGTCATCTTCTTCACCGATCCCAAAACCCAGTCCGTCTGGCGGGTCTCCCCTGCCCCGGAGCGGAAACTCACGAAGGCTGCGGCGTTAGCATGGAAGCCGAATGGAATCGCCCTGAACCCCGCGCATGACGCCCTGATGGTGGCGGAGTTCGGTGCTGACAAGGTGCACCGGTTCCCCGTCGCGGCCGATGGCTCGCTCGGCAAATCCGAGCCTGCTTACCGTCTGGCCACGGGTGAGGATGGCCGAGGGATGCTTGATGGCATGGTGGTCATGTCGTCTGGAAATCTACTGATCGGCACTGCACGCGGTATCCAGCTCGTTCCACCGCTGAGCTCCAAGCCCGCGAACTTCAAAGCCATCGTCATCCCACCCTTTGGCGATCGACCACGCTGTAATTATGTTCGCCTGAGCCCTGACGGAAAATGGCTCTATGCTGCTTTTAAAACGGACATCGTAAGGCTCCCCGTTCTCAAAGGTGCGATCAGGTAGCGGACTCCACCAGGTGACTTCATGGGGTTATTTCCCTTCACGCGCCCACTGTTTGTAAAGCTCGACATTCTTGCGGTAGGTTTCGTCGTTACGACCCTTCAACTGGTCTTCGGTTTCGAGGGTGTAGACCTCCGGCGCTTCCGGACCCGGGTCCTTGGTTTCCACAATCCATGTATTGAGCAGGGCGCGATGCTCGCCGAGAGCTGAGGCATGCTTCGGGTCTTCGGCAAGGTTACGGATCTGCCAGACATCTGCGGTGTAGAGATAGAGCTCCTCGCTGGGGCGAGTGGGTGAGAAGAGCAGTTTGGTGGCGAGAGGGTTGAGTTCCCCCTTGGCGTGGAGTTCGCGCAGGCGCTTGACTATAAGCTTGCCGTCCTTGTAGCTGCTGGGCATCAGATGGGATCTCTGTGGGAAATAGTTGCGGATGTAAAGGTAGCGCTCGGTGCGTACCGAACGGATACGATCGGCTGCCTCACCGCAGCGATCACGCGCCGCGAAAACTTTCGTTTTCCGCTGGTAGTGCTTCGCCAGGATGTCGCGCGCCTCCATTTTCTCCGGTATGGCGATTCCGGCTGCTGCCAGTGAAAGCGCTGCCACATCGATGTGCTCGACCAGATCCTTGCGGACACTTTCTTTTGCAATACCTGGGCCACTGATCACCAGCGGAATGTGGGTGCCTTCATCGTAGAGGAACTGCTTGCCACGGGCATGACTGATGCCGTGATCGGTGAAAAAGACGATGAGCGTGTTATCTAACAAACCCTCCCTGCGCAGTCGCTCGATGACCAGGCCAACATGACGGTCGGTCAGGCGCACCGAGTCGAGATAGGTCGACCAATCTTTCAGCATCACTTCATCCCGCGGGTAGTAAGGCGGCAGGACGAGTTTCTCGGGGGATGTGACTTTGCCAAAAATTTTGGTGATCTGGCGATCAAAGGCTTCATAGCCAGATGCGGATGCCCCGCGCATCTTGCCGCCATGCAGCTGTACTTGCATGAAGAACGGCTGACCTTCTTTACGCCCGGCCCAGTCGGATCTGTCATAAATACCCTTGTCCCAGGTGAAGTTGTAATCGGTTTTTCCAAGTCGGTTTCTATGAGCCTTCTTGAGGGGCATGGACCGGTAATCCAGATCCAGCAGACCACTGCCGATGCAGGTGTGGTAGCCAGCTTTCTGAAAGAGCGCGGGGATGGGCTGCATGCCGTCCGGCAACTCGATGCGGTGCTTGCCTCGACCACTACGATGATGGTGCACACCAATCGACGTCTGGTACATTCCCGTGATGAGCGCGGAACGAAAAACCGAACACACCGGGGAAGTGGCGTAGGCGCGGGTGAAGCGCAGGCCTTGCGCGGCAAGCGCATCAACGTGCGGAGTCTTAATCTGCTTTTCTCCGTAGCAGGAGAAGTTTGCCGACATGTCATCGACCACGAACCACAGGATGTTAGGTCTCTCAGGATCCGCAGCCTGCACCATGGGCACAAGCAAGCCAGGCGCGACCATCACGAAAAGGGTGGCAGTCATCAGGCTCAATTGTTTCGGTAGGTTCATGTTATGGAATGATAGGATGTTGGCGAGGCGGCTATTTCTTTTCCTGCGGCCCGCGCAGATGTTCATACTTACTCTCCGTCCTCACTTCCGGTGCACCTTTTTTCGGTAACCAGCGGGCAAGCTCGTCATGAACCGACTTGTACTTGGGATCTTTGGCCAGGTTCTTAAACTCGTCTTGATCGACTTTGTGGTGGTAGAGTTCCTCAGTGCCGTCGGCGTAGGAGATTAGTCGCCAATCGCGGGAGCGGACGGCGTGGTTTCCTTGATAGGATGAGATGATCGCGGGATGCTTGCGTGGGGTGGCAGGGTCGTCGATCTGCGGAATGAGCGAGAGTCCTTCGAGGCGTTTGTTAGCCGGAAGGCTGCAGAGCTTGACCAGTGTCGGGTAGATATCCAGGAGGCTAACAGACTCCCGACAAGCCGCACCGGGCTTGATCCCGGGGCCAAAAAAAACAAAGGGCACCCGGGTGGACTCCTCCCACAGGGTGCGTTTCGACCAGTGACGTTTTTCACCGAGATGGAAGCCGTGATCACTCCAGAGCACGACAATGGTGTTCTTGGCGTGCGGGCTATCAGCCAGGGCATTCAGCACGGTGCCGACGCAGTGGTCAACAAAACTAACCGACGCCAGATACGCCTGGGTTAGGGCACGTTGTTTGTTCTGTTTGAGAATTTCATCGTGCGTCGGAGTGACGGATATTTGATTGATGCCACGAAAATGATCCGGCACGTCATCCAGATCGGCCAACGGGGTCTTGGGTAGCGTGATCTTGTTGATGTCGTAGAGGTCAAACCACTGCTTGGGGGCATACAAGGGAACGTGGGGGCGGAAGAACCCGACCGACATGAAGAACGGCTTGCCAAAATCCTGCTTCAGCACCTTGGCCGCGCTGACGGCGAGCTGGTAGTCGGGGGCTGTGTCGTTCGTTTCCGGATACGGACCCCAGTCCCAGTACTTGCTCCACTCGGCGGGTCGGCTGATCGGAACCTTGGGACGAGTTCTTGGATTCGGCCAAGGGCCTTTGCCGACCACCTGGTCGAGATCACCCGACAAGCTACCGCTGAACCCGTGATGCAGCACCTTTCCTCCTGATAGAGTGGTGTAGCCGTTGTTTTTGAAGTAGCGGTGAATGGTCGGGTAGTCTTTTAACAGAG
>Ga0315322_10000011_pt1 | contig 118749 bp, 104 predicted proteins | sample M110021515metaG_FD_203461 | JGI IMG/M metagenome (GOLD analysis project Ga0315322, IMG submission 203461) | Ammonia-oxidizing marine archaeal communities from Monterey Bay, California, United States - M1 100m 21515 | ecosystem: Environmental > Aquatic > Marine > Intertidal zone | place: USA... | reverse complement strand
TTCGATGCTACTCCCAATTTTCCAGAACAACTCTATCGCCTGGAAGCGGAAGCTCGGGATGCGCGCTATGAGTTATCAGGGATTTTCCTAACACACGCCCATATCGGCCACTATGCCGGACTAATGTTTCTGGGGCATGAAGCGATGGGTGCGTCTTCTGTTCCGGTATACAGTATGCCGCGAATGGAAAACTTTCTAAAAACCAACGGCCCCTGGAGTCAGTTAGTTAGCTTTCAGAATATCGAACTTCACTCTTTAAGAGATGGGCGCACGGTAGAATTTGATGAGATAAAAATCACTCCGTTTCTGGTTCCCCACAGAGATGAGTATTCAGAAACGGTCGGCTATATGATTCAAGGGCCGAGCAAGTCAGCAATCTTTATCCCGGATATCAACAAGTGGTCTGACTGGGACAGCAGTATAGTGGAGTTGATCGCAACAGTTGATTACGCGCTGATCGATGCGACTTTTTATGATGACGGAGAGTTACCGGATAGAGATATGTCGCAGATACCTCACCCTTTTGTATCAGAATCCATGAGTCTCTTTGAGAACTTCTCTGTAAACGAGAGAAACAAGGTATGGTTCATCCATTTGAACCATACCAATCCCTTGCTGAATCCTGAAAGTAGAGAAAGCGAATACGTAAATTCCCAAGGCTACAATATCGCCACCGAAGGAATTCGTCTGGAACTTTAGTCATCCCTCTTCACTTGATAGGACATCATCTCGTTACCTACTGACCTATAGTAACTCTCGATTCCCTCACGCATCTCCTCGAAGGTCTCGTCACTCGAATGCAAAAATTCGGTCAGTTTAGTCTTGGCCTTGGACTGCAGTTCGTGCAAGCCTTCAAATTTGTCATGATGCTCAGGCAGCAACTCGGCTTCCGCGCTTTTTAGTTGTTCCTTGAGCCTATCAATCTCCTGTTCCAGTTCTGCGAACTTCTGTTTTACCTGCTCTTCATATTCAGCGCGATTACTCTTCTAAATTCTCCTAGTAAAAAGTCTTTTTATGTTAGCTGCTATTGTACTCTTAAATTACAAATTACAAATTACAAATTACAAATTACAAATCTTTAACTTTTATCCTAATCCTGCGATTCTATAGAAGGTAATATTAGTTAAGGGTTTAATTGATCGTGATCAATTAGCAGTAACTATTGGGGCCTTATTTTTGAATTACCCTTCCCTTTCTTAGCGTCCTTGTCTTTCTTTTTGTTTGTTGAGTCCATCGCTACGCCAATACAAATACCCAAAGCGATGCCAAGGCCGATATTGTCGGTGGCTGACCCGAAAACTATGCCCATAATGAGACCGATGGATATCCATTTAGGTTCACTACCTGAGAAAAAATCGCCGCTAGAGTGCGTGTCACCAAACTTGTTTTTAAAGCCTTTTTTAAACGACTTCATGCCTGTTCTTTTTTCCACAATAAGTGATTCAGAAGCTTGATTAGATATGTCGCGCTCTTGCATAGGGGAAGTGCATGTCCAAACTTCTGTTAACGCTACCCACTATTCCCGATCTAAGCGCGATTTAATATCCTCATAAGCCTGCTTGATAATAGCAGTTAAAGCTAGACTTTCAGGCTCTTCACCGGGTTTGATTTGTACGTGACGCATCCTCTTGCCTGAACCCTCTAGCAGATTTTGAGTATCGCTTAGCATGGCGCCGGTAAAAAAGCCGACGTTCACATGGGATTTAAAAACGTTAACATAGGCAAATGCTCCTTCACCAACACAAGCAGTAGGACAACCGTCATGCAGCAGCTCCAGCACATCATCGCCACACGATCTGATCTGAGTAAAGCAGTGTCGGGCTATGGCGTAAAGTTCGTACGGTTCGCCTGAGAGCCATTCATCCACTTTGGGATTATGACGTTGTGCAGCCGTTAGCCGGAATAGTCTATCCATTGTTCGCTGCTCGCTGAGCTGTGCCATTTGCAAACAAGTTTACGCCCCACTGCTGACAATTAAAACTGCTCGTTCAGCTTCAATTCATACAGCCTCTGTATTATGGCACCTGTGGCACCTCGCCATTTATACAGATGCAAATAAGAGAGGCACCCAGAGCATGACAACAAAGCCCTATTTACTCGGAATTTTCCTGCTTATCTCTGTGCTACTTAGCCAGACAGCTAATGCAGACAATAGAAACCATCGCCGTGGCTATGACGGCTATGGATATAGTAGCTATCGAGGCCGAGACTATTATCCCCGCCGTTATAATCGATCGTACAATCGTTCTTATAATCGCCGCGCCAATTCCTATCATTACGGTAGCGCGGGCCGTCGGGGCAACAGCTATGTCAGCTTTTCCTATGGCAACTACTATCCAAGCTATCGCTATAGATCCAGGTATAGAAACAGAGGCTTTGATGCAGGCGATTTTCTGGGCGGACTAGTGCTCGGCTCTATCATTTCCGCACCGCGTTACCCCGCCAGACCTGCGGAGAGGGTTATCGATAGTTCAGCTCCCGTGGTGCGTACCGTACAGTCATCCCCGCCCATCTACTCTAGCGGTTCTGCTATTGAACGCCCTGCTCCTGTGGCATCAGGGCGTCGCTTGCTTAAAGATCTGGAAGGTAACTGCTTCGAGCGCATTATCGATGAGAACGGCGACGAGATTCGTATTCAGCTCAATACCCATGAGTGCAATTTCTAACGAATCGCTTTCAATTCTGGTTATACTCAGCTCTACAATATTCAGGAATCCACTTCCTGAATAGACTCTGACAGAGCCTTTTTTGCGCCGCCTGTCGACTTCCAGAAAATCGAAACAGGCCGGACCATGAGATCTACCCGCTTTAACAAATTTGCCCTTCTCGCCGCTTTACTATTTCTCACTGCATGTGCAAGTTCACCGATGAACCGCCGTCAGGTAGTACTCTATTCAGAGGCTGAAATGGCAGCCCAGGGGGAGCAATCCTATCGGCAAATGCAAAGCGAAGTACCCATTTCTGAGAATGCCCGGGAAAACCAGTTCGTTCAGTGTGTAGCCAACTATGTAGTAGGCGCTCTGGATGACAAAACCCGCAACAGTAACGAATGGGAAGTCACTGTATTCGACAACGAGCAAGCCAATGCCTTTGCCCTGCCTGGTGGCAAGATTGGCGTTTATAACGGCTTACTATCCGTTACATGGAACCAACATCAGTTAGCTGCAGTAATGGCTCATGAAGTGGGTCATGTTCTGGCAAATCACAGTAATGAGCGGGCTAGCCAATCTACTATCAGAAATGTCGGCGTTGCAGCCGCTCAGATTTTGGGGGCATCCAATACTACCCTTGAGCTTCTGAACATTGGAACCCGCTACGGTCTGTTCCTGCCATTTAACCGCACCCAGGAAACCGAAGCCGATTCCATCGGGATAATGCTGATGGCACAGGCAGGGTTTGATCCGGAAGAGAGTATACGGCTATGGCAAAATATGGCTGAACAAGGCGGTGCTCGCCCACCGGAGCTGCTGTCTACCCATCCTTCACCCGCCTCCAGGATGCAGGAGCTCACCGCACAGATGGATCAGGCCAAAAAGTTGCGTCAGGCAGCTTTTCAACGGGGAATTAACCCGGATTGCACTCCATGATAATAAAGTTATTACTTTACTATATTTATTAAATATAGAACCCCCTGGCGATTAGTCGTCTACGGTCATTATAAACAAAGTTTTTACTTTTCTATTTAGATGGCAGAACCTCTATTTAGCTCTGCGCTTGAGATTTACTACATATAGTGGTATCATCTACCTTGCACTACAAGATGATGATATCTTCATGTTTTGCAACACCTCCACTGCAGTCGCCACACCTCGTCCCTGCATGGAAGTGCTCCTTGAGAATTCCTACCCCTGCAGGACCAAAGCATACTGTAGTGGGTAGGAATACTTTTCTCGCTTCCAAGCCCCTATCAAGCTATATTTCTGCCCCTGCTATCCGATAGCACAAAGTGCATGTGTAAATTTTCAAAGTATTTTGTCAGCGCCTCAGCCTGATTTGCAGCAGGAATGCATTCACGTTATTACGATAAAGGTTTTCCATTACTATATTGGGCAAAGGAGATAGAAGCCGTTTGCCCCAAATGTGGTGATACAGGAACCACAAGAGGAAATCCCTCCTAGCGAGAGTGGAAAGCAACGTTTGCATGTCAGAGCTGCTCTCACGCTCTACGTACGCAAGGGAATAAATGGCAAGGCCCTGTGCGAGGGTTTGTAAGTAGGCCTCGTGGCCATTGCGGTCATAAGTGGGTACTCGCGGAGGAACTATATAAAACTCCTCGCGATATAGTAGGTACCATTAAAGCTTCACAGTGCTCTGAATGTAAGAAAGACTCGCACGTGGATTCGAAATTCTACAGGAAAGAACCTGAAGATCATGCTATCGACTCAATTTTCGGATTAGAGCTGGCGCTAAAAGAAACCACACGCCACGGAACTGTATGGGTCTATGGTAAGCCTCACCTTAATGAGCTAAAGCAATACATTGAAGCAAAGCTTAGAGAGGGAGTAACCGAGGAATGGTCTTACTTTTCAAGGTTGCCAACCTGGTTAAAATCGGCGAAGAATCGGGAGATTGTTTTGAAGGCAATTCTTAAACTAGAGAAACGGCTAGTAAACAAGTGAAAAACCGGACCTGAGCCCGATGAGTGATCAAGAAATCGTTGTTACCCGCAATCACCGGCCCTGCCCTAACTGCGACAGTGATCTGCTGGGAGACTATTGCAGCAATTGCGGCCAGCATGACCAGGACATGCGCCGGCCGTTCTTCAAGCTCATTGGAGAATTTTTCAGCTCGCTGACGGAATTGGATGGCAGATTCTACCGTTCCATTTTCTACCTGTTCACCAAACCGGGTTTTCTCAGTACCGAATTTGTAAACGGCAGGCGTGCCAGCTATACACCGCCTCTCCGCCTGTTCCTTATTATCAGCATCTCCTTCTTCCTGATGGTTTCGGTATTAAACTCCATCGACTCGGTTCAAAATACTCTCGCCGAAAGTCAGAGCAACGGAGCAAGCACGGTTGCCTCGTCGCTTATACCCGACCTGAATATCCAAGTTACTGATGGAAATGAAGATGTAGTCGTAACTGATCTAGATGATCTAACTGAACTGCTGGCAGGCGAGGAAGTGTCGGGTGCCGAAGGGGAACTAGATAATGTCGACATTGAGGAAGGAGTCACTGATGATGACCTTGAGGATGTTTACGCCTTTATTGATAGTTTCAACCTTGGATTTCTATCTGAACAGACTAATGAAAACCTCAGGATTGTGATTAAGGCCCAAACGAAAGCAAACGTAAGTCAGTTTGCTGATGATCCACAGGAATTCTTCTTCGGATCTTTGGAATACATCAACTTTTTCATTCTAATGATGATTCCGGTATTAGCACTAATTCAGAAAGTGTTTTATATAGGGACCGGACGCTATTACGCAGAGCACATTATTCTAGCACTACACAACCATGCTTTTCTGATTCTGTCATTCTTTCTGATAATGCTTACGGATATGATTGCGGAATTGGAAGTAGTGTATCTAAGTAGCGGCTTTGATCTAGCAGGACTCGCACTGATTGTATGGCTAAATGCCTATTTGTTTCTAAGTCTGAAGAACTTCTTTAAGCAGGGAAAACTATTTACCCTGCTGAAATTCGTTCTCGCATCCTTTCTTTACATGTTCTGCCTGTCCTTTGGCATACTCTCCTTTGGTGTGCTGCTTTTCTTCACCATGTAAGCTGAACAATTTAAACTGAAAAAGGTTTTAGCTATTCGCCAACTGAAGATTGCAGGTGTACATCCATTTGCGGGAATGGAATATTCAAGCCTTCAGCACCGAAGGTTCGGTAAACCTGCTCGTTCAGATTGAAGTAAACACCCCAGTAATCTGCCGCGTTAACCCAGACTCGCACCACAATATCCACAGAGCTGTCCGCCAATGCGTGCACTGCCATAAATGGCTCGGGGTCACTATGGATACGATCATCTGCAGCAATTAACTTGCCCAACACTTCGTAGGCTTTATCCAGGTCATCGCCATAGCCGATGCCGAAAATGAAATCCACACGACGCTTGGATTGGGTTGAGTAATTAATCAGGGAACCGGTAGCCAGAGGTCCGTTGGGTATAAGAACTGTCTTGTTATCACCCGTGGTCAGAATGGTAGTGAAAATCTGAATTTCCTTCACCACACCTGCATAACCCTGTGCCTCTACGAAATCACCAACCTTATAAGGCTTGAACAGCAGGATCATCACACCGCCTGCAAAGTTCTGCAGAGTACCGGACAATGCCATGCCAACAGCCAAACCGGCGGCAGCAAGAATCGCAACAAAAGATGTCATCTCCACCCCCAGCATGCCAAGGGCAGTGATATACAGCATAACCTTGAGCAGCATGCCAACCAGGCTGTTCAGAAAACCTTTCAGCGACACATCTACTCCGCTGCGATCTAGAACCTTGCCTAGCACACCCATAATGATACGAACGATCATTAAGCCTATTACCAGGGTAACTACTGCTGACGCCAGTTTCATTCCGTAAGTTATTCCTAGCGCAGTTAACTCGTCTGGGTTAATCTGGAACTCCACCCGTCTTTCTCCCTTTCTTTATATTCCAATTTTTACGTTTTGTTACCCAAAAAACCGATAGATACTTTGCACTCAATCTAGAGCGACTGCAGAAATACCAAAACCTGTTGCTGCTGTTCTGCGGATAGAGAGGCATAAATATCAGGCATAAGAGACTCGTCGGAGTCTGAAACTGATTTTACCCGGTCTTTAAAGTAGGTAACCCAGCGACTGCCATCTTCACTTTGCAGTTGTACTGCAAGCTCAGAATTATTTCTGAATCGTCCACGAATAATAGTGCCATCATTTTGCTCTATTACTTTAGATTCAAAGCCACTTGCTATTGAAGCAGAAGGGTTCAACAATGCCTGCTCCAGCATATCCCCCGCAAGTCTTGACGAAACTCCATCCAGAGAAGGACCGACACTACCACCCTGGTCATCGTAACTATGGCAGCTTACGCAACCGGCACGGCCATTGAATAGTTCTAGTCCAGCCAAAACCATTGGATCATCGCTAGGGCCAGAATCTTCATTGCCGATATTCAAACCCGGCTTACCTTGCAGCGTTCGGACATAAGTGGCGATATCGAAAATTTCTTCCTCACTAAAGGACCCGCCCCAAGCTGCCATTCCGGTTCCGCTACGACCATCGGTAATTACAGCAAGCAATTCTTCATCGCTCTGCCTGTTTGCCATAGCGTCGGTAAGTGGCTTACCCATGGTTTGACCTTCACCTAATTCACCATGACAGATCTGGCAGAAACTATTATAGAGTTCTTGACCCTCACCTACTCCTGCTTGCACAAGAGAAGGTAAGGCAACAAGCATCAGTACGCTTAATGGCTTTCTAATATTTACTGCTAACATTTTCCGATTTCCGTTACAGACTGAATAGTATGTAGTTGCCCGGAGAGATACCCGTAGCAACACCCGCCCTGGAGGCCGGGTCGCGTGTTCCAGAAGCAATACCGATGTACTGCTTTCCATCGATAACAAAACTTGTGGCAGGCGCATAGATTCCGCTACCAGTCTGGAATTTCCATAGAACTTCACCAGTCTCGTCGTTCATTGCATAGACATAGCCATCGGGCGCACCGGAAAAAACCAGTCCACCACCTGTAGAAAGTGTTCCCGCCCAGTTAAAGCTACCGGGCATTTCTCTCTGCCAGGCAATCTCCCCGGTTAGCATACTAAAGGCAACTACCCAGCCTGTGCCTGAGGTATCGAATTGCGGAATACCACCGAGGTCCATAGTGCCAGGTCGCCCTTCGCCTTCTCGGCGAATAAAGCGCGTTCCCCATTCCGTAGTAGGAATATAGAGCATATGGGTATCGGGGCTATAGGAAGCAGGCGGCCAGTTCTTGCCGCCGTACAATCCTGGAAAGATCATGGTGTCTCTTGGCTCGTAAAGTTCTTCTTTAAGAACCGGCTTGCCGCTCTCGTCTCTCTCGGCCCAGTTAACACGTGTATATTCGCCGGCGTAAAGGAAGTCACCTGTCAATCTGTCAAGGCCGTAGACGTGGCCGTTTCGGGAAACCTGCACAACCATCTTGCGCATTTCCCCTTCAAACATTTCATCGATGATCATCGGCTCTGATGTAGAGTCGTGGTCAAATTCATCTCTTGGAGAGGTCTGGAAATACCACTGCAACTCTCCACTATCCGCATCCAGTGCAATAACCGAGTTTGAATACAGGTTGTCTCCCGCGCGAACAGTGTTATTAATATCCGGCCAGGGGTTGCCTGTTCCCCAGAATACCCAGTCGGTTTCAGGGTCGTAAGTACCCGTTACCCAGGTTGGCGCACCACCTGTTTTCCAGGAGTCTCCCAACCAGGTTTCATTGCCCGGCTCACCTTCAGCGGGTGTGGTGTAGAAACGCCAGCGTCTCTCACCGGTGTTAACGTCATAGGCATCGATATAACCGCGAATACCAAATTCACCGCCACCAACACCAATAAGCACCATGTCCTTTACTACCAGAGGAGCACCGGTTACCGAGAATGATTCGCGATGGTCACCAACTTCTGCGTCCCAAAGCTGTATTCCGGTCGCTGCATCGAAGGCCATCAGATGGGCATCCAGGGTTCCCCAAAAAACCTTGTCTTCATGTAAAGCCACACCACGGTTGTGAGGGCCGCAGCAGAGGTCAACATTTTCGAAATCATGGTCATAGCGCCAAAGTTCGTCACCCGTGAGTGGATCTACCACTATCAAATGGCTGTTAGCCGTAGTCAGGTACATACGTCCGTCGTTTACCAAGGCCGTCACTTCGAAGGCACCACCAGTTACACCAGTCTGCTTGATCCAGACAGGTCGAAGATCTTTTACGGTCTCTCGATTAATCTGGGAGTCAGGCATATAGCGCCAGGCTCCGTAGTTTTTGCCATAAGTTACCCAGCGATCTGAATAGTCCTGAGCGTTCTCAAGAATATCTGTAGTGACATTCTGGGCCTGACCGGAGCTAATCAGCAGCAGGGTCGTTGCCAGCAATACTGCAGCGTAACTTGTAAATTTCCTCATTTCGAAACCTTTTTAATTTTATCAATAATATCAATATGATAGAGATATTTATTGGATGATAATGCCATCCAATCCATAGGGCGATAACAACCGGAGCACAATTAAGCTATAAACCCCCTATGCCTGTCAATCGAGCGCCATTACTACATACTGTTTAGACAGCAAAACAGTGGTATTTATGCCATTTCGGCCAAATTGCACAATACCCTGCCTCGTCATATCATCATTCATTCAGCTTAAATGACACACTATACATAGAAGGATAAAAATAATGATTGTTTATGGTGTTGCCCTGCTCTCTGTCTGCCTTGTGGCTGGCATGCTTCTCGGACAAACCCTCGGTGTCCTGCTAGGTGTAGATGCCAATGTAGGTGGTGTCGGCATTGCCATGCTGTTTCTGGTTTTTGCCAGCAACTCCGACACCTTTAAATCCATGACCCAGGGCATCGCGGCAGATGGAATCAAGTTCTGGAGCGCGATGTATATCCCCATAGTGGTAGCCATGGCAGCACGGCAAAATGTTGCTGCCGCTACCGAGGGCGGAATGCTCGCTCTGGTAGCCGGTGTCGCCGCCGTAGTGGTGAGTTTTGCACTGGTTCCGGTGCTCTCCAAAATTGGCAATCATAGTCAGCCAAACTCCGATGACGAAAGCGAAGGAGTTGCCTGATGGATATAATCGAAACAGTTTTTGTCAGAAACAATCTTATTGTTGCCTTCGCTGTGGTAGGTGCAACCATTTGGTTCTCCTATTTTATTGCGGACAAACTAACCGCCGGTAGAATTCACGGCTCGGCTATTGCCATAACCTTGGGATTACTCGCCGCCTATTGGGGAGGAGTAACAACCGGAGGTCGCACCGGTGTTGCCGATGTTGCGCTGCTCGGTGGCATAGGCCTGATGGGTGGCGGCATGATGCGAGACTTCGCAATCGTGGCAACCGCGTTCGGCGTTCATCTCAGTGAATTGAAGAAGGCAGGCCTGGCCGGTGTGATTTCTATCTTTGCCGGAGTGATTGTGTCTTTCGTTGTTGGTGCCGCCACCGCGGTTATGTTTGGTTACACCGACGCAGCAGCTATTACAACTATTGGTGCTGGCGCGGTTACCTATATTGTTGGCCCGGTTACCGGTGAAGCAATTGGCGCCACCGATGCTGTAATTACCTTGAGCGTTGCAGCGGGTTTGATTAAATCCATATTGGTAATGATAGGCACACCTTTGGTTGCCAAGCGTATCGGCCTCAATAACCCCCAGTCTGCAATGGTGTTTGGCGGCTTAATGGGAACAACCAGTGGCGTGGCTGCAGGGCTTGCTGCGACGGATCCCAAGCTTGTTCCTTATGGAGCGATGACTGCCACCTTTTATACGGGCGTGGGATGTTTGTTAGGCCCTTCGATTCTGTATTTTATCGTTAGCGCGATGTTCTAGAAATAACTATAGATTGAATTTGTCAGGAAGAGACTTTTACTATGCAACAGAATAGTTTTCCGAATTTAGTAGATGGAAACGACAAAACATCACTCGTCGATGGCGATAATAAGTATAGCTATAGCGAGGTGAACGAATGCGTTAATCGCTTTGCTAGCGGCTTACTGGGAGACAAGACCGACCTCAATGAAGAGCGAGTAGCTTTCTTTATTCCGGCCAGTCTGGACTATGTTACTACCATGCATGGCATCTGGAGAGCTGGCGGAATAGCAGTGCCGCTAAATGTAGCCTCGGCAGTCGCGGAACTGGAACACTACCTGAGCTGCGCCAGTGTTACCCGCATGATAGCGAACGGTTCTTATCAGGACTCCCTGAGAGAGCTTTGCGCAGAGATGAATATCGAATTGCTGTCTGTGGAAGATGTGATGGCGGAGCAAGCCGGCTCATTGCCTGAAATTTTGCCCGAACGCCGCGCCATGATGCTATTTACCAGTGGAACCACCAACAAGCCCAAGGGTGTTGTCAGTACACACAAGACCGTTCAGGCACAGATCACCACATTGATAGAGGCGTGGTCTTGGAGCGATGCAGACGTCATTCCACTATTTTTACCCCTCCATCATATTCACGGTATTATCAATATTCTCAGCTGCGGCCTGTGGGCTGGTGCAACAGTGCACTTGTTTGCGAAATTTGATATCCCGAAGATTACCGGAAAAATTGTCGATGGAACCTATAATGTATTCATGGCGGTTCCGACCATTTACGTAAAACTAATTCAATATTTCGACACCATCGACAGCAAGCAGGTACAGAAAATTTGTGATGGCTTTAAACCCATGCGCCTAAATATTTCCGGCTCTGCTGCATGCCCTGTAAAACTCTTTAATCAATGGAAGGAGCTAACGGGTCAGGTGTTATTAGAGAGATACGGCATGACCGAAATCGGCATGGGTATTTCCAACCCTTACGATGGCGAGCGCCGCGCCGGCCATGTTGGCCAGCCGTTGCCTGGAGTTGAAGCACAGCTATTCGATGAAGATGATAATCCCATTAGCGAAGAAAACACTCCCGGAGAGATTCGCATAAAGGGGGACAATGTATTTTTGGAATATTGGGATAACGAGAAAGCCACCGTGGAAAGCTTTAAGGATGGCTGGTTCTGTACAGGAGACGTTGCGGTAGTCGATGATGGTTACTATCGGATCATGGGCCGGTCTTCCATCGACATTATCAAGTCCGGTGGTTACAAATTATCAGCTCTTGAAATTGAAGGCGTGTTATTAACCCACCCGGATATTTTGGAAGTAGCTGTAATCGGTGTAGAAGACGAAACCTGGGGCGAGTCGGTGATGGCTTTTATCGGACTTATTGATGGCGTCGAGCTAAGCTATGAAGACCTTAAAGGCTGGTGCGATGGCAAGATGTCATCCTACAAGATACCCAAGGACATCAAAATCATCGACGCTCTACCAAGAAATGCTATGGGCAAGGTTACCAAACCGGATCTGAAAAAATTGTTGTAAGCGAGAGTAAGATATTTTTTCTACTGTGAGTAACCAACATGAGGTGCAAGTATGCAAAAATTCTTAACAAGTGTTGCAAGATTCACCTATCTAATAGTTCTGGCTTTTGGAGTTAGTAGTTTGAGCGCTGAAGAACTGGATGACATCAAACAGCAATTCATAGGCGACTACGAGCTAGTGAATTACATGCGCTATCCGACTGAGGGCGGCAAAATCGATATGAATTATGTCGGTCGCTTGAGCTACGATGCGTTTGGCAACATGGCCGGGCTGGGAATGCCGCGCGATCTACCCGAGCGCAATGCCAACTCGGAGGATAGAGTAACCGGCGGCTTCGCCTACTGGGGCAAGGTTAGTTATAACCTGGACAATGGCACAGTAATTCATCACGTAGAAGGCTCACCCATGGTTCCGGAATGGGTTGGCGGCGACAATATCCGCTACTTTGAATTTATCGACAATATGTTAAAACTGAGCTTGAAAGATAATCGGGGACGAATTACGGGAACACTTACTTGGCGCCGACTACCCTGAGTTATGAAACTGCCTGCGCAGGCTAATAAATTGCAGAGCCTAGTTCTCTACCTTATCTCCTGACCTGCTTTATTTCCTAAAGAGCGCAACCCAGGTTCGATAAACCCAGGCGATAACCGGTCGCAGAATCGGCGGGGTCAGGGCTATAGACCACTGACGAATTGATCTACCATCTGCTCTCTGCCAAGCAGCATATCCCTTCTCAAATTCCGTGAGGTCAGGAACCTCTCCCTTGAAGCCAATGCCAACTACGGTGTGAAGGTAGGATTCCTTACCCTGATAGCCGACGAATACATTATCGAATGGCTTTAGAATAGATTTGAAAGCTTCAGGAGTAAATAGCCAATAGTCGCTGGGATATCCATGTATAGGGAAGTCCATGACCGAGCTGATTATCACAACACCGTTTGGCTTCAACACCCGGTGTAATTCCGCAAGGGCCTTGCGGGGATACTCCACATGTTCAAGCGTATCAAAAGACAATACGGTGGCGACTGTATCGTCAGGAAGATCTATATTGTGCAGGCCGAGGACCTTGTCCACGCCCAACCCTTCGCGCATATCGCAACCCAGATACTCCCGATCAGGAAACATCGGCCTGAGATTGGCAAATTCTTTTTGCTCTTCTACCTGGTAGGCACCGAATTCGTAGATTGGGCCCTCGCAAGGTAGGGTCCTGCTTACCAGAGCGGCAAAGTCCTTAACATTTTTTTTCATGGCGCAAGCGTAAAAGACTGGGAAGTCTTTGGCAAAGACTCCGGTCTAGGTTAGCATCAGACAACAATCGATTTTCCTACAATCAGGGTAAAACTGTGAAAGAAGTAACACAACTAGAAACGGAAGTTCAGGACTACTACGGCAAAGAACTTCAGGGGAGTGACGATCTGAAGACCAACGCTTGCTGTACAGCAAGCGCGCCCCCTTCACGCATCAAGGACGCATTGAAGAATATTCATGATGAGGTTATTACTCGCTACTATGGTTGCGGTTTAACCATTCCCACCTACGTTGAGGGACGACGAATCCTCGACTTGGGTAGTGGAGCAGGACGGGACTGCTATCTACTTTCACAACTGGTTGGTGAAAATGGCTCGGTGGTGGGTATCGATATGACCGACGAGCAACTCGCCGTGGCCAATGAGCATATCGAATGGCACCGACGGAAATTTGCTTATGACAAAGCCAATGTTAGTTTTGTAAAAGGCAATATTCAGGATCTAGCCGCTGCCGGTCTGGCAAGCGATGATTTTGATCTGATTATTTCCAATTGCGTTGTAAACCTGGCTGCCAACAAGAAGGCAGTACTCAGTGAAGCTCACCGGGTTCTTAAACAAGGGGGAGAGTTTTATTTTTCAGATGTTTACTGTGACCGCCGCATTCCACAGCGTCTGGTTGACGACAAGGAACTCTATGGCGAATGTTTGAGTGGCGCACTGTACTGGAATGACTTTAGCAATCTGGCCAAAGAAGTTGGCTTTGCAGACCCTCGCATTGTAGATTCCAGACGACTGACTATCGAGAATGATTCCGTGCAGGAAAAGACCGAAGGCTATCGCTTCTATTCAGTGACCTATCGATTGTTCAAACTACCTGAGCTTGAGCCTGCCTGCGAAGATTACGGTCAGGCAATCAAGTATCTGGGAGGCATGGAAGAAGAGCCTCTGCTATTCAAGCTGGATGACCATCATATTTTTGAAAAAGGGAAAATCATTCCGGTGTGCGGGAACACCTGGTTTATGTTGGCCAATACTCGCTACCGCTCTTTCTTTGATTTTTATGGAAATTTTGAGAATCACTACGGCATTTTCAAAGACTGCGGAACGGAAATGCCCTATCAGGAAAGCGAAGAAGCAGGTGCCACCGATAGTGGCTCGGCTTGTTGTTAGACTCATTATTGTTCTCGCGACAGGATTCTTGTGGACCAGCATATAAAGACAACCGAGATCTTTGAACTACCCCTCGGAAATGGGAAGTTTAACAATCCCGAGCAAACCCTCGAAGGTGATGTCCGCGCTCACGTTGAGCCCGGACAATTAGAAACCTTGTGGATTAATACTGGCAGCATTTGCAATCTCAGTTGTGAAAACTGCTACATCGAATCTACACCTACCAATGACCGGCTTTCGTTTATTAGCGAAGCAGAAACTAGAACCTTGCTGGATGAAATAGCAGATGAAAACTTTCAGACTAGGGAAATCGCTTTTACCGGTGGCGAACCTTTTCTTAACCCTGAACTGATAGCTATTTTGAATCTGTGCTTACAGCGTGGTTTTGCAGTATTAGTTTTGACCAATGCCATGAAAACCATGATGAAGCATAGTAAGGAATTACTAAAACTGAATCTGCAGTATCCCGACTCTCTCAGCCTCAGGGTATCCCTCGATCATTACTCGGAAGAGCTTCACGCCGAAGAAAGAGGCAAGAGATCCTGGAAACCCGCCATCAAAGGACTGCAATGGTTATCGGATAATGATTTTTCTTTCTCGGTGGCCGGTAGAACCTACTGGGATGAAACAGAAGCAGACATGAGAGAAGGATACAAAAAACTATTCGAGGAACAGTCTATCAAGTTGGATGCCTATAGCGCGCTAAGGTTGATTTTATTTCCGGAAATGGATCTGACGGTAGATGTGCCGGAAATCACCACTGCTTGCTGGGGCATACTAAACAAGAACCCTGCGGACCTGATGTGTTCAAATTCCAGAATGGTGGTGAAACGAAAGGAAGATGATCACCTTTCTATAATGGCCTGCACCTTGTTGCCCTACGACCAGCGATTTAATCTGGGCTCTACTCTTAAACAGTCCTGGCAGTCGGTCAGTCTCAATCACCCTCATTGCGCAAAGTTTTGCGTGCTCGGTGGTGGTAGCTGCACTGCCTAAGAAGTTTTTGAGTATCACTCCGCCTTTGGCTGCAAGAATTTTGCGGCACAAAACATTCCTACTGCTATGAAAACTTCCACCAGAAGCGGAACCAGCGACCTCTCATCAAAGCCATCCAACCCCAGACTTAGCAAACGTCCAAGAACAATCATACACTCGCTCAGTGCGGGAACGTATAGAAGCCTGTAGTCGGACTTAATCAACGCATAAGCTGCAACCAGTCCCAAAGCGAGATACTGACCCCCGAGAATTCCGCGACCGGCACTCAAACCTGCAATTCCATCTGGCACCCATGCAAAAGCAGGTCCTGCCAATGCCGAAGCGGGAGAAAGAAAGGCAGACAAGCCCAGAGCGAAAAAAATGAGTGTTAACAGAGTCGCCAGAATTTTGAGTGAGAGCTGCACAGTAATTCTCCTTGTTGAAAAGTTAACAAACAGTCTAACACGCTAGAAAATTTGCTAGAAATCGCTCAGCAAAGGAGAAATCAGCAAAAGACCCCTCGCGCCTCTTCCCCAATAAAGATTCGAGTAAGTAAAAGGTTTATATGCACTGTACGGAAAAGCTGTCTGACAAAAAAATATTCGGAAACGTAAAAGCCGCGACCAGCGCGGCTTTAAAGAACTCCAATTTACTCGCCAGCCTCAGGGGCTGTCAAGTAATTGCTAATCCGGCAAACTATAAGCCATGACATAACCGCCGGGCACTTCAGTGTCATCGTCTTCGCCGTCGTCTACCGCAGTCTCCAGTGACAGACCACTGACGCCATCAGGTACGGTAACTATGACGTATTGCTTGCCGGTAGCCGGGCTCACGTAACTCATCGGCGTGGCGGTTGAAGAGCCTGGCAGGGTATCCGTCCAAACCTCTTCACCTGTGTAAACATCGATTGCGCGAAAAGTACTGTCTACCACACCACCATTAAAAATTAGTCCGCCGCCTGTAACTGCAGAGCCGGCGTTGTAGAACATACCCATCTGCATAGGCATTCTGCTTGGGATGCCTAGTGGCCCCTGTTCTTTGCCGGTACCCAATGGTCGCCGCCACAGTATTTCCTGGGAAGCCAGATCTACAACAGCTAATTCGCCGTAAGGCGGCTCCAGGCAGGGAGCGAAGATGGGTGAAAGAAAGAAGAATGAATACACAGCGTAAGGCGTGCCAGCCTGTGCTCCACCAATACCATAAAACTCATTATCTGAAACTTCATCGCGAGGAATCAGCCTGACCACCGAAGGGTTGTGCATGGTGTTTACCACCATCAGATGATTCACTTCATCCACCGCAACACTACCCCAGTTCATACCGCCAGCAACGCCAGGATAATAAAGAGTGCCATCTCCGGTAGTGGGTGGTGTCAGTGGGCCTTCATAACGCATGCGTTTAAATTGCAATCTGCAAGCGGCCTGATCGAAAGGTGTAAGTCCCCACATATCGGCTTCGGTTAATATCTCTCTCGCGAAGGAAGGCATACCAACAGAGAAAGGCTGGGTCGGCATGGTATATTCTTCCGGGATATCCGTTTGTGGCGTGGGTATTTCTGCAACTTCCGCCAGAGGTTCACCTGTTTCCCGATCAAGCAAGAATATTTCTGCACGCTTGGTGGGAACAATTACAGCCTTGCGTACTTCACCATTGACTGGGATATCCACCAAAGTTGGTTGTGAAGGTACATCGTAGTCCCAGATGTCATGGTGGGTTGTCTGGAAGGACCAACGCACCCTACCGGTACCTGCATCAAGCGCTACTATTGAACTTGCATATTGATCCATGGCTTCGCTACGGTGTCCGCCGAAATAGTCCGGCGTACCGTTGCCGGTTGGTACATAGATTAATCCCAGCTCTTCATCGGCACTGGTAAGACTCCACACGTTTGGAGTTCCCCGTGTGTAGTTCTCGCCTTCAGGTGGAAGACCACTGCGATCTTCCCGACCCATGTCCCAGGCCCAAACCAGTTCGCCGTTTAGCGGGTTAAAGCCGCGCACAACACCGGACGGCTCTTCAGTCATCTGGTTGTCCAGCACCCAGCCACCTAGTACTAATACATCGTTAGCGATAGTGGGAGGCGAAGTCACAAAATAGAATCCGGGAATAACTTCTCCCATACCATCCAGCAGGTTCACTTCACCGTTTACACCGAAGTCACTGCAAGGTCTGCCGGTGGACTTATCAACGGCCACTAGTCTGGCATCGGTTGTGGCGGTGAAAATACGCTCTGCACATTCTGCCGGTGAGTTTCTATCTGGTGTGTCGTAATAGGTAACACCTCTACAGGTATCCCAAAAACCGATTTTCGGAGATTGAATCTCGGGGTCAAAGCGCCAGCGTTCCTCACCGGTGTCCGGGTCGAGTGAGAGAATTATGTTTTGGCCGGTACACAAATAGATACCATCACCAACCTGAATCGGTGTGCCCTTGAATTCCCCGTCCACGCCGGTACGAATCTCCCAGGCTTTTTCTAGCTGACCGATGTTATCCAGATTAATCTGGTCGGCAGAAGCAAAGCGGGTACCGGTTTTGGATGAACCATAATTACGCCATTCGCCGCTGGGATTGTTTACCTGACCAGTTCCTGCAGCTGTAGGTGTGCCCACTTCGTAGCGGCCACTGGCCATAAACAGCACGACTGCAAATACAGCAAAGCTGCCCAATGCAATTTTGGTTTCCTGTAGTTGAAACAACAGAGCTGGTTCGGCCTGCTTTAATCCGCGACGCACTCTAGGAATAACAAACCAAAGACCCAAAACGGTAAACATGGCTACCCGCGGCATTAAAGCCCAGGCATCGAGACCTGCTTCATAGAGAGCCCAAAGATAGGTAAGAGCCAAAAAAATGCCGTAGAGCTTTGCGCCCCGCTGGTCCCCCTTAAACAATAGACCGGCACAGGCCAGTAATGTCAGGCCTGCGAGAATATAGTAAAAGGAACCTCCCGCCATTATCAGCGGCCAACCTTGCAGAACAAGAATTAGACCGATGAGGCCGATTACGACTGAAAGAAAACGAGGTTTAGGATAGGAAAAAGATGATTCAGACAAGAGACACTCCTTGTTTTAGGCATAAGCAATCTAGGTTATTCCCTAATCATCTCATAAACACAGGAAATGGGAACCACGTGTTCACTGAATAGACACACGGACCCAGGGAAATGTTTTTAAAAGGGAGGGCTAACGGTCTGCCGCTTCCCTGCCCAATCGTAAGGCATTAGAGGTTCCGGCGGAGAGACCACCGTCGAGGCCGACAGTAACAAAGCGAAAGCCTTCTGCTATGCGCTGTTCCACATTGCGAGAGCTGGTGGTTATTGCACAGGGAATATCGTGATCTTTGCATGTGGAGAGTACGGTCTGGATTGCCTCTTCGACTTCCGGCGCCCCGGAGCTGGCATAACCCATGTCGGTGGCCAGGTCAGATGGCCCTATAAAAATAACCCCGACTCCGGGTACAGACATAATCTCGTCTGCGTTATCCACCGCCTCGGCTGTTTCGATTTGAATTATTGCCAGTAGTTCGCCCTGAGGGTCCAGTGGCCAGACATCAGCACGGGCGTGGTAATCCCTGATGCCCCAATACCACACGGCATTGGAAGGGTTGCGACCACGCAGCCCTTTGGGTTCGTAATCATCTACGCCATTTATTTGTGGATAGCGGGTTGCCCTTACAGCCATCTCCGCTTCTTCTGCGGTGTTAACCGAAGGAAACATCACTCCGTAGGCCCCAACGTCTAGAGCCTGTTTAGTTTGAGATAACAAATCCTCCTGGCCGATGGCGGGTATACGAACGATTGGTACCACGTCGGGTTGCAGATTGCCTTTCTCCATTATTGAGCGCTTGTCAGTCATGCCCAGCATGAACTGACGTAGGCGCTCTATATCGAAGGGAGCGTGCTCCATATCGATAATGATGAAGTCGAGACCTGACCTTGCCAGAGAGCGAGCGTTATTAAGTGAATAGTCGAAGGACAGTAAGCCGAATGCGGCCTGATCATTCTCAAGCAATTCAATTGCCTTGTTGAGTCTGACACCGTCCTGCGCCGAAGTCAGGGCTGCTTGCAGAGCAATAATCAAGACAAGGAAAGTTTTTCCAAAAGTTTTTATTACTTTCATTTGCGCTTCCTTGTCCCGCTATTTTTATCTACTTGAACCATCTATAGAACTATTTATAGTGCCATTTTCTGGTACTACTTTTTGGCTCTGCTTTTTGGTACTGCTTTTTGGTACTACTTTTTGATACTACAGCCCAGTCCATGGTAGTTCGATCAGCAGTTCGGCATCAGAATCTGCCTTGGGCACAAACTTCTGGGTGCGACCGTACTGGTTGTCGCCACCGTAAAGATTGCCATCCGGATCAACACTGAATGTATGTACTTCGATATAACCGTCCGGCAATTCACGTGGCACTAGCCAGGTGTATTTGAGATTACCTTCGAAATCGAAATTAACGAAACGCAATGGACCAAGGTCAGTAATCCAGAAATCATTTTCATTCACAATGATATCCAGAGGTAGGGTCAGATCACCGATAGATCTTTCGAATTCAAATTCCACCGGGTTGTCGGTAGTTCTCCAAACATTTACGCGACCACCTGAACGGTCGAGAACGAATACCCGTCCATCAGGACCTGCAGCTACTGCGTGGATAGTATTGGTTTGTCCGGGGCCTGTACCTGCACCACCAAATTCACCCATGTAATTCATGTCATTGTCCATGATCATGATGCGGTTGTTATCAAGTCCGTCGGCAATAAGAATTCTGCCGTCAGGAAGAAAGGCTACGTCCTGCGGGCGACCGAAATGGGATTCATCGGCACCACCTACCAGCTTCTCGCCGTAGGTTGCCAAAAGCTCACTGCCATCGTTGGAGAAAACGTAAATCTGATGAAAGGTTTCGTTCATCAACCAGATCTTGCTGTCTGCATCATATGGGCTGATACGAACACGGTGAGGGCCGGGGCCTTCAGAACCTTCGCAGAGATAATCCCACTGGGTCCATAACTCATCGACTTCGCCATCGCCATTAAGAGTGTAGAGACAGTTCTGCCAAACACGACGGGTGGTATCACGCAGCACGTTTAGACCCATGTCACCGGCAAATCCCAAAAAGTCATCGGGGATCGGGTAAGGCAGCACAGTTTCACCACGCTGGGCGATGATTATGCGGTCAGCTGATTCGGCCCATACGCCTGAGTTTCCACCGAAGGCGAATCCGCGTTCCGCAAATGGCTTATGCCAGAGGGATACGATGTCATAGGGGCTGGGACCAATAGGACCACGGGCATTGCCCTGTGGCTGGGCGAAGCTGGAAAAAGAGAGAAGCGTAGCCAGTGAAATAGCCACGAGTTGAGTGATTTTACGCATATCGGAGCGACCTTTTATTGAGCTGAGAAATACAGCCTTTATTGTTTTACCTGACCCTATCATGACAAATAAACAATGGAAAATTCAATAAATATGTAAAAACTGACAATTTGTTGCACTTCGGGCAGAAACCGCAGAAAACCTTGGCGGTTATCCGACAATAAGCGACCAGCAAAACAGGGGCCTGTGTTAGAGAGAGTGCTGAAACGAAACTCAGAAAAGAACGTAAAAGAGAACGTAGATAAGAGAGTTCGGGGGACTAGTCAAACAAAGACTAACTCGCCTGCTCCAGACCGGATTGATCTGCAATTTCCTGAGGCAGGACAAACCAGCGTAGCGCCTCGGCACTCTCATCAAGATTCAGTATGTAGCAGTCACAGTCGCCCCGGTCGCACACAAATTCAGATTCCGCCAAGTCCAGATAGGCCTGTAGCTCAGGCTGCTGTCGGGGACCGCTTGCGCCCTGCTCAAATTCTGAAAAGTTAAATTCATTGAGACCAAGAGGCATTTCAACTTGCCTACCCTGGAATTTCCAGGTTCCGCTTTGCTCATCGAAGCAATAATAGGGAAGCAGCTTCCAGCCGTGCTCGGCAACCAGTTCAACTGAACGAAGCAGGTACTCGAAAGTTTCATCATCGATAAAGTAATTGAAATTCAGGCGAACCCAACCGGGCCTTAGAATCATATTGCCTTTCTTGATTTCCTTCTCAAGCTTTCTACTATGGGCCATATCCATTCCCAACAGATTGTGGCCATATGGACCTGCACATGAACAACCACCCCGGGACTGAATTCCGAAAAGGTCATTGAGCAGCGCTACAACGAATCCATAGTGCAAATCTTTTTCTCCATGCTTCAGCCGCATGGAGATAATGGACAGGCGGTCAGCAGTACTTGATCCCAGAATATCGATGTTGGAATTTTTTCCCCAGCGCTGAATGGCTGTATCTACTAATTCCTTTTCCCGTTTCTCTATAAAGTCGGTACCAACTTCCTGCTGAAGCTTGAAGGCAAGTCCGGCACGAATCGATTCTATAATAGCCGGTGTACCACCCTCTTCCCTGCGCTGGTGATCGTCGATGAACTGATGATCCTCCGGAGTTACGTAAAGTACTGTGCCGCCCCCGGGCATGGATGGCACCGAGTTTTGTAGCAATTTTTTCTTAACCACCAAAACACCTGGCGTGCCGGGGCCACCAACAAATTTATGAGGCGAAATAAAAATAGCGTCCTTGCTAGCCCCCCCTTCCTTGCATGCATCATTCATTTCTATCGAAACATAGGGCGCAGCTGCGGCGTAATCCCAAAATGCCAATGCATTGTATTGATGAAGGAGATTCGACACTGCGTCAATGTCACTGAGTATACCGGTCACGTTAGATGCGGCAGAGAAGCTGCCGATGATCATTTTTGCTGACTGGGCCTGCTTCAGCTTTTCTTCCAATAGAGAAATATCAATCTGGCCTTTGCTGTCCAGTGGAATTACTCGCACATCCGCTATGGACTCCCTCCACGGCAATTCATTACTGTGATGCTCGTAGGGGCCAATAAAAACTACCGGCCTATCATCGGAGGAAACTTTCTCAAGCAGCTTGTTGCGTCTGTTGAGATCCTCCGGCAAGCGCAAGTTAAGAATATCGATCAATTTATTGATTGCGGCTGTAGCCCCTGAGCCACAAAAAATTAGCTGATCATCTTCATTGGCAGAAACTGCTTCTCGAATAATATTGCGAGCCTGTTCTCTTAACCTGGTTGATTGCGAACCGGTAAAAGAACTCTCGCTATGGGTATTAGCATAGAAAGGCAGTACATTTTCTTCGATATATTCTTCGATGAACTTAAGAGGCCTGCCCGAGGCTGTGTAGTCGGCATAGACTAGAGGCTTGCGGCCGAAAGAGGTGTCTATCAGCTGGCCGTCACCAATCACAGCTTCGCGGATTTTCTTAATCAGGGGGTTAACTGAAGTGTTCATGACCGGCGGGAACCAATAGGTACAAAATCAGTATTGTAGATTAGCTGCTATCGAACATTGTCTCCAATATTGCAGATATACCGCCTATAATGATACATTATTCTAATATATTCCATATATAAGAGATATAATTTCACAAATTCGACTTCTACAGGAATAGGTAGGTTGTAATGGATAAGCAGGACAAGCAGATACTCAAGCAGCTTCAGCAGGACTCTTCGCTGTCTGTTGGCGAACTGGCAGATGCGGTGGGCATGTCGAAATCAGCCTGTTGGAGACGGGTTCAAAAGCTGGAAGAAAACGGTACGATTGTCGAGCGGGTTGCGATCTTAAATCAGGAAAAACTGAGTCTACCGCTTACTGTCTACATCTCGGTGAGGACCAATCAACACAACGAAAATTGGGTTAGGAAATTCCAGCAGGTTGCGGAAGATATTCCCGGCGTGTTGGAAGCTTATCGCATGACTGGCGATCTCGATTATCTGATCAAAGCCGTTGTGCAGGATATGCCTGACTACGACAATCTCTATCAACAATTGATACAGGCTGATCTATTCGACGTGAGTTCCAGTTTTGTAATGGAAACTATAAAACACACTACCCGATTGCCGCTGGACAATATTTGAATCAATCTTCGAATTTTATTGCTGTGATTTTTTGTATTGAATACGACGGGTATGCAGGGCGGGTTCAGTATAACCGTTCGGCTGGGCGATTCCTTCAAACACCAGATCGCATGCTGCACTAAAAGCAACAGAGTTATCGAGATCGTCGGACATGGTCACATAAAGCGGATCATGTTGGTTCTGCCTGTCAACTACTCCAGCCATTCGTTTGAGGGTTTCTTCTACTTGCTGGCGGCTGCAGACACCATGATGCAGCCAGTTCGCTATATGCTGGGAGGATATTCTCAACGTAGCCCTATCTTCCATCAATCCAATGTTATGTATATCAGGCACCTTGGAACAACCAATGCCCCGATCTACCCACCGAACCACATAACCCAGAATCCCCTGGGCATTATTATCCAGCTCTTGCTGTATTTGTTGCTGACTCAAGCGGGAAACATCGTCGAGTAAAGGCAGCTCGAGAAGATCTGAACGGCTCACCGGTTCTCGAGTCTCAAGTTCTTTTTGTCTGTTGAACACATTAAGCTGATGATAATGCATTGCATGAAGAATGGCAGCGGTAGGTGATGGCACCCAGGCGGTATTGGCTCCCGATCGAGGATGAGCTATTTTCTCTTCCACCATCCTGCCCATCAGGTCAGGCATGGCCCACATGCCTTTGCCTATCTGCGCCCTGCCTCCCAAGCCACAAGCCAATCCGACGTTTACATTATTGACTTCGTAGGCGTTTATCCACTTGGTATTTTTCATGTCGGCCTTGGGCACCATGGGGCCTGCTTGCATGCTAGTGTGAATCTCATCTCCGGTTCGGTCGAGGAAACCCGTATTAATAAATACCACCCGGTCTTTAGCGATACGGATACACTCCTTAAGATTAAGAGTGGTTCTTCGCTCTTCGTCCATGATGCCCAACTTTATGGTATGGCGATCCATTCCCAACATGTTTTCGATAGCAGAAAAAAGATCGCAGGTGAACTGTACTTCTTCCGGCCCGTGCATTTTCGGTTTGACTATATAAATGCTGCCACTGCGAGAATTAGTAAGATGGTTTCGGCTCTCAACATCGATGGAAGCGATTGCACTGGTAATTACACCATCTAGAATTCCTTCGAATACTTCATTATTATTTCCATCCAGTATTGCCGGATTGCGCATCAGGTGACCAACATTGCGAACCAGCAGCAGGCTTCGCCCCGGCAAACTGAATTCACTGTCGTCTGCGGCCTTATATGTTCTGTCGGGATTCAATCTGCGGATAAGGCCATTACCGTTTTTCAGAAAAGTCTCTTGCAGGTCTCCCCGCATCAAACCAAGCCAGTTAACGTAAACTTCTACTTTGTCTTCGGCATCTACGGCGGCAACAGAGTCTTCGCAGTCTTGGATGGTTGTTATGGCAGCTTCCAGAACGACATCCTTGACGCCTGCTTTGTCAACGGAGCCTATTTCAGAGTTTGGGTCTATCTGTATCTCGATATGCAAGCCGTTGTTGCGCAACAATATGCATACGGGAGAAGCAGCATCACCCTGATAGCCCACCAGTTGATTTTTGTCTGCCAGGGAAAAATTCTCGCCTGCATACTCAACAATTAACCCACCATCGACAATTTGGTAGGCTTCGGCTTCACTGTGACTGACACCGTTAAGCGAAAAGGCCTGATCAAGAAAATTGCGAGCATAGTCAATTACTTTTCTTCCGCGAACCGGATTATACCCACCGCTGCGCAGTGCGCCTCCTTCCTCAGCTATGACATCACTGCCATACAAGGCATCATAAAGGCTGCCCCAGCGGGCATTAGCCGCATTAAGCGCGAATCGTGCATTCTTTACCGGAACTACAAGCTGCGGCCCCGGCTGACTGGAAATTTCCTGATCTACATTTTCGGTTGTTATGGAGAAATCTTCACCGTCCTCGCATAAATAGCCTATATCGAAAAGAAAGTGTTCATAGGCCGAGGGGTCGTGGGGTAGGTCTTTATTCCCGGCATGCCAGTCATCAATTTTCCCCTGCAGCTCGTCTCGGCGAGCCAGCAGAGATTCATTGCGGGAAGTGAATTGCTGGATGATGGCAGCAAAGTCTTGCCAGAATTTTTCCGCGTCGAGAGCGGTTGACGGGAGTAACTGACTGTTAATGAAATCAGCCAGTGTTTCGTCGACCTGCAATCCGGCTATGTTGATTAGCTTATTCATTCACTTGTAATTCTTGTTGTACTAAAACTGACCGGGCACTGCGTACTAACTAAACCCGAGCCTCCATTCCAGCCAGCTCCGACATCCGGTTTACCGACTCATGTATCTCTTTGAGAGTGCTCTTACCAGATCTATCATGCCATCCAGTTCACTGCGCAAAGTGACGTATTTCCTTTCATTGGGGAACAGCCGGGCGGTGATGCCCCAGATTCCTGCCTCCATAAGAAGAACACCACCAAGGGCCATAGTCAATTGGAATAGCGATTACTCCGATACTCAGGCCGGTAAGGGCCACATCCGCCGAGTGACGAATCTGTTTTTTCATCTCAGTTCTCCTCTCAGACTTTTAGCCTCAAAATCTCTGAATCTTTCCCGCTATTGATCCTTTCTATTCCGCTCTCAAGGATAGCTCCGCGCCAATTAACATCGATCTATCCCTGGTTTTGTCTAACCAGTCGAGAAGTACTTCAGCATCCTGTTCAACTCGTTGTTGAAATATTATGTTGCCGTCAATGGCCACTATTACTTCATTGTTGAAATCAATTTCTTCCGCATTTAGTAGCAAGGTGAACTCCGCTACACCTTCGCTCTCAACTGCAATATAGTTTCCTCGCCGGTGTACTTGCAGAATTCCTGTTTGACCTACTTCCGTTGTTTCATCTATACGAATCCAGTGGTTGCGATTGTAGCGGTCTGTTCTATCTGCAACCCATTGAATCTTGTCCGGGAAAGGGTCCCGCGGATTGTCCTCTATGAACTTCTCGATCATTGGCGATTCATCCGCCATCCATCGAGTATTGTGGCCTCCATTCTCTATGGGCCTGAAGATATGAGCGATGCCTGCCTCCGCCAAAATATCAATAAAGGGAGAAACAGAAGACACCGGATAGAGCGGATCGTCCTCGCCATTTACGATATACAGTGGCTTAGCTGTCAGATTTTCGAAGAACAATCGGTAGCCTCCTCCGCTCTGAGCATTACGCAATACCGCGGGGTGTCCGATATAAGGTAGGAAAGCGGCCCATTCGCTGGGCTGTTTGAATGCAAAAAAGTAAGCACCAGTGCCACCATCGGAGACACCACTGAGAGTCACCCTGTTGTCATCTATGTTGTAGGTCTGTTTGAGGGTGCGAAGTATTTCCTTGAGATTATCTGCCTGACCCTGTTGCCACCAAAACTGGCTCTCCCAAGCCGCCGGCACGACGATGATCTTACTCTCACTCATCAGGTCATCATAACCTCGTCGCCACCAGTCCCCTCCGGGCTCCCACTCGGGTCGACTAACACCGCCATGAAGCATAAATTCCACCGGGTAACTTATGGCAGAGTCGTAGTTTTCCGGTATCAGATAAACGTAGGGAAATTTCGTACCGTCTTCAGCTATGCGGGCACTTTCCTGTTGACCAGTAGGAACATCATTAGGGAATGAAATCCCTTCCTTAATCAGACCGTATAAAGTTTGCGCATCACCAGCAACACGGATCAACTGTTCGCGGCTAGCCTGCTGCACGGATACATTTTCCGCCGCCCAGAATTCATTGATCAGTTGCTTCGCTCTATTGGGCTCTGCAGCTATTGCGCTTTGCTGTACAACACTTAACGACAATGAAGCAAGTGCCAGCAGCCTTGCGGCTGGCTTGGCTAAGACAAGCACTGAGTAAATTTTAATCTTCGCCACCTAACTCTGAGAAGACGGCTCTCAAGAATCGCTCAGGGTCTCCATAACGTTCGTTGTAGGATAAAGTCGGATTTGCTTCGGCTACCTGATCGTAGCTCATACCCTGCTCCACCATTTCCGCGACCTGATCGGTGATGTCCATGACCATGTCACGAAAACCGATTACGTCCATGCGTGTTGATACCACACCGTGACCTGGCAGAATCTTAGTATCAGGGCCAGCCTCTCCAACTAACCGTCCCAGTGCCGCAATGGTGCCAACAAGTGTTCCACCGTTGTTAGTATCAATTACAGGGAAAGCCGTGGTTCTGAAAACATCTCCGCTATGAATTACATCGGAGTCACGAAAATGAATAAAAGTATCGCCATCAGTATGGGCGGGAGGGACCGGGAAGGCATAAACCTCTTCTCCGTTCAGATGAATGGTAATTGCATCACTATAGGTAAGTACCGGAAGTGCTTCCTCGGGTGACTGCGCGCTGAGACGGACTCGCACCTCATCCCGAGCCAGAATCAATACACCCATTTTGCCGAGGTTTTCATTGCCGCCGGTATGATCACCGTGAACATGGGTGTTAATAAGGAACTTGATCTCCTGATCACTAAGGCTTCCGATTGCCGCCAGAATCTTGTCAGTAAGAGGCGCGAACTGATCATCGATCATCACTACTCCATCATCACCGATGGAAAGCCCGATGTTTCCACCGCGGCCTTCCAGGTAGTAAACGCTACCTGCGACGTGATGAGGGATTATTTCAACACTAGAGAAGTCCTGTTGCGCATTAATCTGTGCGCTGCACAGGGCAAAGAACAAGGATACGGCTATGGCAAATCTGACGCGTAGGGCGGACATGGCTGATTCCTCCGGTTTTCTATTTGGCTTTTTATTGTAGTTTTATAGCTCGGGCCTCAAGGCAGTCAGTTAAGACAGACTTCGACATTCGAGATAGGCAGAATAAAGATAAATCAGGTCGGAGTAAAATCCTTGCACTGGTGATCTGATGGCTACCTCGGGGCAATCAGGCTGCATCAACTGTGGGCGCTATGAACCGTGACTCTGCGATTTTGTCGGCTACCCTGTTCGTGGCCATACCCTGACTCTCAGATTCCTTATATATCTCAAGCAGATTTTCAGCGATTTTACCGATATGCTCTCTAACCTTGCCGTAATCGTAGCCTTCACGGTCGTAGTAAATGTCGATAATGCCTCCGGAATTGATCAGATAGTCCGGGGCATAGATCTTTCCTGCGGCGAACAATCTGTCTCCCATATCATCGCTGGCGAGCTGGTTGTTGGCGGCCCCGGCTATGATGGATGCCTTAATTTCCGAAAGGTGCTGCTCATTGATGAAACCACCCAGCGCACAGGGAGAGAATACATCGACGTCGAGGCTATGAATTTCTCCTATCTCCACCGGTATAACGGAACACTCTACCAATACGTTAGTTATCGCCTCCGGATAGAGATCAGCCACATAGACCTTAGCTCCGGCGTCTATCAGCATTTTTGCAAGGTGGCCGCCGACATTCCCCGCCCCTTGGATGGCAACGCTAATACCTTCCAGGTCGGTCTTGGCATATTTGTGCAGCACGCTGGCCATGATACCAACGAAAACGCCATAAGCTGTAAATGGTGAAGGGTCTCCATCTATGGGAGTTCCATCTGCTCCTGGTCTGCTATTTACGCCAGCGACATGGGAGGTGACATCCGCCATTACTTGGAGATCACCTACGGAAGTGCCTGCATCCTCGGCAGTGATGTACCTGCCACTGAGGGAATTAACAAAATTGCCCATGGCTCGTAACAGGTCCGTGTTTTTTTGGGTTTTCGGGTCGGCAATAATAACTGCCTTTCCACCACCCAGTGGCAATTCAGAAATTGCAGACTTGTAAGTCATGCCACGGGCCAGACGTAAAACATCTGTTATAGCTTCTTCACTACTCTGATAAGGCCACATTCGACAACCGCCGAGAGCGGGACCTAAATTCCGGTTATGAATGGCTATAAATGCATGGAGTCCGCTTTCAGGATCTCTACATTCCGCCAGCTCTTCATGCTCGTCGAACTCAGGATGTTGGCTGGGGTCCAGTCTTTTGATTTCCATCTTCTAATGCTCAATTCTCTTTGTAACTGCTCTTAGGCTTTTTTAATCTATATTTCAGGCAGTGCCTTATTCAGCTACTTCTTATGCAGCCACTTTAGGATCAATTACTTTTACTACTTCGGCCTTGGTGTTCAATGCCTGAAGCAATGCTTGATGATTTCGTCTGTAGTCATCAATACTCTTTTTCTTTACGTGGCCATAGCCTCTGATTTTTCGCGGCAAGGCTGCCAGGCTGACAAAAGCCTCGAGGTTTTCAGCACTCAAACTTGATTCAATAGTGCCTAACAACTGCTCGTATTCCGTAATTAGCTCGCGCTCGAGCTTTCTGTCGGAACTATAGGCAAATGGATCGAGTGCGCTACCTCGCAAAAACTTAAAAGGTGCGAGAAGTCTGAACAGGCCAGCAGTCCATGAGCCAAGCGTAATTTTGCGAGGCAGGCCAGAGACTTTGTCCTTTGGCGCAATTAAGGGAGGAGCCAAATGAAACTGTAGTTTGTAATTACCTTCAAACTGCTCGTTGAGAGCCTGCCTGAATGAAGGATCGCTGTATAAACGGGCAACTTCATACTCGTCTTTGTAAGCAAGAAGCTTGAAGTAGGTCTGCGCTACAGTATGGCTCAGAACACTTGAATCGAATCGGCTTTCCAGTTTCTCGATTTTCTCTATTTGCTGTTGGTATTTTTCTGCGAGAGATTCATTTTGATATGCCAACAGTTTCTCCCGCCTGTTTTGTACCAACTCATCGAGATTTAAATCATCTGCCTGCTGGATTACTTCTACATCTGCAGGTTTATCGTCGAGTTTACCAAGAGCAGACAGTCGCCCTAGGTTAAATGCCTTGAGATTGGACTCCACCGCCACACCATTCAATCGAATGGCTTCCTCGATTGCCCCTGCCGAAAGCGGCAGCAATGCTTTTTGGTAGGCGAAGCCTGCCATGAACAGATTTGCTCCCATGGTATTACCCAGATATCGGAGCGCTGCGCCATGAGCATCGACAAAAAATGTATCTTCATCGCCCACACATTCACTAATCAATCCATGCATTGAATCAATCGGCAATTTCGCGTCGGCATCCCGGGTAAATTCTGCCGTCATCGCCTCGTGACTATTAATCACTGCTGCAGCCTGACGTCTATCTACTTTGACAAGGGAATCATTGCTCGCTGCAACCACCAGATCGCAACCAAGTAGCAGCCTCGCGCCACCTGCAGCGATACGGGAGGCATGAATCTTTCCAGCCTCATCAGATATTTGAAGATGGCTTACCACGGCACCAAACTTTTGGGCCAGCCCGGTCATATCAAGAACGGACACTTCCTTGTCTTCGATATGGGCGGCCATCCCAAGAATAGCCCCTAGTGTAGTCACGCCTGTGCCACCAACTCCCGCCAGCACCACACCATAGGGTTGGCCTATCTCCGGCAGCTCAGGCTCGGGAAGCACATGATCGTCCAAGCTGATGGGCAGTATCTCCGGCGTGCGCAGATCGCCACCATGGACAGTTACGAAGCTGGGGCAGAATCCTTTCACGCAACTCATGTCCTTATTACAGGATGATTGGTCTATCTTGCGCTTGCGACCCAATTCAGTTTCTTTAGGCACAATAGACAAACAGTTAGAAGCGACTCCACAATCGCCACAGCCTTCACATACCGCAGTATTTATAAAAGCCCTGATATTCGGGTCTTCCAAGGTTCCACGCTTTCGCCTTCTGCGTTTTTCGGCGGCACAAGTCTGGTCATAAATCATCACCGAGGTACCCTCAATGTCTCTTAATTCGCGCTGCACGGAATCGAGATCATCTCGATGGGTAAAGGTAGTAGCGGAAGGAAAATCGCTGCGCCGATACTTGGCAATATCATCGCTGACGATAGCTATTCTATTTACACCTTCACCTCTTAACTGTTGGGCCATCTGCGCAACTGTCAACTGACCATCAACCGGTTGCCCACCTGTCATCGCTACTGCATCGTTATAAAGCACTTTGTAGGTGATATTTATATCTGCCGCCAATGCCGCCCGAATCGCGAGAAGCCCGGAATGAAAATATGTTCCATCTCCCAAATTCTGAAAAACATGATTGGTTTCGGTAAAAGGGGCCTGACCTATCCATGTCGCACCTTCCCCACCCATCTGGGTGAAGGTTTCTGTTTCGCGATCCATCCAGGTAACCATGTAGTGGCACCCTATACCCGCCATGGCACGGCTGCCAATTGGCACTACTGTAGAAGTATTGTGGGGACATCCCGAACAAAAGTGAGGAATACGTTCTGCCAATTGCTTGGGCTTTTGTAGGTAATCTTCTTTGTCTGCCAAAAAGGCAAGCCGTTGTTCGATATCTACACTGGTAAAAAACTGTGAGAGCCTTGCCGCAATAGCCCGCGCAATTATGCCCGGTGTTAGCTCAGCGGTTGAGCTAAGTAATACATCGCCATTTTCATCGCGCTTACCTACAACTACAGGTCTGGTCTCAGACCTCCAATTATAGAGCTGGCTGGTAAGTTGATCTTCGATCAGACCGCGCTTTTCTTCGACTACGAGAATTTCATCCAAGTCTTTGGCGAAACCCCGCACACCTGCGGGCTCCAGAGGCCATGGCATACCAACCTTGTACACGCTCAAACCTACATCAGCAGCAAGTTGATCATCGAACCCAAGATCTCTTAGAGCCTGCATAACATCCAGATAAGATTTGCCGGTGGTAACAATACCGAGTCTAGGCTCAGGACTCTCGACAATAACCTTGTTTAAAGGGTTGAGTCTCGCAAACTCCAAAATGGCATCCATCTTCTCGTTGTGCAGCCTGACTTCCTGCTCCAATGGCTTGTCCGGCCATTGAATACCCAACTCTCTTTTTTCCGGCAGTCTGATTTCAAACTTGCTGGTATCCACATCCACTGAAAACGAAGCATCGACAGTTTCTGCAATGGTCTTCATAGAAACCCAGCAGCCTGCATGTCGGGACAGAGCCCAGCCATACAAACCAAAATCGATAATTTCCTGCACACCGGAAGGATTGAGTACGGGAATCATGGCATCCATGAATGCATATTCAGTCTGGTGGGGAAGTGTGGACGACTTACAACCGTGATCATCACCGGCTACAACCAGAACACCGCCATGCTTTGAAGTACCGGCATGATTGGCGTGTTTGAATACATCTCCGGAGCGATCGACGCCGGGACCTTTGCCGTACCACATGGCAAACACGCCATCTACGGTGGCGCTTTCAAAAAGATTAACCTGCTGACTACCCCAAATACTGGTCGCGGCGAGCTCTTCATTCACTCCCGGCTGGAAATGAATATCGTGTTCCTTGAGATGCTTTTTCGCCTGCCACAGTGTCTTATCCAGACCACCCAACGGTGAACCTCGGTAGCCGGAAATAAAACAGGCGGTATTCAGGCCATTAGCCTGATCCATTTCTTTTTGCAGCATCGGCAGACGCGCCAATGCCTGAGTCCCGGTCAGAAATACCCTACCGGACTTTTGTTCGTACTTGTCATCAAGAGTGACGTGATGTGTTTCCATTGCCCAACTCCAGTTCCCGGCTGCCATTGTGCAGCTAGAATGAAATAAATATCAATCCGCATTTCAGTTTTAAAACCGCTTGCAGAAATTCAGTTCTGGATTGGTGTAGAAATAGCTGACTTGTTCATGATGTCGTCTCTAATGCAGGATCACTGCAATGTTACTAACTAGCCAGTCGCTAGTTAAAAGGTGCTTTCCGGGGGATCGCCCCATCCGGCGTGAGTACTCAAATTTGAACGATTGAACCAAACAGGCTGGTATGCCTGAGGCGGCCAATCTATAAGAGTAAGGGTTTCCGGTCAACCACTGATTTGTAGCAGCAGACCGGAATAACTTACAGCTGTTCGTTTATCCAACGCTCAACTCTGGCGTGCATCATCGGCATGGGTACTGCGCCCGCGCCGAGAACAACGTCATGAAACCCCCTAATGTCGAATCTGTCACCAAGAATCTCTTCAGCATTAGCCCGGGCCTGCTGAAAATTCATCATGCCAATCTTGTAGGCTGTTGCCTGACCAGCACCGGTGAAGTAGCGCTGCACCTCTGAACGTACTGCTCCTTCAGGGGTCGCAGAATTGTCTAGAAAGTACTGTACCGCTTGATCTTCGGTCCAGCCCAGAGCATGCATACCGGTATCTACCACCAGTCGCACAGCGCGCCAGATTTCTCCGGAGAGTCTGCCGAAATCGGAATAAGGGTCCTCGAAGCCACCCATTTCCTTGGCTAACCATTCTGCATATAGACCCCAGCCTTCGGTGTAGGCCGTGGTTCGATACTGAGTACGAAACCGGGGTACGTCGGCAAGTTCCTGCTGAATAGATATCTGCATGTGATGTCCGGGATTGCCCTCATGGTAAGCAATGTCTTCTATCTGGTAGATCGCCAGAGTCGACATATCGGACATATGAGCATAGAACACACCCGGGCGAGTACCGTCCGGAGAGCCAGCTCGGTAATGCTGGGCGGCACCGGGCTGCTCACGAAATGCTTCCACTCTTCTCACCTCCAGATCTGCCTTCGGAAGCCGACCGAAGAATTCTGGCAGCTTTTCATTTATGGCATCCAGATACTGATTATTTACGTCTAGAAACTCCTGCCGGCCTTCATCGGTATTAGGGTAATAGAACTGGTCGTCTTCACGCATGAATACGAAAAAATCCTGAAGCGATCCATCGAATTCAACTTGCTGACGTATCAATTCCATTTCATCCTGCAGGCGATCAACTTCGGCAAGACCGATATCGTGAATCTCCTGGGCAGTAAGGTCGAGCGTAGTCATTCTGGCGAGTCGATAGGCGTAATAGCCATCTCCATTTGGCAGCGACCAAACACCCTGCGGTTCCTCGCTGGTATTTACTATGTCCTGCTCCAGCCAATCCTGTACCTGCTGATAGGCCTGCAATACTTCACCGGATAAGATTTCCCTTGCCTGATCAAGATATTCCTGTAATTGATCAGCATCGATTTCATCACTCTCCGAGAGGCTTTCTGCCTTGGTTTGAAAATCGACCCAGACAGGAGAGTTAGGGGTGTCATCACTATTACTAAATGGCACACCCGAGGTAACTCTTTCGATTTCAGTTAATGCGAAATCATAGGAAAATCTTGGCGGCCTTACCCCTTCTGAAGCTGAAAGCTGTGCTCTCTCAAGATAGTCAGTCAACACCCTATCGATTTGCTGCAGCCTTGAAATATAGGCCTGCAAGTCAGCCTCATTATCTACCGTATGAAAGCTAATAAGAAAACTGGGAACAAAAGTCTGTGGTCCGCCACGTCCGAAGAAGTAGCCGTGCCGCCTAAACGGGATCGCGCTCTCTGCCTGCTCAAGCGAGTATGTCCACATATCGAAGCTTAGTTTTCCGTCCTCATTGAGAAGCGAATAATCAAACTCCTGCTGCATGGTGGCCACACTCTGGCGAAGCCAGTCCATCTGAATATCTGCAGCAGCCTCAGTCACCTCATCCAATAAATGATTGTCGGTTTTCTCACCCAGGCGGGTGCGAGACTGAGGACTGAAATCCAGTTGTTCTTCGTACTGTTCATCAAGCCATGTATTAAGACGGCTGGTTTCAGATACGTTTGTTTCCGCCACAGTGGTTACATCGGCTACTGCGGTTTCCACGGTGTTTGCCCTTGGCTGGGCCTGCTCACCGCAGCCGACGAGAACGAGGCAAAATCCGAATAATAAGTTACGCATTGTTTGTACTCCTGAATGCTGTTTCCGGGCGGATATCACTTAGCAATATGCCAGCCCCGAGATATTGACAGCCAAGCTAAACTTTTTCCCAATTCTTGTCCAGAGTCTTCAATATGCCGGCGCTTCAACAGTTTCGATAAGAGGATAAGTAGTTTAAAGTAAGGCAGCAGAAACAGGCCCCGCCAAGCTTATGGGACAGCCACTGGTGAATTCTTTATAAGTTATTTTTCTTGTAAGCGATTTATCAACAATTTATCAACAATGCGAAAAACACCCACAACATCGCTGTTTGCAAGTACCCTCCTGCTGATAAAAATACTATCGGTTACCCTGACTATTGGATTTTCAAACCTCGCCCTGCCTCAGGATGACCTGCCGACACTGGACCTAAGCATACCCCTGCGACTGGATTTCTCCGGATTCTGGGAAAAGGACTTTCGCCGCAGCGATGACTGGCAGGATGAATTGAACCGCACCATGCGCATTCGCCAGGAAGCCGCAGCGAGACAGCAGAGCAACCCCTCTTCCAGTAGTCTCGGCATATCGCTGCCACCAATCTCGGTGGGCAACATAAACCTGCCGAGGTCGGGGAGGCGCACCGCCAATATTGTCGATCTCGCCCGTCTGGCGGAATACATAAGCCGCCAAACCACAATCGAGATTATCCAGAACCGCAACGAGATTCGAGTCAAGCGTGAAGGCGATGCCGATCTGGTATGCGGCCTGGAAAATGGCATCATGGAAACATTCAGAAATGAGCACGGCGTAGAAGTGTGCGGCTGGGACGGCCAACAGCTAATTTTCCAGATTATGCTTCCCGATGATCTGGTGGTTGCCCATCGCTTTAGCGTGGCGTCCAACAATAGTTCATTGAATCTGGTAACAACCATCACCAGCAAAAATCGTGAGTCTTTCAACTTGCGACAAACCTACAACCGCTACGATACTCCGGCAGATCCCTTTAATTGCGAACAAACTCTAAGCCGGGGAATAGTCTGTTCACAATCGGGCGCGGACAGATAGCATGTGTTTTCCTAGAGTGAAAATCCTGATAGGTCTGGTCATATTGTTAGCAAGCAGTTGCTCGCAAGCTCCACCACCTCCTCCTCCGAAACCACAGCCAATTAATCCGGTTGGTGAAGTTTCTCTTATTCGCGCCGATGTGACGCCGCAAGATGAGAAGCTACTGGACATAGGCATCAGGGTGTTCGCCGCGGAGAGCACAAGGGCAACGAGAGCAGAACTGGGTGACTGGATTTTCGATGAAATTATTCAGAAAGAAACAATGTTTCTGCCTCATCTACTAAAAGACACACTGGAGGAATCAAACCAGTGGGGGCCTATTCGGGTACTGCCGGAGCCTGACCCCTCCATGGACCTGCTAGTAACAGGGACAATATTGAAATCCGACGGGCACGATCTGGAGCTTCAAATCCAGGCAACCGACAGTACTGGGAGAATCTGGTTGGATAAGATTTATTCAGATACCGCAGTGGCTGAAGATTATCCCGAAGCCACACGATTTGCCTCCGGCTTCAACTTCGATGCTGCTAACTTTATCGATCCATATGAGGACCTTTATGACAAAATTGCCAATGAGTTACTGCAGCAAAGAGAATTGCGCTCAAACAACAATTTGCGGAATATAAATGTGGTGGCCGATCTGGCCTACGCAATCGATCTGGCACCTGAATCATTCGCAGATACTCTAGTCAAAGATGAACAGGGGTTTACGCAAGTAAACCTGTTGCCCGCAGATAACGACCCAATGATGGCCCGGGTTAAGGACATGCGATTTCGCCATCATCTATTTATCGATACCGTCGATGAGTATTACCAGACGCTCTACGATGATATTCAACCCGCCTATGTGCTGTGGAGAAGATACTCAATCGATCAGATTATTGAGGAAGAAGAAGCACTCGCGGATGCCGGCACAAGTGATTACGGCAGCTCGAATGGCTTCCTCTCTCTTAGCCAGCGCTATGACCGCTACAAATGGAGCAAGATATTCGAGCAGGAATTTACCCAACTCGCCTCGGGTTTTAATAATGAACTTGCACCGGCAATTCTTGAGTTGAACGAGCAGGTTCATGGACTTAACGGTACGATGGAACAACAGTATCGACAATGGAGAGGAATACTACGAAGATTATTCGAGCTGGAAACCGGAGTTGAAAACTAGCCAGCTACTCAAAGGTTGACGATAATCGCCCAGCAAACAAGACCGGTGACAATCGGAGATAACATGAGGATCACCATTACTTTTATACGGGTCATTGCGAATACCAGCTGCGTCGAAAGGTCATTCTAACACTTTTATGCGAGAGAACAGTAAGCGTATACTCTAGCTAGGTACCTGATCAAAAACCAAGAATAAGTAAAATAAAAGGATAAGAATTAGGAGAGGTGTCATTCATGTCAGAAGAACTATCCGTCAACAACTCCAGACTTCGCAACATCATTCTCATAGCCGCAGCTTGTGTAGCGCTCGCCGCCATAGGTGGCTTCATGATTTATTCCTCGATCTGCCCCTGTGATCGTACCCCCGGTGGCTTCCTGTTTGGCGATCGCGCAGAAGAACCGGTTACGGACTGGAACTTCGCCAATGACGTACCCCTTTGCCAATTGCAAATCTATGCCGGCATTCGCCCCCACGCTATTAACCTTAATTGCATGTCCACTCCCGAAGGCGAGCTTTATCTCAGCTGTTCAGTGTGTGAGAGCAAATACTGGGCCGGCAAAGTTGGTGAAGATGAGTACGGTATAATGCGCCTGAATGGAACCACCTATCCTGTTCGGGTAAACCGGGAAACCGAGCCCGCAGCAATGGACCGGGCTTGGGCAGCTCGTGTTAACAAATTACAGACTCACGGTGGCGGCCAATTTAATCCGACACCCGACCCTGATGTACAGCGACCGGGACACTGGTGGACGTTCAGAATTACTTCGGACACTTAGAGTCTGATCGCAGATAGTTCAATCCAATTCAGAGTGCAGGAAATCGAAAAAGGCGAAGAGCACAACACTCTTCGCCTTTCTTTCGTCTATCTCTTTACCTTTGCGCTTTAGCGGTTTTTTTTAGTGCATTTAAAAAACCAGCTATGCGAGAGCAGTATCAAACAGATTAAGTAATCTGCTCCATGCCCGCTCAGCCTGCTCTTCATGATAGACCTGCGAGTCCGGCGGACACCAACCATGCAGCGTTCCCTCATAGACCTCGATCTCGGCGGAAATACCTGCAGCGGCATATGCCTCTCGCAGGGTTTCCTTGGCCTGAGGATCATTGGCATCGTCGTTCTCCGCTACACAATGCAACATGCTGGCATTGGTTTGGGGAATTAGCAGATGAGGGCTGTTATCCGCATCGGAGGCAAGTCCACCGCCGTGGAAAGTTCCGCCAGCACCCATACGATCAGGAACCGCTGCAACAGTGCGCATTACCATTGGCCCGCCCATGCAGTAGCCGGTAGTGCCGATCTTGCGGGAAGTGTCCACTTCACTCTGCCTGTCCAGCCAGGCAACCATCGCTCTGGCATCCATGAAATGAGTAGTTTCGTTAAGGTTACGGGCCATGGGAAGTACGATGTTACGGATTTCCGGCTGACCGAAACTTGCCCCCTCACCTACTACCGGTGAACGAGCATCACGGTAGAAAGGGTTAACTACCAGCACCGAGTAGCCTGACTGGGCGAGACGCTTACCCATGGCTCTAAAAGCCGGCCGCAGACCCAGAATGTCGGGCCATACAATTACCGCCGGGTGCTTACCGCTGGAAGGTCGCACATAGTAGCAATCGGCCACACCGTCAGCTGTGGTCACTTCAACATCGGACTCGGTAACGTCCTGAGCATTGACCACCGGGGGAAGCAACATTGCTAATCCTACAGCCGCTGAAATCTTGCCGAACTTGCGGCGGGTCATTCCACCTTGTTTTTTCAGATACTCTTCTACATCTTGCTGGGTATCCTGATCACACATATCGTTCTCCTCGAGCCCGCGATTGGGCCAAACTATGGACCTAATTTTGGACCTAAATTAATAGTATTCTTCGCTGTGTAATATGAGAGTATTTGGCAAACCGAAAAAACACAATAATAAAAGCTGATTAGTCGGTGAGATTGGTCGAAATGACGACGAAAAACGCACTGACTCAACACATAAGAGGACATGTCCATAGCCCGGTCGACGCGAAGACGCTTTATTAAGACTGCCCTTGGTACAGCGGCTATAGCATCGCTGCCGCCATTGGTTCTGGCCCAGCAGAATGCCTACCGTGTGGCTACCATCGCCGGCACCGGAGTTGCAGGCTATGAACCGGAAGGCTCCCGTGGGGCCAATGCTGCCAACGCTCCAATAAACAATCCCTACGGCGTGGTTATCGGTCCGGACCGTGCATTGTATTTTTGCGAGGTTGATACCGGCCGCACCAGACGGCTGAATCTCGAAACCAATCGCATCCGTACCTATGCAGGAAACGGAGTCAGCGTTTTTACTGGCGAAGCAATCCTCGCCAATCAGACTTCATTTGCCGCGCCCCATGAGATCCGCTTCGACGAGATGGGTAATCTCTACATCGTGGAACGGGACGGCCATGCAGTACGCCGGGTTGCCGCCAGAACCGGATTCGTTTCTCTGGTGGCCGGATCGGGCGTAGCTGGGTTCGAAGGTGATGGTAGATCATCGATAATGGCGAAGCTGAGGCAGCCCCACAGCATCGCCTTCGATGCTGACGGCAATCTGTTGATTTGCGATATAGGCAACCAGAGGCTACGCAGCGTGAGCCGTGAAACCGGAGTAATCTCCACCCTGTCGGGAACAGGAGAACGACTGCCTACTCCCGATAGCGCGGAGCTCACCGGCACGCCATTGCTCGGGCCCCGCTCCATCGATACCGACACCGAAGGTAATGCCTATCTTGTTCTACGGGAAGGAAATGCAGTTTTTAAACTGGATATCCGCGGTAATCGCCTCGAGCGAATCGCCGGTACCGGTGAGAAAGGCTATAGCGGAGACGGCGGCGCTGCTCTGGACGCCACATTCAACGGCCCCAAGGGAATAGCCTATTCCCGCCGGGACAATAGCCTGTATATTGTAGATACAGAGAATCACGTAATACGAAAAATGTCTCTCGCCAGCGGTATGATCGAGACAGTATTGGGTAACGGTGAGCGTGGCGACGGGCCGGACGGCAATCCCATGACTTGTAAACTCAACCGTCCCCATGGCGTATTCGTAGATAGCGATATAGTTTATGTTACCGACAGCGAGAATCATCGGATTCGTGCTATTACCCGGATTCGCGTTTAGGGTTCAAATAGAAGAAAAGAGTATGAGAAAATTTTGCCTGTACTGTATATTGCTGCTGCTTCCGCAGTTTACAGTGGCTGAAGAGTCAGCAATCTCTATGGAAGATTTTTCCTTTCTGGAAGGTTACTGGGAAAGCGAAGGCTTTGATGGCTTGCCGGAAGAAATGTGGATGCCGGCAACTGGTGGCAGCATGTTTGGCATCTTCAAGCAGTCCAACAGTGACGAAGAATTAATCTTCACCGAGCTCATAGAAATTGTTGAAGTAGATGACGAGTTTGTTTTAAGGCTAAAACATTTCAATCCGGACTTCAGCGGTTGGGAAGAGAAAAATGACTACGTAACTTTCGGCTTCGAATCAGTTGCGGAAATCAAAGCCGTGTTTAACGGCCTAAGTTATGAATTAATTGCTACAGATCAATTGCAGGTAAAACAGCGATTGAGACAATCTGATGGCTCGGTGACAACTGAAGAGTTTAATTTTTATCGCGAATTAACAGAGAGCCTGCAATAAGCCGGCTCGATTAAGAGGAGTAGTACGTGAGCGAACAACGAATACTGGAATTACTAGAAGAACTGCAGCAGGAATTGCAGGGTACCGAAGGCCTTAGCGATGAGCTAGCCAGTACGGTTAAGAAGCTAGAATCCGATATTGCCGATGCGGTTAATCCTGAAGTCGACACCAGTGAAAATACCATCCTCGATGATGCCATTGCTCTGGAAGCGGTGTTTGCTACCAATCACCCAATAGCGGAAAAACTAATCAGGGATCTTATCAATACTCTGAGTCGAATCGGCATCTAGTCTCCACATTTTAATCAATGGGGTGGAGTTCCACCGGAATACCTCCATCCCTGCTCCCCGCTATCATCGCCATAAAGTCATCACCCCAGGTGTATTTCTCATTCATTAGCTGATTAATTCGCGCGCGCTTGTCCGATCGATCAAGCGTTGTATAGCGAAGCGTTTCATTATTCCGGGTAACGGCTATGTCGGCGTTCGCCTGAATGCGGCTGTACCAGCTTGACGCAGTATTTCCCGCGCGTAGATACTGAAAGCCGTCATCATCCACTAACCAGAGTCTAGTGCTGACAGTGTCCCCATTTTCGTCAACGGTTAGCAGGTCTACCACCTCCACCCGCTCCGAGGCGATTTGTACGGTAATCAGAAGGGCGACTACCAATAGCGATAATCCACCTACAGAGAAAAGACCCATTTTCACTAATTTGTTCATCGACTTATTCGGCTTCAAAAGCAGCTCCTTTTCTATATTGAAAATATTACTTTAACATTAAACTGTTTAGTATTAAAGCAATCCACGCTATACTGCTGAAAACCCCGCAATGCAAGGGCTAGAGCCATGAACCAGCAAGCTGACCCATCCATAGTTTTCAATTTTATTACGGAGGTGGGCATTATTTCTCAGCTCTCCACCACCCTATTTGAGCGCGCCCTCACTGACGGCCTCACCACCTCCCAGTTTTCCGTACTTAACTGGTTTAGCCGGGTAGACAACCAGGCCAGCCCTGGGCGCCTAGCCACCGCCTTTCAGGTTACCGGCGGCGCTATGACCAATACCCTGAAGAAATTGGAAGCCAAGGGTCTGGTGACTATTGAGCCGGATGCCAACAGCGGCAGGCAGAAGAAAGTAAGCCGCACGGCAAAGGGAGAGGAAGTAAGGGACCGGTCTATCGCCGCGGCAGCGCCTGTTTTCGAAGAGTTCGCGCGCCTGTTTGCCGCTACAGAAATCCCCCGACAGATGGACGGTCTAAAGAAAATGCGCAAGTATCTGGACGAACGTCGCTACCAGTAATGTCGAAGCGCACCGCTAGTCTAAGCTGTTTATATACTCTAATATGGTCTGCGGCCCGAATTAAAAAATAGGGTAAAAAATAAAAACAATGCAGGGAGCGAACATGAAGCATATCTCCAAAAAAACTATCAAAAGAACACCGACTGTTATTTTCTCCTTCTCGCTACTCGCTCTGCTATCTGCGTGTAGCGAACCTGCGTCAGAGCCAGAACCCCCCGCGTTGAGTTTCGCCGAATCTTTTCAGGTACAACTAATTGAAGCACAGCCCGGAGACGTAATTGAAGTTCCTGCCGGCACCCACGAATTTACCCGCAGCCTATCCTTAACTGTGCCAGGTGTCACAATTAGAGGCGCAGGCATGGAACAGTCTATTCTGTCCTTCAAAAATCAGGTTCAGGGAGCTGAAGGACTACTGGTAAGTGGTGATGATTTCACCATCGAAGATATTGCCATTGAAGATACAGTTGGCGATGCGCTGAAGATAAACCAGAGCAATAATGTGGTTGTGCGAAACGTGCGCACTGAATGGACCCGGGGCGCGAATACCGAGAACGGTGCTTACGGAATATATCCGGTACAAACCAGTAACGTATTGATTGAAGGTTCGGTGGCAATCGGCGCATCCGACGCCGGAATCTATGTCGGCCAGTCAAACCAGATCATCGTGCGCAACTCCCGTGCGGAATACAACGTAGCGGGCATCGAGATTGAGAACTCTACCTATGCCGATGTACACGACAATGTTGCCACCAATAACACCGGTGGCATTCTGGTTTTTGATCTACCCAATCTTCCAGTGCAGGGAGGCCAGGCCACCCGTGTATTTAATAATCAGATATATGGCAACAACACCGAAAACTTTGCTCCCGAAGGCAACATCGTCGGCAATGTTCCGCCCGGTACCGGCTTGCTAATTCTTGCCAATGACAATATCGAAGTGTTTGAGAACCGATTTGCAGACAATAACAGTGTAAGCATTATGCTCTATAGCTACACACTCGGCGGCAGGGTTATCGACGATCCAAATTATGATCCATTCCCCGAACAGATTTACATTCATGACAACGAGTTTGTTAGTGGCGGAACAGTTCCAGGTCACGCCTTGTTGAAAGTATGGCATGAGCAGACCGGCGAGAATTCTCCTGATGTTGTGTGGGGCGGCTTAATGAAGGAAGGTGCGAGTATCGAAAACCTTATCTGTCTCGGCGAAGATAGCGACACCACCTTTCTTAACCTGAAGGGTGGAATTGATGCCACTGACTTCAGCTATGACACCAGCAATCATAAATGCAGCCTGCCGAGGCTGGCAGAAATTTCTCTCGACATTAGAACGGGAGACTAAGACAGGTGGCCAAAAGTGATTAGCCCGGCGGAATACCTTGAACTGCTGACCGTAACCAGCGCAACTATCGGCCAGCATGCTACAACTACAATGTCAGTATGTTTGCCTATGTTATCGCTGCCTATCTGGTGGCTGACAAGCTTTCCAGGCTTCAACTAATCGCCGTCACTGTTTTGTGCAGTGTCTATTTTACTTTCCCGGCATTGGCTACTTTTGGCGAACAGATCAGAATTCAAAACCTGACCAGACGATTCTCTGAAGAGCATCGGCAAGAATTTTTGCATTACTGCAGCGAAGGCTCAGGTTTGGACTATCTGATGTATGTGGGGCTGGGCACTTCTTTGATTGTCTGGGCTTTAAGCATTCTTTTTATGTATGACCGTCGCAATAAGTCTGCTAGCCCGAAGCTTTAACAAGCTTTTCCTTAGTATTACTCGCAGCTTTACTCTCAGGAGTTGGCGTAAACCTGTTTCAGAATTTCGCCCGCACCCTGCGCCAGTAAGTCCTTGGCCACTGCTATTCCCAAGCCCTCAGGATCACCCTGTGATCCTCGCGCCTCGGCAGTGTAACTAAGACTGCCATCGGGGCTGCCTACTAATCCACGCAACCAAATCTGCTCCGCTTCGAGAATGGCGAAGCAGGCGATAGGCACCTGACAACCACCCTCAAGATGTTTGTTCATGGCCCGTTCTGCCAACACACATGCGGCTGTGTCCTGATGATGTAGCGGCGCGATTAGTTCCCGGATACCGGCATCTTCCAGTCTGCATTCCAGACCTAGAGCGCCCTGTCCACCAGCAGGCAAACAAGTTACCGCTGACAGGGTTTCGGAAATGCGATTATCGAAGCCCAGCCTCTTTAAACCGGAAGAAGCGAGGATAATGGCGTCGTATTCGTCGGCATCAAGTTTTGCCAGACGGGTATTCACATTACCGCGAAGATCTATCACCTTGAGATCGGGACGAATAGCCTGCAGCTGACATTGGCGACGCAGACTACAGGTTCCCAACCTCGCCTGTTGCGGTAAGTCTGCAAATTTTTCAAAGGTATTGGAAACGAAAGCATCGGTGGGGTCATGCCGTTCACAAATCACCGCAAGGCCAAGACCTTCAGGAAAATCCATGGGCACATCTTTCATGGAATGCACGGCGATATCCGCCCTGCCTTCGAGCATGGCCTCTTCCAGTTCTTTTACGAACAGACCCTTGCCGCCAACTTTGGCCAAAGGCGCATCCAGTATACGGTCACCCTTGCTGGTCATGGGCAGTAGTTCAACGGCCAGCTGTGGATGAAGCTCTTCCAGCCTGGCCTTGATGTGTTCCGCTTGCCAAAGTGCGAGCGCAGACTTTCTTGTCGCTATCCGTAATGTAGTTTGTGTAGACATTTGTACCTGGTCACCTGAAATTATAACGGCCCCGGGACAGTGTGCCGCGGAGCCGTTGTAATAATAGCCTATTTGCCCACCAGTTTTCTCGACTAGATTAGCCGCTTTCGATGATCCGTATTTCTTTACTCAAATACCGATGCGTTGCCTTGGGCTATACCCATCAGAATATTCTTGAATCCCGGTAGCAAATAGCCCTCCTCAATAAGTCTGTCGGTTTCTGCTTCGTACTTTGAAAGATAGTTTTCAAATGACGAGTACATAGCCTCAATTGGTGTTCTGGGGTCATTGCTCTGAGCAGCATCGGCAGCACTTGATGGAAGCGGGATATAAGCTCCGGACAATCGAGCCAGTGATTTTTCCGCCCCGGTCGCAGGCGCTCTCAAATTCCACGGAACAAATGTGGCCAGTGGCACTGCAGTCAAAGGTGGCAACAAAGTACTGGCAGATGAATCGTTATTGTCCTGATTTACTGCCGGAACCAAAGCATTGTAGATATCGCTTGATGTTTGAGGATGTCGATCAATGATGCGCTGTTCATTCCAGCGATCACCGTAATCCGCATAAGATGGCTGGTACATTGCGGAAGGATGGTTTATCCCGTCCAGCTGATTCCACGCTGCTCTATTTATTGCACTGCCGCTATGGGAAGGCACCAGAGTGCCGTCACTAATTTTGGGGTAGCGCGAGGCCGGAGGCTCTTCATCTTCGGCAACCCAGTTATACATGGCAACCATCAGTGAGTCTGCAAAAGGCGACCACATATTGGGATTCGGCGGCAGCTGACCGGAGCCTGCCTGCCGTGGCACGCCACTGCCCGAGCCGTGTTGTGAACCACCTATGGTGTAAAAACGCACTTCAGCCGGAAGCACTGCATCTTCGGTTCCCTGAGGATTAGTGTGAGGAAGCGAACCGCCTCTTACCCAGTACTCATTTGAGGTCTGGATATGCATAACCTTTGGAACGGTGTCAGTGGCGCGCGCTTTGCGCAAGATGCCATCGGTTTTGCCGGTATAAGGATCGGTACTGTCACCATAAGTAAATGGAAACAGATCATTAGGATATAGATGGTTGGAATGCTGACCATTTGTTCGGGTGGGCATGGCGAAACGATTATTAAACATGCCGTAACCGGAGCCGGCTATTACCGGAATCACGCCATCAAATACTTTTCTTCCCTCGAGGTCGGCATTAAAACCGTCATACATAAACTGGCGAAGCAAGCGACCGCTCTGGGAATTTCCCCAGGCTACCGTATGCTCGATGTCGGGAAGGTTCAGGGGTGCCAATTTTTCACTACCTTCTTCACCGAAACGAATAAGAGAGACAACATCACGAATGGCGGACATACCTGCTCCCGCGAGAACCGGATTCTTTGCTTCATATATTAATTCATAAATATAGCCGGGTTCGAAACCACCTTGCAGATTGATGGAAACAATCGGTTGATTGGACTGGGGCTCGTCCTCCACATCCAGCGTAAAGCGCGACCTCTCAACTGGGACTCTGGGATCGTTCTGATACAGGCGCCGGTTAAGTGTAGCGTTTTCCAATCCCCCCGCTGTAGGCTCATAAGCAAGATGTCCTCCGCCGGCAATATTTACATCATTGGCTTGTCGGCCAACACTGACTTCATATCGAACATCTCCGGTGATAGGAGCAGACTGCTCGCCAACAATGGGAGCGTGTAAACGGATTCTTGTATCCGAGGGAGTAATTTCATTAATCCAGCCTGTTACCAGATAAGTGAAACCCATGCTGCTCAAAGGATGTCGTAAGGAGGCTTCGGGAGGAACCCTACTGCCGCCCCTGTTATTTACGTTATAGAGCAAACCACCGTTAGCAACTTCCCCGGAAGGTATCAGCATTTTGAAATCCGCAACGTATTCAACCAACCCTTCTGCGTTCAGGGGTGCATATTGAATATCTGTGATTGCGGCGTTGGCAGGATCGTTGGGGTCCAGTGTTAAGTGAATACCTCCGGAGATGCTCTCGTAGGTAAAATCAACCGCCGGATCTGAAAGCGTATTGCGCTCATGGATATGGACAGCGGTAACTTGGCCGAACACAGGCGTGGCCAAAAACACTAACAGAAATATCAGGGTGGATTTCGCGGATCTGGGGAAAATCATATTTACACCTGGCTTTGTCTTTTTATTGTATTGCCGGAGTCGATAAAACTCGGGGATAAGCGAGTTTTTAACATTTCAGTCCGATAGTCAATATCTGCCAGAGAGCACCACCCTGCCTACAGTTTGGCGACCCTCTCATGACCTGTAAGCAACGGCGTCAAGGCGGTAATCACACAGCCAAGAATCAAAAGGGCTGCACCTGCAATGGAGATCCATCCAAGCCGGTCTGAGAATTCATATTCGGGATTGATCAGCACTACGAGCTTGAGCGAGCCGATAGTAAACACGGGTGCTAGCGCTAGTACCGCACTCACCTTTGATGCATGCCAATGATTGAGGGATTCCGCAAAACAACCGTAGGCAACTAGAGTGTTGATGCAGCAGAACAGCAGAATGAAGAACTGGGTCTGGTTAAGGTCCAGCAACGCTGCAGGACTGGAGAGTGGCAATAAGGCTAAGCTCGAAAACACGTAGATTACAAACAGAATTTGAACGGAAGAGTAGTGCCGGGACAACTTCTTCTGTAGCAAGGCATAAATTGCCCAAGTAATTGCGGCGAAAACCACAACGATCACACCGATGCTTTCGGTGTTATCCAGATTTGCCAAGCCAAATAGTCTGTCGTCGAAGAATAATAGAAGTCCAACGACAATCATCAAGGTGCCACCGATCTGAATTCGACTGAATGGCTCCTTATAAAACACCACTCCACCGATAATTAGAAACAAGGTACTCAATTGAATCACCGCTTCACTGGTTTCTCCATTCACGAAGTTCAGACTGAAATTAAACATGAAATAGTTGGCGCACAACATTATTGATGCAACCACAAGTATCCAGCGAGTGGCATTGCTCACGTTTCGAACATTGGGAAGTTGTTTTCGATGTGCCAGCCACAATAGCAATACTACAAAAGCTAGCAGGAACCTGTACCAGACAATGGTAACCGCATCCATAACCACCAAAAGCTCTTTCAGAGCAACAGGCAGCATTCCCCATAGAATAGCCGATATGAGAGCGAGAAATATGCCGGTGACAGGCTTGTGGTTACTTGAGCTCATTGTTGCTTCTTGAAATTTGGCATTTAGAAAAACCAGACCGGGCAAATCATCAGTGACGATTTGCCCGGTCTATTTATTTCGCCCTCTATATTTTTACAGCCTGTAAAGATAGGTCTTTGAAGTAATTTACAGGCCACTATTCTCGTAATAGACAACGTTTCTTGTTCCGGCGCCTATTCCGACGATATCTTTAAAGCCATCGCCGTTAAAGTCTTCAATCACAAGCCCAGAAACAGCTATACCGCCTATATCAAGATCTATGCGGCGCCATTCTTCTGCTGATCCTGTATTTTGATAAATAGCCAACTGATAAGGCTCGGAGCGACCACCAGCGATAATTTCATCCACGCCATCATTGTTGAGGTCGGCTGTAAGCAGCCCGTGTCCATTAGACAGACCAGTTTCAATTACCGCTCTCTTCCATAGACCACCGCGAATGTCCCCTTCTATATAGACTACTACTTCGTTGCCATGCCAGGGCTCCACTGTTGTCACGAATCGCTCGCCACCGTTCATGGTGCCCACATCCACTTCGCTGGAGCCGATTTGTGGTCGATCGTTATCCTGTTTCCCCGCGGCAATCTGGGTGCGTGCCACTGGTTCACCTCTGCTGGCCAATTGGAAAAGGTGCACGCCGTAAAAACTTGCAGATAACAAATCATCGCGGCCATCTTCATCCCAATCAACAATTCCCAAGCCATGGGATAATTGTAATGATTCATTTAGAACGACTCCCGGCCAGCGACTTACGCTAAGGTCTTCCGGGAGGGCGTATGCCTTCATCTGCAGGTCTACATCGTACAGAGGCCCTTCCGCTCCCACGCCGATGATAGGAAGATTTATCAGTTCGTCATTTCCATCACCATTGATATCCGCCCACTTGATGCGATGACTGGTTGGCACCTCATCAATATAGTGCATATCCCACTCCTGGTTGACTGTAGGGTCACCCGGATTTTCCAGCCAATGAATTTTGCCCCCAACGGTAGACGCGCCGAGGTTGAATTCACTTGTCAAAACGATATCCATATCGCCATCACTGTCGATGTCTCTCGGGGCAGCATCAATATTGCCCTGGGCAACGGTTGAGATTACATACTTGTCCCAAGTGGGGCTTTTATACCAGGCAAACTGCGCGGGATTAGTGGACAGAGCGATAATATCGATGAGTCCGTCACCGTCCATATCTGCCGCCTCAACCCCATAGCCACCGCGCATCGTCTCATCCAGGCTAAACCTTTCGAAATCTACGAAGCCACGCTGGGCATCCGCCATCTGACAGGCAGATAGCAGCCCGGTAAACAGGGCAAAGACTTTCAACTTAGTACTACTACTGCTATTACCGCGGGCTTGATATGACTTGTTCATTATCATTATTTTTATCTCATAGATATGTGTCGAATTATTCCCTGGCTAATCTAAAGCGCAAATGGAGATCATCCGCAAAAGACAAGAGCAGTGATTATACGGCATCCATAGGGATCAGCCAGCTCTAAAATTTATGCCATTCCAGAAGGAGTACCGGCTGCGCAGTAAGCCCCGGCAAGCCTAGCTCAGCTTGATATGGTGAGAGAATCTGGCGCTTAGAAACTCCATCTGGTCTGCCAATACATTGTGATTGCACAGATAGAGAAATTCATATTGATTGGGCACGAAGGGAATTGCCAGCAATTCCATATTTGCCTCTTCAGGCAATCTGTCGGCCTTACGATTATTACACCGTCTGCAGGAACTCACTACGTTTGTCCAAATGTCAGCGCCGCCCTTTGATAGGGGATAGATATGATCGCGGGAAAGTTCGTTCTGGGGGAAATTACCACCACAGTACAGGCAAATGTTCTTATCCCGACGAAACAGATATTTATTTTCCAGAGGGGGTTGGAAGTAGTCGTTATGAACCTTACCGTCACAGGCCACGATGCTCGGTAGTTGCAGCGTTGACTGCACGCCATCGCGATTATAGCCGCCATGCATTTCGAACACGGTTTCCCCCAGCGACCAGATAACCTGATCCTTCACAAGAAGGGTCGCGGTTTCCTCACAGGTCAGCCAGCTAACCGGTGTTCCTGCCTTGTTCAATCTGAGAATCTTTGCGTTCAAGCTTTAATGCCCTCGCCTGCTCTCGATCTTCACAAATCCCTTGAGAGAAAGACAACGAGTAAATGAATGCTAAAAGATAAAACAAACTGCGCCTACACAGTACTTATCGACGATTTTGCGCCGTACTGCAACTTCCGGAAAAACTAATGGCTGCTAGGCTGGCTTATTGTGGTCTTTCCGGAGTTTCTGTGCTTTTTGTACCTTCGCCCAACCGCCATTGCTCAACCAGTAACCCAGTTGCAGTAATATCACCAGCGCTATGAACAGAGGAATACTACCCAGATCGGCTCCGCCAACCTGGAAGTAGAACACCGCATTGTAGTAACGGTCCTCCACCGGGTGCTCGGCGGTGACAATTCCAATATAAGTACCCGCTTCGTCGAAAGTATGACTTGCCCGCAGAAATCCACCGGGCTCAATGACCGGTTCCTGATAAAACACGGTGACTGCTTCCAAGTCCTCCATTTGCTGAACATCTTCCCAGGAAGCATAGCGACCCAACTTTTCAACGTCTCTGATAATTCGAAAGTCCACCATCATTTCCGGCAGTAGGTTGTGCAGATATTCCATGACGAATATAGAGCGAGTGACATCGGGAATGTCTTCACAGTATTCCTCGGTACCACGGGAGTCAGGCTGAAACACCGTAAAATGAGACTCCAGAAAATCGATGTTAATAAGGCAGAGGTCATCGCTGAGGGCGACACTGCCATGGGCTGAAGCCGTGCTACTCACAAACAGTGAACACAGCGCCAGCCATGCTGACATCACCAGAGACAGAGAACGTCTGAAGGATATTTTCGATGAATTCATTTTGTAGATATAGGCCGGTCTGCGAAAAACGGCGGACACCTTACCACGGAATAATACTGCCATCATAGTTAAAGAAACTGCCGTTCTGCCCTTTATCCAGATTGGCGATGACTTCCATCATTCCGGACACGCTGGTATTAGTGTCGATCAAGGCGTTGGGGCCGCCCATATCGGTTAACACCCAGCCTGGGTGAAGCACCGCCACCGTGAACCCTTCATTACCGAGGTCAATTGACAAGCTCTTGACCACAGAATTCAGCGCTGTCTTGGAGCTTCGGTACACATAGGAACCACCACCACCATTGTCATCGATGGAGCCCATCTTGGAAGAAACGTACAGCAGCTTCTTATCTACACCGGAGCGCAGATTGTCGATGATAAGTTGGGTGAGCAACATCGGCGCGATGGCATTGATATGCAGAACATCAGACCAAAACTGGCCATCGACCTCGCCGAAGCCGGTATCCTTTGGACCATAGACTCCAGCATTATTGATAAAAACATCGATGGCCACCCCATCTAGTCGTTGCGGGAAGGATTGCAGGGTTTCATAGTCTGCCACATCCAGTTCCACCAGTTGCAAATTCTCTGAGCCATCCGCCAAAGCTTTCAAATCGGTAGCGGCTGATATGTCCCGGCAAGTGGCTATGACCCGGTCTCCCTGTTGCAAACACTTCTTTACGAATTCGAGACCGATCCCCCGGTTAGTGCCTGTGATTAATACTGTAGTCATAGTGCTTCCTGCTTTGGGTGAATTGAACTGAAGAGGCAATCTACCTGCCATAGAGCAATCAGTCAAAGGGAAGGGAGTTTGCGCTAAAACGCGGATTCTGTAACCCTGTGGTCACTGATATCGTCTGATATACTGCGTCATCGGGTTATTCTTAAAGGCGATTTAAAAGGAAATCAGCAGTAATGAGTAGTACCAAAGTTTCACTGACGGCTTTAAACAAACACTTCGTAATTAGGCGTCTTCCGGGCCTTTCTTTTCTACCCCTTCTATCCTTACTCACTATTGCCACCGGCGCTTTCGCCCAGCAGACAGAAGAGATTGTAGTAATTGGGGTAGTACCTTCTGGTGCCGGTATCGACCAGCGGAAAATTCCTTTCCCCGTGCAGAGTGCCAATGCATCCGGCATCGAGGATGCCAATGCCTTGAGCATTGCTGACTTTCTGCGCCAGGGCTTTTCCAGCATTAATCTAAATGACGCCCAGAACAACCCCATGCAACCCGACCTGCAGTATCGCGGCTTTACTGCCTCGCCGCTGTTAGGTCTTGCCCAAGGGCTGGCGGTTTACCAGAACGGTGTGCGCATCAATGAGCCTCTTGGTGACTCGGTAAACTGGGATCTGCTACCCCAGTCAGCCATTCAGGACATTACACTTTCCGGCGGCTCCAATCCGCTGTTTGGTCTTAACAGTCTCGGCGGGGCTCTGGCTATAAACATGAAAGATGGTTTTGATTTCCAGGGCAGTAGCGTCGAGCTAAGCACAGGTTCATTCGGGCGTAATACCGGTCATATCGAGATGGGTGGTAACGATGGCACGTTCGCCTATTACGGAAACTTAGAATTTTTTGAAGAAGATGGCTGGCGTGATTTTTCCGAGTCCGAAGCGGTCAATTTTTACGGTAGCGTAGGATGGCGTGCTGCCGGAAGCCAGATCAATGTGAATTACCAGTACGGCGATTCCGAGTTAACCGGCAATGGCGCTTCTCCGGTTGAGCTTATTGTCCTGGACAGGGAAGCGATCTTCACCGGCCCCGACATAACCGCTAACGACATGCAGATGTTGAGCCTGGATTTCAATCACGATATTTCAGCTAATATTAGTTTCGGCGGGAATATTTTCTATCGCAACAACGACACTGATTCTTTTAATGGTGATGGTTCCGAGTTTGCAGTTTGCGAACTAGGTGGCATAAATCAACTGTTAGAAGGAATTGAAGAAGACGATCTGGAAAAACTGGGTCTCGATGATGATGATATCTGCGATTCGCAATTTTCCAACAGCGATGCACTGGAAGACTTCCTGAACATAACCGCGGAGCTGGCAGGCGAAGATGAAGAGTTCAATCTGGAGAACTTCGCTGATGATCTTTCCGGAACCGGCATCCTCAGTGACGAAGCAATAAACAATATAAGCGACCGTAGTCAGAAAAGCACTGGTGTGGATTTTCAGTGGACCCTGCGAGGGCAATTTCTGGGATACAGCAACCAGCTAATTGTTGGTGCCGCCTATTTTATAGGTGAGTCCAATTTCAATTCCGTTCTGGAGCTATCACGACTAGACCCGGCAACTCGCATGACACAAGGTCTTGGTGTTGGGACTTTTGTGGACGAAGGGGCAACGTCTATAAATACAGAAACCGAGTCCTCCAGCTTATACTTCAGTAACACCATGGACCTTAGCGATACTCTGGCGGTGACTTTTTCTGCGCGGGCAAACAACACCGACGTTAATCTCAAAGACAAATCAGGGGAAAGACCGGAACTCAACGGCAGTCATGATTTCTTTCGCACCAACCCCTCCATAGGTCTGACCTGGCAGGCGAATGAAGATCATAATTTTTATGCTTCTTATAGCGAGTCATCCAGAGCACCGACGCCAATTGAGCTGGCCTGTAATGAAGGCGTGTTCGAACTGGCCGTGGCCTATGCAATAGAAGACGGCGAAGATCCGGAAAATGTGGATCTTGAATGCCGTCTGCCTAATGCCTTTCTTGCCGATCCACCACTTGATGATGTGATTGCCAAGACTTTTGAGGCTGGTGCACGGGGTTTCATTGGTGAAGTTGCATACTCAGTGGGAGTTTTCCGCACTAAAAATATCGACGATATTCTTTTCCAGACTACAGGTCGCTCAACAGGTCTGTTTGCCAACGTGGATGAAACCAGAAGAACAGGATTCGAAAGCGATGCACGCGGCCGCTTTGGCAACCTCAACTGGAGGCTGTCATACAGCTACGTGGATGCAACGTTCGAAGATGATTTTCAGGTGTTAAGCCCCAACCATGAATTTGCCGACGATGAAGGCGAGATTACAGTTCGCAGTGGCGATCGCATACCGGGAATACCGCAGAATCAATTCAAACTGATAACCGATTACAATTTTGAAAATGGACTGAATATCGGCCTCGATGTACTCAACAACGACGGACAGTTTCTTCGCGGCGACGAGTCTAATCAACTGGATGAAGTCGATGGCTATTCGGTAGTGAACTTGCGCGCTCGCTATCAGCTTAATGAAAAGCTGGAGATTTTCGCCAAAATAGAAAATGTTTTGGACGAAGAGTTCGAGACTTTTGGATTACTGGGCGAAGAACCCGGCGAGGTTGAAGTGCCGATTATTGAAGACATGACTGTACCGGTATTTTTAGGAGCTGCACCACCCCGGGCCGGGTTTGTTGGTGTGCGTTATTCGTTCTGATCTGGAGCGTCAAGCGCTCAAGCTACTCAGTATATTCCAGGGATCAAGCGATACCTCACGCGTCGCGCATAGTCTCTATAGCCAGGTAACTCTTCCTGTAATGTCTGATCCTCAAGTGCGGTTCTAATCACCGAGATGATTATTGCTACCAGCGCAGGGATCAATGTCCATGCCGAGCCCAGAGCAAGAACAATGCCGAACAACGCGAATATATTGCCAGCGTAACCAGGATGCCGTACAAACTTGTACGGGCCGCTATCACAAACCTCATGTCCCCGCTCCGTCTGAATGCGTACCATGCTTGAGAAAAAACGGTTCTCTGCCAATGCCCATGCACCGAAGGCGTATCCGAACATGATTAAATCTATGCCAACAAAGATCAGCCATGGCGAAAACTCCGGCGACCAGCTATAACGGTGGTCCAGCCCTGCGACAATGACCATGGGAAAGCTGATACTTATCGCCATTAGCGGAGCAAGCACTTTGTCCCAGGATTTTGCGTTCTCGATACTCTCTTTATTCTGCCTTTCAGATGTTAAGCCAGGATGTCGTTGTTCCGCCCACATGCGCCCGCCTATGCCAGCCACCATTAGCATCACGGAATAAAGCCACGCCTGCCACCAACCGGTGTCTCCGGCACATAGGAATAAAATCAGAGGAATTAAAAGATATACTGCTATCAATCTGATCCACTGGCGAAGGGATACAGTCTGAGCTACTTCTTTATTAACTGCCTTTTCTGACATGTCATTCTCCAAACAGAATGGATAGGAAGAAAGCCTTCAGCCTAGATTGAAGAATCGATTTCAAGATTCTCCAGAAGCAGAGCTAGCTGAATCTGAAGTTCGTTCAGTTGGCGTGGGTTCAGTTTAGATTCGAGCAAGGCACGGGTTGAGTTTACGAATGCTGCTTGTGTTTCTGAAAGCGGGTTTGCGTAAAACATCAGCGCATTCCGCTGCGCTTGCGCCAGCAAAGACAGAAGTTTTTCATCTGCCCCGGCGGAAAAGCCCAGCAACAGATCCTGATAGTTAGCTCTTGCACTATCGGCCACCGCATGAGCGCGCAGGAAGTCGGAGATAATAAGCTCGTATTCTTGCGCTGACTGCTGCAGCTCTTTTGCGCGGGCTAACATGGACTGGCGCTGGTCAGCGCTGATGTTTGCCGGGGGCTGGGACAGCGCTCTGGCATGACGCATCATTTCGATGTGTTCGTATTGCAGAAAATCAAAGTGTGCAACTTCACCCGAGCGAATGCGCTGCATCTCCATAGAGATTTGTGCCGGTGCTGCAGTTACGCTAGCCAGTGCTGCGTTATATTGTTGTTGGTGTTGCTGGTCCAGCACTGTCGGCTCCGGTAAGGCCGCACGACTTGGCTCACCATCCTGATCTGCACCAACTTCTTTCTGACTCACTTCGCAGTCTAGAGTTACTGCGTAATTACCGCTAACAGCACAGTCTCCTACCATGGCGAGACTGTCTCCGGTGGAGCGCAGGAAGGCGACGATGTCATCTATGTCTTCGTCGTTCAGATAGCGACCCGATTGATGACGGGCCATCTGATCTACCGCCTGTTGCAAGGAAGTTACACTGCCATCGTGCATCCATGGTCCGGTGATTGCCACATTATGTAAGGTAGGCACCTTGAATACATGTCTATCCTGTTCCCGGCCGGTACGTGCGAATAGCCCGTCGTCTGCTTCGCTGGCGGGGTCACTGCTATCGTACCAGGGATCGGCTACGCCTAACTGCTGAAATGAGCTGCCACCCAGATTAACGCCGTTATGACAGCTGGCGCAGCCTACTTCTACAAATCGCTGTTGTCCGATGAGAGCTTGAGAACTCAGGGGCTGCTGCCCCTGTTGAAACTGTTGCAGGAAGGGTGACTCCAGGCCGGTAAAATTCATGGTTTCATAATAAGCGATGGCATCTGTAAGGTTTGCAACGCTAATACCGTCGGGATAAACATTGTCGAATGCACGCACATACTCAGGAATGTCTTTTAGCACTGCCACAGCAATATGGCGGTCATGGTCGAACTCGGCCGGGTTTTCGATGGGGGCAAGAGCCTGCTCTTTCAGAGTCAGTGCGCGTCCATCCCAGAACTGGCGAAAGTTTAACGAGGCATTGAAAATAGTCGGTGCATTCATTGTCCCTTCGCTACCGTCTATTCCAAATGATAAAGGCCGGCGGTCGACGCCACCCATCATGACAATATGGCAAGTAGAACAGGATACAGAGCCATCTCTCGAAAGTCGGGCTTCACGAAACAAGTCCAGACCGAGCTGTAGTTTTTCTTCGTCGAGAGATTGGGCAGTCACATCGGGAATGATGCGGAATATTTCATTGGCACTGGGATGATTAACATCGCCGCGGATCAGGGATGCCTCACCTCTGGTGGCGGTGAACGCCAGCCAAGCGCTTTCAATTTCAGACCGGGAAGCGGAAGCAGCTGTACCGAGAGAGGGCGCCAACAGCCCTGACAAAAACGCCCCTGACAGACTTGCTATGAGGAATAAACGTCTCACTAATGCGCTCCGCAATCCGAATTATCCCAATAATAACTCAAAAAAAGGTGCGATTGTCAGTAATCAACGCGGCGCAATACCGGCTAATCGCTCCTAGAACCGATAGGAAAACTCGATCTCGAACTGATGCATCTTAAGGTCTATAGACTGGATCGGGTCGAATAAATTGCCCCCGACCACCTTTTTCTCCGGCGCGAACATGGCAGTAATACTGAATTTGTCGCCACTGTCTCTACCGATAGTGACTCCGGCGGTGAAGTGATACTTGATCACTCCCGGAGCCAGTATATTGAAGACCGCATCCTCTGTGCTTATAGGCTGTTCGCCATAGCTGAAGCCTGCGCGCCAGGGTAGATCGTCATGTATTTTTCTTTTGGCACCAAGCTTGTAGGAGGTCATGTCCTGCCAGCCGAAACCGGCACCGGTTCTGCCTCCGAGACAGTTGGCCAGATTGGTTCCACCCAGCCCTGCCGTGGGGCATCCATTAATCAGCGACATAGGATTACCAACTGAATCGATTTCACCGAACTGGGTGTGCTCTATATCGAAGGCGATTTTTAGATTATTCGAGGCCTGATAGGACAATCCCGCTAAACGATCGATTCACAATTTATTTCCTTAACTACTGCCGGCGTCAGAAACCAAAATAGAGATAAATAGACACCGAGCCAAAAGTTCGCAAAGACTAGCGGTGATTTGTGAGGAGGTAAAGGAAGACACCCGCAGCGGGTGTCTTGTGAAAATGAATTACAAATTGCTACATTAGTACGAAATTTATCGGGGCTTTTAGAAGCTTCGATTATATGCTTACAACTACTTATCTGTTTTTTAGAAAATCGACTGCCCTGTCAGGGAAGTCTGTAAAAGCACCATCGATGTCTGCCTCAAAATAGAACAGCTCCAGCATTTGCTCGAAGTCAGATGCATAGTCGGGAACCTGGCCCGGATCCAGTCTGAAGGTATAGGGGTGAACTTGCATACCAGCTTCATGTGCTCGAGAAACCAATTCGGTAACCTGAAGTCTCCCTGCCGTCGAATCACTGCGAATTACCAACCCTTTTTCAGGACCGATGCCGTCAGCGAAATTAGCCAACTTGGACATACCATCATCTTCTAACATCCACGCATAAGAATCCTCGCCGCCGATTAGCTGCACAAGATTCAACTCGATGCCTGCTGCAAGAAATATTTCATCATGAATGATTTGTAATTCATTAAAACTGAAAGTCTGCAAAAATACCAAGTCCTGCTTGCTGGTATAGCCATAGTCTTTAAGTATATTAACAACTGCTGTGCTGATATCTTTTCCGGCCTCGCGGTGAAACTCTGGAGATTTGATCTCGGGATAGATTCCAATGTTCTTTCCAGTAGATTTGTTCATGCCCTGAATCAATTCAATTTCTTCCGCCAGTGTCGGCACACTGAACGACGAAGTGGCCATAGGAAATCTGTTAGCATAGCCCTGTTGTATTTCACCGTCGCGAATACGAAAGCCTTCACTGGCATTAAGCGTGCGAATTTCCTCAAGGGTAAAATCAATCGCATAGAAACGACCATCGGCCCTGACACGATCAGGAAAACGATCCGCAACATCGGTAGTCCTGTCCAAAGTAATATCATGAAGAACGATTAGTTGGTCGTCGCTGGTCATTACCACATCCTGTTCGATGTAGTGCGCACCCATGGCGTAGGCCATAGCTTTGGCTTCAAGTGTATGCTCGGGCAAATAACCACTGGCTCCGCGGTGAGCTATTACGATTTTTTGCGAGAATGATTGTGAAGAGACAACTGTAGCCATAACTAACACACCTATTTTTTGTGCGATTCCTGCGATTCTGGTTTTTTTCATTATTTTATCCACTCCCGGTATCAAGCCCGGGCAAGGGCCGCATAAGCTGAGCAGAACTAATGCGGGAGATTTAAAATTTAGTAGTATCAGGAATAGTACTAGGGTTTGTGCTGCGCTAAAAGCGAATCAGGAACCAAATCGGTAGCGCAGCTTGACGGCTATAGTATCGACTATCTTCTCATTCCAGGACTGCTCCAGCAGATCCTGAAAAGTCTCGAAGCGATCTCTGGGGAGGTTGCTACCCCGGGTATACACCACGAACAAGTCTGACAAAGGGGCTATCTCCCAACGATAGCGGACCTGAAAAGTAAGCCGGCTGATCACGAAATCGTGATTGTTGGCATCCGGCTTGGCAATAGGCTCAAGGAAATCTCGGGAATCAGGGTCGGACCGCCAATAGCGGTCTTCAAACGCTTTTAGCGCGGTCCACTGGCCACTAATCCTGATCTGCTGTTTAGCGGTAATGAAGTAATTCAGCTCCAGCCTCGGCGACCACTGATGGGACTCGTAGCTGGTATAGTTACCACTGCCACGGTGCACCAGAAGCGCTTCACGGTCTGTGTAGTTAAGGTTCAGATCAGCTGAGAATCGATCATTGGGTCTCCAGACAATACCGGTAGAGCCCGTTATGGATGCCGGTCCCAATTCATCCTGACTCAAACGCAGGGAAACAAAATAAGCCAGAGATTTGGCGCGATCGGTCTCATAGTTAACATTAGCGCCGAATCGTTCGGGTATTTTGAAATCCCCGGTGCCCCTACCCAACCGGTCATCGGTTCTGGGCGGAAAATACTGCATCTGAAAGCCGATATTATTACTGTTCAGGAAAGTCCAATCACGACCACCAAAAATCCCCGTCAACACTGATTGGCCATTAGTGTTCCAGCGATTGGTAACAAATACGTTAGTGCCGCGAGAGCGAAGCCCGGGAATATCCGACTCATTCTTAAAGTAGCGGTAATCCAGATTCATCTGATCGTTTCTGGACAGGAAGCCGAGATCGTTGATGTCCAGAGTATCATCCATATAAGTAGCGCTAAGTCCGTGCTGAACTCCCCTTTCGGGCCGGTAGCTAACATCGCCCAATACACCGTTGCCGGTGACACCATCCACATCACTGCGCATTATCTGACCGTCAACTACCCACTTATTGTCTCCGGAGAAATAGTGAGCATCGATTGAATTCACACTGGCATCGATTCCGGGATGATCAATATTGGTGCCCATCCAGCCCACCGAACGACGTCCGCCGGAACTGGTATCCTCATAGAGCAATCGGCCAACTGAGAAATCCCGCCCCTCGGCCTGAAGATTAATCTGCGTGCCATCTTCCAGAGATGCCCGTACCTGGGAATCATCTTCCGATGCCAGCAACACACCATAACGTAGCGCACCGTTTTGCCCGGTGAACTTTGCCGCGCCCAACAGATCTGTGGGGCGGCTCAGGTCGGTGGCCACTACACTGGCGCCACTGGGTACGCTGAACCGTGCCTGGCCGCCAATACGTCTGGTGTTCAGTAGTGAGATAGGCCCGCCGGGGCCACCCCTGCCTGAGGTTCTGGGGGAGTTATTAAAAATGTCCTGCCCTTCAAGAAAAAAAGATCGCTTCTCCGGAAAGAAGGTTTCAAATGCGGTAAGGTTCACCACCACGTCGTCTGATTCCACGTTGCCGAAGTCCGGATTAAATGTGGCGGACAACAAAGTATTGGTAGTTGGTCGCCAGAATATTTCCGAGCCAATCTTGTACTCTGTTTCGTTGGAAATATTGTCTATTACCGCTGAAGCAAAGGGATAAAGTGTGAGCTGTCTACGGGGCTCGATGTCTCTTAGCTCGTATTTTTCATAGGCGGAAAGAAACTGGTTTACCGTTCTGGGAAGTGCCGGATTAGACCATGCCTCACCACCCAAATGTCCCACCTGTCTTTCCAGATAGACGCCTATTTGCCGCACATCGTCCACTTGGGGCAATGGCATCATCGACCAGGGAATGAAATATTCCACGCTCCAACCGTCTTCTAGTGCCTGGGTACGCCCGTTCCACGAACCATCCCACTGCATATTCATAGTGCGCTCCGGCAGCACCGAAGCATCGGTCATGGAGTCGCCAAGATTAATACGCAGGAAATATCCGTATAGCCCTTCGCCCGAGGCATCAATGCCTACCACGAAACCGTCCCGGTCGAGCTGGGTATCACGGGAAGTCATACGTGCCACCAGAGTACCCGAGGGCTGATAATTAATCGCACCTACATAGATGCCGCGCTCGGTATAGAAAATGCGGGTATGGGTCTCATAGGGTGCATCAACCAAGGTATCGGGGTTGATAACTTTCATGCCATCTACCACGGGGATGTCCTGCCACACGGCTTCATCCACAAAGCCATCCAGACGAATGGCTGCATCGGCTTCTTCGACACGGGTGAGTTGGGGAATCGATTGGGCCAGGCTTGGCAGATTAAGCAGCAGGGCCATTACGGCGACCGTTATTAAGGTGAAGAGTCGGGTCATTAGAATTCTCTGTTAAAAATGCCGGAGCAAGCGCTGATGCAGCCCTCGAACAACGGTTTAACGAATATGAGCATGTCTATAGACCAACACTATATAGCATTAGTTACAGGTAGTTGGGTACTGCAACATTTAGTTGCATTAAGTAATCGCATTAAGCTGAAATTTGGCCGGAATACCGTATATCAACAAGAATGTTGGCCAATCACAGCGGGCTTGTGCCCGGATTGCCTTTTTTCATCATAATTGCTCCTCACTTCGCTTCATTCTCGCCAACTAATAGCCAGTTTGCCCGGTTTTAATAGGGGCTGGAGAAAATATCCTACTACTAATGGAGACCGAAATGAGATTGCTCAAGAAAAGCCAGAATGCCCTGTTTGTGGAAGAGGAAATTTATAACTGGAAAGCACCCCAGTCCAACACCCACAAAAGACTATTTTATTTGTCTCTAGTGTTTATCGCCATTGCGCTATTATTCAGCGCTCTGAATTAGATGTGCACTAACGTGATTTGAGCAGGGTGTCTACGGAGAATGTTTGCTGATCACGCAAGATTTGCAGTGGTACCAGATCTCCCGGTTTGGCTGCCCTGAGTAAGTTTGAATAGGACTGCAAATCGCTTACGTTCTGACCGTTAAAGCGCAGTAGAACATCGCCTTCCTGCAACCCGGCTTCTTCTGCGGCACTCCCCGGAGTTACACCGGTAATACGTATGCCCCGACCCTGATAGGCAAAGTCTGGGACGGTTCCCAGACTGGCTTCCCGCTCGCCTCTTGCTGCCCCGCTCTGCACCGGCACCGCAGCACCATCCAGAGTGACCCGAAGAGGATCGGCATTGTCAGCCAGATATACTGTGGCTTCCTCTACCCAAAGAGCTACGTCGGACATACCGGCAAGATCGAGCTTGTCTGCACTGTCGCTGGTGCGATGGTAGTCATTGTGAGTACCGCTAAAAACATGAATCGCCGGAATACCTTCATTCAAGAAGCTGACATGATCGCTGCTCGCTATGGTCTGGGCCGGGAATTCCGAAGGCACGCCGATGGTGAAGCCTATGCCCTGTGCCATAAATGGCCATTCATAGGCACTGTCTGTGGCAAATACCTGAAGCGGCCTACCTTCCAAGCGACCAACCGCATCGAGATTAACCATTGCAAACATATCTTCTGTTTGAAACGAGCCCGGAGGATTCTCTACAAAATATTTTGAACCTAGCAGACCGGATTCTTCGCCGGTGAACGCTACGAAGAGAATTGGTCGCTGAGGTCTGAATGAGTTAGCCAACTTACCGGCAAGTTCAACGAGGATACTGACACCGGAGGCATTATCATCGGCGCCGGTGTAAATTTCACCGCTATCCCCATCTATACCCAGGTGATCATAATGGGCAGCAATAATCACCGGCTCCCCTCTAAGAGCTCTGTTGCTCCCGGGAATCATGGCGATCACATTTTCCATTTGCACCATACCCAGCCCTTCGACTGCCTGGCTCCATCGCTGAATGTATCTGCCACCGACCGGATGCAGACCGGCTTCGCGAAACTGCTCCTCAATATATTGCGCGGCCTGCGACAAGCCTGCGCTTTGTAGTCCACGCCCTTGCATCGCTGGTGAACTAAGCACATTCACATGGCTTAACAGACGCTCCGGCAAGTACTTCGCCGGCAGTGTGGCGATAGGCTCAACGGGCGGTAAAGCGTCCCAGTTAATAGTGGCGTTCAAATCCGGGTTCAGCCACTGCATGGGAGAATCAGGACTGGACCACACACCCTTCACATCGTTAGTGGGCTCATCACCAAGAAAACTGAGATAGGAATATTTTCCGTAATGAGGAAGTTTCTCAATCATTCCAGGCATCGCGATCATATCGTCAACGTGAATCCAGCCTATTGCCAGTTCCGAATTAGCCGGATGTCTGGCAACAACAACCGAACTACGGTTCTGGTAAGCCACTTCGTTTGAGTCCAGCACTATGCCGTCTCTGGTCCAACCCGCACCGTAGGCACCTACGGGATCCGTAAGCAATTGCCGCAAGGGGTTGTCCCTGCCTAGTATCCATACCGAACGGTCAGCGGGTATCCCTGCAATATCCTCGACATTGACTATGTCTGCACTAACTCCCTGAGCGAATGACTCCGCCATTCGGGCCCAATGCTCTCGATTGGCCTGTGGTAGTACAAAACTGATCTCACTGGCGCCGAAAAGTTCGCCAATAGTCGGCGGGGTTTCTTCCCTGTCCAGTTGCCTGAATACATCAAAATAGGGATCTACCAATACCGCTTGTAGAGACCCATAATTTTCTGCCACCACACCCTCGATTTTCTGGGAGATAGATATATCGAAAATTTGCGGTTCTGCTAAACCTTCATAAAAGAGCGCAACTGGCACCTTTAATAGATACGGATCACCGGGCTGAAGCTGGGCGAACATAATCCTGGCATTACCTGCGTCCGCTTCTTCAACTGAAATCGTTAGGTTTGGAGCACCGGTGCGGTCTACCCACTGGTCGAAAAACAGGCTCAGGTCCAGACCGCTCAGCTCGCTATATAGCGCAGATATGTCGCTGTAATCTGCTCGCTGAAACTTGTAATCGGAATACAGCTTTCGCAAGCCTTCAAGAAACAACTCGTCTCCTAGCTCGATGCGCAGCATATGCCAGAGCATGAGAGTTTTACCGTAACCAACAGCCTGAGTGGCGGCGGAGTTTCTGGAGGTAAAATCGGAAAGCGGAAAGTCGCTGCCGTCGGCTACATAGTTCTTGTACCTGGCCAGCATTTCTTTACGATACTCATGACCGAGGCCGTCCATTTCCTGAAATAGATGATCGGCAAGATAGGCGGTGAGGCCCTCACTCCAGTTGCCCGAATCATAACTGGGGTATACCCCGTTACCCCACCAATTATGCAGTATTTCATGGGGGTAGGATGATTCGAGGATAAAAGGAAAGCGGATAATCTGTTCACCCAGCAGGGTGAAGGACGGCATGCCGTAGCCGGTTTCCCAAAAGTTTTCGATCAGGGCAAATTTGCTGAATGGGTAGTCCCCCAGCAGCGGATCATACAAAGCAAGATAACGCTCGGTAGCATCCAAATATTTAGCTGCCAGGTTCGGGTCCGGCTGACGAAGATAGGCTAGCACTTCAACATCATCTGCCTGGCGGGAGTACTCCGTAAAGTCGGCGGCAACAAGATAGACTTCCTCCATGGGATCGTCGCTCTGCCAGCCGGCTGTTCCACGCCGGTCGCCCTGACTCACTGCAGTCCAGCTATTGGCTGAATCGACGAATAGCACTTCCATATCGAAGGTAATCAACTCGTCGTTGATATCCGCAATCCACATGCTAGCCTTGTTAAGATAAACACCAAGCTCGCTAATAATGCCCGAGGTTTCTGAAAAGCTTTGAGCATACTCCGCGCTGTTCTGTTCGGCCAGATCATAAATTTCACCGCTGTAATTCAGTACCAGTTGCTCATTACGTCTGGAAGAGGGAGTAACAAAATAACGGTTGGTAGGAGCTGCGTTACCACCGGTGCTGTTGATGCCGATTGCAGCCTGATTGGAGGCCTCACTCAGATTACGAAGATTACCCGTATTATTGCTAATGGTTAGATTACTATTGAGAGCAAACTCTAGCGGAGCCGACTGCAATGACGGTGGCAAGGTAATTGTGTCTTCAACCGAGATATGTCTCGCCAGAGGGTCCAGCAGGATTTTCAGAGAGTGATGTATTAGCTGCTGTCTTTCGTTTGAAAAACCAGTCTCAGCAAGCTCACCGCTAACGGAAGTATCTGTTGCGGGATTGCCTGTTGCGGGAATTTGCGCGCTTAGAAGCGGGCTAGCCGTGAGCAGACACAAAACACTTGCCCGCAGCAATGCGGGTCGGAAGATAGCGGACATTGAGTGCGCTAGTGTTGATAATTCATTCTGTGTCTGGATTCTTGCCATTTCGTTTTTGTATACAGCTACTTCTATGGGAGTCGCCTGTTAGCGCAGACCTAATAATTCCAGTGCTTTCTGATGATCCCAGTCGCCCATATGAATCTGCGAGGTACCATCAGGAGTTCGAGTCGTACTCCAGGCCAGGCTGTTTCCGTCGGGTGCAAATACCGGAAGAATATCTGTGCCTTCGGTGTTGGTAACCCTTACTGGCGGATTGGCACCCATAGGGTCAATCATGAACAGTTCGAAGTTGGCATGACCCAACACATTGCTTGAGTAGATTATGTACTCACTGCTGGGGTGATAATAAGGGCCCCAGGAAACCATGGCCTCGGCTGTCAACTGGCGCTGGTTGCTACCATCAATATCCATTGTCCAGATTTCGGCACTGTTGCCATCAGGATTGAAGCGACGCCATACAACCTTGTTGTTATCCGGGCTGAAGAAAGGTCCACCGTCATAGCCGGGCGAATGGGTTAATTGCTGCACATCGCTGCCGTCTGCATTCATCATGTACAGGTCCATAAAATAGGAGCTGTCATCGTCAAAAAGTTTTTGCTCAGCTTGACTCAACTGCCTGCCGTAGGCATCGCGATTTGAGGCGAACAGAATTTTGCTGCCATCGGCAGAGTATGAGCCTTCAGCGTCATAGCCATCTGCGTTGGTGAGATTAATCAGGCCGCTGCCATCGCTGTTCGCCTGATAGATGTCGTAATAATGGTCGTAGTCCCAACCATAAGCGCGCTCAATGCCGCTCTCTCGAATAGAGAACTCCTCTGCTTGTTTAGCCAGTGCGCTGGGGTCGTCGTGGGTAGAGGCGAACATCACCAGATCCTGAGTTGGATGTATCCACGCGCAGGTGGTCAGACCAACACCGGGAGATACCTTGCTGGATATGCCACTGGCAAGATCCATAACATAAATCTGATAGAAGGGATTGCCACTGCCCTCTTCCTCACTCTGATAAATAAACTGTTCACCGTCTGAACTGAAGTAACCTTCCCCGGAGCGCAGGCTGTCCAATACCAAACGACGGGTACCACTCAATAACAGGGCTTCGTTACCGGAGTCATATCCGGAGTCAGACTCACTTGCATATCCTGCTCCGGTAGTCGCAGCTGCTGCGCCATCGGGCTCCGCTACCGCCTGGGCATAGACTGTTGAGCTTGCGTCAGCAGATTCCCCTACCTCAACATTTAACTCTGCATCGCAGGCTGCAAGTCCCAACAGGGAAAGAAGTACAATTGGTTTTAAGGTTTGTTTCATGATCTTGGTCCGCTTATATTTTTTAGGTGCCAACTGAAAATGAGTCGGCTGCTTACTATGCTGTTTTTCTCTTTTATTACCGCCTTGCTAAAAATAGTACCGTCTTACTAAAAACCAAAATTCTGTTGCTGGGGAAAGACACCAAACAAGCCGCCGGTATGTACAAAGAGAATGTCTTTAGCCCCAGCCAATTGGCCTTCTTCACCTTTGTGAAGCTCAGTTACCATGCCATGAAAGGCTTTTCCTGTATAGACTGGGTCGAGGAATAGACCTTCTGTCGATGCAAGTTCGGCAATGGTTTGAAAAACCTCCGCCCCGGCCTCCCCGTACCCCCGCCCTACATAGCCTTCGATGGTGTGAATAGCCATGTTTTCACAATCGAAGTCCTGTTTGTAACGCTGCTTCCAGAGGGTCACATCTTCGATCACTTTGTCTTCAAAGTATTTTGCATCGTCACAGACGTTTACGGCGGCAACTTTGCTATCAATATCGAAGAGTTCAGTTCCGACGATCAATCCGCCCTGAGTTCCACCGGAGCCGGTGGCGGTAAGAATGTAGTCTGGCACCATATCCAGTTTGGCAAAGTCCGCCTTCAGTTCTTCACAGGCGGCAATGTATCCCCATAGTCCGATTTCATCGCTGGCACCGGTGGGAATGAAAAATGCCTTGTCGCCATCACTGGCATACTGCTGTTGTAGCTGTGCCGCCAGATCCTTATGGTTTCGCCACTCACATTGGGGTAGATAGGTAATTTTCGCGCCGGAGAGATAGTCCATCAGCAGATTACCTTCGGCCTGCTCCGGCTTTTCACCGCGCAGAATCAAATGCACTTTCATTCCCAGCCTGACGCCAAGAATAGCAGTGGAACGGCAATGGTTTGATTGCACGCCGCCACAGGTAATCAAGGTATTGCAGCCCTGCTGTTTGGCTTCCGCCAGAGAAAACTCGAGCTTACGGATCTTGTTGCCCGACACTTCGGTGCCTGTCAGCTCATCTCTCTTTACCCAAATGTTGGTGTTTTCGAATAGCTGTGAATAAGAGTCCAACCGCGTTACCGGGGTGGGTAATCGCGCTAACTCTAGTCTGGGAGGCCATTGAATCATGATTTAAATCTGCTCTTGCATTGTTGTCGAGTATAAGTCGACAGCATGAATACGAAAAAACGGAACAGGATTATAGTCCCATTCCGTTCTATTCAGATACTTTCTATGAGTCTAACTAACTAAGTACTTTAGTCCTGCTGATCTCGTTACTCGCAGACTAATCAGGTCTTGGTCGCATCATAGGTTTCAACGCCACCGCTGGCGGGGGCTGATTCCTCACTGCCGTCATCCAGAGGCTTCAAAACTTCGCTGTAGAGAAACAGGTCTGTGAGTACCGCCCGCAGATGGATAGAGGCATTAAGATTATCCACCATTTCAGAACCGATCTTGTCCTGAGCCAGGATAAAACTAAGTGCCGCACCCGCATTACTGCAGTCGTTAGCGATAACTTTTTCAAAATCGTTGTCTGAGCCGGCAAACTTCGCAGCAACATTCTTCATCGCTGCAGCAATGCCCTCAATTGTTGGCCGGGCGTGGGGGCCGGGTCCGGTCTCCACCTGAGCCGGGCGTCCCTGCGCGGCATAGGCCAACAGAAATTCATAACCAGACTCAATGGCTTCTATATCATTTTCAATCATAACGGTTTCTTCAAACTAGTGTGGGGGTGGGGTCAATGAAAAAGGGGCCAGGGCAATACTAAGTATTTTGCCCTGGCCCATGTGTTCCATTTATTCAGTCGGCTTCTTTAGGAGACCAACGACTTGTGTCGTGGTTTGCAGCCATCTCATCTTCAGAGATCCAACCGGAAACCATGGAGCGTGTATAAAACAGCTTCTCAGGTCGAACCGCGAAGTAAATGTGAGTCGCTACTAGAGCAATCAGGGCCAGCGTAGACAGGCCATGCAGCAGGAATACCAGACCAAGCTGATCTTCTGCCATGCTGTTTGTTCTATCCCAGAAAGGTGAATCGATCTGCAAGAACAGCAACACTCCGGTGATAATCACTGCAAGAACAACTACTGTAACAGCCCAGTGCATTCCCTTCTGTTCAAAGGAATACTTACCTGGCTTCTTGGCTGAATCAAATGGCTCGCCGAAATCCCCTGGCCCAAGAATCATGGACTTGAAGTCCTGCCAGAACATAGAGCGAATAATGTGAAATACAATGATAAAAGTCAGCAAGCAACCTGAAATCCAGTGGATGTTCAGCCAGGCTATGCGTAAACCAAGAATCGGTGCGATACCTGTTGCGATAAGTACCAGAATACTGGCAGCCATCAGCCAGTGAAACATTCTGTCGATTGTTTCGTGTCTAAGGACTCTTCGGCCTTCAGCTGAAGGCTTGTCCATTTTTTTGTTGGCCAGCGCGGCCATGATAATTGCGTGGGCTGCAAGAAGTACCAAAACGGCTACCGCTACTACCCATAGTAAATCCCAGGAAACTCCGAGAATTACTTCCTCGCCCCAAACATCACGTTTATAACGGACAATTTCTCCCACTGTACTAACCTCTTATCTTTTTAGTTTTCTTGTTATCGGGGACGCCTACAACTTAAGTAAGCATAAGCGTCACTTTAAAAGTGACTCTCTGCCTTAAGTTGTTAAGTTGTAAAGTTGTAAACGTCCCCCTGCTCAGTCCTTAACCCCGGATCGCTCTCTTAACCAAATTTTCCATCAGTGGCACCTTGAAATGGTTATAGTTCAAGGGTCTTGCGCCATCGCTTGCAATTGCCGCAACCTGATCTGCCAGTTGCTCCGATCGCTGCTGTCCGCGAACTGCATTTTCAACAGCTTCCAGACGACGGGGTACACATTCCACTGCGCCGCAAACAATGCGTGCATCTTCAATTGATCCACCGGAAACCTTCATTACCGCTGCAACATTTACTAATGCAAAGTCCCAAACATTTCTGTCTGCGACTTTTTCAAAGTAGTACTCTGCATTCGCCCATTCATTAGGTAGTCGAACGGCAGTGAGAATTTCACCCTCGTTCAATACGGTCATGTTGGTGATGTCACGGTCAGGGCCCACGAAGAAGTCCTGTGCGTTAATTAGGCGTTCACCGGAAGAGCTGGCAACAACCATAGTCGCGTCCAGAGCAACCAGTGCCGGAGCAGTGTCTGATGGTGTAACCGCAACACAGCGGCTGGCACCAAATAGAGCATGCTCTCGGTTCAGGCCTTCAGGAGAATCTGCGTAGCAGATGTTGCCACCGGCACGGTAACAATCCAGTCCGCGACGGTAGTACCAGCAGCGAGCATCCTGATTCAGGTTGCCGCCGAGAGTTCCAACGTTACGGATTTGTGGGCTTGCCACTTTGCTGGCTGCTTCCGCCAACAGGGCATATTTGGATTGAACCAGTGGGTGCTGTGCAATTTCGGTGAGGGTTGTTACCGCACCGATTTCGATTCCGTCTGAAGTCTCCTTAATTCCTTTCCAGGCATCGATCTGGGTTAACTCGATCATGGCTGCAGGAGTCTTGTTGCGGTCTTTCAACCAACCGTAAGTATCCTGTCCGCCACCAAGTATCCAGCCGTCACTCCCGAGGGAGCCTGCCAGGGCCAGAGCGTTCTCTTCATCAGTTGGCTGATAAAGTTCGATATCGGGCATTACGTCATGTGAAGTCGCTGGCATATTAACCTCGGAAGTTGTTTTGAGCCAAAGGTACCGCGTCTTCCGATACTCCAGCTATATGGTTAATGATCATGTCTGTCGTTACAGGTGCGGCGTTGAACAGGTGTCCATCCAGCGCATCTGAAATAGCAGCGTTTAGTGCGGCAGAAACGGCGCCCATTGAAGGCTCACCGATACCTCTGGCACCCACAGGGTTTTCAGGATCTGGCAGGTCAACCCAGCCAGTTCCGATTTCTGCAGGTGTATCTAAGTAGGTAGGGATCTTGCTCTGCCAGTATCCTGAGCTTGCCGGTAATCCGTTCTGTGGGTCATACAGATGACGCTCCAGTACAGATAGTCCGATACCCCAAACAGCACCGCCCACCAGTTGGTTAGCGAGGCCCTGAGGGTGAACCACCGTGCCACACTCGGCAATTGTTACCATGTCGAGGATTTCGATCTTGCCGGTTTCCTTATCAAGTTCAATTTCCGTGAAAGTCACAGTGAAACCCGGAGGGTTATTATTGTGTCGTGGATCGTGATAAACACCCATCAGAGCCGAACCTGCCAGTCTTTCGACAGACAGCTGAGTCAACACATTCAGTTCTTCAGGAAGCTCTGCTTCACCGGTGTACTTGCCACCAAGCGCGAGACCACGTGTAGCCACTTCGGCGTAAGTCATGCCCACTGAATTGTCAGCGATCTGAAAAACGCGAGAGCCGTCGATATCGTAGTCAGCCACATCACCGCCAAGATCACCGGCAGCGATTTCCTTCATCTTCGCCAACATATCCTGAGCCGCGCCGTAGCAGGTTCGGGTGTTAGTGAAGATTGAGTTACTACCGTCTTGCGGTGAAGTAATTGGAAGGTGTCTGTCAGTACGACCGGTGATCACATCACAGTTTGACCAGTCCATTTTCAGCACTTCGGCTGCGGCACGCGACGTGGAGGCATATGAATATGTACCCAGGTTACCAACACCGTTATGGATCTGCAGACGACCGTTTGGCAACATACGAACAATTCCGTCCATGCCGCTTCGGCCTGCGTTGTGATAGCCCTGGCCAATACCAAGACCTCTTACCTTGCTGCCGTTAGTCTGGCGGGAGCGTGCTCGCTTGGTTTCCCAATCGAACTGGGCTGCGCCCTGCTCTAGCGCCTCTGGCATATAGGCGGAGGTAAATGGAGTTGATCGTGGTCCGCTTACGTCGCCATTCTGGGCAGCGTTGAGCTTACGAATTTCCAGTCTGTCCAGGCCGAGCTCTTCTGCTGCTTTATCCATAATAGGAGCAACGACAGCCATGATCTGATTCTCACCAGGACCACGCTGTGCGCCACGGTGCCCTGTGTTGGTTCCGATAGAGGTGTTTCTGAAACGCATGGCTTCTGTCTGATACAGTGCACTCACACCGCCGGCTGCGGAGTTAGCGTCGCCGCCACCACCCTTACCGCCGTTGTCAGATATGCAGTACATATCCATTGCCGCCATGGCACCATTGGCCTTAAAGCCAACCTTTATCCAGCCCTGCAGGCCCTGTCTCGCACCACCGATGGTGAATTCCTCTTCACGAGTCACACGCATCATTACCGGGCGATTGATCTTCTGGGAAAGTTTTGCAGGAACAGTCAGTATTGGAATACTACCGGCACGTGCTCGCTGACCAAATCCACCACCAGTTGCCTCATTTACGAAGACGAAGTCTTCGAGCGGAACACCGATGATACCCGCCAGACCTTCGGCAACAGCACTGAGGCTCTGCGAAGTACCGTGCAGATAGCATTTGCCATTTTCCCAGTAGGCCAGAGCCGAACGAGGCTCCATGGACATATGGGGATAACCGGCTGTTGAAAAATTGCCTTCGTATACGAAGTCAGAGGCTTCGAAGCCTGCTGCCAGATCACCGTATTCCCAGCTTTGCTGAGGCTCGGCGGTTGGCTCGGCACCGGCTCTAAAGCTGGCTACCTGATCTTCTGTCCACTTTTCAGAGGCAAAGCCCTGACGGAAAACAAAGGTATTACCGCCGTTGTAAGCATCTGCACCACCTTCTACAAGGCTATCCAGAGGATCCAGTACGAATGGCAGTCTTTCGATTGTCAGTGAAACCTTCTGGATTGCGTCTTCGGCAGTTTTTTCGTCTATCGCTGCAATGGCCAGAATTGGCTCACCCATAAGAGTGGGCTCATTAGTCAGTACTTTCAGACCCGGGCTCTGTGGCTCCCCGTCCGGATACACATCATCCGCAGTGAGAATGCCAACCACACCTTCCATAGCCAGAGCTTCGGAAGCGTCGATGTCGACAACCCGGCCGTGGGGTACTGGGCTGGTTAATAAGCGAGCGTAGACCATGCCGTCGCGGACATAATCTTCAGAATATTTGATGCGGCCAGTTACCTTGCCCGGCACATCCTGAGGTACGAAATCTTTACCTATATGCATATATGCCATGATTATTATCCTATTTCCGCAGCGCGCATGACGCCATTGAGGTAAGAGTCATAAGAACCACAGCGGCAGATATTGCCTGCCATACCTTGGCGTGCTTCTTCTCGAGTGGGGTTAGGGTTGGAACGTAGCAAGCCGACTGCGGACATTACCTGACCCGGTGTGCAGTAGCCGCACTGAGGAGATAGCTGTTCCACAAATGCCTGCTGAACCGGATGCAGTGTGCCGTTAGCTGATTCCAGGCCTTCTACTGTTTCCACCATCTGGTTCTTCACCGAATGGGTTAATACAGAGCAGGCGTAACTTGGAACATCATCGACCAGCACAGTGCAGGCACCGCATTCGCCGCGGTTACAGCCCAGCTTGGTACCGGTAAGACCCAGCTTGTAGCGTAGGGTAGATGCCAGAGTTTCCTGTGGAGCAACGTCCACACTTCTTATCTGGCCATTGACGTTGATTCGGATCATTTTCTCAACAGCACCTGCTGGTCGGCTTTGGCCATTGGCCGCCAACCATACAGTGCCTGAGGTCGCCGCCGCACCGGAGGCAATAACCCCCTTGATGAAGCGTCTACGGGTTAATTGAGGATTCACGGGTTACTTTCGCCTCCGTTGGGTGAATTGAATTCTTCTTATTTTCTGTTTATTTCAGATTCTGTGAGACTGCTTTGCGCCTGTTGTTTATTTGTAGCTCTTACTTTACTAGTCTAATCATCAGTTAGGTTAAATCACCTCTTGGCTTTTTACAAGCGATCAAACCCCTTGCAAGTCGCGTATTTTCTTCGTTTCAGCGGGTTGTATCGCTCAGGCCCTGGGGAGGCTTGAGAGTAGGAAATGCAGGCATGTGGTTTCGGAAAACGAAACCGGCTCTATTAGCCATGCCAGGAGAAATCATAGCGAAGTGATTGCTATCAAATGGGCGGGATTTGCCAATTCAGGCTTCCCCTGCCCTGCTCTTTATAAGCGGCCGAGCTTTCTGTAACAGAGTTTTACGGCTTCTACATGCCTTATAAATCAGGTGCTTAGAGAGGGGCATACTGCCCGCAAAGCCCCGTAAATCTTGACTTTTGCTCCATTGGTGGTATCGTGTGCGGCCGTTAGCGATTCAGCCAATTGTGCACGATGAATCGCCTCTGGGGATTGATTGAATCGTCAGACCCTGTCACGACACTCATCATAGATACACCATAGATAGACAAGAGTTTCACCGGAAACCCGTGTGGTAAGCACCATCCTGGGGGACGGTTTAGCGATATAAGAAAAGGCACAGACCAGAATTATCACGTGAGAATTTAGAGATTATGAGCGAGCAGAACCGAATACCGTTGAAATTTGGATTTCCTGAGAAGACAGGTCTGTATGAACCGGCTCAAGAGAAAGATTCCTGCGGAGTCGGCTTTGTCGCAAACGTAAAAGGCCAGCCCAGCCACCAGATCATGCTGGACGCCTATCATCTGAACTCCCGCATGGACCACCGCGGCGGTTGTGGCTTCGAAGCCAACACCGGTGACGGCGCAGGCATCCTCACTGCCCTGCCCCATGGCTTCTTTAACAAGATCGCAGAGAAAGAATGGGGCAACCAGCTACCTGAAGCCGGCCTCTATGCTGTAGGTAATATTTTCCTCCCCCAGATCGAAGAAGAAAGAGCCAAGTGCCACGCGGCAATTGAGCAAATTATCGCCGAAGAAAACCAGACTTTTGTAGGCTGGCGCGAAGTTCCGGTTGATCCGGAAGGCGCAGACGTAGGTCCGGCGGCATTAATGGCCCAGCCCTATATCGAACAACTTTTTATCACCGCTGCGGACGGCATCGACAACGAAGAGTTTGAACGCAAGCTTTACGTTATCCGCAAGCGCTTCACACATGCCCTGCGTGGTGATTCATCCCTGACTGAAGCGAAACAGGTATATGCCTGTAGCCTGTCTACAAAAGTGATCGTCTACAAAGGTATGCTGACTCCGGGTCAGACCTTCCCTTTTTATAAAGACCTCACTAACCGGAATTTTGAAACCCATCTGGCCATGGTGCATTCGCGCTTCAGCACCAATACCTTCCCTTCATGGGACAGAGCTCAGCCTAACCGGTTTATGAGCCACAACGGCGAGATCAATACCCTGCGCGGCAATGTGAATTCCATGGTAGCCCGTCAGGGTACAGCCAAAACTGATGCCTTCGGTAACAAGCTGCAAGAAATTTTCCCTGTCATAGACGCCGATTGCTCCGACTCCGGCAGCTTCGATTCTGTTCTCGAATTCATGCTGCTTTCCGGCAGATCTTTGCAGGAAGCGGTGATGATGATGATTCCCGAAGCCTGGCAGTCAGACGCCAACATGGATCAGCAGAAAAAAGATTTCTACGAATATAACTCTGCTCTTATGGAGCCCTGGGATGGCCCAGCGTCAATAGTATTTACCGACGGCCACTGTATTGGAGCCGTACTTGACCGAAATGGTTTGCGCCCCAGCCGCTATTACGTAACTCATGACGACAAAGTCATCATGGCTTCTGAAGTTGGTGTGGTTCATGTAGACCCGGCGAATGTAAAACTGAAAGGCCGACTGCAGCCGGGCAAGATGTTTCTGATCGACTTCGAAGAAGGCCGATTGATTCCCGATGAAGAATTAAAGCAAACCATTAGCGGGAAACGCCCCTACGGCCAATGGCTCGCTGAACAGAAAGTCACACTGGATGATATCGCCAGCGGCGATGCTGCTCACTCATTAGACGGTGAAGACACACTGCAAAGAATGCAGGCGTTCGGTTACACCACCGAGACTATGCAGTTCATGTTAATGCCGCTGGTAACCGAAGCTCGTGACCCTCTTGGCTCCATGGGCAATGATTCTGCGCTAGCCTGTCTGTCGGACAAGCCGCGCATGGTCTATGACTACTTCAAGCAATTGTTTGCTCAGGTAACCAACCCGCCAATCGATTCGATTCGAGAAGAAGTAGTTATGTCTCTGGCTTGTTTTATAGGTCCAGAAGGAAACCTCTTAGAGACAACTGCGGAACAAGCTCATCGCTTGAGCCTGACTCATCCGATTCTTTCCAATCAACAGCTTAATGACATCAAGCAAATAGATAGTGAGTCTGCAAAAACAAAGGGAATGAAAACTCTGGCTATTGATTCTACTTATGATGCTGCCGAGGAAAACGGTTACCGTGACGCGCTAGATAGAATCTGTGCCGAAGCGAGTGAAGCTATTAGGCAAGGTTACTCCTTCATCGTTCTTTCAGACCGTGCAATATCCGCCACACAGATTCCACTAAGCGCACTTATCGCCTGTGGCGCAGTCCACCACCATCTGGTTGCAGAACGCTCCAGGACACAGATCGGCATTATTGTTGAAACAGGTGAAGCACGTGAAGTTCATCATCACTGCTTGCTAACAGGTTTCGGTGCCGATGCAATTAACCCTTATCTTGCCTTCGAAGCATTGTGGCAAGCGAAGCTCGAAGGACTGCTTGGCGACAGGTATGACAACGAAGGCCAATTGGTAGCGGCCTACAAGAAAGGCGTAGCCAAAGGCATGCTAAAAGTTATGGCAAAGATGGGCATTTCCACTTTGCAGTCATACAAGGGCGCGCAGATTTTCGAAGCGGTTGGTCTTGCCGACGACATTATTCAGCGTTGCTTTGTTGGTACCGCGAGCCGCGTACAGGGTGTTTCTTTCGACGTCCTGATCGAAGAATCCAAGCGCCGCCACGGCATCGGATTCCCGCAGCGTGACAGCGACCGAATTCCGGTATTGAGCAATCCCGGTGATTTTCACTGGCGCAGCGGTGGTGATTCCCATATGTGGAACCCCAACACCATTTCCAATCTGCAATTGGCAGCGCGAAACAATAACACCGATGCCTATGAAGCCTTTGCCAAACATTCCGACGAAGATGCAACGAGACGTTGCACTTTCCGCGGCCTGTTGAAATTCAACAGCGATGAAGCAACTGCTATTTCTATTGATGAGGTGGAGCCGGCCAGCGAGATCGTTAAACGCTTCGCCACCGGTGCCATGAGCTTTGGCTCAATCTCACAGGAAAGTCATGAATCACTGGCCATTGCCATGAACCGAATGGGCGGCAAGTCCAACACCGGCGAAGGTGGTGAAGACCCGGAGCGATTCAATCCAATGGCGAACGGCGACAGCAAGCGTTCGGCTATTAAGCAGATTGCCTCCGGCAGATTCGGTGTAACAGCCTGGTATCTGACCAATGCTGATGAGCTACAAATTAAAATCGCCCAAGGCGCCAAGCCCGGCGAAGGCGGAGAACTGCCCGGCGGAAAGGTTGATGACAACATTGCTAGAATTCGTCACTCCACCCCTGGTGTTGGACTAATTAGCCCACCACCACACCATGATATTTATTCGATCGAAGATATCGCGCAACTTATTCACGACTTGAAGAACGCCAACCGCGAAGCAAGAATCAGCGTTAAGCTGGTTGCCGAGATTGGTGTTGGCACTATCGCCGCCGGCGTTACCAAGGCAAAAACCGACCATCTGGTTATTGCCGGACACGATGGCGGCACCGGTGCTTCGCCTCTGACCTCTATCAAGCACGCGGGTCTGCCATGGGAATTGGGCATTGCCGAGACTCATCAGACTCTTGTAATGAACAACCTGCGTTCGCGCGTCGTTTTGCAAACAGACGGTCAGCTGAAGACTGGCCGCGACATTGCCATAGCTGCACTATTAGGTGCCGAAGAATTTGGTTTCGCGACAGCGCCACTGGTTACACTGGGCTGCATCATGATGCGTAAGTGTCATTTGAATACTTGCCCGGTTGGCATCGCCACGCAAGACAAGGAACTGCGCAAGAAATTTAAAGGCAAACCAGAGCACGTAGTTAACTATCTGTTCATGGTGGCTGAGCATATGCGTAGCATCATGGCCGACTTAGGTGTTCGTACTGTTAATGAAATGATAGGCCGTGTTGATCTTCTCAACACCGACGAAGCAATCGATCACTGGAAAGCCAGCGGGCTTGATCTGAGCTCTCTGCTAGAGCCTGCCAAAGTTGTTTTCGAAGGCACAGAATTTTACAAGACCATGGATCAGGACCACGGCCTGGATAAGGCATTGGATAATGAACTTATTCGCAAGGCTGCGAGCGCACTGGAAACGGGCGAAAAAGTTCATATCGAAAGCGACATTATTAATATCAACCGTGTTGTGGGCACTATGCTGTCCAATGAAGTCGCCAAGCGCTTCAAGCAAGACATGCTTCCCGAAGACACTATCAATATTAATCTCAAAGGTTCAGCTGGGCAGAGCCTCGGCGCATTCCTGGCGAAGGGAATTACTCTCACGGTGGAAGGCGACGCCAATGACTACGTTGGCAAAGGACTCTCCGGGGGCAAGATAATTATCTATCCGCCGCGACAGAGCAGCTTTAAGGCCGAAGAAAATATTATTGCCGGTAACGTAAACCTCTACGGTGCCACAGCGGGCGAAGCGTATATTCGCGGCATAGCCGCCGAACGTTTCGCGGTAAGAAACAGCGGCGCCAGTGCAGTGGTAGAAGGTATCGGTGACCACGGTTGTGAATACATGACTGGCGGCAAGGTTGTAATACTTGGCGAAACAGGCAGAAATTTTGGCGCGGGAATGAGTGGCGGCATTGCCTATGTTTGGGATCCGCAAGGACACTTCCCCAAGCAATGCAACAAGGAAACATTCGGGCTTGAATCAATAAGTGATAGTGCAGACATCGAAGAGTTGCAAACTCTGATCAAGAAGCATCATTTATACACTGACTCAACTGTTGCAGAGAATATTCTTGAAAACTGGGAACAGTCACTGAGTGAATTTGTAAAAGTTATGCCAAGCGATTACAAGCGGGTTTTGGCTGAACGTGCGGCAGCCGCGGCATAAAGCACAAAGTAATAAAACAAAAATAGAATAAAACAGATTAGAACGCAGATTAGAGAGTTGAATTAGTAAATGGGCAAGCCAACAGGTTTTAAAGAATTCGATCGCAAGACAGAGCCATATCGCAATGCGATGGATCGTCTGGTCGACTATAAGGAAATCTATACCGATCACTCGGAAGATCATCTGACAACCCAGGGTGCCCGCTGCATGGACTGCGGCGTTCCTTTTTGCCAATCAGGCGAAGGCTGTCCGGTATACAACCTCATCCCTGAGTGGAATGACCTCGTATACAACGGCCGCTGGAAAGAAGCGCTGGACAGGCTGCACAAGACTAACAACTTCCCCGAATTTACCGGCCGGGTTTGCCCTGCTCCCTGCGAAGGCTCATGTGTACTGGGATTCAATGAATCACCAGTAACAATCAAGAATATTGAATGTGCAATCATCGACAAGGGTTTCGAGAATGGCTGGGTTGAAGCAGTAGCTCCCGGGCAGCGCAGTAACAAGAGCGTTGCGATAGTTGGTTCAGGTCCTGCAGGACTGGCAGCAGCTGCACAACTGAATCAAGCCGGTCACGACGTAACTGTTTACGAGCGCGATGATCGCGTCGGCGGATTGCTAATGTATGGTATTCCAAACATGAAGCTTGAAAAAGATGTTGTAGACCGCCGCGTAAATCTTCTTAAGGAAGAAGGCGTAAAGTTTGTAGTTAGTGCTGATGTAGGCGGAAACGGTGAAAATGGAGTTGACGTTAATCAGCTTCTCAATGACAACGACGCATTGCTTCTGGCAACCGGTGCTACAACACCAAGAGACTTGGGCATTCCCAATCGTGAGGGCGATGATGTTCATTTCGCCATGGACTTTCTACGCAAGAATACCAAGAGCTTGCTGGATTCCAATTTGGAAGACGAAGATTACATTACTGCAAAAGACAAGAATGTAATTGTTATAGGTGGTGGTGATACGGGAACAGACTGTATCGGCACATCACTTCGTCACGGCTGCAAGTCTCTGGTGAATTTTGAAATCATGCCCAAGCCTCCGGTTGATCGTGCCGATGACAACCCTTGGCCACTGTGGCCAAAGATCTATCGTGTTGATTACGGTCACGAAGAAGCCGCCGCGCGAGACGGAAACGACCCAAGAGTATATTCAATTTCCGGCAAGGAATTTGTCAGGGATGATGATGGAAAACTTCTTGGCATCAATACTGTTGAAGTAGACAAGAATTTTAAGGAAGTACCCGGCACTATCCAGTTCTGGGAAGCGGATCTTATTCTGCTCTCCATGGGCTTCCTGGGACCGGAACACTATGTAAGTGAACCGCTGAGTCTGGAGTTGGACCAACGCTCAAACTACAAAGCCGACTACGGCAAGTTCCAGACCTCCGCTGCTAAAGTATTCAGCGCGGGCGATTGTCGACGCGGTCAGTCACTGGTAGTGCGAGCTATCGACGAAGGCCGCTTGGTTGCCGAACAGATTGATAGCTTTCTTAAGCAAAATCAATAAGTTAAGTAGAAGTCTCGAACAAGCCGACGACCAAAAAAGCCAAGCGAGCCATCTTGGGTTATGTCTGTTCCATCGCAGATAATTCTTAGCTAGGATTGCATCCAAGAAAGTGCAATAAGCGCATGCGCGATATACGACTTTCATATACCTAGCAGAGAAAACTGTCCAGTACTTGCTAAAGGAGAGTATGTTAAATCCATGAGAATTGAGTTTACCGATGATAATGTAGGTGTCGTTGTACACAATGAAGGTTGAGTAACTGGTCAAGATATCATGCGTGCTCTAAAAGAAGTCTATTTTGGTGAAAGATTCCTTACATTAAAGTATTAGATAGCAGATATTACTAATGTTAAGGAGTTCATTCCCACCGTAGAAGAAACCACACAAATAGCTCATTAAATATACAAGAATCTAAACGCAACCCAGGTATGTTTTTAGCATTAGTTGGCGAGACTGAAGTTGGCGAGACTGACAGCATATACGGAATGTCCAGAATGTTAGCAGGCAATTAATACGAAAGTTTTTTATTACAAAGGTCTTTCGAAGCAGAAAGGCAGCCGATGAATGGATCTTATCGTCTATTTAAAACGCCTAACAAGGAGTCCTAGCTGCCGCCCAAAAGGGCGAGGCTGAACTTTAACGTTATGCGCTTAGAGCAGGTAACTCGCTTTGCGCAGCCCTATTATTAAGAGATTTATGCGCCTCAATTCTCCAACCTGGTCACTTGAAGTGGCTTTTTAGCGCTTTTAGTACAGATCTCTTGGTAAGAGCTAATTTATTAAATGGCGTCTTTTCAAACTAAATTGGAAGTATGCAATTGGTAAACTGATTATCTTAACCGAGAATCTGCTTAGAGGATTACGCACTCTGCCCGATCCCTTTTTGGTTATTGTTGAATTCATGCTATAAGAATCACACGATAATTTTACCAAGCTAACTAACAAGAGAGGGAGCTGCAATGCGAAGACGAGATTTCTTGACTAAGTTGCCCAGCCTTGCGGCGATGCCATTGATGCTGCCTCAGGCGGCGAAGGCTGCGCAGGATGCTCGTCTAAAGATCACTGATGTCCGTTTAATCAGAATCAAGCTGATCGAAGACAAAGGCATCCTCGCCCGACGCGTCGATACACCCCGTGGCGGGCTACACGTTCAGATTGGTAATTTCACTGTAACTGAAGTGCACACGGACCAAGGCCTGGTAGGCATCGGCCCCGGCATCCCTCCTGAAAACATCGAGTACGTGAAGCAACTGCTTGTTGGCGAAGATCCTTTCGAGATCAACAAGCATGCTGCGGCGCTATACCGCCCGCAGCGCAGATGGGGCGCCTCGGTAGAGATCGCGCTTTGGGATCTGCTGGGTAAAGCAACTGATTTACCTCTATACAAACTCTGGGGTGGTGGACGCGATCGAGTCCTTCCCTACGCTGCTATGTGGGGCATCGGCACTGTAGAGGACCGGGTCGAAATCGCCATTGGACTCAAGGAGGACGGCTGGCGCGCGATCAAACTACGTTCGGGTTTCAGGACTATGGAAGAGGATGTGCGCGTGGTAGAGCTGGTTCGGGAAGCGGTAGGCGATGACTTCCACATCCTTTGCGACGGCAACAAGGCACCCGGCGATGCAGACGCCAATGGAGAAGATCCGACTCTCTGGAACTTTAAACGTGCCTACGACACGGCAATGGAGTACCAGCGGCTCAACGTATATTGGCTTGAGGAGCCACTGCCCCGTTACAACTATGAGCAGTTGGCGGAGCTTAACCGGCTGCTCGCTATGCCGATGGCCGGCGCCGAGGCAAACTGGGGTATCCATGAGTTCAGGTGGCTTCTTGAGCAAGGGTGTTTCGACATCCTCATGCCGGAGATAGGCGATATAGGCCCACTGATGTCCCGCACTGTCGGGACACTCGCGGCGGCGTACAACAGACAAGTCTCGCCGCACTCAGCGCCGTTTGAACGGCGGCTAGTCAATATCTGCGGAATCCACCTTATCGCATCCATGCCAAACGGCCCGATAACAGAGTTCATTCACGAACCCCCGCACGCGGATATCTTCGAGGGCTGGCAGGTCTTCGAGAACCCGCCCGTGCTGGAAGCGGACGGCCAGATTAAAGTACCCCAAGGGCCGGGGCTCGGTGTTACATTCAGACCGGATCTGATCGAACCATTTTGAGCGAGTAACGAAACTGTTGTTCCAGCCACTCATGGTCAGCATGGAAGCCGAAAATCATGTTTTTAGTCCTGTCCTCGCCTAATTGCACTCCATGAACCATATTTTGTGCCATTTTGGCGCATTTTCTTGGCCCTTCCGTCATTATCCCCTCGCGTTTCTATATGGAATTCTAGTATTATACCGCTCCTTTTTTTGACCTAGCTAAATAGCTAATTTTTTGGGCAGCACAATGACTGATTTATCACTATATAGAAACATAGGTATTTTCGCCCACGTTGATGCCGGAAAAACCACCACCACAGAGCGTATTCTTAAACTTACCGGTAAAATCCATAAAACCGGAGAAGTGCATGATGGTGAGTCCACTACGGATTTCATGGATCAGGAGAAAGAGCGCGGAATCACTATTCAGTCTGCAGCGACCACTTGTTTCTGGAAAGATCACCGTCTAAATATTATTGATACTCCAGGGCACGTTGATTTCACTGTTGAAGTGTATCGCTCACTGAAAGTACTGGATGGCGGCGTTGGTGTATTTTGTGGGTCGGGCGGAGTTGAGCCTCAGTCAGAAACTAACTGGCGCTATGCCAATGAGTCAGAAGTATCGCGTATTATCTTTGTTAACAAGCTGGACCGCGTAGGTGCAGACTTCCTCAAAGTTGTTGGACAGGTTGAAAAAGTCCTCGGCGCAAACCCATTAGTCATGGTTTTGCCTATCGGCATCGAAGACGACTTTATTGGTGTCGTTGACCTCCTCACACGCAAATCACATGTGTGGCCCGATCCAGGTAACCCGGAAAAATTTGAAATTGGCGATGTCCCCGAAGACATGGTTGATTTGGTAGAAGAGTGGCGTGAGAAACTCATCGAAACTGCTGTTGAGCAAGACGATGATGTGATGGAAGCCTATCTGGAAGGTGAAGAACCTTCGATGGAAGACATTAAGCGCTGTATCCGCAAGGGCACAATCGCTCTGGACTTCTTCCCAACCTATTGTGGTTCTGCGTTCAAGGACAAGGGTGTGCAATTGGTTTTGGATGCGGTCGTGGATTTCCTGCCAAGCCCGACCGAGGTTGACCCTCAGCCATTAACCGATGACAAAGGCGAGCCGAATGGTGAAGTTGCTCTGGTTGATGAAAAAGAACCGTTTCGCGCATTGGCATTCAAAATTATGGATGACCGCTTTGGCGCACTGACCTTTGTTAGAGTTTATTCAGGTGTATTAAAGAAAGGCGATACCATATTAAATTCGTTTACAGGTAAAACCGAACGCGTTGGCCGCATGGTAGAAATGCATGCCGATGACCGTGCTGAAATCGATAGAGCACAAGCCGGTGACATTTTTGCCATCGTTGGCATGAAAAACGTACAAACGGGTCACACCTTATGTAGCCCTGATCATCCTTGTACGCTGGAACCGATGATTTTCCCTGACCCGGTTATATCAATTGCGGTATCACCAAAAGACAAGGCCAGTGTTGAGAAAATGAGCATCGCGATTGGCAAGATGGTCGCGGAAGACCCTTCTTTTCGGGTTGAGACAGACGAAGACTCCGGCGAAACCATTCTAAAAGGAATGGGAGAGCTACACCTTGATATTAAAGTCGATATTTTGAATCGTACTTACGGTGTTGAGCTGGAAGTAGGTGCACCTCAGGTTGCCTACCGTGAAACAATTACCCAGGAAATTGAAGACAGCTACACTCACAAGAAGCAGTCTGGTGGTTCCGGTCAATTCGGTAAGATCGATTACCGTATTAAGCCAGGTGAGCCAGGCACTGGTTATGTATTTAGCTCCAGCGTTGTGGGTGGTAATGTACCGAAAGAATTTTTCCCTGCTATTGAGAAAGGTTTCCAAGGCATGATGGAGACTGGCCCAATAGCCGGTTTCCCGGTACTTGACGTTGAAATTGAACTATTTGATGGCGGCTTTCACGCAGTGGATTCTTCAGCAGTCGCTTTTGAGCTTGCGGCAAGAGGCGCTTACCGGCAGTCAATGCCTAAGGCTGGCCCAGAGCTAATCGAACCGATCATGAAAGTGGATGTATTTACACCAGATGATCACGTGGGCGATGTAATTGGCGATTTAAACCGTCGTCGCGGCATGATTAAAGATCAGGACACTGGCACCACAGGTGTTCGCATTAAGGCCGAAGTGCCTCTCGCAGAAATGTTTGGCTACATCGGCAGCCTGCGAACAATGACCTCAGGTCGTGGTCAGTTCTCCATGGAATTTGCTCATTACATGCAATGCCCACGGTCTGTCTCTGACGCTGTTGTTGAAGCAGAAAAGGAAAGACAGGAAGCAAAAGCCAAGAAGTAGGCTAAAATCCTTGTTTTTGAAGGCCTCGATAACTTTTTTATCGGGGCCTTTTTTTGGGCGTTAATAAAGAGGCCTGAGGATAACAGGTCAATTGCCGAACCCGGCGGAGGTTGCGAATGAGACTTAGCGAGAATACAGAAGAAAGGTCTTGTGCAAATCGAAATTAGTCTGGATGCTGAAAATAGAGGAAAACTATAGAGCGCCCGTTTCATGAAACTATCAGAAACCCGAACCCTGTGGTTCAGCTTCGTGCTTATGATGGTAATAGCACTGGCTTTTCAAATCATCTCCCAACAGTTCGGCCTTACCTTGCTGGACGGCATTGTCGACCCTGGCGAAGCCAGAGAACTGCTGGCCACGATAAGCGACTCTCATCGAACTCTGCATCTGTGGGTAACTACCACGCTGGACGTCGCATACCCTGCTGCCTATGGAGCTTTCTTCGCTGGCACCGCATTACGATTCTTTCCACGCCTCGGTATTTGGCTGATGGCACCGGTGGCTGCATTGGTGGCGATTGATTTACTGGAAGGTATTGTCCAGGTAGTGGCCTTACTGGAATTCAAGGATTGGCTCAATACCAAGGCTGTTCTTACTTCGACCAAGTTCCTGCTGGTGAATTACTGCTTACTGCTGACTCTTAGTGCCTGGCTAATATGGGTTTTTTCAGAAGTTAAGCGATTTTTCCCTTAGAAGGCTAATAATTACCGGCTTTTGTCGACTATTATTCCGCACAAATAAAAACGCCCTGAGCCAATTGGAACCGGCGCAGGGCGTTCTTTTCTGATGCAGATCTAGCTTATGGTGTAACCGTTACAGGTATGTAGGCATTTGACCAACAGCAGTGATTGTCGAACTTGCTATCAGGTGCAGCAAAGTTATCAACGCGTACTCTAATCACGTATTCACCCGGCTCCCAGAAAGTCGCTTTGGTTGACTCTAGAGTCCAGTTCTCAGCACCGGCTTCACCATCTCTCACACGTTGACGACCGGTAACCATCGGCGATTCAAATTCCGGAACTGATGGCCCCTGATGAAGAATCCATTCTATACCCAGAGGGAAGTGCTTGGATTCTACTTCATCGTAGTCATCACGGTTACCACGGTCCTGCACATAGGCAGACAGTGTTACCGGCGAGCCAATAGACGCGGTTATCTTATCTGCCATTACACCTTCGCGATCAGTTGTCTCAGGGCCATTGTCGCTAAAACGAATAGCTGGAGACAGCGAACCAAGCGCTCTTTCAGCACGGCTCATTTCGTAGGCAATTGAAGTGGCACGACCAGGGACAGAGTACTTATGCCCAGCGTGATTGATAGTCCACACAACCTCTGTACCCGCCATCTCTGCAGGAACAGTTACCGCGAATGCACCACGCTCACGAGTACCGATGAAGCCGGGCCGCTTGTACACAGGGAAATGTGTAGGCTGCGCACCATCAAACATTGGCGGCTCGATGAAGTTATTCGGACCAAGTGGAACATCTACAACTTCGCTAAGATTACGGTTCATGAAACCGAAAGTCATGGTTACAGATCCATCTTCGTTAGGTGTCCAGCCGTCGAAGAATGGCGCTACGAAATCGCCTTCCTGCTGACGCTGAACCAACGGGAAGTCCCGAAGGTGGGCAGGTAGCTGAGCGTAAAGCGGTGCAGCTATCAATCCCATAAAAATGACCAGCAGAAATTTGCTAGCCATTTGTTTGGTTTTTCTCATTGGCTTTCTCCTGTCATTGCAATTGCTCTTTCTTCCCTTTCCTTGAGCAAACCTTCATATCCCTCTTCGTCCAGATGCGTTACTGCAATCCAGGAGTGGGACATTTCGTCAGTAGTTCTTTGACCTGCTGCAACCCACTGATCGGGATCAGGATTACGGGGGTTAGCAGCAGTGTTGTCATACCATGCGGTCTGGATAATTGTTGCGCCCGCTGGAAGCAGTGGCTGATATCCATCGTCATAAGTATGGCTGTGGTTCCAACCGGCATTCCAGTTAGAAGCCTGGCTGAGAACTTCGCGTCGCCCTGTGTCCGGATAGAATACTTCGATGTTCATCGCTACACCACGTAAGTGAAGGTGTGGCTGCCAGCTGTCGATGCGAACCGGGTGATCAAATGAATGGAAACCCTGAGTCATCAGCTTGCCATGAGGGGGAATCGCGTAGTCATCACCTACCAGACGGTAGAGCGTCAGGTCCTGATTGTAAGCTTCAGCTTCATTAAAGTTATCTTCTTCATCGTGGTACCAGATACCTACAGAAACCTGGTCGTCCTGTACTGCATTGCCGTCAGGATAGTAATGAATGCTCCAGCCAACCATTGAGTCTGCTGGGGCTTTACGACACGCTCCTTCAGGAACATATTCGCCAAGTTTGCCGTAGGCGTACTCGGACAGTCGTCCTGCCGGTACCCACTCACCTTCTTCATTCTGAGTCAGGAAATGAGAGTTTGCGTGGTGTGTAGAACCGTGAGCTTCGGCTGATGGCAGAGTCTCAATGGCCTTGATACAACGGCTTTCAGTGAGGTTGGAAGCTACTTCAGGTTCCCACCATAGATCCTGACCATTTGCAGGTACGTCCCACTTTGACGACTGTATTACGTGATCAGGTGGCCCAAGATCCGCGCCAAGGCGCCATTCGCCAACCTGAGGAAATTCCTTCGCTGGTGGCAGTTCTTCGGGGTTACCCATTGGAGAACCGGCGTCTACCCAAGCTACTATAGTGTTGATGTCTTCATCACTCATACGCCAGTCGCCTTTCAGCTCCTGAACACCGATATGGCTGTCGTACTGGTATGGAGGCATTTCGCGATCGAGCACCTTCATTCTGATCAGCGGCGCCCAAGGACGTACTTCGTCATAATTTGTGAAGGACATTGGCCCAATCTGGCCCGGCTGGTGACAGATCTGGCAGTTATCCTGAATAATCCTGGAGACTTCACCTGCGTAGGTGATCTCGTGATTTGCGTCTTCAGCAGCGCCAGCTAGCGCGGGCGCAAGAGCCATTGCCGAAAACAACCCTATTATGCTTTTCTTTTTCATCGTCACTCCTCAAGTTAAAATCTATTGGCGCTGCTCGTTCACCGCCGTTTCGCGGCTGCTCAATTAGTCCAAAGTTATATTTACAGGATTCAGTCTAATGACTTACATCTGCCATTTATTGATTTATATCAGGGTATTTGGCGAGTGAATTGGCATAGCTGTTACACTGTGATAATCAAATTCCCAAAGAATGCCGTAATCTCTGGGATACCACGGATTTAGGCCATCTTAGCCTGTTCAGCTTTGTTACAAAAAGGCACACTATCCCGCCATATTTGCGGGTTTTTGAAGAATAATAATTGCCCGATCTACGGCAATACCAAAAAATGAAAAATGGGGAAATTTATGTCATTCCGTCTACTAAAAATCGCATTGGTACTATTTGTTTCACTACAGGCACTTTTATATGCCCTGCAGAATCTGGCCAATCTGGACGAGGCCTATCAATTAACAGCTTATGTGATGAGTAATGCAGAGCATGAGCTCTATCCCTTTTCGTTCATTCCAGCTATAACCAGCCCGGCTCTGGTGTGGATTTCACTGATCATCATTCTGATCGGTGAATTCTCCGCCGGCCTGCTCGCGGCAAAGGGCGTACTGGACATGTGGGCCAATAGAAATGTTTCTGCCGAGGAATTCGCAGACTCAATGAAATATGGCATTTAGGGCTGCGGGATCTCCATGCTGGTTTGGTTCGGACTGTTTATGGTTATTGCAGGTGCCGCATTCCAGATGTGGCAGACAGCTGCAGGCGGGGCATCTTTTAATGGCGCCTTCCAGTATTTTGCCGCCAGTGCTTTTGTGCTGATCACCCTGAATGTACTTAAGGATTAAGCGCGGCCACCAGGCCTGCCTACAGAAAAGGAAAGGAAAACAAGCAACATGAAGCACGCCCTGTTTTTGTTACTACTATTACTGCCATTCAATGCCATAGGCCAGACTGCAGAGTCAGGACTACTTTCTACTGTTGCTGCGATTGAGGGTAGGACTAACCTTGAGCGGGTTCAGGTTGCGTTGCAACTGCTCGAACAATCGGGAGTTAAGCCAATGCTGCAGAATTTCGATTTCGAGCATCAGGGCGAGCCCCGCAGCGGCAGCAATGTAATCGTCCGACTCGCAAGCGGCAACTCCAGCGCAGACAAACTGGTGATTGGAGCTCATATAGACGCTGTTGTATTTCCCGATGGCTCGCACTCCAGAGGAGCGATCGATAATGCCGCCGGCTCAGCTATCCTGTTACATCTACTGAAAGCCCTGAAAGAGCATAACTTTAATCATCCGGTAGACTTTGTATTGTTCGACCACGAGGAACTAGGCCTGGTGGGTTCGCGTCACTATGCAAACAATCAGGACGATGACATTTTCGCAATGATCAATATTGATATTGGTCTTTCCGGTGAAACTATTATCTTCGGTCCGGCGGACTTTCCGGAAAGTGAACCGCTAATCAACCTATCTCTGGATGTCTGCGCCGAAAACGATGCGGGCTGTATCAGCTTTCCCCAGATGCCACCGGGGGACGATAGATCTTTTCGCGCCAAGGATATTCCCAATATATCTCTCGCGGTTGTTCCGGAGAAACAGGCTCATCAGCTCTGGCTATTAATGAATGGTGGCAGGGAATCGGGGTTGGCTGAATCTTTCGCACCAGAAATTCTCAGTATTATCCATACCCCGAATGACAGAATGGAATTGATGGAAGAAGAATCTCTAGATCTTCTTTTCAATCATCTGCAATCTTATATCGTGCGTCTCGATCAGCTAACACTACCGTAATAGCTCAAGGGCTTATCTGGGCGCAGCCATAAACTGATTCATATATTCCATGGCTTCATCGATGCTGCCACCCCAGGCTGCAAAATTATGGTCGCCATCGAATACACGAAACTCGGTGTAGTCCGGCTGGTGCTCTCTTAGCGCCTGATAAAAAACAGCTCCATGATAGGCGATATCGAATCGATCATGATCACCGGTATTAATATAGAAAGGCACGATAATTCCTTTCTGTTTATAACTGGCGATAAAGGTAACCCAGTTTATCGACCGCCAAACATCGGCGTCGAACTCTCCGTCGCTAAGAAATATGTCTTGCCGTGTTGCTGAAGAGCTCTGCGGAGGAATTGGCGCATAAACTGCCGGGCTTAAAGGCGCTGCTGCTGCAAACAATTCCGGATTGTTTAATACAAGATTTACCGTTCCAAAACCTCCGGCCGAGTAACCTGATATTATTCTACCTTCCCGTTCTTCTATTGTGCGGAAATTGTCTTCCACATGGGGCATTAAGTCCTGAACAAAAGCTGTGCGAGCAGCCTCAAGTTTGGTATTTGCCCACCAGAAATTCGGATCGGCGGGTATAACAATAATCAGAGGCTTAACAGCACCAACGGCAATAAGCTGGTCTGCAGTTTGCTGAATACCGCCAGGACCTACCCAACTCTCTTCCGTTCCTGAAGCACCGTGAAGCAAGTACAGAACGGGATAATCCATTCCTGATGACTGATAGCCATCCGGCAGATAAATGTTGTAGACGTAGTCGCGGTCGAGAGTATCGGACGCGAATGTCTGATGACGGATTTCACCGGCAAAAGATAAAGAACCGGCTAGAAGCAGAATTAGAGTCAGAAATGGCTTGATTGAAATTCCCATAGTAATTTCCTTGTTTTTCAGCAGTATACATAAAATTCAGCCGAAAATTACCCATTCCACGGATAATTGGCTCAGCTACAAGCCAGCTATAGCAAGGCATTGGGAGCTAGAAAGTGACAATCAAGAAAATTGGTGCCTCCAACCTGATAATCATGTATTTTCAGCATGCTGTATTTATTAATAAAGGAAAATAACATGAAACGTTTATTACTCTCCCTAATAGCCCTGCCTGCCTTCTTTGTGGCTTCAGCGGCTTCTGCGGAACCCGAATATGTAAGCATCGAAATGGAAATTGATGTCTCCAAATCTGCTGAAGAGGTTTGGGCAAAAGTAGGTGGCTACTGTGACATTAGTGACTGGCTTGGACTGGATTGCACAATGAGTTCCGGTGACGGTGGCATTGGCTCCGTGCGGGATTTACTTGGCGGTAGAATAATTGAAATTCTGGTGGCGCAAACTGAGCTTTCCTACGGTTACACACAGCCAGCTGTCGAAGGTTCTTTCTATAATTTGTATCACGGCTTTATGGAAGCAAGACCTGTCACTGCAAATAGTTCAAAGATTCTCTACACGCTGATGCTCGATGTTTCCAATCTGGAAAATCAGGAAGCAAAGGATGCAGATGTTGCCAGAAGACGGGCTATGTTCGAAGGCGCTCTGGTTGCTATGAAGGAATCAGCTGAACAATAGTTTTAGCTAGAAATATTTCTATATGTGAAGCCCGGTCACCGGGCTTCACATATAATAGTCTACCCTCTCATTGTTTCTCAATTTTTTTTGACTTACGATTTATAACGTCTATTCTCTGCTTGTTCGTTTAGCTGGCGGTAGTGTTCCATTTTTTCTTTTATTCGAATTTCCAGACCGCTATCTTCAGGATAATAAAACTGCTCATCCTGAATTAATTCAGGCAAGTAGTTTTCGCCAGCAGCAAAGCCCCCTTCTTCATCATGGGCATAGCGATATTCTGCACCGTAGCCCATTTCTTTGTTCAGGCTAGTACTGGCATTACGTATATGCAGCGGTACTTCCAGGCTGCCGTGCTCGGCAACCGCCTGTTTCGCCGCACCGAATGCTGTATACAAGGCATTGCTCTTCGGCGCGCTAGCTAGATAGACAACAGCTTGTGCTAGGGCAAGATCTCCTTCCGGACTGCCTAGTCTAGTATAAGTATCCCAACAACTGAGAGTGAGCTGTAAGGCGCGGGGGTCAGCCAGGCCAATATCCTCCACTGCCATTCTTGATATACGACGGGCAAGATAAATCGGGTCGCAACCTCCATCGAGCATTCTGGTAAGCCAGTAAAGAGAGGCATCAACTGATGAACCTCGCACTGCCTTGTGAAGTGCGGAAATCTGTTCATAGAAACTGTCGCCACCCTTATCGAAGCGCCGGTAGCTCTCCTCCACTACCTGCGCCAGATGGCTGTCTGAAATCACCTTCTGTCCGTCCCTCAATTCTGCCATGTCGCTCAGCACTTCCAGATAATTAAGAGTACGCCGGGCGTCACCGTCTCCAGCTCTGGCAAGCATCTGTTTTTGCTCTGCACTCAACACGATGCCTAGCTCGCCCAAGCCTTTTGAGCTATCTGTTAATGCCTTGTCTATTACCCCGATCAGATCTTCTTCAGTTAGGGACTTGAGAAGGTATACCCGGGCGCGGGACAACAGCGCGTTATTTAGTTCGAAACTGGGATTTTCTGTAGTGGCTCCGATGAACAAAACCGTGCCGTCTTCTATATGGGGCAGAAAAGCATCCTGCTGAGCCTTGTTAAATCGATGCACTTCATCGACGAACAGAATAGTTTTTCGCGAACCATTAGCCTGATGATAACGGGCCTGCTCGATAGTGGCGCGGATTTCCTTAACGCCGGCAAGTACCGCCGAGATTGACTCGAAATGGCAGTCGCAATTCTCGGCGAATATTCTGGCTAGCGTAGTTTTTCCAACTCCGGGCGGCCCCCAAAGAATCATCGAATGGGGCTGCTGTTTTTCTATGGCCTCAAAGATGGATTTCCCCGGACTTAACAAATGCGACTGACCAGCAAATTCTTCAACAGTGAGTGGCCGCATTCTGGCGGCCAGAGGTTGATAACTCTGGCTTTGGCTATGTTCTTCGAATAACGATGATGTCATGGCTGGAATACTAAAAGGCTGCGAGGAAAATTGACAGAGGTAATAAGATTTCCTGTCCATTTACTCACCCAGCCCCACGCGCTAGAGTTGGGGTAAGCTAATGCCATTTTAAGGAAGAGAACTAACCATGATAACTACAATAAATAGTACCAGGCGCATCTCTCATTGCTTTTTCCAATTACTCACTCTGCCAGTGTTGTTATTGCTCACTCCGGTGGCTATGTCCCAAGACTTCGACAATATTGAGATCACTACTATTCCAGTGCGCGGTGGCATCTTCATGTTGCAAGGCAGCGGCGGTAATATCGGTGTCTCAACCGGCCCCGATGGCACCCTCATCATCGATGACCAGTTCGCTCCGCTTACTGACAAGATCGCGGCGGCTATTGCCGAGCTCACCCTCCAGCCGGTAACTTTTGTAGTGAATTCCCATTTTCATTATGACCACAGTGATGGCAATGAAAATTTTGGCCGCACCGGTGCTTATATCGTGGCACAGGACAATGCACGGGCACGCATGGAATCCACCCAGACACTAGCAGGCAGCGGCCGGGTACAGGAAGCCTACGACGACGTGGGCCTACCCAAGATTACTTTCTTCGATGCTATGCGTTTCTATTTCAATGGCAATGCCGTAGAGCTGGTACACACCGGAACCGGCCACACAGATGGTGATGCTCAGGTCTATTTCCGCGAAGCCAATGTTATTCATACCGGCGATATGTTCGTTCGCTATGGCCTACCATTCATCGATCAGAACAATGGTGGAAATCTTGACGGGATGATTGATGCGCTTGCAGAGCTCGCGGCGATTATTGATGACGACACTATTATCATTCCCGGGCACGGACAATTATCCAACCGAGATGATCTATTGGGATTCCGCAATATGTTGGTAGTCGTTCGAGGTAATCTGGTAAGAGCCAAGGTGCAGAATATGACCGCGGAGGAAATGTTGGCTACAGAACCTGCCGATGGTTATGCGCCAGCAAACGATGGCACCACAGACTGGTTGTTAAGAGCTTATAGCGAGTACCGCTAAACCATTCAGGGCAGACAGCTCCACAAGCCTGTCTGCCCTGATTTTGACAATTCTCTGTTTTATTCGTCTTAACTATTCTTGGAAGTCGCTCTCTAATCGATGATGGCTTGCTGAACTGCATTATCGAAGTCATAGCGTGCATCATTATTTGGCTGCTGCAACATCAGCACTGCGGTTAGCTCTTCTTCAGGGTCGGTCCACGAGCGGGTACCAAATGCACCACCCCAACCAAATGCCCCTTCACTGCGTCTGGACCCGGCAACAATAGGATCGAGAGTTACTGCGACAGTATAGCCAAAGCCCTGACCCCTTTCCCGACGGGAAATGCCGGAATAGATATCGCCAACCTGATTGCTGCTCATCATGCGAACCGAACGCGGGCTAAGCAAGCGATTACCAAAAAGCTCACCTCCGTTAAGAAGCATCTGCTCGAACTTCAGGTAGTCTTCAGCAGTACTTGAAAGACCATAAGAGCCTGGAAAGTACTTAGTCGGTGGCACGTCGAAAAAGGGCGACATATCACGGTCCTGAATAACGATGCGGCGATCGTGGTATTCCTCGGGCACATTGTAGAATGTGTTATTCATATCCAGCGGGTCAAGAATGCGCTCTCGAAGAAACTCGTCAAATGGCTGACCGGAGACAATTTCCACAATACGAGCAACAACATCCAGACCAACTCCGGGACTATAGGTCCAGCGTTCCCCTGGTTGAAAATCCAGTGCGTAATCACCGTATCGGGGGATAACAGTTGTAAGAGTATCGTCCGGGCTGCGCTGCATTCTTCCTGCCAGCACTGTTCCCAAACCACTGCTTGCCAGGCCCGAGGTATGAGTGAGCAAGTCATGAATAGTGATATCACGGTGTGCAGGCACCAGTCTGTGTGGGGGAGGGTTCTCCCTGTCCACAGATAGCGGGCTTACATTTTCCTCAATGGGATTGCGCAGTACTGCCACATCCATATCGGCAAATTCCGGTATGTATTTGGAAACCGGGTCCTGCGGCCGGATAAGCCCCTCTTCGATCATCATCATGGCGGCCACACCCAACAATGGCTTAGTGGAACTCATCATGATGAAGAGGGAATCTTTCTGCATGGGCCGGTTGTTTTCTACATCCATGAGACCATGGGTTTCGAAATGAACCATCTTGCCTCTACGCGCAACAATGGTGACGGCACCTTGAATATTGCCGTTGTCGATGTGTTTCTGCATGACCGTATTTATTCGCTGCAAGCGCTCGGAAGACATGCCCACTTCTTCGGGCGTTCCGGTGGGTATTTCAGCCGCCATAGTCAGGGGTGCAAACATTGTGAGGCCGAGCAGAAGAGTGGAAATCGCGGTCGCAAGCATCGAACGAGGCTTGCTGGGTAAAATAGTTGTCATGGCATTCTCGCTATAGGTCTGTTGTGATTCTTATTAGATCTCAGCAGACTACAGCAAAAATACTAGAAGGTCCCACTTATCTTGAAGGACAATTCCATTCCGGTCACCGATTTACGGTATTCATATTCTTCCAGAATATTGTCCGAAACGCGTCCTATGAACCGGGTACGTCTGCGCCGCTGGGAGCCGTCGGTAAGGGCGCCGGCGTCCAGACGATAGGTAAGCCCACGGCTATCGATATACTCGGCAAACAAATTCAATCGAGGCTCACCCACGGCAAATTCAATATCGTCTACATCATAACGAAACATGCCACCATCGATTCTATCGAATAGCTGCATACCCCAGTTTGCCCTCCAGCTGGGAATATCGTGGCGGAACATGATGGTAGTGCGACCTCGCTGATAGAGCTGGAAGCGGCGATCGATTCCAAGAAAGGGGTCTTTCACTTCCGAGTCTTGCACGTTCAGGGTTGTAGTCACCAGAAGATTGGGAAGACCAATCATCCCCATACGAACACTGGCACTGAGATTTGCTACCAATTCCTCGCCATCACCGATATTGCCATTGGCCGACTGTAGATTATCTTCTGAGGTGGACACGTCCATGCGATCGATCACGTCTTGATGATCGGCATAGAAAATTTCGGCACTCAGCACGCCGACATCTTGCGGCAAGCGATATTCCGCGTTGAAGGCATACTTCCACTGAGTCTGTTGTCGCAGTGATGCATTGCCTGCCTGAGTAGTTGCATCGTTGTCCTGTTCGTCATTGGCCGCAACAAAATCAGAAAAGCTCAATTGATTTACAATACGTTCGATGCTTCCCCTTAGCTGCAAGGAAGGGGTCAGGTCATATCTAAAATCCACTTTCGGTTTAACGAAATCAAAATCGCGTTTGTTAGATACATCCCCCGATTGGGAAATTTCTGATGTTTCATAGACCAGCGTAGATTCCAGAGTCATGCGGGAATTAATATTCCAATTGTGAATCAGGAATGGCTCGTAGCGGATCTCTTCAACTGTAGAGTTGGCATTAGACAGTGTCTGTGGAACCAAACCGCCGACAGCGTCGGAAATCGTCCCGCCCGGTATATCCAAACCGAGAGCCAACTTCGAATCCAGAGTAGTTTGTGCGCGCTCAATACCAAACTCGATATCCTGACCTTCAAAGATATCCATAGTGTATGAGCCACGAATAATTTTCTCTTCGGTGACGCTGTCGGAGCCTATAAACAAGTTTTTCAGTTCCGTTGTATCAGGCTGCATCAAGAAGCGCTCGCGCTGGAATGCGTTATTGTTCTGATTGGCAATCGCCAGTAATTTGAACCGGTCTCCCCCTTCAAATGTGTACTCGTAATCACCGCCGATTTCCCAATTATCCTTTTCGCCAGGAATTGCTTCCCGTTCGATGGTTAGAGCGCCAGGCATATTCAGCCAATCGGTTGTATAACGATTCACATCGGTGGGTCCGTCGTTAACTCCGTATAAGGCGTTGAAACGCACACTGCTGTTGTCGGAAATAGTGTAGCCCAGATTCATTGTCAGGGAATTGTTGTCCGATTCGCTTCGGCGCTTCTCCAGCACATTATCGTTAGGCGTAAAATCTCCAAGGGTACTCTTCTCTGTGCTTACCTGATTGAAGTAACGAGGGTTAGCAATCGCGCTTATAAGATAATTGAGATTGCCGCTTTGGCCACTGAAGGAGACAGAAGCACCTACTGTGGTTTCGTCATCGTGCGCATGACTTATAGTTGTGTCGAAGGCAATACTGTTGGCAGAAAGTGCTTCGTAGAGAATTACGTTTACAACTTGGCCGCTGCCGCGCACATCCAGTTCACCGGAAGTGCCGCGAATAATCTGGATCTCTCTTACCTGTCCTGCCGATATTCGACTGAGTTGTCCGCTGGACTCGTTGTTCTTTCCCGCTGTACGTTTGCCATCTACCAGAATCTCGACACCGCCATCGCCGCTACCCAGACCACGACCGCCGGATGAAGGATTTCCGGGCACACCGGGGCCACCGCGAGATGGACTGCCGCCAGCACCCTGGCCAGGAATTCTGTCCAGCATGTCCTGTGCTGTAATAGGCGCATACTCGGTAAAGTACTCCGCTGGATAAATAATGGTGGAGTCGTCCCCGGAAGTTATCTGCGCCTGCAGGCTCAAGGGGAACATAACTAGCATTAGGGCAAGAACTGACTGTGGGGCTCTTTTGCTGAAAAACTGCATTCTTTTGAGCATCGCTAAACCTACATCCATGATTCGGGCTGTGATGGCACAGGACAAAAATGAAGAACGGATTGTACTGGGATTAGCGTGATTTTTATTGTATTTGTTACAAAGTGTTTGAAACCCGTTAATTACTTGCCAATCCATTGCCAATTCCTTGCGAGCAAGGAGAAATTTCTCAAGTTCCGGGCTTTCTGAGATACTAATGGTCCTGAATAAAAAGCCACCCCATTACCGGATTTACCCGATGGATCAGCCCGCTAGCAATTCCGCACTTCGTCTCGACAATGTGGTCAAGACCTACGGAGACTTCACCGCTGTAAATAACGTCAGTCTGGATATACCCAAGGGCTCGATTTACGGCTTTCTTGGACCTAATGGCGCGGGCAAGACCACAACTATTCGTATGATTCTGGAAATCGTAAAACCCAACAGTGGAGACATCTGCATCCTGGGGCATGACTCTGCTTTAGATGTGCGAAACCGCATCGGTTATCTGCCCGAGGAAAAGGGTCTGTATAAGTCCATGAAGGTATGGGCACTGATCCAGTATTTCGCCATGTTAAAAGGCATGGACAAGAAGGAAGCCAAGTCTCGCGCGCTAGCATTGCTGGAACGCTACTGATTATTTCTCCTTCGGATTCCTATTTACGAATTTCTTTCTCAGTTTTGCAGTCAGTGGCAATCCTGGTCTGGACAACATTCCTGCTGCGCGGAAACCACATAATGCTTACTGCTATCGCCAGAAACGAGAAGCGGGTAAAAGCAGTTCACAATCAGACTTTGCCGTTGTTTCTGAATCTAATAAATATCGTCATTGTAGTTATTGCCATCTATCTGGTTTTTTCCGCTTGGAATATAGATATGACGGCATGGCTGGCATCTGCCGGTATCGCTATAGGTTTTGCAGCCAAGGACACATTGGCCAATCTTTTTTCTGGTGTTTTTATCATGGCAGACGCGCCATACAAAATCGGCGATTATGTAGTATTGGACACTGGCGAAAGGGGCGAAATTACCCGCATCGGCATCCGTTCAACACGCATGCTCACAAGAGCGGATGTTGAAGTGACCGTGCTCAATTCCGTGATGGGCAACTCCAAGATTATTAACGAGTCCGGTGGTCCTCACGAAAAGTTTCGCGTAGCCATATCCATAGGAGTTGCCTACGGCACGGATATCGATATGGTGAGAAAAATACTAATGGATATAGCACTTGCGGAAGAATATGTGTGCGACAGTCCGGAGCCACGAGTACGTTTCAGATTGTTTGGCCCATCGAGCCTGAATTTCGAACTACTGGTGTGGATATCCAAGCCTATGCTGCGGGGACGTGTTGTGGATATTCTCAACAGTGAAATTTATCGCCAGTTCAGAGTAAACAACGTAGAGATCCCTTATTCGAAACAGGACCTCTACATCAAGGAATTCCCCTCGAAAGATTAGATCTGCCCTTTTCTATTTATTCGCCGGGCCAAATATATGCCACACCAGGTCATGGGGATATAGGCCAGTAGGATATCCACGGCTATAAACCACACCGGAGCGGGGATCATAAAGGAAGCAGCAATCCCGCCCATCAAGAATGCCACCCCTATAACATAGGCGAGTCCTTCGCTATGACTGGCGGCAATCAGAAATGACACGATTGCTCCTGTCAGAGTACCTAGTGCATGGGCCAGAAATGGCGGAATGAAATGTTTTGCCTCATAGAGTTCCATGGATGCCGCGATTGATTCCGCACTGCTGACGTCTACTCCAGCAGGAGGCGGCACAATTATAGGACTAAACATTACAATAGCCATGTTGACGGCCGAGCCTATGACCAGCCCTAGAACTACTGCCAAAATGTTTTTTACAATTGTCATCATCACTCCCTGAATCAATTCAATTAAAAGTGATTACAATAGCCCATTACAGCTTAGGTTAGTTCGGAGCTATTCGCTTTGTTGGAAATACCACAGTGTGTGCATTCTGAAGTAATCAGATTTAACAATATGGTTTTTACGTAAAACTGCTCGCCGCAACGGGGGCATTCTCTGAATGCCATGTCCACTGCGAAAATGGCATAGAACCCCATATACAGCCACATCAACGTATCGATGCCACGGCCATTATTCAGCAGCACCCAAATTGCGACCACATAGACGGGTAAGGTCCAGAAACATACCAGCAAGCGTGTTCGTGCCCGGCGAATCTTGCGCAAAGCCAAAGGGCTGATTTGGTTTTCCTCAGCAGATTGCTGATTGGGTTCACTGTTTTGCGGATCTGATTGCAAAGCTGGAGACTTCCTCTAATTGGCAAGAGTTTGCTTCACCCCTGCTACCGTGAAATTTTCTTATGGGCAAGCAGTATAACCGCAACTCCGCGTATTTCTTAACGACTATTTTTTGCGAATATTAGCTGCCCAGATAAAGGCTCAAACCGCTCCAAGCCTGACTGATACCTATTGCTAGCAAAACAATAGCCAGCAAACGATTGACCAACAGTCCGCACTGTTGAAGATGATGGGACAGATAATCGCTGGCGAAAACAAAGCTATACAGCGCCAAATATTTCCCGGCTAAAACTGACAGCAGGAATACCAATAGTTTGCTGCCGTTCAAATTGATCGAAAGAAACCCTACAGGAAGGTATTGCGCTGCAGCCGCCAACGCGAAAATCCAATAGGGGATTGAGTGCGGCGACTAACAGGCCACGGGCGAACCATGAATACCTATTTCTTTTGGCAATTCCGCTTGCTGTTTCATCCTCGCTTGACAATTTTTCGCAGGTTCTCGACTGACAATATAAAAAGCGATGCAGACAAAGACAGTAGCGAGAGTGAACTTGAAGATCAGACTTTCTTCGACAAAGCCGAGAATCAGCAAGCCAAAAAAAATGGCGATGGCTGCTTGCAGAATTTCTATAACAGAAGCAGCGAGCGCAACTTCGGCACCTTTTGATGAGCCGTGATCGACGGTAACTTTAACTACAGTAAGATTAATAGGGCCGAATGGGATAGTGCCAACGAAGCAGATAGTAAACCCTGTGAGTGCGTACAGGATTAGCTCAGCCATCTATTGGTAACCCTGAGCCTGAAGTTTGAACAGTGTCGCGTACTGCCCATCTCTTGCCAGAAGTTCATCGTGGCTACCCTGCTCGAGTATCTCTGCTTTCTCCAATACGATGATGTGATCGGCCATTCTCACCGTAGAGAACCGGTGAGAGATAATGATGGAAATTCTGTTAGCTGTCAGGTCTTTAAAGTGTGCAAAAATTTCAGCTTCTGCCTTGGCATCGATTGCCGCTGTTGGCTCATCAAGAATCAACACGTCCGCATGGCTGCGCATAAAAGCCCGGGAGAGTGCAATCTTCTGCCACTGACCACCGGAAAGCTCTTTGCCGTCCTTGAACCAGGTGCCCAATTGGGTTTGATAATCACTCGGCAGACCTTTAACAAACTCCTCCGCCATACCTTTCCTGGCTGCTTCTTCTATCTGCGGCAACTGTTCAATATTGTCCACATCGCCGATGCCAATATTCTCCCCAACAATAAGCTGGTATCTGGCGAAGTCCTGAAATATAACGCCGATTTTTTCCCGGAGGGTTTCGATGTTCCATTCTTGCAGGTCCATGCCTTCGAGCGAAATTTTTCCTTCGGTAGGAGCATACAGTCTGGTTAGCAATTTGATCAGCGTGGTCTTGCCACTGCCATTCTCCCCTACAATCGCCAGGCTTTCGCCGGGGGTGATATGCAGGTTTACACTTTTCAGTGCTGCAACATCACTGCCAGGATAATAAAAGCTCACGTTCTCGAAACGAATGCCATCGCCGGGGATGGGGCCCGCCACCTTATCTCCGGTCTGCTCCGCTACTTTATGTTCGAGATACTCGGTGAGGTTAGATAGATACAAATTATCTTCATACATGCCATTAATCGCCGTCAAACTATTGGTGACGGCGTTCTGGCCAAGACGAAACTGGGCGATATACATGGTCATCTGACCGATGGTGATAGCGCCTGCGATTGCCGCAAAACCAACCCAGCCGTAGGCAAAGTAAAAGGCAGCGCTGGCAAGCAGACCTAGCACGTATCCCCAGAAGCCCCTACGCAGAACCAGCGACCTGTCCTCTTTATAGATATTACGGAAAATTTCTACGTATCGATCCAGAAACAGTTTACCTAGTTTGAGCAACTTAACTTCTTTAACACCGTCTTCACGGGTGAGAACCATTTCCAGATAGATTTGCATGCGTCGTTCTGCGGAGCGGCGTCGATGAATACGAAATGCTTCGCCGGAAAATTTCGCCTCCGCAAGAAAGGATGGTATGCCCGCCAAACCCAGAAGCAATACAGCATAGGGAGAGAACTGGAATAACCATATTCCGATTGTTATAAGTGCAATGATGTCGCGTAACAAATCGAATGTTTTGATTACCAGACTAAGAGGACGACTGGAAGCTTCACGCCTTGCCCGCACAAGCTTGTCGTAATACTCGGCATCTTCGAAATGAGCAAGCTCCAAAGTGAGCGCCTTCTCCAGAATCATTACATTTATCTTGTTACCCAACAGAACTCGCAAAATAGATTGGCACACCGTACTAACACGTTGTGCTCCTGTCATCAGCACCACCAGCCCTACCTCTATTAAAATGTAATAGAGCGCCTCACTGCGCAAGGCCTCTGCACTCTGCGGATCTGCACCGAAGGCGTTGGAAACTACATCCACAAATAGTCCGCCCACTGAGGCGATTGCTGCCGGTAATACGCCAGACACAAGAGTTGTTAATGCCATAACCAGAGTCAGGGATGCACTGGTCCCCCAAACTATTTTTATGGCGACTGCACTGTACTGAAAAACCGAAAAGAATTTTCTAACAGGGTTGGCAGGGGCTTGATTGTCCAAGCGAGACCTCAATACGATCTTAAAAACCTGATTCTAACACAGGAAAAAGGGGCTCTTTTTAGAAAAGAACCCCTTTTTCGGTTGAGCTTTAATATTTTCCTGACCCTTAATCCGTCAAAGCTCTTCGTTTAAACCACTAGGTTCAAACTATTACTCTCAAAGCTTTTCATTTAAACCAATGCGATTAGATCAGAAAAACTTAGTCAGTTAGTGACCTTTGGCGAACTTCAAAACCAGTCTGTCTGTATTTCGCTCTAGCGATGGGTCGAATGGACCTACACTGTGATCGTCAGCAGGGTTATCTAGCACATCGCTTGCGCCTACCAGAACAAAGCCGGCTGCAAGCACAGCCTTAACAGCGTCTTCGAATGCTATGCGGTGTAACGCTACATTGTCAGCGCCGAATGTGCCTTCATGGTCGATAATTCCCAGAATGCCGCCGGGCTTAAGAGCATCTCTTGCCTGACCAAGGATTCCCTGGGCAACTGCCGGGTTTGAATTATGGAAGTCGTGGAAGTTCAGTGCAGTCATTGCATAATCAACCGTACCGGCTCCAGCGTCAGAAATTGCACCAATCATCTCGATATTGCTAAGTCGATTTGCTTTAGCAGTTGCAGCCTCTTCAGCGTTTCCGCCCGGGCGATTCTGCATGAATACCTTGCCTTCGGAACCAACAGCATAAGAAAGCACTTCGGTGTACCAACCTGTGGAAGCATTTATGTCGAGCACTGTCATCCCGGCATCTACACCCATGAAGTCAAGAACGGCTGGAGCCTGTCGACTGCCGTCTCTTTCCTTGTCTGCGGCCGGGCGATCAGGATTAGCCATGGCGCGTTCCAGTGCCGCGGTATCAAGTGCTGAAGCGGAGCTGCATGCCAGGCTTGCTACTGCGAATAGAGATAATACAGTTTTCATAATAATGACCCTTCTAATACCTGTGTTTGTGTTGTTTTTACCCTTCGTAGAAGCCTGCAAGTAATGGCCTGCAGAAGAGTTGTCTAATAAATGAGGAAAGCCTGATTTATCAGAGCAGGCAGAGGAGAATAAACCAAGCTACGCGGGGAGTACACAGGAATTCGACCACTGGAAGCCGGGGAGTATCAGGAGGAATAGATGATTTTCTGTCGGCCCGGGGATTCGGGCCAGCCTAGCATTGACAAAGGGAATACAAGCCGCAGGCAAAGCCACTGTATATGAGGGTTTTAGCAGTGTTTGCCTTTAGTTAATTCTAGTTAACTGAGGCCTACCCTGCTTAATGCAGCCTTCGTTCGACCATTAATTCGGTTTCAAAAAATTCCTTTACCTGAAGAAGCTGGCTCAAATCGCCCTCACTCTCCATTAAAGGCAGATGGGATTCAATATCGTTAAGGATATTGGTGATGCTTCCCGTATCCAGAGTACTTAAATCCAGATTAAAGGGAAAACTAGACTGCTTTGACATGTCGATCTACCACTCCTGTATAGCTAAAACCCCCAATTCATGGGCCAAATACTTACACAAGCATAGTATCGACTGACATTAAGAAATCTTCATAACAAATTCTAATATATAGGATTTTTGATCTTTATAGCGCTCGTCTAATATATTTACGGTGTAATCTTTACGCGGTAAACATCACGTATTACACTACCCCCGAAGTTAGTGAAATGTCAGCTTTACTCTACACACAAAAATTACAATCAGGACATCATGGCCGATCAAGTGGAGTTTTAGGATGTCAGCTCTGATCAGGGCGTGGGCAGATTTCGTCATAGCCAAACGACTCTGCATAATCGTAGCGTCGTTTCTGATGCTGGCCGTCATCCTTCTCACCGGCAAGACTATCCCCTTCGATAACAGTACCGAGCGCTATTTTGTAACCGGCGACCCGGCCCTGCTTGAATATGACAATCTAATCGAACTATTCGGTGACAACGAATATCTCATTGTCGGGTTTGAAGTCGCTGAGGGTGTAAGCGATGTATTCAATGAAGACATTTTGACCGATCTTGCTCGGGTAACCGAGTTTCTTGAATTCCACGACAATATTACCCAGGTTCGGTCTCTAACTACTTTTCAGTATATTCATGCCGATGGTGACGATCTTCGCACCGACTATCTCATCGATGATGTTGAGGAGCTCATTTCAAACCCCGCTGCCGTCGAGCAGGTAAAAGAGATTCTCGCCGAGGAAGGTTTGGCCATCGGTACTTTGGTCACCGCAGACTACCGACATACCAGGCTCGCTGCTCGAGTGGAGTATAACGGCGAGACTTCCGAGATTAAGATCTAGTTAGTGCAGGACCTTTATCAATTCATAGCAGAACAAAATATTTCTTCAGACAGTTATACGCTTCACCTTTCAGGCTATCCGCTGGTTTAGAAAAGATTTGAGATCGTCTCGGCAGAAGATACTGGCGTGCTAATACCCATCATGGTGATGTTAATGGTGGTAATTCTGTTTTTCAGTTTTAGGTCGATTATGGCGACAGTCGCCCCATGGCTAGTTATCGCTAACTGGAGCGATCAACTTGATTTTGGAATGCTCTGGGTCGCTTACGAGAGCGAAAATGACTCGGCGTTTTTCGAGTATAGGAATAACGATATGTTTCAATTACAGTTGAGATACAACTTCCAAATGTGAAACTGGTAACTAAATAATAATAAAGAATATTTGGAAGGATACTCGGGAGTATCGTAAATGCTAGAAAACCTACCTCCACAACAAGCTTCGTATCATCATGGCAATGTCAAAGAAGCATTGATCGATGCCGCATTCAAGTTGATAGAGTCCGATCAGGAAGGCTCACTCTCACTAAGAAGGCTTTCCAAAGAGGTCGGCATAACCCCGCCCGCGGTCTACAATCATTTTGCAGACAAGCAAGCCTTGATGATTGTTATCAAATACCGAATCTATGAAACCTTTAATTCCTATTTCGAAGAGAGGATCTCAAATTTCGACAATCCGGAACAAACCCTGAAAGAAATGTGTTTTTCCTACTATCATTTTCCCCTGGATTATCCGACACCGTTTCGATTTCTATTTGCTTCGGCAATTCCTATGGACTGGACCACACCGGGACATGTGGAAGTTGCTACTCACTGTATTGTGAAAACCCGGGCCACTATATTGGGTATCTACGAGAAGCATAAAATACCTTATGACCAGCAGGTGGTAGTGGATGTCACTCTGTTGACTTGGTCGCAGCTGCACGGAATTGTAACCCTAAGAAATTCCGGCATGATTCAGGCAGCCGTAGATTATCAAGACTGGCCCAGACCTTGTTCTCTGGAGGAAAACAGTAATGTGGAATCTCTGATTGAGGCCCACTTACAGGTAATAATTGGTGGCATTATTAATAATGTCACCAAGGATGGTAAGCACTAGGCCGACCTATTGGGAGTCAGTTTAGTCAACACCCATTGCGCGGCGGGCTAGCATGTTTTTGACAAGTGGTAGTTTGTTCACACCGCTCATGCCCAGATTTCTCAGCCAGCGCACCGGCAAGGCTTCTTCAGCGAACAGGTGTTTGAACCCTTCCATCACCCACTTCATCCCCAGATTATTGCCAATTCTTCTGCGTTGATATCGTTGCAGTATAACCGGGTCTCCAGGTGATCTCCCAGCCAGTGTCGCCCTTTGTAATTCCTCTGCAAGCGCACTGACATCGAGGAAGCCAAGATTCACTCCCTGACCAGCCAGAGGATGAATAGTATGGGCAGCGTCCCCCACCAGCACCAGATTATCTTGAAAATATTCTTTGGCATGACGCTGTCGCAGCGGGAAGCTGTGCCGTTTGTCACTCCAGCTGACTTCCCCCAGACTGTGCTCCATACATCGGGCTAGCTCGGCATTAAACTCGGCTTCTGACAAAGCCATGAGAGCTTGTGCTCTTTCAGGAACGGCTGACCATACAACAGAACTGTAATGGCTTTCATCATTGCCATCATCCTGCAGCGGAAGAAAAGCCAGCGGACCTGTATTTATGAAACGTTGTAGAGCGGTGTGATTATGAGCCAATTCGGTTTTGATGGTACAGACGATAGCCTGATGATCGTAATCCCACTCACTGGTTTCGAAACCGGCAAGCTCCCGCACTTTCGAATTAGCACCATCTGCTGCAACCAACAGACTGGTGGAATATTCCTGCCCGGACTCACAATAGATGCGAATCGCTGAACCGCACTCCGTGTCCAGGCGCTGAAAGCTCTCTATCGACTGCGGAGTCTCGATACACAGGTTCTTCTGCTGACGCAGGTGCTTAAACAAGGCGGCAAGAATAAGTGAGTTTTCCACAATAGTGCCCAGCTCAAGCTGGTTAATATCTTCAGCAGCAAACTCGATGGAGCCTGTGCCTTCGGCATCCCATACCCTCATGTGATGATAGGGACAACAACGGGCGGCTTCAATTTCCTGCCAGATGCCAAGCTTGATGAATAAAGCCCGGGAGGCGTTAGTGATAGCGCTTACCCGCGGATCAAAAGTCGAGCCGTCCTGATTGTAGGGAATTTTACTGTCATCGAATGCCATTCGGTCCAATAACAAAATGCGCAAATCCGAATTGCCAAGCAGGCAAGCCAGACTGGCACCCACCATACCGCCACCCACTATGGTTATGTCAAAATCAAGGTCTGTTGCAAGGGTAGTATTCATTTCCGGCTATTATATGTTGCCTGCACTGGTTTCACTAACCCGAAGATTGTTTCAACGACGTCGAAACTGCTAGACTGCTGGCTTGCCACTGGTTTCATTCTAGCAAACCAATGGACCTAGTTATTAAACCAAGTTACTAAATCAAAGAAAAGCAGGGGAAGAGGCAATGGGGAATACAGTAAATGCAGATCAATTAGCTGACTATATCGGAAAGGAAGTTGGGGTCACTGACTGGATCGAGATAGATCAGGAACGAATCAATCTATTTGCTGATGCCACCGGCGACCACCAATACATTCATATTGATCTGGAGCGCGCTGCCCAGACCCCTTTTGGTACCACTATTGCCCATGGTTTCCTCACGCTGTCACTGATGAGCATGCTCAGCTCCATGAACGGCGGTATAAAACTGAAAAATTCCGTGATGGGAATTAATTATGGTTTAGATAAGGTACGTTTTATTAACCCAGTAAAAGTGAATCAAAAAATTCGCGCTCGCTTCGAACTGGCCAGCGCCGAAGAGAAGAAGCCCAATCATTATCTAATGAACCACAATGTAACTGTGGAAATAGAAGGCGAAGAGAAGCCTGCCCTTATCGCCGAATGGCTCGGTATGACTGTCGTCGGTTAAAGAACAGGTTAATACACAGAACTAATACGATTTTTACAATAGACTTTTAGGAAAAATATATGAGAAAGCCCCTAATAGCATTGATTCCATTTCTGACCGCCTGTGCTGGCGAGCCGCCGACGAATATCGGCATTGTTGATGGTCAGCTCACTGCCTGTCCGGATTCACCAAACTGTGTCTCCAGCTATACCGACACCAGCGATGAAGAACATTCTATTGCCGCCATCGATGCCACGCTGGATCAAATAGAAGCGGTTCTGGTTTCTCTTGATGAAGCAAATATTGTGGAAGCCGGCAGTGATTACATTTATGCCGAATTCACCAGCCGCATTATGGGATATGTAGATGATGTAGAGTTTCTGCTGGACAATACCAATGGCATGATACAGGTGCGTTCTGCTTCAAGACTTGGTCATAGTGACCTGGGTGCAAACAGAAAACGCATCGAGGCTATTCGAAACGCGATTCAATAAACTGGATTTCAAATACTGGCTACTTTTTTAACGATATTTCTTTAAACCCATTGCCTGTTCCGCGAGGCGCCTCCGAAAACCGGGGATTAAATCTATTGCGAACAGGCCGAACTTTCTGAACAAAACCTTGGCGCTGTCATTACTGGAAAACAGTTGGGTCATGTAATGGGTAAAGCCGATAGTTCTCGACTGATCTCCTTCCTGGCGCTCAAGATATTCCTGTAACACCGCCATATCGCCTACCGGCTTGTTCTCTGCAATAGCCTTGCTCAATACGTCCACTAACACTTCCGTATCGCGAAGCGCAAGATTCAGCCCCTGGCCGGCCACAGGATGAATGGTATGGGCTACGTTACCCAATAGCACTAAACCGGGACGTATCTGTTCTCTCGATAATGAAAGGCTCAATGGGTAGATAAATCGTTCACCAATATGCAGAATTTTTCCTAGACGGTTTCCGAAACGTTCCTGCAGTCGTTCCCTGAGTTCAGCTTCATCCATTGCTTTGTATTCTTCTGCTTGGGCAGGTGTTAGCGTCCACACTAGCGAGCCACGGTTCATGCCGTCGATGCTTTCCAGAGGCAGTATTGCCAGCGGCCCGGTATCGGTGAAGCGCTCGTAGGCTACACCTTTATGCGGGCTTTCGAAGGCGATGTTGGCGATCAGGGCGTGCTGGCCATAGGGCTCCACACTGCGGCTAATACCAAGCTGAGAACAGATAGGCGACCTGCCTCCGTCCGCAAGCACAACCAGAGAGGCGTCTACCTGCGAAGTGCCAGAGGCCAACTCTATCGTCAGAGCCATGCCGGTTTGCTGTGCCGTAATCTGTGATATTTTGGCTGGGCAGGCTAAGTCTATGGAAGAAGATTGCTCCAATACATTGTTTAGCACCACCCCGAGCTTGCTGTTCTCAACAACATAACCGAGAGCATCGACCTGGTAGTCCTCTTTGTTTAACCGCGTGGAACCAAAGCGTCCTTTATCAGAAACATGGATCTCTCCAATGGAACTTACCACTTCTTTTAACTGGCTCCATAAACCCATTGTTTGAAATATTTTACTGGAACCATAAGACAGAGCAGTAGAGCGAGCATCGAAACTTTGTTGGTGAGGAATATCACTGCTGCTTGCAATTGCCTCCACCACGAGTATTGAAAAAATTTCAGCTTGAGCCGAATGTTTTTCCATCACTTTCAACAAGGCACAGGCGAAGCTGGCGCCGACCATCCCGCCGCCCACTATAACCAGATCGTATTGCTGTTTAAGTTTTTCTACGTTCATTTCTTTATAAGAATATTTTAATGCTCAGACTCTAACTCGCCTGCGCCATGAAAGATTCGATTTCATCAACCGTAGTAGGAATTCCTTTACTGAGAATGCGGCTACCTTTTTTAGTTACCAGCACATCGTCTTCAATTCGAATACCAATGCCCCGCCACTTCTTCGGCACCTTTGTATTGTCCGGCGCGATATAAATACCGGGCTCGATAGTGGTTACCATACCAGCTTCAAGCAATCGCCAGCGATCGTCAATCTTATAGTCACCCACGTCGTGCACATCGAGACCCAGCCAATGACCGACTCGGTGCATATAGAAACTTTTATAGGACTCGTTCTTGATAGTCTGGGCTGGCGTTCCCTTCAATAGGCCAAGTTTGATAAGGCCTTTGACAATTACCTTGACCGACGCATTGTGTGGAGCATCCCAGGCGGCGCCAGGTTTTATCTCGGCGATGGCTGCGGTATGGGCTTTTAATACCAGCTCATAAATTGCCTTTTGCTCCACAGAGAATTTTCCAGAAGCGGGAAAGGTGCGGGTAATATCAGATGCGTAGTGTTCATACTCACAACCAGCATCAATAAGTACCATGTCTCCCTCTTTAACTTCTGTATTATTACTGTCGTAATGGAGTATGCAGCCATTCTCTCCAGCACCGACGATAGAAACATAGGCTGGTGAACGTGCTCCACCGCGAGCGAAGGCATAAAGCAGCTCCGCTTCCAACTCATATTCCATGATGCCCGGCTTGCAAGTCGCCATTGCACGCTTATGGCCTTCTGCAGATATTTTTGCTGCCTGTTCCATCAGTTTGATTTCGCCGGCACTCTTGATAAGTCGCAGCTCGTGTAGCAAATGATCGAGCACCAAAAATTCTCCCGGAGGATGGGCGCCCATCTTTGCCTTGTTGCGAATGACATTAACCCAATCCATAACACGATTATCGAATTGATGATCCTTGCCCATGGAATAGTAAACACGATCACGGCCTTCAATTAGCCCGGGTAGAATGTCATCGATATCTGCTATGGGAAACGCATCATCCATTTGCAGTTCCTTGCAGGCGACATCCGGGCCCATCAACCTGCCGGTCCATAATTCTTTTTCCTTGTTCTTTTCCTGACAAAAAAGCACTACTTCACCCTGCTTTCTGCCGGGAATCAGTGCCAACAGGGCTTGCTGCTCTGTGAATCCGGTCAAATAATAGAAATCGCTGCTCTGGCGATACTGATATTCCGCATCATTGTTACGGGTGCGCGGGGGAGCCGCTGCCAGCAAGGCGATACTATTAGGCTCCATCTGTGCCATCAGCTCCTTTCGGCGTGTTTTCATTTCTCGGTATTTACTGGTCATGCTGCCCTCTGATACTGCCTTATAATACAGGTCAGGAAATTAAGCGCCCAAGCATATAGGTGTCTTATTAAGGAACCAAGTATCAATTTTTACAATTCCCATATTGACCCCTTTCCACGACGTCTTTATAGTTAGGGCGTTGTTAATGTAAATCCTAAGCTTGTGCTGATAGTTTGTTGCGGTTATTGAAAATTAGCCTGTTTGGACTCCCTAAAAACCTGGTTTATTAGAAAATACAATAAGATGAGTGATGACAGATTCCAGATCCTGAGCGAAAAGGTCGATGACCTTGTCGATATATGTGCTGATATGAAGCGCGAGAATCAACTGCTGAAAGCCAGCGAAAATTCCTGGCGGTCGGAACGCAAGCAATTGATGGACAAGAATAAAGATGCGAAAACCAAACTTGAGTCTATTCTGGTTCGCTTAAAGGCGATGGATCAGTCCTAGAATTCAACGGACGAGATAGAACGTCTGAACGAATATATAGCGAACATATAAAGAGACAGGACGGGTAGTAGAAAGATGAGCGAACAAAACACAGCGGTTCAAGTAAAAATTCTGGATAAAGATTATCAGGTCAACTGCCCCCCCTCTGACCAGGAAGCGCTGATTAAGTCAGCCCATTACCTCGATGAGAATATGCGCAAGATCAAGGGCCGTGGCAATATCCACGGCGTTGAGAAGATTGCAGTAATGGCAGCACTGAATATTACCCACGATATGCTGCGCAAGAATCGCATGATCAACGAGACCCGCCAGACTACAGCCCAGCAAGTAAAGGGCCTGGAAGACAAGATCGATTCCGCACTGGCCAGCAGCCGACAGCTGGAAATCTAGACAAAAGCTCTTCCTGAATCGCCACAGATACTCGTTTTCCTGCATTTCGACGGGTTCACAGTTGGCGCTGTTATCCTTCCCCAATCATCATCCGCCGATATATACTGTACTGAGAGTTCCCTAGAGCATTTGCCAACCAAAAATGTTCTTGAGCCGATATCTTTATCACCGGAGGCAACTCGTTAGGTGTTGTTGTGCACGTCCGCTAGCCGGAAAGCCTTATACATCGCGGGAGCCACCACCTGAACCTTTGGGTTCAGGGCAAGTTTGGTAGCGGTGTTCCGGGGAGCTTCATTTTTTCGCTAATTTACTAGAAGTGGTTATCGAGACTCTGCATGACTGAAGACATACGAAATAGTCTCAGGGCCGAGCACCGGGAAAAGCGTCAAAACCTTTCCGCCGTCGAACAAGAAGTCGCTGCCATGCGCCTGTTTAACCTTATTGGTAATGAGGACTTCTTTCGGGTCGCCCAGCGCATTGCCTTTTATCAGGTAATGGATGGAGAAATTAATCCACGACTTTTGCGTGATCTCGCACTAAGCGAGGGCAAGGCAGTCTTTTTACCTGTGGTACCTCCCGATACCCCTGATTCAATGTCCTTCGCCCCCTATGACGAGAGAACCGAACTGATTGAGAATCAATGGGGCATTGAAGAACCGCCGATGCCTGAAGTGCTGGTTTCTCCATCTGATTTCGATGTGGTGTTTGTACCACTGGTGGGTTTTACCAATCAGTGCTTCCGCATGGGAATGGGCAAGGGGTTTTACGACCGTACTTTTAGTTTCAAAATATTCAACAGACGTAGCAGACCGCTACTGGTGGGACTTGCCCATGAGTTTCAACTGACTGACAGCTTTCCTGTGGAGAGTTGGGATGTGAGATTGGACGCAATCGCCACCGACAAAAAAATATACCGCCCCAATACTGCATAGGGCGGAATGCCTGACTAAACTACCTGTCCCTGGCCAGAATTCCTTTTTCGTTACTCTGAGCCCGACCCGATTTCGCTGGGCCGGCTGCTGATATCTTCTTTGTTTTGTAGTTCTTTTTGTTTTTCTGGTTTTCTACTACCTGATTTTTTACTACCCGACCCTACAACAGTGCACTCTGTGCAACGCTGCTGGCCAGTACACTGACTACAAACAGTGTGACTATTACCATGACCATATCTGGTTTCTTACTCATGCTGCCCCCCGCCGCAGAACTCCTGTTCTGCATATACCTCGTTCAAGAGCTTTAACGTCACCACAGGGAAAAGCTTTAATTTTTCCTTAAAAAGCAACAGCTTCCTGAACTTTCATGTGTAATTACATGATTAAGAGAAGTTGCTATTGCTTTCGCAAAACAACTGTATAATACTGTACATATATACAGTAAACAGACAAATCAAAAAGAAATCAGAGAAAGGCTGGAATCAAAATGACAATAATCAGCAATCATGAAAATAGCCCAAGCCCCTTGAATGGCGAGGCCTACAGAGAAATAGACGAACTTATTCAGGGAAACCCGGCGCTGTGGCGCGGCTGTGACATGGCCGGCCAGGGAAACCATGGTCGCAGCACCGGTTTTGCCCAATTAGACGATATTCTGCCCGGTCGCGGTTGGCCCGACCGGGGGTTAATGGAAATCATCACGCCCCACTGGGGAATGGGTGAATTACAGCTGCTGATTCCTCTTATGCGTTCGGTTATCAAACAGGGCAAATGGATTCTGTGGATATCCCCCCCCTATCTTCTTAATGCACCCGCTCTGATTCAGGCAGGGATTGATACCAGCCAGGTTTTACTGGTGGACAAGGACACCTCATGCAAGGATGCTCTATGGACTATGGAAAAGGCATTACAGACTGAAAACTGCGGCCTGATATTGGCCTGGCAAAACTGGTTACCGGACACCGTCTTACGACGCCTGCAGCTGGCCGCCGATAGCGGGGACACTCTGGGCGTGCTTTTCAAGAATAATGTTAGTAAGTGCTCACAATCAACAATGAGGCTGAAAATAAAAGGATCTCAAGCTGAGAGTAGCCGTTATAAAGGCTCTGAAGTCACCGTTGTGAAGTCCCGCGGAAACTTCCGCCCCATGAGTACCCGCGTCAAGCTTTACCAAGCTGACTAGTTCAGAAAGAGGCCCCGTGGAAGATCCGGACAGCACAGGACAGGGCCCCTCGCCCGACATTCAGGAGAGGGTTAAGGCGGGGTTTAAGGAGAGAGTCCAAACTGATATTCAAACCGATGTTCAAATCAAAAGCAGTGCAAAACTGCGTAAGCTGCCTCTGCCTAAGCAAGGGGCTAATGATGCGCTGGGCTCCGGTATCGATCTTAATAAAGAGCCTTCAGCGGGTTTAAATAAAAAGTCTCCTTCAGCGGATCTAAATAAAAAGTCTCCCTCGGCAGATCTAAATAAAAAGCCCTTAGCGGGTTTTAACAAACAGCTCTGGTACGCGCTTCATCTGCCACAACTAGCCGAACTGCCAGAGTCAAAACAAAAAAAACATCTCAAACAATTAGCCGCCTTGCTGCAAGACGTCAGCTCCACCGTCAGCTTTCATCCCCAAACATTGATTTGTGAAATAAGAAGCAGCCTGAAATATTTCGCAGGCATAGAAAATATTCATCAACGGTTAACAAAACCGGTAAGCGCACAATTAGCCAAGTGGGGTTTACCGCAACAGTTTTCCCATGCAGCCAGCCCCACTGTCAGTGGCAGTCTGTTGTTGGCCCGGGCAGGTCACAATACTCTGGTGTACCAGTCGGAGAATTTACGTTCCGCATTGGGAAAACTCTCCGTCGAAGTATTAGACCTTAACAAGGAACAAAGAAGACGACTCTATAATATGGGCGCGCGTTACTTGAGTGACATCTGGCGCCTTCCGGCCAGCGGACTTCGCAAACGTTTTGGCAGCAGCTTTGTCGATCAGTTAAATAAGGCTCTGGGCAAGGCACCGGAACCTACCCATAACTATGTTCCGCCACCTGCGTTCACTACCTCTTATGATCTTCCCTACGAACTCGAGAACCTGGACCGTCTGCTTCCTGTAGCCGATGAATTAATTGCACAGCTTTGTGACTTCCTGAGGCAACGAGACCTAAGTACCAGTCATGTAGTGTTTTCCCTGTTTCACGAAAAGCGTAGCGCTACCGAAGTAAATCTCGGTTTGCGATTGGCCAGCCGCAACAGGGAACACTTGATGCTGTTACTGGAAACCCATTTTCACAGTTTGCTAATTCCCGCGCCGGTTATCAGCATGAAACTTGAAGTTAAAAAGTTTGATGCTTTTTTTAGTCAAAGCGAATCTCTTTTAGTAGAAGACAGGTCTGTAGAAAACAACGTACCAACTGCAAACAGCAAGCTAAAAAATATTAACGCACTCAATAAATTTATTGATCAACTACAGGCGCGGCTGGGTGATACGCAGCTAAAAAATATTCGCAGCGTAGAAGAACATTGTCCGGAGTATGCCAGCCAACACGAAAACTATAGCGAAGATAACAGCACTAGGGTAACAACCCAGACTGCTACCAATCCAAGACCTCTATGGTTACTCAAGAAACCTTTGCAGCTCAGGGTTAGCAAGGGAAGACTTTATCATCGCAGCAATATTTCCATTCTCAGCGGACCGGAACGTATCGAATCCCGTTGGTGGAGCGGACAGGATGTGCGCCGGGATTATTATGTCGCCCAGGAAAAGAATGGCAGCCGGCTATGGATATACAGGGAACGGCAAGGAGATAGAAACTGGTTTCTCCACGGACTTTTTTCCTAGGCCATTCTCACAAGACACCTCGAAAGGCATTCTCGAAAGGCTCAAGCACTGTTATTCTGTACATGAAAAGTCACTTAACGTAGTCCCTATATGTTCAGGCTTGTATCATTACGCGCTTCCATAAACTGTCTTATCCTCACTTTAGCCTTGTGGGGAAACACTACCAGCGCGCAGCAAACCAATCAGACAACTACACAGGAAGAACCAAACCCCTGGCAGTGGCTGGAGGAGCCTCGCAACCGGATGTCGAGAAACGTAACCGCTCTGGGACGCAACCTCGACAATTGGTTGGCGGGAGAAAGTGTCGGGGCGCAGGAGAACGAAACCTACCTAAGCATTCGCTTTAATCAGGAGTTAGGCTCCTTCAGTGGATACCATTCCCGTTTACAAATAGGTGGCAGTCTGGACCTGCCAAGAGTGTCCGAGCGCTGGAAGCTAATATTCGAATCTGATACCGACGAACTAAAATCATTGGAAGATACAGTACTGGGCGACGAGAGTTCGGGAGAAACTACCGGCGGATTCAGTTACCTTCAATTTGAAAATGACAACTGGCAACTAAGCCATGCCGTTGGCCTGCGAGCCAGAGTGCCGGGAGATCCTTTCTACAGATTCAAGGCAAAGTACGACAAGCAATTAAATAGTGACTGGGCATTGAGCTATCGCCAAAAAATTTGGCATTACAAAAGTCAGGGCTGGGGGTATGACACCGACGCATCCTTCAACAGGCAACTGTCATCAAACAGGGTGCTGTCAATTTCATCTGGAGTGAAATACCAACAAGACGACGAAGAAGTGGAGTTCAGCCAGTCTATCGCATTGCACCACTCACCCGCTGAGCTAAACACACACAGTTATGAAATCGGCATCCTTGGCTCCAGCAAACCCAATGTACGAATCGACAATTATTTCATCGGCGCGAAATACAGAAGAGCGCTACAAGACGACTGGCTGTTTCTGGAGATACTTCCGCAAGTATTAGTATCCCGTGACGAAAGTTGGCAACCCGAACCCAGACTGCTGGTGAATCTGGAAGTTCTGTTTTTCGATTTTTAAATGGAGAAGATGAGACAAAGTAATAAATGGGGTCTGCCCCCATTTAATACTTTGTTCGCCTCTTTATTAATTTCTATCTAGGCGTCCAGAAGAAGACTTCCCAGTCACGCAATGGTTCTGCTCCGGGGTACGCCGGTTCGTCTATAGATCTACCACCTGCCCACAACCGCATCATGGCAATGCGCTCTTCACCGAAAATCTCAGTGGCTGTCATCTCATAGGTTGCGTCACCAATCCGGAGAAATCCATCTCCACCTCGATCCCGCAAGCGTTGGGCCCAGTAACCGCCGTCCGGGCGAGTGGCTGAAATTACTCCCTCTGGAGTGCCCACCCAAGCCAGATAGTTAACAAAAGGCGGAAAACCAGCAGGCTTCATGATCATAGGACCCTGAACGGTATCATGCAGTGGCGAGAAGTCGCTTGGGGCTTCCGTAAGTGTTCCGCCAAGAATTACTCCGGGCATACGTGCAAGCCCCGTATTGCCGAGATAGGGGGCTGTAAATACCCAGCCTAGAATTCCTACTACCAGTGCTACCCCGACAGTCATTCCAGCGATCTTGCTTTTATTCATTGCGTGTCCTCCTTGTTCCTATATCGAATGCACGAACAGTATATTCATTTCATGGAATAAACAAGAAAAGAGAATAAGGTGTCGGTAAAGCAGAGTCACTCTGTAGCTAGCTGCTGAAACCTCTCACTCCAGTCAGAACCTGCAATTCCTTATCAACAGACACCGAAGAATCCGGACTACTGGAATCTTCAACCAGGCGATATTCGGCCTGCAAACGGTCTTCATCAAAGTTGCACCAGACATATCCCCGGCGGTCTCCACTGTAATACTGTACCTGTGGGTTTTCAGGCAGCGCGGCTTCAACTGCGGGCGCCCAACGACAGGCAGAAGATATTGAGGTGCTGGCAAGTTCTGCGGCAACCGGTGTTGATTCCGGGTCATCAAAACTTTCCGTGATGTCCATAGCGCAGCCGCAATGCCAATCTCCACTCAATACAACCGGATTACTTAACTCCGGATCACTTAAGCGCTGCAACAAACGATTCTGATCCGAGACATAGCCATCCCACTGGTCCATATTGTATTGATTGTTCGGATAGCGGAATCGCGAAAACCAGGTTTGCTGTGCCAAAACATTCCAGCGCTCACGACTGCCTCGTAATTGTCTTCCCAACCAAAGCTCCCGCTCGTTGCCCATCATCGAGGTATCGTTATTGTAGCGACCATCACAATCATCATCTGCCGGCATAACTTGTCCACAGGGTTGATCGGAGCGGTATTGCCGCGTATCCATTAAATTGATGCGCAGCTGCCTGCCGAAGTCATAGCCAGAATAGATGCGTAGAGAAGAATCCAATCCATCAAGTTGAGGCCTGTTTTCGATGGGCATATGTTCATAGAAAGCTTTTAGTGCTGCCCAACGACGCACTTTAAATTCCATCTCGGTTTGTTGCTCGGGGTCCTGGGGAATATAACCCGCCCAGTTATTATCTATCTCGTGATCATCGGGAGAAACAATCCACGGACTGGCTGCATGGGCAGCCTGTAAATGTGGGTCGAGCTTATAGAGAGCATAGCGATTGCGGTAATCCCAAAGAGTTCGAATTTCTTCTCCGACATGTTCGCGGACTCGGCCGGCTATCCCTGCATATTCATAGATGTAGTCGCCAACGTGTACAACCAGATCAGGATGCGAAGCTGCCATATCCTCATAGGCGGCAAAGTGGCCAGTTTCATAGTGCTGACAGCAGACGAGTGCCACAGACATACTCTCGTCACTGTCAGGAGCCGGAGCTGTTCGCGTTCTTCCTATGGGACTTTCGTCTTCACCGAAATAGAACTGGTACCAGTACTCTCTCCCGGGCTCCAGATTTCGAGCCGAGAAATGAACGGAGTGGCCATCTTCGGCGGGAGCCTGTGTAAAACTATCAATCACTGTGTCCCGCATCTGCTCGTCAGTACAAACCCGCACTCTAACCGGTAGACCGTCGAGAGCAGCATCCCCACCCAGCAAGGGGTCAGGTGTGATACGGGTTCACAGCACGACACGATCTGGTCGTGGAGAACCGGATGCCACGCCAAGAGTGAAAGCATAACGGTTGCTCGCCCCATGACTGAGTGCAAATTTAGAAGTAACGATTAGCCCCATGGAGCTATTCAGAAATTGACGACGATTTATCATTATTATTTTCACTCTTGAATCACGGTTATGATCATCACAATAAAAGGGGTCAGAGTAAAAATACAGTACTGTATTTTTACTCTGACCCCTTTTATTTTATTCTAGGTGAAATTCCTGGACGAAAGCTCCATAGCCCCCAACCAGTGACTCAAATCTACCAGATCTCTAGCTATGAGATGAATAACCCCATCACTCTTCTGCACATGCCCCACCACACCTAACAACATTGCCTGTCTCACAGTCGGCCGTAGCTTCTCGCCAAGGCTGGGCCACACCACAACGTTAATGTAGCCACTCTCATCTTCCAGCGTCAAGAAGGTTACTCCCGCTGCCGTCATCGGTCGTTGTCGGCAGGTGACTATGCCGGTTACTTTTGTCTGGGACTCATTTTCTATTTCTTGCAGTTCATTGGCGGCGGATACCTGATAGGCATTAAGGTGTTCTCGAAATAGAGCAACGGGATGGCGGCGCAGGGTGAAGCCGGTTGAGCCATAGTCGCCCACGATGTTCTGGCCTTCGTTGGCAACCGGCAGTAATACGTCTATGCCGAAATCCTTGTTGGTGAAATCGTCGGATGCAAAGCCGGATTCTGTGAAGAAGCTCAGGTTCTTTGTTGCTGCTC
>Ga0315322_10000009_pt1 | contig 128251 bp, 117 predicted proteins | sample M110021515metaG_FD_203461 | JGI IMG/M metagenome (GOLD analysis project Ga0315322, IMG submission 203461) | Ammonia-oxidizing marine archaeal communities from Monterey Bay, California, United States - M1 100m 21515 | ecosystem: Environmental > Aquatic > Marine > Intertidal zone | place: USA... | reverse complement strand
TGCGTACTGCTTTTCGCTAACGGCGATATGGAATTCTTCACCGAATTCTTTACTTACGGCATGGTACTTTTTCTGATTGTGGCCGGGAACGTAACCGGAAAGATGGAAAGATGGAAAGAAACTTTTTCCTGGGTATACGCACCCCCTGGACCATAAGCACTGAAGAAAACTGGAGAGTTACACATAGGCTAGGTGGTCGCTTGATGGTTCTTGTTGGTTTCGCCCTCTTACTACTTACACCGTTCTACAGGAATATCATTCTGATGGCCTTGCTGGCAGGAAGCACCCTACTGATTCCGGGGATCTACTCATTTGTATATTTCGTGAAAAGCGAACGCAGCGAGGACTCTAACTCGGCTGCTCTGTAGAAATTGCCTAAAATTTGTGCCAGAACGACTCTTTTAAGCAACAAATGGAGCTTTTCTCTCAATAAATACTGTTACATGAACTATACTAGCGCTCGCCAAATTTGCTACTCAGCTCGCTATGACGGGCACGCTGAACCCACGGGTATTGGAACGAATTATGGAAAAGATACTAATCTCGCTGAGCGACGCATTCGCTGAAGCGCCGAACTATGTATTACGCTTCAAGAGCTTCGTCCTAACGGGTCTTGTAGTGTTCACCGCGTTTATGGTGTTCGGTATTTTTACCCGCACTGAATTGGACATGACGACCGATAGTTTTCTGGATCAGAGCGACCCGGCTATCTTTGCCCTCAATGAGTATCGACGACAGTTTGGCAGTGACGATTCTGTATTTCTGGTTTACCGCGCCAAAGACGGCGATGTGTTTTCCCGGGAGTCCCTAACGGCTATTCAGCAGCTTACCGACGATCTGCGCTTCTGGCAGGGACTGGACCCCGCCGACTATCCCGAATCGATCAATAATATCCCTCTGGATTTCGAAGAGCTCAATCATGTAAGAAGGATTCAATCCATTGCCAATGTGCGCTTTCAGGAGAATGAAGGCGATACCTTGATGTCCAACCGGCTTGTTCCCGCCGAGCTGCCGGAGAGCGACGAAGAGTTGGCAGCGATAAAGCAGAGGGCAATGGAGCAGGAAGATTACCTGCTGGCATTCTATTCAGCGGATGCCCGTTATGGCGCGGTGATGATCCAGACCGACTTCGGCGCACAACCACGGGAAGATTATGTTTCAGCGGTTGACTCATCTGAAATTTCACTGGATGACAGCTTTGGTGGTTTCGATGCCTTCGACAGCGATGATGGCTTCGATCTGGAGTTTGATGAGAGCGCCGAGATTCAGGATGTGGTTTTCGAACCGGTTGATATGCTCGGTTATACCAACTTCCATATCATCACCAGGGGGTTGTACGAAAAATATAATGAACAATTTGAATTTTATCCGGTAGGAAATCCGCCAATGATGGAGTTCATGATGGACATGCTCAACCAGATGATGGTGTTGGGCGTGGTGATGATTCTCATCTTCACTCTTCTTCTGTGGATTCTGTTCCGCTCGTTCAGTGCAGTTCTCTGGCCGATGGTTACCATTGCCGCCTCCATGGCATGGACCTGGGGAATAACAGTCTGGCTTGGAATCACTGTTTCACAAATGATATCCCTCACCGTACTGCTGGTATTTGCCGTAGGTATCGCCGATTGCGTGCACGTAATGAGTGCCTATTTCAGTTTCCGGCGCGATGGCAAAGAGCACTATGAGGCACTGTCACTATCTTACGGGAAGACAGGTCTCGCCATCATGGTTACCACCGTTACTACCATGGCCGGTGTTCTGGCTCTTACCACTTCCGACCTGCTTCCCATACAGGTGTTCGGCTACATGTCTGCTTTTGGTGTGGTAATGGCATTCTTCTTTACCATGGTGTTGTTGCCCATTCTATTGAATGTCTGGCACCCCGGCGCAAACACCAATGATGCAAGCTTCGCAGACAAGCTCGGTCGAATGTGGGATGACCTCTATGTGGGCAAGAAAGCGGCAATAGCCGCCATCTACACCGCAACCGTCTATGCGGCATTAGGACTATTTGTTGGCTCTTATATAGTGCTCATTACCGGCCTTACCTATGTAGTGGTGAACTGGCAACATCAAATTCTGTCTTATGTGCCCTTTATCGTCGCCAAACGGCCGGGACTCATCATTGCCATCTTTGCCACGGTGTTTGGGCTCTGTGCCTATGGCACCAGCCAGGTGAAAATTGATTCCAATATGACCGAGCTTACCCGGGAGGGAAGCGTGCTTCGTGTTGCCTATGAAATCGTTGACGAGAATATGGCTGGCGCACAATCCATGGTGATCATGGTAGATACCAAAACCACCGACGGCATGCTTGACCCGGGAATTATGCAGGCGATGGACTCGCTTCAGAATCGTATTGAGACGCGCTATTCGGATCAGGTATCCCGCACAAATTCCCTGGCTAATATCGTCAAGGACACCTATCAGATCATGAACGATGATGATCCGGCATTCTATCGGGTACCCGATTCGGAACAGATCATTTCACAATTACTCTATCTGTTTAACAGTGCCAATCCGGAAGACAGACGCAGTCTTGTTTCTGACGATTATTCCCGCTCCCATGTATCCCTGAATATTTACAACGCTGGGTCCTATGAGTACCAACAATTCTTCGATGAAATCTCCGTGGATATCGAAGAAGTATTCGCAGAGTCCCGAAACAACTTCCCGGAAATGGAAGTCTATTTAACCGGCTCCATGGCTCTGCTGATGCGCATGATGGATGAGGTTGCTAATTCGCAATTCTCCAGTTTCACACTGGCCATCGTCGTGATAAGCCTAATAATGATAGTTACACTGGGGTCGCTACAGGGCGGTTTGATGGCCATGGTTCCCAATGTAATCCCTGCCCTGCTGGGATTCGGCCTCATGGGATTAATGGGAATCTCACTGGATACCGACACCCTGCTAATCGCACCGTTGATCATCGGCATTGCCGTAGATGACACTATCCATTTTATGACCCACTACCGGGTAGAACTAATCAGAACGGGTAGTATTAGCGAATCACTGAAATCGACTATTCGGGATGTAGGCCAGGCAGTAATGTTCACCACCATGGTATTGGGCCTGGGTTTCGCCTTGCTTAGTTTCTCGGACTATCTGGGCATGGCCAAGATGGGTTTCTTCGGGTCGGCTGCTATTTTCGTCGCCCTGCTCTGCGACCTGTTTCTGATTCCGGCAATGATTATGATTTTCAAACCTACTTTCGGTGTTAAGAATGCCGATACAAGACTTACTTTTATGGAGAAAGCAGCATGAGTAACTTAATTAGTTCTCTGCTAACCCTGAGCCTTGCCGCTGCGCTGTCGTCTGCGACCGCACAGGAGCTATCAGGGCGCGATGTAATGGAACTAGTGGATGAGGCGCAGCGAGTAACTTCAGACTCCGCTTTCAACCGCATGCAGCTGTCTACTTGCAGATTCGGCATCAAGGACAGCCGCATCACCTGCGCAGAAAGGCCTCGCGTGAAAGCGCTGGAATCGGTAGGAAAGAATTTCGGCCTGAATCTCAAGGACACCAAGAGTATAACAATTGTTCTCGAGCCTGCCGCCGAGCGCGGCATAGGCATGTTGAGTTTTGCCTATGATGAGACAGATCGCGACAATGAAACCTGGTTATATCTTTCAGCTTTGGGCAGAGTAAAGCGAATTGCCAGCGGAAGTTCCGATGACGATACCGAACCTGCTTCAGTATTTGGATCGGAATTCACCACCGAGGATACGGAAGCCGGCAAGCTGGAAGAGTATGAAATCAACATATTGGAAGAAACAACCGAATCCGGACGCGATGTGTGGAAGATCGAAATGATTCCCAACGAAGAGCGAGCCAGAAAATCCAGATACTCGCGCACTGTTTCCTATATAGACAAGGAACGATATGTCGCCCTGCGTACTGAAATGTATGACCAGTACGACAAGGAAGTGAAACGGTTAATGTCTTCACGGGTTGAGCTAATTAACGATGTTTGGGTGGCGCGCTCTCTCACCATGATGAATCTGGTAACTAATCGTCTATCCAACATGGCGATTCTCGAAATCAACACCGGCATCGACGTTGAAGATGAGTTCCTGACCCAGCGAACACTGACTGACGTGGCTTTCCGCGAGACCGAACTAGAAAGACTTCGGGCCCAGGTCGACTAGACAAAGATTTTCGATGATCCAATCCATCAAATCCGGCGCTTTAAAGAGCGCCCTTCTATTGCTGGCGGCAAGCACTGCCCCGTTTACCATTCAGGCTCAGGACGATGTGCTGATTCTGATTGATGATGTGCAATTCGATGATGGACTGATTTTCGATGACGACAGCTTCGGATTCGACGACGGCCTGTTTGCCAGTGCCTTCGATGAGGATTCAAGCTCGGAAGAATCCTGGCTGGATAATTTCACCATCAAACTAAGCCAGCAGTTTTTCGGACAAGTTAACAATCACTCAACCGAACTCTTCCCCGACTTCATTTTTCCGCAACCGGACGAGCTCAGTAATAATCGCCTCGGCATAAACATCCGTTACCAGAACCCTTTTGCACCGGGCTGGCTATTACAAGCCAGCGCTCAAGCCAAGGCATACTGGAAAGGTGATTACGAGTACGAAGCAAACGATGATCGCATCGATACCGAATACCGTCTTAATGAATTTTTTCTGCAGCGTAGTTTTGACCAACACAGCATCAAGTTTGGCAATCAGACCGTAGTTTGGGGTGAAACCGTTGGCAACTCGGTTCTGGATGTCATTAACACCAGTGAGTTTCGCGACTTCACTATTATCGACATCGAAGATGCCCGCCTCAATCAACTCATGGTGGTATGGGACTTTTTTGGAGAAGACAGTAATTTTTCAACATTCGTCAATCTCTATCCAGAATTTAATCCCCCCGCTGTACGCGGCAGCCCCTTTTTCTTTGAGCCTGAATTCAATCTCACTGACTACGATCGCGACAGCGAATTATTGTTTGAAGTAGGCACCCAATGGCGTAAATCCTTCGAAGGAAGTGACATAGCATTCATGGCGGCCTACCTGTACGAGAACCAGCTTCGCTACGAAGATCCGGCCCTGGGGTTTGGTGACGCTGTCGGAGAAAAGAACAATTTCCTGCTGCTGGGGTTCAGCGCGAACAGAGCAATAGGCAAGCTACTACTTAATTTCGATCTGGCTTTCAGCCACAATGTATTGGCGGACAGCTTTAATTTCCCCGGCACTACGTCACTAGGCTCATCGGTCAATCTTCGTAAAGATCAGATCGGCACCTCATTCGGTTTCGAATATGCGGTGAGCAATGAACAGAGTGTAAGTGTTGGGGTTCAAGCCCAGATGCTTATAGATGAGGACGATGGGCTTATGCCGGGGCAATCCCTGATTAACGATGGGGTATTCGGAAGCTGGTTAATGCGTTACAGCAATACCCTGATGAATGGCGATCTGGTTTTATCTTCTACCATGCAGGGAGACTTGAAAGCTGACTCCCTGCTGGTGCTGTTCGGTGCGGATTACACAATTAATGACAATTGGGCTGTAAACGCCCAGATTATCAGCATCAACGCAGCCAGCGATTCACCTCTGCTGCTGTTCGATGAGAACGTTCACCTGGGCTTTACCACCACTTATTCGTTCTAGGCATTCCTTAGACTGTAATCAGGAAACGCCTAGTACTTCAACGGTCGGTCGAAAAGCTCCTTATCAAATTCATCTTCCCAGTTGGCAACCGCAGTGGATACTGAAAGGTCGCCGCTTATGTTTACCACGGTTCTCAACATATCCAAAGGCCGATCAAAGGGAAAGATAAAACCAACAACCAGAGCTATCTGCTCCGGCGTTAGGCCGATGGTATCCATAACAGCAGACATAAGGAAAAGCGAAGCGCTGGGCACTGAGGCTGTGCCAACCGAAACAAGAGCGGTAGTACCAGCCATCACAAAATAATCGCCCATGGTCAGCTCCACATCAAAGACCTGAGCGGCAAAGACCGACACGATACCAACATAGAGTGCAGTACCGTCCATATTAATAGTGGCTCCGAGGGGTAATACCGTTGAAGCAACTACCGGCTTAATACCCAGATTCTCCTCGGCAACCGTCATGGTAACCGGCAGGGTGGCAGAACTTGAAGAAGTAGAAAATGCTACCAGCATTGCATCTCGAGCGCCCCGGAAGAACGTCACCGGAGATAGTCTGAGCATAAGCTTCATGACCACCGCTCCATGGATAATAATCACGTGAGCTGCACAGCCTACTACTACCGCCAACGCCAACGTCAGCACATCAAGTAAAGCGCCTACACCCTGAGTACCTGCTAGCACCGCAATCAGGGCCAGCACTCCAAATGGAGCCGCCTCCATAACCCAGTGAGTTATGCGCAGCATCACTTCGCTACCCGATTCCATGATATCGGCTACTGGCTTGCCTTTTTCGCCAATGGTTAGCAATGAAACACCTACAAGCAAGGCAAAGAAAATTGTGGCCAGGATGTCCCCTTCAGCCAAAGCGGCAAATGGATTAGATGGCACAATGCTCATCAATCGCTCGGCGATGGAGACGGGCTGTGATACTTCGGTGGGTACCGCAGAGCTTGGATCAACTCCAACGCCAGGTTGTAAAAAGGCAGCGAGAACCAGTCCTATGCAAATAGCAGCGAAGGTAGTAGCAAAATATATAGCCAGAGTTTTAATACCCAGAGACCCGAGCTTGCTGGGATCTCCCATGGCCACAACGCCGGAAACCAGAGTCACGAAAACCAGCGGCACAACAACCATGCGTATAAGACGAATAAAAAGATCACCCATCCAGGCAATGCTGGATACAGCGTCACCGAAAATGACCCCCACGATAACGCCCAGAATCATGGCGGTGAGAATTCTTTTCCACAGTGGTATTCCAAACCAGGTACCAATCATTGCCGTCCCCTTTTCACTAAACTGCTGCAACTAAACCCATACAGCTAAACCTTTGAATTCAGGTCTGGCCAAGTCAGTCATTAATTTTAAAGCTATTTTTTACTTGCTAGGAGACTATAGAAATTCATACCATAGTTCCAGTGATGGGACTCAATAATCGGGAATGAACAATGGCGCAATGGGTAGAGGGAAAAGTCGTGGAGAACAGCCATTGGACCGAAAACCTGTTCACTCTGAAGATTGATGCGGAAATAGATATGTTCACAGCCGGCCAATTCACCAGCCTGGCACTGGATATCGATGGAGAACGTATTGCACGCCCCTATTCATTTCTTAGCTCCCCCGGCCAGAAACCCATCGAATTCTTTTTCTATACCGCCACCGGTGGTGTTCTCTCCAACGCCATGGTGAAACTTGAGGCCGGCGACAGCATCTGGTTAAAACAACAAGCCAACGGCTTCTTCACGCTCGATGAGGTTCCTGACGGCAAAGATCTATGGATGCTGGGCACCGGCACCGGAATAGCTCCATTCTTCTCTATTTTGAATAGTGGCAATCCCTGGAACAGGTTTGAACGCATAGTTCTTGTGCAGGCGGTGCGTGGTCAGTGTGACCTTCGCTATAAGGAACTGCTTGAGGGAATTACCCAAAAGTACGGCGATCGCTTTCATTACAAGGCATTTGTCAGCAGGGAAAAGATCGCAGACACAATTCATGGCCGCATACCTCAAGCCATCGAAAGCGGCCAGCTGGAAGAATCTGTAGGCATGGATTTTTCTGTAGAGGGCTCACAGATCATGCTTTGCGGAAACCCCGATATGGTAAAAGACACGGTGGAAATATTGAAAGCAAAGGGCTTCAACAAAAACCGCCGACGTACACCGGGGCAAATCACCGTAGAAAATTACTGGTAGCAACCTTCAAGAAGCCTATCCCAATACACCTGACTCACGAAGAGTCGAAATCTCTTCTGTCGAATAGCCCAATTCGGAAAGTAATTCATTTGAATGCTCACCAAGGTCCGGAGCGGGTCCGGCTTTGATCTTTTGCGAGCCCTGCACTTCGAACGGGCTATTGATTGTTCTCATCTTTCCAAACTCGGGATGATCAAGAGGCACCACTATGTCATTGGCTTCCTTCTGCAGATCGTTGGCTGCTTCTTCATAGGTGGAGACAATAGTATGGGGGATATCATGGCTCTCCAGCTTTTGTTGCCAATAATGCACATCTTCGGCAATAAATGTTCGGCTAAGCTGGGCGATTAGCTCCGCCATATTGTCAGAGCGATCATCGACCTCTTTCCAGCGTGGGTCGAGAGGAATATCAGGCCGGTCTATAGCACCACAAAATGGCACCCAGTCTTTCTGGGAATTCACCAGACTCAATTTCAATAGTCGGCCGTCTTTGGTGGGATAATGCAGCGAAGTAAAATTATAGGCATTCTCTCTTGGCCGCTTTTCCTTGAAACTCGCATCGGCTAGCTGCGCCTGCAACATCACCGAGTTGGCCCAGGCCCCGTTGGCCAATAAGGACGTCGAAACCTTACAGCCCTTCCCGGTTTTCTGTCTCTTGTAAATACCGGTCATTACAGCGGCAAACAAAGTCATGCCACTGGGGTGGTCTCCAGCCCCGTAAGGGAATGTGCTAAGCCATCCTTCATAGGGAAAAACCTGCATCTCGATTCCCGAGCGGGACCAATAGCAAACCGTGTCATAACCGGGCTTATGTTTCTCTTCACCCTGCTCGCCGAATCCGGTTGCCAACGCATAAACTATTGAAGGATTAATTTCGATAACAGAATCAAAATCCAGCTTGAGTTTTTCTAGAGCTTTTAGCCGATAATTTGTAACAAGAACATCTGCTTCCACCAAAAGCTCTTTGAATATTTTGTACCCTCCCTCAGTCTTAAGGTTCAAGGCAACACTTCTCTTATTGCGGTTATCCATCTGAAATGGATAAGCCATATCCGAAACCGGCAGCCCTGGAATTCTATGCCAATGCCGGTTCAGGTCCCCGGTCTCCATAGGTTCTACCTTGATTACATCGGCACCGAAGTCTGCCATGACCACGCATGCAGAAGGCGCAAAGACCATTGAAGCCAGCTCGATAACTTTTACCCCTGCCAGCAAAGCTTCTTCCGGTTGTTCGTTCATATTTATATCAGCCTGTTCTATTAAGAGATATTTTCAATTGAATCGCAGACTGGACAGCACGGAGCCTGACAACATGAGTAAAGCCTAATTGTACGGTAATTTCCGATGAAATGAATTGCGGCATTCGCTTGCCCGAAGCATTTAAGAGAGTAGAATCGCCAAATTCTCAAGATCAGAGCCATACCAAGCTAGACCATGACTATTTCATTGGAAGATATAGAGGCAGCGGCAACGCGAATTGAAGATTCAATCGTGAATACCCGCTTCGAAAAATCCAGAACGCTATCAAGCATCTTGGGGGCTGGAATATATCTGAAATTTGAAAATCTTCAGTTCACTTCCTCTTTTAAGGAACGGGGAGCACTTAATAAATTGCTACAGCTATCAGATAAGGAACGCGAGGCTGGAGTTATTGCCATGTCTGCTGGCAACCACGCCAAGGCCATCGCCTACCATGCACAGCGACTCGGAATTCCGGCAACTATCGTCATGCCGAAGAACACTCCTAATGTAAAGGTGGAAGACACTCGAAATTTTAAAGCACAGGTGATATTGGAGGGCTCTACACTTGATGAGGCGGCAGCTTTTGCTATCAAGCTTGCAGATAAAGAACATCTTCTTTTCGTTCATCCATATGATGACGAACAGATCATGGCGGGTCAGGGAACACTCGCTCTCGAATTACTCGCAGCTCAGCCTGATCTCGATGCCATAGTTGTTCCTATCGGTGGAGGTGGATTAATCTCCGGTATCGCCATCGCAGCAAAAGCCCTTAACAAAGACATTAAAATAATTGGTGTTGAAGTCGCCAACTACGCTGGGGCATCTAATCTTTGTGATGGCCGGCAAGCCAATACTGGAGGCTCAACTGTTGCCGAAGGTATAGCAGTAAAAACTCCCGGCAAATTGACTATGGAAGTCATTGAACAACTGGTGGACGACATCGTGGTTGTGGAAGAAGAAGCAATCGAAGATGCCATCGACTTGCTGATAAGCATTGAGAAAACGGTGGCTGAAGGAGCCGGAGCAGCAGCATTGGCTGCAGTAGTGGCTAAGCCGGAACTCTTCAACGGCTGCAAAACAGCCGTGCTAATTAGCGGAGCAAATATAGATTCCAGAATACTGGCGTCAGTATTGATGCGCAGACTTGTTCGCAAGAGACGAATCGTTCGTTACCTGATCAAGATTTCCGATCTACCCGGCACTCTGTCAGCGGTGTCAGCCATGATAGGTGCTCTGGGCGGTAATATTCTGGAAGTTTCCCATCAGCGAATGTTTGCTACAGTTCCTGTTAAAGAAGCAGATTTATTTGTAACTGTTGAAACCTGTGATGCCGCCCAGAGCAAGGAAATTCTCAACAAATTGCTGGAAGCCGGCTTCTCTGCCGAGATACACACACCCTGAATACTTGGTTTCGGTCTAGGTAGCTCTTGCCTAGCTCCGCGTTATTGTCCAGTTTTTCTCCTGCTCTTTTTTTCGTGCAGAAGTTTATTCACAAGTACACCAGGCTGGTTAGAATAATCAGTTAAAAAATGAAGCCAATCATACCGCGGAGAATCATAATGAAAGAACTCCGAATGTTAGTAAGCGCTATGTTACCGGCAGCTTGTCAGGCTTCCTTTAAACTGATTTTAGCGGAAGCACTGCACCCAGAGTCGATGCTTTGATGAATAACCCCCGGCAACGCACACCCCTATAGAATGCCCAAACAGAAAGCACTTGCGAAGAATGGATAAGTGAGGATGAAAGTACCGTATTTCTATTCTGGAGGATTAGCTGCCACAAATATGATAGCTGACTACCAGATAGCCTTGCCAACAAATAGCCTATAAAGGCATCTGGGCTAATTCTCCTGACTGAGTTACAGTATCAACTGCATAGTTAATAACAACGGGTGAACTGAATGAAACTAAGCCGCAGAAATTTTCTCCAAAAAAGCGCAATAACCGGGTTTGGTGTTGCTAGCCTGCCTCTCACTTCATGCGCCACAGCAAATAGTGGTGTGCGCCCTGCCCCCAAGATGCCTCCCCACAGTTTTGTGAAGACCAATGGCATAAATATGGCGGTCTACGAAAAAGGTGAAGGCCCCGCTGTGGTTTTCTGCCACGGCTGGCCGGAACTGGCTTTTAGCTGGAGACACCAGATAGAAGCCGTGGCAAATGCCGGCTACCATGTATTGGCTCCCGATCAACGCGGCTTTGGACTCACCGGCGGACCGGAAGACCCAATGCAATATGATATGAAGATCTTCTGTGATGACCTCGCCGGTATGCTCGACGCCAAAGGCATCGATAAAGCAGTTTTCATCGGTCACGATTGGGGCGGTGCTGTAGTATGGTCAATGGCCCGGCTACACCCTGACCGTTGCAGCGGTATTATCGGATTGAACACGGGAGCTGGCCGACCCGCGAATCTTCCTCCTGTGGAGAACAGCGAGCCATCTCAAATTATCATGACACCCAATTACTATGTGGCCACCTTTCAAACGCCAGGAGTTGCAGAAGCAATACTGGAAGCCGATGTCCGACATACCTTCAATTTTATTCTGAGTCGCGGTGGCATCTGGGACAAGAATGCCTTCGGAAGACTGCCCGAAGATTCAGCTGAAAGACAGATGAATCTGCTGTCGATGATTCAGAGGGAAGATCCACCAGGAGATCCCTTTCTGCCTGAGGACGTTATGCAATACTTCACGCAGACTTATGAGGCAACTGGGTTTACCAAGGGCTTGAACTGGTACCGGGCCGTTGGTCGCATGGGTGCGGCTATGGCTAGCGCAACAGATCGCATCGAGGCACCGAGTCTTTATATAGGTGCAGAGCATGACGTGATTCTTCCACCTTCATCTGCGGACGGCATGGAAGATTTCATCAGCGACCTTGAGAAGTATACGGTGATGGACAGCGGCCACTGGACCCAGCAGGAGAAACCTGAAGAAGTGAACCGGGTAATTATTGATTGGCTCAATCGAAAGATTGGATAAAACATGGGCGAAAGTTTGAATAATAAACAGGCGGAAAATTTTCTCTTCATCTTTCGCCTGTTTATTAATTGAGCGCTAGAAACCGAAGTTAAGCCAGATCCAGAATTTGTCTGTATCCGGTTTGACCGGCAAACCATCTGCACCGCTATGTCGGGCGTATTTAATACCGAACGTGGTGGAATCAGGAAGCGGATATACATACTGCAAGTCCAGCTCACTACCAAAATCATCAGCCGATGACGGCCGATCATCAGCTGCAAACTCATGATAGGTCAGCAACCAGTTGCCACCACCTGCGCTCCCGCCCAGGCCAAAGTACAGGTCTATTAACCCACTCGCCGGAGTGCCCAGGAAAAGATCAGCCCAACCGTTGTGGGCATGAAGTGTGGCTAATGGCGTGGAAAATCCATAGCCACCATCATCCGAGCCTAGCTGTTCTCGCCCTGCCCTCAATCTAATACCTTCAAGCGTAACGCCTGCCTCAAGCAATAAATATTGGGCTTCGTTATCGCCGAACGCGGTCTCGGACTCCTGAGTGGCGTATTCAACTATGTAGTTCACAGGCAGGGTATCCAGACGACTGGAGCCCACCAGCCTGAAGCCGTAAGTGTCTAGCGAGTTACTGGCCATGTCGTCCAGCTCAAGCAAGTAGGCATAGCCGCCGATTGTCAGCTGCGAATCTTCGCCCAAGAAAACTTTGTAGTCTCCATGAAAAAGGTGATCGCTTGAATCAAGATCCGCATCTTCCGCAAATATGCGCCTGCGCTTATCGATGTAATTGTAATTCAAAGTCAAATTATCAGAAGCTCTGAATGCAAAACTGGCCGCATCAAATGTCTGCCTGTCCTGCCACCATCCTACATGACCGATGAACCGCTGGTTATCAAATACAATTACCTGCCGGCCAACTTTGGCAGCGAATTTATCATCTGAGTATTGAATAAACCCTTGATCCAATTCAGTGGTTTCTGGGTCAGCGATAACCGAATACCTACCCACATTGAATCCGCTGGGCCTGACTGAGTAATCATCGATGCCGATAGAGCGAACATCTTCCAATTCAACAAGAGCACTAAAGCCGGAAACCACTCCACTAGAAAGAGTTAGTCTGGAACGCAGCGTAAGCGCAACGGCATCTTCAAGAGCATTATCCTGCTCGACAGATTCGTATCGCAAATTAAAATTGGCAGCGAATATGCCATCGGAAATAAAAGAGTCAGATTGTGCGAATAATGATGAAGGAGGGAAGATTAGCTGAAGTAAAAAATCCCGATTCCAGCTGCGTGTCATGCGTAGCTCTTCACATTGTGACCACCTGTAAAGATCCCTGAGAATGCTCGTAAAGTACATATTACGATCATGCTAGCATGATGAGAGAACTTCCAAAGCTACTAACACAGAGATAAGGAACATAAGAGAAAATCTATTGTTCCAGATCATTTTTTCAGGAGGGAAGAGGCCCGGGGTGAGGGTTTTCTGCATGCCCGGGAATAGTAGCTTTGGGGATCAGAGATCCGCGGCCGGAATACTCAATTCACTATCTACAGTCAGCCCGTCCACGATTGCAGGGCGATAAAATGAAGCCTGTAGTTTATTAACAATCATTGACCGATTCGCGTCCTCAAGATCAGCCTCGGTACCAGAGATTCTGGCATTGGCAAGATCACCTGCACTGCTTACGCTGAATGTGACAGTGCCTGTAGCAGCGGGCTGCTCGACAGGATCTTCCGAATTAAACAGGGCTAAAACACCAGCCAAAGCCTTTTGGGGCTGATGAAACAATTGCTGTCTTAAGCTCAGGGAAACATTCTCACCCTCCAAAAATTCGTAAGCTGTGGCATATATCTTATTCGCCTCATCCACATCACTCACTAGCAGGTTTATATCTCCCAGATTCAACATAGCGCTAACGACTTCCATGGGATTCGGCTCCGATTTTTGCTGGAGAATATCCACTATGCATTGATAGCTTTCCCGCATGTCACGTAAGTTTGCCTGCATCTGTTGTGATCGAGCCTTATTCCTGCTGCTAAAATAATCTGGGTTTGGCATTAGCTGGTCATTACAAACAGTTATATAAGTCACCTGGCCGTTAACCACACGAGGCCTCACCGTGCAGACACGATGAGAAATTACTTCACTGCCCACTCCACTGAATTCTTCCAACTCAGCCTCATCGAGATACAAAGCTGAATAATAGTGAGCCAGTCCTTTTGTCTCCAGCAGTCCAATCAATAATTCGGTGTTGGCTTCCTCTCTCGAGTCCAGATTATCAATGAGTTGGCCATAAATTTTCAGAGATTCCTCTATCGGATTATCCAATCGCACAGGCAAAAACCTGTTCTGTTGAGCGCTTACTTTCCAATTCGCGTAACGAGTGGCGATTTCCAGAAACCGTGGATCATTAATCTCATAATGATTCTGTGCAATGGAGTAAGCCAAAAATAAACTACTTTCTACTTCTTCCCAACCCCCGGCTACCATCGCTCCATCCGCAAACAACTCCAGAATCGGCAACTGCTCTGCTGAGAAAAGGCCATTGGAGATACGGACAGACTGAAGCGCTTCGGAAAAAGACTCCATGGCCAGACCATACTGTTCGGCCTCCATATAGACCTCGGCCAGGGACAGATTCAGCTCGGTAGTAACCTGATTATAAACACCACCCAGACCCAACAAAGCTTGTTTGTATTCATCGATGCTCGTCAGAAGTTCTGCCTCTACATCATCTTCCAACAAGTCAGAAGGTTCATTGCTGACAGTTTGAGCCACAGCAAGTGAGGAACACAGAATCGCCACCAGCAATCCCGCTAAAGTTTGAATAAGTCGGTTTGAATCAGATTTCATCAGAAGGCTCCCCCCTTCGAATATCCTTCGAGAATAGCAGGATATTTACCCTGTGCGCTACTGATACTGTGCAGGTATACGCCGGGCATTACTCAAGCGCTCAAACTGAGCCGCTATGTCCACCAGCACCTGCTCCTCGAAGCTAGGCGCTATAAAAGTTAGCCCTACAGGATCTCCTTCCTCCGTATAGCCCATTGGTACTGTGAGCGCCGGGTAATTAGCCAGCGCCGCTACTCCTGCATTGCTGGCATTAACAGACAGTAATACCTGCAGATTACTTTCACTAAATATGCCTTCAAGAAAATCCCTTGCGGAGGACTGAAGTTGATCACCAATCTCCTGCAATCTTGCAGAGGGCAAATTCAAATCAGCCATCATATCCACCAGATCCTGACCATAAGGTGCCCTCGACTCAAGGTCTTGCTGATTAAATTGCTGCAGGTCATCGATAGAGGTAATTTCCACGGTGGAAGCTGCATGTTGGGACAAATAGAGAGCAAGATCCCTGACCATTTCCCCGCCAAGCAAATTCAGAAAATCCTCAAAGTCCGGCGACGAAAAATCCACTGCGAACACTGATACACCGTTTTGACTAAGCAAGGATACCGCCTGTTGATAATGGCTATCATTTTCAAAATCGCTTATCACTCCGGCCCTGATCCCGTTTAAATCTGACAGCCTATACTCAAGACTCAGATCATCGCTTAACATCGGCATAGCCATATCATTTTCGTCATAGCCCACCATGGCATTGAATAGAAATACTGCTTCTTCCACCGTTCGAGTAATGGGCCCGGCGGTATCCAGGGTTGCGGAAATCGGCACCACTCCAGTGCGACTCAATGTGCCGGTCGTTGGTTTCAGACCGACAAGAGAATTAGAACTGGCTGGTGACAATATGGAACCGGAAGTTTCGGAGCCCACCGCAACTGTCGCGTAATTTGCCGCGGTGGCTGCTCCCGAGCCGGAACTGGAGCCACCGGTTCCGTGAGCAAAGCGTCCGTAGGGATTCAGGGTCTGCCCTCCCAGAGCGCTCCAGCCCGAAGGACAATCGTTACAGAAAAAATAGGCCCACTCGCTTAAATTGGCTTTACCTAGAATAATGGCAGCGTTATCCAGCAGGCGCTGCGCAACGAAGGAGTTTTCAGTGTAGTTTTCTTGCAGGGCCACGGCGCCTGCGGTAGTGGGCAACTCAGAAAAACCAATATTGTCTTTAAGCAATACCGGGATACCAAACATCGGGTTTGCGGAATCAAATTGATCACTAGCGCGCAAGGCGTCCAGTTCCCTCGCTCGATTAATGGCATCGGGATTAAGTGAAATTACTGCATTCAGATATTTATCATTATCGCTTTCTATGTCCCGAATACGATAGATATAAAAACTGGTGAGTTGTTCATAGCTTAAACGACCCTCAGCAACCGCGCGCTGAATCTGACTGACACTCCTGTCGAGAATAAGAGGCTTGAGAGATTGATAAAGCTCTGCAGAAAAATTCTCTAGTTGCTGATTGAACCCCTGCCACAATTCATTCTTGTCTCTTACCTTTGAGTTAAGCACTTGAAAGCGCATGGACTCATCGGAATGTTGTGCAGCCAACTCCAGATCGCTGCTTTCATCGTAGTCCTGCCAGATAGGTAATTGCTCCTCTGCTGCATAAGTATGATCAATAATCGTGAATAGCAGTAGTGATGCCAGAACTGTGGACGTTAATGAAGTTGAAATTCGAAACATGGCGCATCTCTTGGAGGGGAAACTGGTTTTTATCTTCTTTTCTGTTTTTTTATTCTTTCTTTTGCTCTGACTAGTTATTTATTCGTGCCGCAGTGCTTCAACAGGGTCCATGTCGGCTGCACGCATTGATGGATAGATTCCGAATATTACACCGATAAGTGCAGAAATCGAAAATGCCAGCACTGGAGCAACTGGAGTGACAATAGTAGTCATTCCCCAAAAAGCCGAGATGATGAATGGAATTAGAACACCCAACACCACGCCGATAAGACCACCCACTCCGGAAAGAATCACCGCCTCGATCAAGAACTGGGTAATGATGTCTTTTTTCTTGGCGCCCAATGCGCGACGAATACCAATCTCTCTGGTTCGCTCGGTCACACTGGCAAGCATGATATTCATGATGCCGATTCCCCCTACCAACAGGGAGATCCCCGCTATGGCTCCAGCTACAATTGAATCTCTTAGTGCGCTTTCCTCTGCCTGTCTTAGCAGGGCAAGAGGAATTTCGATGGTATAGTCGACATCCTTATGTCGACGCTGAAGAATCTGCTCGATAATCTCACCTACTTCGATCACCGCCTGCTGACTCTCTACCTGAATAATAGCCTCGTGAAGTTCCACTGTTTCAGATTCCATTCCACCACTTGTTTGTCGGGTAGTAGTTTCGCCAAAACGGCTCTTTGAAGAAGTAAAAGGAATATAGATTCTACTGGGGGCAGAGTTTGAGCTTCCAGCCTGGTTCTGACCAAGATTTGAAAACCCTTCCGACTCCATGATGCCGATAATATTATAATAATCACTATCGATTTTTATGGAGCCACCCATAGGATTATCGATAGGAAAAAGAGCACTGGCCACTTCGTCACTTAGCACTACAACATTGGCATGATCCCGCACTTCGGACTCACTAAAGAAGCGGCCCGCCCTCAAATTGTAGTTTCGGGAACTAGGGTAATCTACTGAGGTTCCAACTACATCTGAATTTATACTGTTGCCCAGGTTCCAGACATTTTTCTTTACTATGCGTGAAGCAATGACATTGGAGATGCCGGGTATGGTATCCCTGATAGTAGTAACATCGGAGTTGGTGAGTCCGTAAACAGCTGCTTGAGGCGGACCAAAGCCTCTGTTGCTACTCTCCTCCACTTCAGCAGGCTTTACACTCTTGAGCAGAATATTGCTCGCCCCCAGATCTCTGAATTGCTGCTGAGCTTCAAAACTGGCTCCTTCGCTTACCGCCAGCATCGCGATCACCGCCGCCACTCCGATAACAATACCAAGCACGGTCAGCAAAGAGCGCAAACCATGGGAGTAAATACTCTTAAGCCCTACTTCAGTAATTTTCTTGAAGCGGGTATAGCTAAATGACGACTGGTGATGCACTCCATTTGGCCCCTGACTTTCAGCCGTATGCGATGACAACGGGGACGCTGGTGCTGATGAAGAGCCAAGACTAATTTCGCTCATCAGTCTCTACCTGTCCGTCTCGCAGACGAACCCATCGCTGGGACCTTTCTGCCAACTCATCTGAGTGAGTCACCATTATCAGAGTCTTGCCCTGAGCGTGCAGCTCATCGAACAAGTTGAGAATCTCGGCACCTGATTTTGAATCCAGATTACCGGTAGGCTCATCTGCCAAAATAATCAACGGATCGACTGCCAAAGCTCTAGCGATGGCAACCCGTTGTTGCTGACCGCCGGAAAGTTCGAAAGGTTTATGGTCTACTCTGTCGCCAAGACCAACCCTGTCAGCTAGCCCCATAGCAATTTCATGGCTGTCTGCTGCGGAGTAACCTTGATAAAACAGCGGCATCTCTATATTTTCCAAAACATTCAGTTGCTGGATAAGGTTATAGGATTGAAAGATAAATCCCAAACGCGCACCTCTAATGGAAGATAACTCATCATCTTCCATCTGTGATGTGTCCTGAGTACCGAGAAAGTATTTCCCCGAAGTTGGCTGATCCAGACATCCAAGAATGTTCATCAGAGTAGATTTACCACATCCGGAAGGACCCATGATGCTAATGTAATCCCCTGCAAAGAACTCCAAGGATATGCCATGCAAAACCTCTACAGCCAGCGCACCCATATAATAAGTCTTACGAATATCTTCCAGGCTGGCGACTACAGACTTACTCTGAGCCGGCCTTTGAGCAATATTTCCCTGTGTTTCGGATTCAAGCATAGTTGGTTTCTGGGTTTGTAAAATTCTATCTGAATTATTTCCTATCAGAGCCCATGCCCGGAATAGTACACGCAGAAAATATTCTAACCAGCATTACTATCAGCGAGATTCTGTTGAGGCGGGAGCAATAAAACATCGTCCCCTTCCTGCAACCCGCTGACGATCTCTATAAACGAATCAGAGAATGTGCCTATCTCTACCGCACGACGAATCGGGTTATTACCATTTGGCAGATATACAACGCGCTCGTCATCGTAATAAGTCACTGCCTGAACCGGCACATAGACCACATCTTTAAGTGACCGCACCAATATCTCAACCTCGGCGCTCATGCCAGGGCGGAGCCACTCATGGGTTCCATCGATCTTAATAGTAGTTGGGTAGACTTTTAGGTCAGGATTCATAAATGCATTGGCAGAGTCCGCGACAACGGCAACCTTGGTAACAACACCCGTGAGAGACTCATCAGGAAAGGCGTCAACCGACACCCTTACAGACTGACCCACCGCAACACGCTGCACAGCGGATTCATGAATATTCACCTTAATCGCCATTTCCCGCATATCGGGAATGGTAAGAATAGATTGTCTTTCGCGAATAGTAGCCCCTTCCTGCACTGCTTCCTGGGAACTGCTGCCACGATAGCGCATGGAGTTCTGATCAGATGCACCATAAACCACCAGGCCCGGTCGTTCCGCTCTAATTGTCGCAAATTCAATCTGCTCAAGAAGGTCATCGAGCTTATCCACTTCCAGCCGGTATTTGCGTTCTGCCGAACTGAAGCGCGCTTCTTCCTGTGCTTTTTCTGCGATGTTCTCCTTGAGCTGCCGCTGATAGCCCATCACCTCATTTTCATATTCTGACAGCAATTCTTCGGCTTCTTTGGGGAAGGTGTATTGAATATACAAGGCAAGCGCGGTTTCTTTCTCGCGCATCTTGTTACCTGCCTTATTCAGGTTTAGCTCTTCTGCTTCCAATTCAGTGGGGGTGATAAACCCCCGCGCTTCCAATCTCCTCTGCCCTTCAATTCGATCCTGAGCCAACAGTAATTCTTCTTGGGAAACCTGCAATTCGTCGGTCAGTGAACGAAGCTGTTGCTTGGCTTCGCCATCCTCCAGCGATTCAATTTCAGCATACTGTGTGAAATCGATACTGCTGCGTATACCCATATATTCTTCATCCATGAGTAACTGCTGCCCGGTCTCCAGCTCTTCCAAAACCAATGGCTCAAGCACCAGTGATTCGGCTTCCCTAATTTCATTACCTCTTTCAAATGGCGCGTCGGGCGCATCCACAAGCTCGCGGTCACCTTGACCTCTGCGACCGACAGGTCTTCCTCCACCCTGCCCAAATTGCTGCATACGCTCTAGCATCTCGGCTGGCAATTCTCCACCATTGTCAGCCATCATCTGCTCTATTCGCTCACGCATCTGCGGAGGCAATGAATCAAGGTTGGTCGGATCGAAACCGCCGCCGGACCTTGATCGCTGACCTCTGCTACCAATGGAAATATCAGGAGTTTCAGGCACCGCCTCGGTATTTGAAATTCCGGCGAATGCAGCTGCGTCTGCTTCTTCAGAAGCCGCTATTCTTTCGTCGATTCTTAACGCTATCAGAATATCGTTAACCACATTGGCACCGAGAAACTTCTCAAAATCCAGGCGGGCGAACTTCATGTTTTGACGAAATTCATTTATTTCCGTCATATTTTCGTTTAACTGCATTTCGAACTGGGCACGCCGTTCAATATAGCTGGCTTCTGCAGTTTCAACTGCTATTTCCTGATTAACACGCTGATCAATAAGTTGTGACTTATCCAGCTCTACCAGAATCAATCCATCTTCTACATCTGCAGGAGTAACGCGATAACCTTCCTCAACAATGTTTAGAATCTTCACCCCTTCCCGGCCTTTTACACGGGAACGAATCTCCTGGGACTGCAATGCTTCCAGCGCGCCACCTTCCAATACGGTGATGTCCAGGTCGCCACGGCGAGCTTCAAAGCTAATCGCTCCGCGAAAAGAGTCAGAAGACTCCCCACCGGAGAAGAGAATGAATAGAACCAGCAGGGCAGCAACACCCGAGATAGCATATTGAGTGGATTTACTGGCAGCCAAAAACTGAGCTTTCAGATTCGCAGCCGCAGTTTTCACCGGCTCGGGAATTTTGTCCTTAAGCATACTCAGCGTTTCAACCAAAGACTTGCTTTCCTTTTCCATAGCCTTTCCCTTACCCTCGTCTTTGCCGGAATTTCTCTCAGAATTATCAAGGCTCATTAGTGCCTTCCTCCCATTGACCGTTGTCATTGACGTATAACAGTCCTACGTCACGCCAGAATTCCAGTTTTGCAATATTGTGTTCGACTATGGTGCTTGCCAATTCGGTTCGCGCCGACGTCAAATCGTTCTGCGAGTCTACTGTGTCCTGAATATCTCCAAGCCCCAACTCGGCTCGCAGTTCTGCCTCTTCAACCCGACGCTCGTTTATAGTCACGCTGGCCACATTGATATCATAGCTTTTGCTTGCTTCGCTCATGCGTCGCCAAGTATCCAACACATCGAGCTTTACCTGATCCAGAGCCAGTAAATAATCCCGGGTAGAGGCATCGTAATCGATCAATGATCGCCTATAGTTGTTGCGCTCCAGTTTATTCGACAGCGGCAAATCAATATCCAGCCCAGCCCGATAAACTGCATTCTCGAAATCCAGCTCTCCAAGATTACCGCTGCTGGAATCCGGAATAGAAGCTACCAGACTAAAATCCAGCGCCGGATTCATTGCATTGGCTGCCACTTCAATTTTACGTGCCGAGTCCTGCACTCTATCCAATTGCGTATATAAATCGAGCCGGGTTTGCACTGCAAGCTCGGTTGCCAAGTCAAGGTCGATATCCGGGGAAGCCATTCCGGATTCTGTAATCAGGGTCATTTCTTTGTCATCGAGAATTATACTGTCATCCGCATCAAGGCCGATCAAAATTTTGAAATTGTCCAAACTGCGTTTGTATCTGGTAATAGATGAAGTCCAGCGCAGGTCGGCCTGCAATGCTGACTGTTCCAGACGACCTACTTCCAGCAAGGTAGTCAGACCCTCAGCCTGAAATGCCTGCTCGCGTTCAAGCGACAGATTATTTGCCTGAAGACCGGCAAAATTGTTCTTTGCGGTTTCCCTGTTCAACAACACAGAGTAATAGTCTGAAGCCACCCGTACCGCGAATGATTTTCGGAATCTGGTAAACTCTCGCAATTGGTATAGCAAATCCCGCTCTGCCTGCATCAGATTTTCTGTTTCTATATCACTTCCGAAACCTCGCAGTAAGGGCTGAGTAAAAGAACCAATCAGCGCGCTGGTACCAATCTCGCTGACGTCTCCTGTCAGGAAACGGGTAAAGTTACTGGTTAGATTCAGTGCAATTTCGCCTCCGCTTTTAAGCAGATAGCGAGCACCCAAACTGGTGCCGGCCTCAAAACTTTCACTAGTGCTAATATTTTCCATGCCAGTCAGGGACTGCATGTCGACGACGAACTGATCCTGAGCATCCCAAACATAGTCACCACCCGCGCTGGCAGAAAACCTAGGCGTGTACTGGTAACGGTCAAATGTCAGAGCCAGCGCCTCCAGATAAAGCCGCTCCTTTTGAGTTTGATAATCCTTACTATGCTGAAAGGCCAGGTCCAGAACAGAATTCAGACTTAAAATACGGGAGCCGATTTCGCTAGCTGCTTCTTCATCCAGAAAATCAAAAGACTCCTCGTTAATTGCGAAAGCTTCCAGATTAACTTCCTTTTCCTCATCCACAATCACCTGCTGACTCATTCCCGGCACCTGATCGGATTTGATGGAAATAGCCTGGTAGCTCTCATTATCCGCGCTCTGCTTGTAGGAATAGCTAGCACAGGCAGCAAACAGCAAAGAAAAAGCCGCTAAAGCTGTTGTTTTAAAAGGATGCTTCATTGTTTTCCTAGAAATTATCGCGATATAGCATATGCGCTCGATTATACGCTCCAAAACCGGAAACCAGTCCATTTTTAACGACAAAACGAAGAATATGCAGGAGAGATAACATTATGATTCCTGTCCTGTTTTTCATACCATTACACCCCAGTTTAGTAGCAACAGAAAGACCTTGCCCGGTAATTGTTATTATCTGGACAATATCTGGACTGAAGAAAGGAATTTGGCAAGGTATAAGAATGTCTGAATCAGACAATATTCCGGATAAAGAGAAATAGGTAAAATTCAAATGAAAACAGCAGAAATAGTTGGTGCAGCGGTAATTTTCGGCGGCATGGGATTCGGAATTTTTGCCCTGCAAAGCAGCAACAACCAATTACAGGAGCAGCTCAATATCGCCATGGGCTTTCAGTCCCGGCTGCAGGATCAGGCTGAAGAATACGCAGGACAACGGGGCGAGTTTGAACGGCAGTTGGGGGATATGCAAAGTCAGTTATTATGCGTCAGCAACCAACTGGCAAATCTGAGCAACGAGCTGCAAAACGCCAGAGAACAAATCCATCCGGACTTCGAACACATGCTGGAGCAGGCCCGGGCGCGAGTGGCCCAAGAACGTGGCCCTCGTCGTTCCGGCGGCTCTTCACCCTTTTACGACCCGGCTATTGCCGATTCCTGGGCTCAGGAGTTGGTACCTGGCTTGTACAGTGAATACCTTAATGCTCTGGACCTTCCTGACAGTGGAAGAGAGAACATAATGGACGCCATGATCGATTTCACTTCCCAACGCTATCAAATGTTAGGGGAGCTTCTTGACGGTAATTTGAGCAATGATCAGGCGGCGGACATATTTGGCCCCGATGGCATGGTAAACGGATTGGCAGACCTGCTGAGCGATGAGCAACTGAACGAACTAGCCCAATATGATCGACTGATTAAACAAGACACCGCCAGAGAGATTTACGGTATCGGCTTAAGCCGCGCAGGTAGTGCCATCGAAGGGCTTGACCACGAACAGGTCATGGATACAGTAATCGATGAGCTGTTTTCCGCGGACAATAACTACGGTGCCCTTGTGGCCACAAATGGCAGCATGAGTAATGCCCATGAAGACTCGGTACAGGCTTATGAGCGAGCAAGAGAGCGCCTGGAGCCTGACCTTGATGCCGATCAGCTTGAGCAATACGACCAGTTCGTAGGCAACCAGACCGCCGGCGTGGATATTATCCTGGAGGCCACAAGCCCCAGCGAAGGCGAACTAGAGATCAGGCATGCTCGTATCACTGCGGATGACCTGCCCAACTAGTCAGCTTAGTTGACTTACATTTTTATCCTGAATGCCATACATTACAGACAATCCTTCTTTTTAAAGATGCAATTTGGAGCAAACATGAGACAACTTTTAGCCGCAAATAATTTTATGCGGATTTCTCTAGCGGCAATTATCCTATTAGTGATATCCGCCTGTGGCGAGAGTAGCAACACAAACCCAGATACTGCCGACAGCAATCAGGCCGCAGAACCCACTGAGGAAGTAGCAGAAAACCCGGGTTACAGAAGAATTAATGAAGACGACGAGAACGACCTTCTCAATGCGGCTATCTACGAACTGGACAATGGACTGAAAGTCTACTTAACAGAGAACCATGAAGAGCCGAGATTCTATGCCGAGATTGCTGTTCGTGCCGGAAGCAAACATGACCCTGCAGATGCCACTGGCCTCGCCCACTATCTTGAGCATCTACTATTCAAAGGCACCAGTGAATTGGGCACCGTTGATTACGAAGCCGAGAAACCACATCTGGATCGAATCGTGGATCTCTACGAGCAGCATTTCAGCGAAACTGATGAAGCGGTGCGGGCTGAAATATATGCAGAGATAAACAGGGAGGCACAACTTGCCGCCCAATATGCTGTCCCCAACGAATTCGACAAGCTGTACAACGCCATGGGCGGAACGGCTCTGAATGCACACACTTCCAATGAAGAAACCGTATACAAAATAGGGCTGCCCTCAAATCGTCTCGCTCAATGGGCAGAAATTGAATCCAGCCGATTCCTGGACCCGGTATTCAGAATCTTCCACACCGAACTGGAAACAGTATACGAAGAGAAGAACCGAACGCTGGATAATCGTGGGCGCATTATCTACACCGCCATGATTGAAGAACTCTACAAGGCTCACCCCTACGGCCAACAACCCACTATTGGCACTATTGATCATCTGAAGAACCCGTCACTGGTTTATATCCAGGCTTACTTCGACACTTATTACGTGCCGAACAATATGGCCATAGTTATTTCCGGTGATATTGATATCGAAGAGACTATTGAACTGATTAGCGAAAAATTCTCCGCTTGGCAGGCTAAACCTGTCCCGGAAGTTGGACCTTGGGAAGAAGCACCTATTCAGGGCGCAGAAAGGCGCACGGTCCAGTACCCCGGAGAGGAACAAGTACAACTTGCTTTCCGCACCGTAGGCAAAGGCCATCCTGACAAGGAAGCCCTCACTATGGTGGACATGATTCTGGATAACAGAACTGCCGGCCTGATAAACCTGAACCTCAGCCAACAACAACTGGTCAGTGCCGCAGGAGCATCACCGCAGTTTCAAATAGACGGCGGTGCACAGACCCTGTACGGCGTTCCCAAACAGGACCAGACCCTGGAAGATGTTGAACAACTTCTGCTGGATCAGCTGGAACTGGTTAAAGCAGGAGAGTTTGAAGACTGGATAATTCCTGCAATCGTTAACGATTTCAAAAAGACAGAGAAAGCGAGCCTGGAGTTTAATCAGTCCCGCGTTGCCATGATGCGCCAGTCATTCATCGATGGAGCCGACTGGGCATTCACCGTAGACGGAATAGAAAGGCTTGAGCAGGTAGAGAAGCAGGATATCATCGACGTCGCCAATGAGTATTTTGGTGATAACTATATAGCTATCTACCAGGTTGATGCTCAACATGATGTACCTCCGGTAGAAAAGCCGCAGATAGATCCAATTGAAATTGATTCCAGCCGCCAGTCTCCATATGCAGCCAATGTTCTGGCCATGGAAGTGGAGCCAATCGAACCTGTATTTGTCGAAGTCGACGAAGATTATCGGGTAATCGAATTTGCTGACGGTGTAGAACTTTATTACGCTCCAAATCCACTGAACGATCTATTCAGTTTTTCTGTAAATGTCGAAGTCGGCACGGAGGAGAATGAAAAACTGAATCTGTCCGCCTCTCTTATGGAAGTTGCCGGAACAGATACCATGAGCAATGAGGACTTACAGAAGGAGTGGTATCGACTCGGCAGTGATTTCCGTTTTGGCGCTGGTGAAAACAGCTCCGCCATGTCACTAAGCGGTCTGGACGACCAGTTTGAAGAAAGCCTGCAACTAATGATGGAGTTGGTAAAAACACCAACAGCTGATGAACAAACTCTTGAACAGTTAAAAGGCATTCTGCTGAAGTCACGGGAAGATCAGAAGAGCTCTCCCCCGGCAATTTCCCGCGCCCTGTATCTATACAACCGTTGGGGTGAGGAGTCTCCCCTGCTGGAAGCATTGAGCTCGGATGAAATTCAGGACACAGAACTGGATGAATTAATGTCGCTTCCAGCAGATTTGCTGGAATACAAACATATATTGACCTATACCGGCTCCTTGCCTCTGGAAGACCTGGTATCGACTCTGCGTCGTCATCATATAGTTGAAGGTGAGCTGAAAGACACTCCGGAATATCGCTATCGCACTACCCGTGCGTTCGACCAGAGCGAGGTGTACGTTGTAGACCAGCAAACTGCCCAGGCTCAGGTACGCATAGAATTTCCTGACCAGCAATACAATAACGACGATACTTTGATGGCTAGTCTGTACACCAACTACTTCGGTAGCGGCATGTCCAGCGTGGTATTTCAGGAACTTCGTGAAGCCAGAGCCCTCGCCTACTCAGCAGCGGCAGCCTATTCACAGGGTGGTCGGGTTAATGCCGAGAACCTGATGCTAGGTGCTATTGGAACACAAACAGACAAGACCGTAGAAGCCATCGACGCCTTCGTCGGCCTTATCGATGAAATGCCGGTGTCCGAACAGCGATTCCAGGAGTCGGCCGAATCCATGCTAAATCGCTACCGTACTTCAAAAATTAATTTCCGCGAAGTTATCGGCGCCGTGCGCGGCTGGGAGCGATTGGGACTGGAAGGCGACCCGAGACGTGAGCGCTACCAGCAATTGCAAACCGCCAGCGTAGATGATCTGGTAGAGTTTCAGCAGAATCACGTGAAAGACCGACCCAAGCTGATTTCCATAGTTGGCGACCTTTCCATCATCGATACTGAGGAATTGGAGCAATTTGGCACGGTCAAAGAAATCCAGGTGGAAGATTTGTTCGTAGACTAAGCTACGAATAATCTGCCGGAATGCAGACCATTAAAAAAGTTTCATTTATGGGTTCCAGCCAACACGATGTAGCACTGTCAGTTTCAGGACTGAACAAGTCCTACGGAGATTTTAAAGTTATTAAAGACCTCGAGCTAGAAATAGCTCGGGGTTCTATTCATGGCATTGTCGGGTTGAATGGCTCAGGCAAGACCACCACTCTTGAATGCCTGCTTGGTCTCAAGGAATACAATAGCGGAAAGGTTTCACTGTTGGGCAACGCCCCTGCCGACCTCCATCGCGCCAAGGGAAAAATCGTCGCCATTTTCGATACCCCCAGCCTGCCACCCAATCTAAGCCTTCGTCATTGTCTGCAACATGCCAGCCTGCTTTGTGACAAACCTGTACGCACGCCACAGCAAGCAGAGGCACTGCTGGGGCTGGAAGCCTTCAGCGACTTCAAGATCAAACATTTGTCACTGGGAAACAAGCGCCGCGCCAGTATTGCCCATGCCCTTCTAGGCCAACCTGAATTAATTCTTCTGGACGAACCCTTTAATGGACTTGATGCTGGCGGAGTAGATGACGTTCTGGCATTAATAAGCAAACTCAATCAGCAGGAAGGCACGACATTCCTCTTATCCAGCCACCAACTGCCCTATCTGGAACAAATCTGCAGTCACATTGCCGTGCTGCATCACGGAGCCATCGCTGTCAATGATTCGATATCAAACCTATTGGAAAACAAAGAACAGTCGGTACTTGTTAGATGCAAAGACAAAGTTGCTTTGCTTACTGCACTTGAGGGCATGAATCAGGTGCAGTATTTGAGAACAGATGACGACGGCCTGCATCACATTACTATCGGCAGTAAAACATCCGCCGAACTTAACAAGGCGCTGGTTGAAAAACAGCTGCCCATTGACGAGCTCATCGTGCAACGAGCCTCCGTAGCGAGCATGTTCAGAAATATAACCAGCGGGGATTCGGAATGAATCAATATCTGCTGGCACTCTTGCAGGCACTAAAATCGGAATTTTTTATTTCCATACGCAGTTTTAGCAGCAAACTGATACTTCTGGCACCTGCACTACTGGTACTGTTGCGCTATAGCCTTGTCAAGATATCGGAGTCCGGAGAACAGATTCGCGATAGCATTTCCGGCTCCCCTTCATTCGAAGACGCAATAGCAATCAATGCCTGGGGCTACTTCGTAGACGGACTAGGCACGGGGATAACTATGTTGGGGCTGGTGCTTATTGCCATGGCAGCCTATAGCTTCAGTTATGAAAGAGATACCGGCTCATTGCGTCACTTGCTAATCCGTCGCTTTAGCCGCATGCAACTAATCATCGCCAAGCTGCTGCACTTGCATCTACTGGCAGCGCTATCCATTCTGCTATTACTAGCCACTGCCTATTTTGCCAGCGGCTTGTTTTGGGAGTTTGCGGCGGTATCCGAAGATGGCTTCGAATTAATCAGCGAACAGGAGATCAGGGAAGAAATAGCTCTGGGCCTGAGTCTGGCACTAGTACCTATCCCCGCCGCCATAGCCTTTGGTCTATTTATTTCGGTTGCCAGTCACTCCGCAACACAGGCGGTAAGCACTTCCTTGGGAATCAGCATCGCGATTGATGTATTCAAATCCATGCTGGGGGATTATGCTCTCTATATATACGCAAGCTATCTTCCCTCGCTGCTGGACCAGTCATATCTACAGGATGTCAGCCGTCTTGTGAGGGGGTATTCCGACGTACTAATCGACGAGCGTGCCCAGCAATTGAATATGCTGGTGCCTTTGCCGAGCCTGCTGCTATTTTTAGCAGCCGCTCTGCTTCTGGTGAGAAAGCGCAATCTGTAATGAATCAATTAGCGAGGTAAAACTGTTGAACCTCAATGTCTTCACAAGAATAAGCATACTCACAGGAGCACTTCTTTGTGCTTCCTGTGTTAGCTATGAACCTGCAGTTTTAGTCCCTTCCCTCACACTCTCTGCCGAAGATATTAGTTTGAGTCAGACCAGCAACAATCAATCCGCTGTGGACTTCGGTATTCAGATATCAGTCAATGAAAGTGATTCCCTGAGCAACATCGAAATACTTCCGGGCGTTAGGGTAAGAAGCGTCAGCCCCAATGGTGCAGCTGATTCAGCGGGAATTCAGCCTGGGGATATTATTCTCAGCATTAATGGGCTTGAGACCAATCATCCCGATGTGCTCGCAATCCTGCAGCAACAGGGGAATAATAAATTCAGCGTGGTATTACGAAGAAATACGGCGGTACTGGAAGCTACCTTGATAACGAGACAGTTGGATAGTGGTGAAGGCTTAGTAGATTTGTATCGATCTGACCCCATCGCAACCCGCGCTGGATATCGAACAGAACTGCTGGACATCAATGGAGACATCGACCTGGCAGCAGCCAGAGTGATGGAATTATTTCCAGAAAGCACCCTGCCTGCTGCCGGCATTGAAATCGGCGACGTGGTGCTCTCTCTAAATGGTACTCACATTAATTCGGCACAGGATTTGATTAGCAGACTAAATCGGGAACACAAATTGGGAGAAGAAGTGATTTTTGAAGTATTCGATGGCGACAATGTTTCACTGAAGACTGTGGAACTATGGGACCCCGGTAGAAGAATAAGCCGCGTATCCCTCGGGCCCCTTTTACAATATCAATCATCCCTCTCACCTCCGGGTAGCAATCTGTCTATCTTCGACTTCTGGTTGTTTGCCATTTATGAATTCAGGCGAAACGACGGGGAACGAAGCCACAGCTTTCTCGGTCTATTCAATGTCAGCACCGATTATGGTGAGTTAACAGAAGAATAATTTAGATACGGTCATGGAAAAAATCAGGCGCATTTTACAAGTTGGCTTTTGGGCGTTGTTGCCCGGCATCACTCCTGCCCTACTCATGGCTCAGGGAAACCCCTCCCAGAACAACTATGCCGCGTTCGAACTGGAACGCGACAACAATTGGGATGCATTAATTCTGGAAGATCTTAATGGCGACCAACTAAGGGATATCATTGTTTCTGATTACCAGCCAGGCATCGGCCGGGAACTTCTGGTTTATGATCAACTAGCAAATGGTCAATTTAGCGGCACAGCGAAACGTATAGAAATCAAGTCGGAAATTATCGCGGTTGGTTTTGCCGATTTGAGAGAAGAGCCGGGCAAGGAACTGGTATTGTTTTCCAATGGCGGACTGTTCAGCCTCTCATCTGAAATGGAAGGATATGGCGGAAACATTCGTCCTCTGCTGGAATGGGATTTGATCGCAACCATGCCCGACCTGGAACAAGTCATCTTCATTGACAATATTGGCGACATCAACGGTGACGGGGTGGTTGATTTCCTGCTTCCCGGTGATGGCGTCTATGGTTATTTTCAAGGCAAGGGTGACGAACAATTCGAATTGCTCAGTGAAATTCGCAGCATTAATCCTGCCCTGGCCCAGGCTTCCGAAACCCAGCGCGAAGGCAATATAGATGGCAACATCAGCATTAATGCCCAGCAGGGAATTCAGTTACAATTCACTGCAGCTGCGCCTTCACCCTACTTCGGCTTTATCGAACAATGGCAGGATTCAGAATCTGACTCACGTTCGCTTTTTCGCAATGAAAACTGGATGCCTAGTGCAATTCTTGACGATATGAACGGTGACGGGCTCCAGGATATTTCCTACCTGACCATAGGCGACGATGGACTGGGACAGCTCAATATCCATATACAACATGAAGCAGGTTTTCATGACGCTGCGGACTGGGCAGGCTCCCTCGATACCCGGGGAGATCTGCAGCTGACAGACATTAATCTCGACGGCGTATCCGACCTTCTGCAGATAAGGGAAGATGGCAGCGAATTGACCGCGCGCTTCTACCTGAATGAAAACGGGCAATTTGACTTCCAGCAACCCCAACAAATTATGCGCTTCTCGGGTTACGATGTGCGGCTGGAGTTTCTCGACATTGGCAGCAACCAGAACCCAGTCCTCAGCGTCAGCTACTATACAATTCCTGTGGTTGATGCCATTCGCAATGCAAGAATAAATCGTACACAGCTACTCTATGCTGCTGCCGAGCCTGACTCCGGATTAATTTTCAATCGCCGTCCTGACTCCCAACTTGAAGAAAGTTTCTCAGCGAATAATGTGCGTGGCCTGTCTGAGCAAATGTCCCTGCAATATGATGTCGATGCCGATGGGGTAAAAGACGCTCTGTACATTACAGACAACGGCACTCTTGCAGCGAAAAGAATTGACTCCGACCTTGATATTGCCAGCCAGCCTTTTTGGGAATATGTCTCACCGAGAACCGTATTTGAGTTTGACGTTTTGCAATTAAATACAGACGAACTTCCTGATTTGGTATTACGACATGGTGTTTCCTCGACCATACTGGTGGCCAGACCATGAGGAATCGAACTGGCTTATCAGCTCTGGGCTTACTGCTCGCATGCAATGTGTCATTCGCAGCCAGCATAGATGATGGTGAACTCGGTTTTACAGAGCATGAATTTTATATTCCTGCTGAAGCCGGAAATATTATTCTCGCCGACTTAAGCGGGAATGGTCTTGCAGATATGCTTGTACCTATCGAAAACAGAATCCGTATCTATTTCCATAATGAGGACGGTTTTGATTTCGAAGGCAGATTTAGTGAAATAGATTTTCCGGGCACAGCTGTGGGTTGGGACATTAGTACAAATAGTGACCTGGCTGGCTCCGGTATTGTTGCGCTGATTGACGGTCGCGAAGTACTTCACTGGACCATTAATAACACCCGCATTCTTGATCCGGAAATGTTAAAAACAGGATTGAATGGATTTATCGCGAAAGGTGCAAATCGCCTGCATTTCTCCCAGGATGTGAACGGCGACGGTAACAAGGATCTCGTCATACCTGGAGCAGGACAACTTAATCTGTATATCAATAACGGTGATGGTGAATATCAAGATAGTATCGCTGTGCAATCTACTGTAAACATCCGTAGCAACCTCGAAAGCAACGAGCTGGAGAGACGTGTCGGACAGGCAGTACGCATTCCGCGTCTCGATTTAAGAGACGTAAACAATGATTCTTTACCGGATCTGATTTCTCGTAGTGATGAAAGACTGGATGTATTTCTGGCCAGCGGTTCAGGCGGAAGCTATTTCCCGCGCAGTCCCAGCTACTCGCTGGATATTGAAGAGATAGAAGAGCGCCTTGGTGAATTCGATATCGACAATCTTGATTTCTCCAACCTAACCGGTGTTTTAGCCCTAAGCCATGAGGAAATTCTAGAGGATATCGATGGTGATAACATCGACGACCTGCTGTTGCGGGAAGGTGGCAAGGTCTCGCTCTACGGTGGCTCCAAAAGCGGCATGGACTTGGAACAACCCCGCCAGGTTCTCCGGTCCGGAGGCAATGTTCTAACAACGTTTCTGTATGACGAAGATGGCGACCAGCTTAAGGATCTCTGGCTGTGGAGGGTCGAACCTATATCCGTTGGTGACATTTTCCTTTGGTTAGCATTGTCCGGCAGCATCTCCGTCGAAGCCTTTGTCTACCCTAATGAGGGTGAACGTTTTTCCCGCAGGCCTGCACGCAAGCTGAATATCAGGCTCAAATTTCCCTCGGTAATCAGACTCGCCAGCACTGTTAGTGAAATTACGGAAAAGGCCAGAGAAAGTCAGAGTAGTGAACAGACTATTGCAGTGCCGGCAAATCTCGATTTACAGCAAGGGCAGGACCTTCTGGTGTTATTGAATGATCGCATCGATGTGTTTCTCAACAGCATCGAGCCGGAACCATCCAGCGACGATTTTCTGGGGAGTCTTGGTTACAGTAGGCAGCGGGATGATTATGAAATCGACATCAAAGAGCTTATCGACAATGCCACGGTGAGTGGCGACCCCCGGCTAACCACGGTCGCAGGCAGAGAGGCGGACCTAAGCATAAGCCTGAACGGAACAATAGACAACGGCGATATCATCCCGGCAAGACTGAATGCTGATCAGCATGACGATATTTTTGTATTCACTGGGCAGGACGCTAGTCACATTCGGGGTTTGCTGCTACTCTCGAATGATCTTTGAGACCTCAGTTCAGGACAACAATCAGGCCTCCTGCAAAACGATAAAAACAGAACAAGGGGAAGACGATGCAAAAAGCTGTGTGGATTACATTAGCAGTTGCGGTGGTTCTCGTTAATGCCTTCGCCGAAGGAATAGACTATTACGCTGGCATTGAAATAATAATGTTCTATCGGATCGTGATGATTTTCAGCTTTACCGCCGTCGCATCGATATTTGTCGGCGCTATGGTGCTGATACACAGCTTGGAAGAAGAGAAGCCCTTGTCCGGCCATGTTAGTAACACCCTCGGCCCAGACCGGAAAGTCAAAGAGAAAGTCGAACCAGTAAATCGATCCCGACTTCCAGCAGATCGAAACAAATATGCGGCAACGACTAACTCAACAAATAACCCGGCAGATTCGAAGCCAGGATAGTTCATCCGATCCGCGAGTTTCGCTGCTTCGACAATTTGGCGAACTGAACCCTGAGGACTTGGGACAGTTGATGTCCTTGCAAATGCAATTTGGAAACTACCTCCAGTCATTAGAAATTAGCGATGAAAGGATGACAGTGGTGGTCGATGCATTGGGCAATATGATCGCCGATCAGGAACAAACCACACGTGACTTCGTAAAAAGTTTACAGCAGCAAAAGGGAGGCATTGACCCGGCTGCCATGGGCCGCCAAATCGTTGAACTCAATAGCCGGGGAAATCAGCTGGAAACACTTTCCTACTCTCTGAATCAACAGGAGCTCGATGCTCTTAGTGAATATTGGGAAACTCAGGGAGGTCAGGCAATGACTTTTGAAATCAGCGGTAGCTCCCTGTCGGCAGGTCCAAATGGAAACCAACCAGCGATATTCATCGGCACTGGGCGGGATGGCAGTTTCTACACAGGCTCCCTCAGATCTCAGCAACCGAACAACTGATTCCCTGCGCAATAATCTGCTCCCTCGCTATTCCTGTCATTGTGATTACTCACAAAATATGGTTTCATCAATGGTCACTTTTCGGCGCCGCCTGACGATAATTTGTAAATATATTTCAACAACTTAGCGCAATAACAAGAACTCAGAACAAGAAAGGACAAACTGAACAGCAAGGCTGTTGCAGTCGGTAAATATACTCATGAAAAACCTCATACTGGGACTGCTCCTTTCATTCAGCCTGATATCCTGCAGTGACGAACTCAGCCGCGCACGCCCTTATGTGCTCACCACCGCAACAACCGGTGGAACCTATTATCCTGTGGGAGTAGCCCTGGCAACAATCGCCCACGCACAACTCTCTGAAACTCACGGCATCTCTCTCACCGCCATAAGCTCTGCCGGCTCATTAGAAAACGTCAAGCTTCTCAGGGATAACCAGGCACAATTTGCATTGCTACAGGGTCCGTTTGGAGCCTGGTCATGGAGTGGCGAAGGTCCCGTTAGCCAACCACAAACACATATCCGCAGTGTTAGTGCCATGTGGCAAAACGTCGAGCACTTTGTCCTGCTCAGCGAACTCGCTATCAATGGCGACATCACCGACCTCAATAATCTGGACGGCGAACGCTATGTATTGGGCGCAAGAAATTCCGGCGCAGAACAAACCGGCCGCTTCATACTTGAAACACTGGGTGTCGATTACGAAGCCAAGTTCAATCTCGCCTACATGGGCTATGGTCCGACCACCAGCGCTATTCAGGACGGCAATATAGTCGGCATGAATATCCCTGCTGGCGCACCGGTAAGTTCTATTACCCAGGCCTATGCCCTGCTTGGCGACCGCATGACTATTCTCAACTGGTCCCAGGAAGCCCTTGATAAGGTAAACGCCAAATACCCTTTATGGGATTGGTATGATTTCCCTCCGGGTACCTATCCTAACCAGACAGAACATATCCGCACGGTCGGCTCACCCAATGTGCTGGTGACCCGGGCAGATATACCAGAAGAAGTTGTTTACAACGTAACAAAAGTAATATGGGAGAACCTTGCCACGCTACAAGAAATCCATGGCGCGACCAAAGACATGCGCCTCGAAATTGCCATTGATGGTCTGGGCGCACCATTGCACAAAGGCGCAATACGCTATTACCGAGAGGTAGGTCTGGAAATTCCTGATCGCCTGATTCTGGCAGAAGACAACTTGGCACCGAGTCAGGCAGAAGGAGTCTGAGAGAGATATGAAGTCAATGCAGCTTAAATGGGCAGCGTTCCTGTTCGCACTTTTCCATATCTACTGTAATGTTTTCGCCAGCATTTCAGAATTGTGGCTATCTGCCATTCACTTTGGCGGCTTTTGCGCAATCTGCGCATTAATGGCCAATGAATCTGATCGAGTCGAAAGGAAATCACTCACCTATTGGGTAAACATCGCCCTTGCCATCACAGCCGTATTCACGTCGACCTATTTGATTCTGTTTGAGAATGCTCTCTATGCGAGGGAAACCGAATACATACTGAGCGATTACATCTTCTCCCTAATCGCTATCGGGCTGGCTATTGAATTCACCCGTCGCACCACCGGCTGGTTTATGCCTGCCCTGATTTTGTTAAGCCTGTCTTATATTCTTTTTCTCGGCAGGTACATCAGCGGTGTATTCGCCTTTCCCGGTCTCAGTCTGGAGACCGTTCTCTACCGCAGCTTCTTCACCAGCGAGGGCATGTTTGGGCTTACCGCGCAGATTTCTTCCACCTTTGTCTTCATGTTCATTATTTTTGGCTCCTTTTTACTGAAATCCGGCGCTGGCGATTTTATTGTGAGACTCGCCCAATGCCTTGCCGGAAGGTATACCGGTGGTGCCGGGCTGGTTGCGGTGGTGGGTTCCGGCCTAATGGGCTCAGTGTCAGGTTCAGCCGTAGCAAATACCGTATCAACCGGTGTTATTACTATTCCTATGATGCAAAAGTCAGGGTTTGAAAGCCGCTTCTCGGCTGGTGTAGTGGCCGCAGCATCTACGGGAGGCGCCTTAATGCCGCCGGTAATGGGAGCCGGTGCTTTTGTTCTAGCCAGCTACACACAGATTTCCTATCTGACCATTATCGCCGCATCTACACTGCCGGCAATTCTTTACTTTTTAACTGTTTCCTATTTTGTCCGTATCGAAGCGAAACGTTTAGGCCTTACTCCGACCCGCACGGCAGACTCCGAAAAGGTTTCCAGCGTTCTCAAGGAAGGCTGGCACTTCATCATACCTATGGTGGTGCTGGTGGGGTTTTTGGTTTCCGGTAGAACCCCTACTTCGTCTGCTGCCTTCGCAATTATCTCGGTTATCGGTGCATCGTGGATCTCATCGACGCCGATGCACCTCAACGATATATTCGATGCAGTAGTTGATGGCGTTAAAACAATGGTATCTACCGCCCTTCTTCTGGTTGCTGTGGGCATTATCATTAATGTTGTGACTACAACAGGCGTTGGCAACGCCTTCTCCCTGATGATTGTAGAGTGGGCACAAGGCAGTCTGCTCATAACACTTATTCTTGTAGCTCTTGCTTCTCTTGTTTTGGGTATGGGCCTGCCGGTAACTGCCTCCTATATTGTTCTTGCTACATTATCCGCTCCGCTGATTTTCGATCTCATCAGTCAGTCGCAGTTATTGATTGCATTGCAGGCCGGAGATCTTCCTTCTAATGTCGCGGCAACAATTGGTCTGTTTGGTGGCGATCCGCTGATTGCGCTGCAGGAAATGCCACTGGAAATGAAACAACTAATCCGCCAGGAAATGCTTGAGCCGGAATTATTAACCGGCATGCTGCTTAGCGCTCATCTGGTGATTTTCTGGTTGTCTCAGGACAGCAATGTAACGCCTCCTGTCTGCCTGGCCTCATTTGCCGCAGCAGGAATTGCCGGTACCCGACCGATGGCCACTGGCTTAACAAGCTGGAAGGTAGCCAAAGGGTTATATCTGGTACCCGTGCTATTCGCATACTCGCCACTGATATCCGGCACCTGGCCGGAACGAATCGAGGTGTTTGTCTGGGCCTGTATGGGTCTCTATGCCATGGCGGGAGTCTTGCAATGGCATCTGGAAGCAAAGATAAATGCGGTCATTGCCGGCTCGTTGCTGGTAGCTGCAGCACTATTAATGTGGACGCCGTTTCCAATTCTTTATCACCTCGTGGGCGCCGCCATCCTGATTGCAATAATTGTTTATCAGAACAAGATTCAGGCTAAACCATTAACAAACACAGCAAGCTAAGTTGTACAGAAACAGGGAAGAATGAAATATGAGCACATACACAGCACGACAGGTTCATTTAATTAGCCGCCCGGAGGGCATGCCCGACCACAGTAACTTCAAGATGGTTGAAGTTGAGCTAGACCCGCCCAAAGACGGCGAAGTTCTGGTAAAGAATCTATATATGTCGGTTGATCCTTATATGCGCGGCAGAATGCGGGCGGATGCAGTCTATGCACAGGCCTATGGATTAAACGAAGTAATGTACGGTGGCGCCGTTGGAGAAGTCATTGAATCTGCTGACAGCTCCCTGCAAGCAGGAGACATCGTACTGAACGGCGCGGCCTGGCAAGATAAATTTGTAGCGCCAGCAAACACTCTCGGCAAACTGGAACCTTTCGACAGAGACCAGCTATCTCTGTACATGGGAACACTTGGCATGCCCGGCCTTACTTCCTATGTAGGTCTGTTCAAATTTGGCGAACCGAAGGAGGGTGAAACCGTATTTGTCTCTGCTGCTTCAGGAGCTGTTGGCGCGAATGTCTGTCAGCTTGCAAAGCTGAATGGCTGCCGCGTTATTGGCAGTGTGGGAAGTGAAGCCAAGGCTCAATGGCTACTGGATGAATGTGGAGTCGATGCTGTAATCAATTACAAGACTTGCGGTGATCTAACTAAAGCACTGACAGAAGCCGCTCCGGACGGTGTTGATGTTTATTTCGAAAATGTGGGTGGCGATCATTTACAAGCCGCTCTCAATGCAATGAATCCGTTCGGCCGAATAGCCGCCTGCGGCATGATCGCTAGCTATAACAATTCCGAACCTGCTCCGGGCCCAAACAATTTGATGCTGATAGTTGGCAAGAAGATTCGTATTAACGGGTTTATCGTGTCGGATCATGGCGACATGAGAGAGCAATTCCTCGGCGAAATGATCCCATGGATACAGCAAGGTAAAATTAAGAGCCGCGAGACCGTGGTGGAAGGACTGGATAATGCAGTCGATGCGTTCCTCGGCTTATTCAGCGGCGACAACTTCGGTAAGATGGTTGTCAAACTGTAGCCAGGCTATATTTTGGCTCTAAAAGTTCCCTATCGGGGAGAACTGTTATGGCAAAAAGCCCAAACAAGACTCAGAAAACCGAAGCCAGTGTAAAAGGCTTTCTCAACTCCCTCGAAGATGAGCAGCAGAGAAATGATTGCCTGCAATTACTGTCATTAATGGAAAGCATAACCGGCAGTGAGGCAAAGATGTGGGGTGAGAGCATCGTGGGTTTTGGCGATTATCATTACAAGTACGCAAGTGGCCGTGAAGGTGACTTTTTTCTCACTGGCTTCTCTCCGCGAAAGGCAAACCTGTCGATTTACATCATGCCGGGCTTCGACTCATACGCAGATCAACTGGAGAAGCTAGGGAAACACAAACTCGGAAGGTCCTGTCTGTACGTGAAGAAGCTTGATGATGTGGATCGCAAAATCCTCGATGAAGTAGTAGCGGATTCGGTTAACGAGATGAACCGTAGATACAATTTCTGATCAACACTTAGGGAAAAGATAATGGCTAACCAAGATGGTGCATACCCAGGGCAATGCCACCGAGCATATTCCAATCATCGTTGTGCTTATTGTCGTTCTTGGTATCGAAGGAACCCGCAATTGATCTGAATATGTGTATATGGGCGCTTGCCGGCAGCGGGCTTAATGTTGCAGATTCCCAGCCACAGGCAGAAAGCAAAAAGAACAATATGCAAAGAATACAGGAACGGGTTGCAGCCATCTAAACACCTACTCTTTTGCTTTGTATTCTTTGTACTCCATATTATTCGGGGGCATTCTCGAGATCCTTCGCCAATGTTCGCGACGCAAGATAGAAGTGAATGCTCGACCAGACCATTACTGTGGGCAGCAGTGTCACCATGGCATATCGCAATGAATCCACACCCATACTCGGAGCAAGATAATCGCTTAAAAAGCCGATAGCGAAAGGACCGATGCCGAGACCAATAATATTAAGTATCAGGAACAATAATGCTGAGGCCGTGGAACGCCAGCGCAAGCCCACTAGATTATGAGTGGTAGCAATAGAGTTACCCAGATATACGTTTTGTAAAAGCCCCGGAACAAAGGCGCATACCAAAGCAATATACTGGTTTCCGGTAAGCAGGGTTATGATGAGGAAAGGTACAACCAAAGCCGTTGCCAACCCAGGCACCCACAAGTACCAGCGCTTGTCTTTGGCACCAAGCTTGTCTCCCATGATACCACCAATCAAAACACCTATGGCACCAAACAGGCCGGTAGAAAGTGCCAGCCAGGTACCCAATTCACCAGTGGACATTTCATGGCTGCGAATGAAAAAAGAAGCCAGCCAGTTGATGGTACCGTAACCCGCAAAGGCATTTAGGCCACAGGCCAGAGCCATGTGCCGAAACGTTTTTCGCTGCCACAACACACTGACAACTTCCTTAAAAGGCACCTGTTCCTGCGAAGCATTCTTGTTCTCTATCAGCCCGCGAATCGGTTCTTTAACGGTGGTTCTTACGATAATTGCCAGCAGAACTCCCGGCACACCCACCACCATAAAAGCTACACGCCATCCAAAGAATTCGTTGAGCCATCCCCCGAAAAGAAAGCCAAACAAAATACCGAGATTCACACCGGTTGAATAAAAAGCGAGTGCACTGGCTCTTTTCTCTGGAGGAAAGATATCCGACACAATAGAATGGGAAGGAGGACTACCACCTGCTTCGCCGACCCCTACTCCGACACGTGCAGCCAATAGCTGGGCATAGTTTTGGACGAACCCACTGATAGCTGTCATGAAACTCCACAGCCCCACCGAGGCAGCAACAATGTTCCGCCGGTTACCGCGATCAGCCAACCGAGCTATAGGAATACCTGCTGTGACATAGAACATGGCGAATGCAAAACCGGTCAACAAACCTAATTGACTATCTGATAACGACAGCTCCAGTTTGATTGACTCCTGCAGAATAGAGAGCAGTTGTCTGTCGATAAAATTGAAAGTGTAGACAATGGTAAGTACCACAAGGGCATAGTTCCTTGTGCGATTGCTTTCATATGGGTTTTCTATGGATGAAACCGTGGGAATTTTTACTGAGCCTCTATCGCCTTCACTTTGATCTGTCATTACGAGTCCTCATTATTTAGTGCTACTTTTTTGTACTACTAATCCTCGCCAATCAGGCTGACACCGAATAATGACCTGAAAAATGGCTTTATGCCAGTGGCTTATCTGTCCTTCCTCTCTGCTTATCGTTATCACTGGCTTTCTGCTTAAACTTGAGCCAGATATCTATCTAAAGCATTAGCAAACTCCCTTTTATCGGTCTCGGACATCTGCGGTGGACCCCCAGAGTGGATACCACTACTGCGCATAGTATCCATGAAGTCTCGCATATTGAGTCTGGCCTTTATGGTGTTGGCAGAAAACATTTCTCCGCGGGGACTCAATGCCAATGCCCCTTTCTCCAGAATTTCGTCTGCCAGGGGAATATCACTTGTTATCACCAGGTCACCGGGTTCTGCTCTTTTGACGATTTCGTTGTCCGCCACATCGAATCCCTGAGCTACCTGTATGGACTGGATATTGGCATGGGGAGGAGTTTGCAGGGAATGGTTTGCCAGCAAAAAAAGATTTATTCCGGTTCGTTCAGCAGCCCGGAAAAGAATTTGTTTTATCTGGTTTGGACAGGCATCGGCATCAACCCAAATAGTCATAATGAATGCCTGAATATTTTAAAATACATTGAGGAGCTATCCCTGCCAGCTTGAAGCCTTATTTGTAAGTCGATTTTGGTCGGTGCCTTTTGTGTTCACCACCAATCAGATGAACACATTTTACGCAGCCAAACCAACAAAGGTCGATAGATATGATTAAAAGAATAGCCAGGACAAAGCCCCACTGCACGGCAAGAAGGTTCAGTGGCACGGTGCAGCTGTACTGACTGATTGTTTCATCAAATATTTCCCTATCTGCAGCGAAAGCAACATGCATGGCAACATCTACAAGATTTCCCTGCATTATCAGGCGCTCTGCGCTTATGCGGTTAAAGCGATCAATTATAATCCTGATGCTCTCCGCATCGCGCTCGAACACTTCATCATCACTGGATCGATAATAGGAAATCAGGGCTTCCATATCCCCATCAAACATTAATTCCGCAGTGGACTGAAAACCGGCGATGTTGGCAGAGACTTCGAGAAAATGTGCGTCCAGCCTTTTGTCGTATTGATCAACAAAAGATGGCACCTGAATACCCAATAACAAACCGCATGCAAACAGTAGCAAGCGACTATAGGTTTGGATAACTGATTTGATAAAGCGACTCATACAGAACAGATCTCCTTAACGGAGTTTGATTAAGCTACCCCTGCGAAAGCAGGCTACGCAAATCGATGATCGCTGCATTGGCACGAGAAATATAATTGGCCATAGTGAGTGAATGATTAGCGAAGATACCAAAGCCTGAACCATTAAGAATTACCGGGAAGAAAACTGTTCGTTGACTTGCTTCCAGCTCCCTGATTATCTGGCTAAGACTTGCCTGTGCATTCTTGTCCTCCAGTACTCCCTGGAAATCCACTTCAACTGCCTTCAAAAAATGCATCAACGCCCAGGTTGCTCCCCGAGCTTCGTAAAATACATCATCAATCTGTAACCAGGGAGTCTTTACCGACACTTCCTGACGAACTGGCGTCGATTGTGCGGCACTCAGCTCACCCGCCGTATCTGTATTCACTCGCTGGGCACGAACGCTGGCGCTCAATCTCTGTGAAAGACTGCCAAGTCTCGATTCCACATCCAACAACCAGCTTGATAAATTGTCAGCCCTGGCAAAGAACTGCGCATCGACATTTTGCGGATCAGAAATCCTGCCCAGGTAAGACTCAAGACTATCTATAGCCTCTCTATACTCTCCCTCGCTCGGTGGAAATAGCCAGCTGTTATTGTCAAAATGCAGGCGTGGTTCTGCAATGATCAAATCAGGGTCTTCAGTGGATTGGGATTGTGAGCGGCTATAACTTTCCCTGAACGCCCGTGAAAGATCACGAAGCTGCACCAGCACGCCGAATTCCCAATTGGGGATATTGTCGAGATATAAACCCGGAGGCATCACATCATTACTAAGATAACCACCAGGCTTCTCTAATAATGTTTCCGCCGTTCGAATCATGGTAGCTGTTGTCGTACTACCTACCACGTACTCGCTATTCGTCAGTCTCAAGCGAGATTGCAAATTCTGGTTAACCGAAAAAGCCGAGGGCTCCCGGCTCCAGTACAGCCCGATGATAACTATCAGAATTGCCAAAATACCCAGGGTAGTGAGGGTGATCCTGCCTAAGCTGCCGGAATCACCAGAATCCTCTGAGGATAGGGAGGGCCTAGGAATACGGCCTGTCAGGGATGTGAACTTCTGTTTAATATTTTCCCACATAACAACAGTTTACACTATTTTCGGGGACTGTAAGACTCGATTCCAAAAAATGATATGAGTGAAAATAAGCTGAATTGTGAGTCAGTTGAAGAAAAAAGCCTGCTAATTCTGTTCCACCGGCATTCTCAGTCGAACCGTCGTTCGGCCCGCCAACTCAATACTTCCCCGCAGACGATAACCATACACAGCCTCCCTCATCATCGAAAACATCCATCGGGCTAAATCATCATTGGGCGCTGTGATAAGAAAAAAAGCAGCATGCTGCTGTGCCTGCCTTGCTATTTCCGAGAGTTGATCAATCGCTATCTGATTTCGATTGGAAACATCGCGATTATTCAGGCTGAAGAAAAGATCACCTGAATTTCGCTCTGCCTGCAAAGCCTCAACCACAGCATCGATGCCCGGGTGATCGAATTCCACGAATCGTGCCCGGTCTATCATTAGCTCCGCCTCATCAAACAAGCCACGACGAATTGATTCCTGAGCCAGCTCAAGATAACGAGCCACAATGCTCTGCAAACCCTCCAGGGCTAATTCATTGCCCTCATCGTAGGCAAGCACTCTTTTGAAGCGGGCATGAGCATTGTCATCGATGGGAGTAAGTAGACGATCATCATCCAGAGCCTGAAGCCCCTCATATAAAATGTCCGCAATAACACGCTGACGGTCAAGGGAGGCCTCTCCTGAAATTCCTTCATCGTCGGGCAGTACCCGTACAAGCAAACCGCCAGCAGTTTGTTCGCCCTCAATTGGCTGCTCGGTTTGGGAGGGTGACTGACAAGAAACCAACAATAGAAGCAGCAAGATCAGGATTAATGATTTACGGCTTGTAGTTAAGGTTGTCATTACTAGTTCTGTCACTACGTCTGTTACTACACTTGCAATTACAATAGTCATTACTAAAATTAATTCAGCATTTCGTTAAAAGGTATGAAGTCCAGATTATCACCAATGGCAACAGCACTGAACGGAGGAATAACCATCAAGCCATCGGCATTACTTAATGAAGCCCCTACTCCTGAGCTCTGGTTACTGTAGGGAATCAGGCTAATGCCGTGATCCTGGTCTTTGGCTATCAGGGCGCGAACAAATTCCTGTCGCTCTCCACTTTTTGCTGCTTCAAAGCCCGACTTCATCTGAAACCTGTTTGGAAACACTGACTCACATTGAAGCATGGTGAGTAAACAGGGGCGAACAACCAGGGCAAAAGTCACAAAAGCGGATACCGGATTACCCGGCAAGCCGAAAAAACGGGCTGTCCCTAATTTTCCACAGGCCAGCGGTTTTCCCGGTTTGATTGCCAGCTTCCACAAGTCCAACTCGCCTTCCGCCTCTACAGCCGCCTTAACATGATCTTCTTCACCAACAGAGACTCCTCCGGTGGTGATAATGCAATCCACGCTCTGGCTGGCTTCACTCAGAGCCTGTCGTGTGTCTTCGAAGTCGTCACCCACTATGCCGAAGTCCAACACTTCCACTGGAAGCGCCGCCAATAGGGAGTGGAGTGTATAAAAATTTGAGTTATAAATTTGTCCCGGCTTCAATTTCTCCCCGGGCTCAATTAATTCGTCTCCGGTAGTCATCAAGGCTATCTTGAGCTTGCGTTTTACTGCCACTGATTCGACTCCGATTGAAGCCAGCAATCCGATATCCTGCGGTAATAATCGATGACCTGCCTGCAATAATTTTTTGCCGGCTGTTACGTCCTCGCCTGCCCGCCGCAGATTTTCCCCTTCTATAACAGCCTGCTTGATATGCAGCTTATCCCCTTGCAACTCACAATTCTCTTGCATGACAACTGCATTAGCGCTTTCAGGAATTACCGCACCGGTGAATATCCTTGCCGCTTCACCGGGCTTGAGAGCTTTACCGATGCTGCCCGCAGCAATGCGCTGACTAACATGGAGAATTGATTCCTTTTGCTGATCTTCAGCCCGGATGGCGTAACCATCCATGGCACTATTGGCATGGGGCGGGACATTGATTTCCGATACACAGTCCCGGGCAAGAATTCGCCCGCTGGCGGAGAGCAAATCCACTTCCTCTGCTTCCGCGATCCGCGGCAGGCCCGGCAACAGAATGTCAAAAGCCTGATCGATGGGGGTGAGCTTTGCTTTTGCAGCCATTACCTTATCTCCATTAACTCTGCTTAGGCCGCCGAATCTTCCCGGGAGTCAGTTTCATCAAGATTCCGCATTCGATCTATGTAGAGCGACCTGATAGTTTCCTGCAGATCACCGTGCCAGGACTTTTGCTTAATACCAAAAGTATCGAATATTTTCTTACTGGAAAGTGTTGAGTTGGCGATTTCCGGCGCTCGCGCCAGCCGTTCGGTGATCTTGATAGTCTCCAACATCTGATAAATTTCTTCGTCATGGTTAGCAGCGTATTTTAGAGTCTGCTTGGCGAATTCAACCTCTTTCTTGGTTTCCAGCCCGCTGTAATGATAAGTACCCCAAACGTTTGCCTCACAATCCACCTGTTTGCAAACCGCCAAAATAGCAGCCGCAAGATCATCGGTTGGGGTTGGACTAAATCGTCGTCTGGTAACTGTCAGTTCACCACTATGCTTCTTGGAAGAATTAATCCAGGACTTGATCAGCCCCTTCTTGTTTTGACCGAACAACCAGCCGGAACGGATTATGATGTGAGCATGGTGTTGTTGAACTGCCTTTTCACCCTGCAGCGTGCAATGACCGTAAACACCCTGCGGGTCTGTTTCGTCATTCTCGTTGTAGCCCAACTTCTTCTGACCATTGAATACATAGGCATTGGACAGATGCAGCATTGGTACATTCAGATGGTTGCTGATTTCGGCTAGTGTTGCGGGCAGTAGAGCGTTGATCTGCTCCACCCGATGCTCTGAGGATTGGGTTCTTTTCAGCGCACTGTGATTACGTGAAATAAAGTCCGCCATATTGATCAGCTGGGTTGGTCCAAAGTCTGTAACCATCTTGGCAATAACAACACCGTTATCGGGATCGAAGTGCTTATCCGCAGGCGCCAGATAGCGAATCTTGTTTTTCTTCAAGATTTCAATCAGCCCTTTGCCGGTTGGGCTATTAGCTCCTACTAGAAACAATTTCACTATTTATTAGTCCGTTCCCCTGATTAGTCCATTACCTTGAATTATTTAGCAATATCCTCCACCCATCTCCTCAGCAATAGAAGCAGAGACTAAAGTTTGATCAAACCGGGGGCGAAGTCAAGCAGAACGTGGCTTTCAGCCCGCCCTACCCATGCGTCAGTAGTGTTTGGGGAGAATCGACCGGATCCGACTAGAATGGAATGTCGTCATCAAAATTGTCAAAGCCGCCGGATGCTGCCTGAGCAGGTGCCGCCTGCGCCGGCTGCGATGCTTGTTGCTGGTTTTGGGCCTGACCCTGCCCCTGACCGAAGGGATTATCACCTTGCCCGCCACCTGCACTGCCGCGGGAATCAAGCATCTGCATCTCACTGGCAACAATTTCGGTGGTATATCGCTTAACACCATCCTGCTCCCAGGATCGGGTTTGTAATCTGCCTTCCAAATAGAGCTTGCTGCCCTTTTTCACATATTGTTCAACGATTTCGGCCAGGCGGTTGAAGAAAATCACTCTATGCCATTCGGTGCGCTCTTGCTGCTCACCTGTGTTTTTGTCTTTCCAGGACTCGCTGGTGGCCACAGAAACGTTTGCAACACCGTTGCCATTTGGCATAACCCTGAATTCAGGATCATTACCTACATTTCCCACAAGAATTACTTTATTTACGCCTCGACTTGCCACATTTGCCTCCACTGGGGTTGTATTTTTTCGACTTTTTTTCAACTTCCTTTCAGACTCTTGATTCGAGCCCTGATCGTTGCATCCAAGTGTATACCATCAAACCAAAACATGGGATACGAATGGGGAAATTAGACAATTTTATTGCTGCGAAAGCATCAATTCCGTCCTTCGCAAGTTTTTCCCAGTCTTCGCTTTACTCTGACGGACAGAATTGAAGATAATGGATCGTTTCGCCCCGTCACTTTGGGCCTATTTTTTTGAGCGAGTCGTTTCGAGAGAGTCATGGATCAGATAATCGTAAGGGGTGCCCGCACCCACAATCTCAAGAACATTAATATCACCATCCCTCGCGACAAGCTGGTGGTGATCACCGGGCTTTCGGGATCAGGCAAATCCTCACTGGCCTTCGATACTCTCTATGCCGAGGGGCAACGTCGCTATGTTGAATCTCTCTCCACCTACGCACGTCAATTTTTATCAATGATGGAAAAGCCGGACATTGACCACATCGAAGGTCTTTCCCCGGCAATCTCAATAGAGCAAAAATCCACTTCCCACAATCCCAGGTCCACAGTGGGCACCATCACTGAAATATATGACTACTTGCGACTGCTATTTGCCCGGGTGGGCGAACCCCACTGCCCCGACCATAATCTCAAGCTTGAAGCCCAGACCGTCAGCCAGATGGTAGACCAGGTAATGTCACTACCTGAGGGCAGCCGCATAATGGTGTTGGCTCCTATCGTACGAGAACGCAAAGGCGAGCATGTTCATGTATTTAACGAACTGCGCAGCTCCGGTTTTATCCGCGCAAGGGTAGACGGGCTGGTATGTGAAATCGATTTTCCACCGGACCTTGAAAAGAACAAGAAACACTCTATCGATGTCGTGATCGACCGCTTGAAGATCAAAGCAGGAATCGAGCAGCGTCTGGCGGAGAGTTTCGAGACAGCTATCCAACTCGCCGATGGGCTGGCCATGGTCAGTATCGGCGAAGAAACAGAGAAAGACGCAAAAGGTAAAAAGCAAGACAGTCAGAATGACATGGTATTTTCAGCGCTGTTTGCCTGCCCTGAGTGTGGACACAGTATTTCGGAGTTGGAGCCTCGGCTGTTTTCATTCAATAACCCGGCAGGGGCGTGCTCCGGCTGCGACGGACTGGGCCTCAAACAGTTCTTCGATGAGAATAGAATTATTACCGATGACTCACTGGCTCTGGCTGAAGGAGCCATCCGAGGCTGGGACCGACGCAATATTTACTATTTCCAGATGCTCAGCTCTCTAGCGGACCATTACGGATTTAAAGTAGACACACCTTTCAACAAGCTATCCAAAAAACACCGGGGATTTATTCTCCGCGGCAGCGGCGATCAGGAAATCGACTTTCATTACGTGAATGACCGTGGCGATACGGTTACCCGACGCTATCCCTTCGAAGGGATTTTGCCCAATATGGAAAGGCGATACAGGGAAACAGAATCGAACCATGTCAGGGAGGAACTGGCGAAGTATCTCAGCTCCCAGCCCTGTCCAGATTGTCACGGAACCAGACTCAGACGTGATGCCCGTCATGTGCTGATCAAGGGCATTAACCTGCCGGGCATTACCGAGATGACCGTAGCCCAATCAGCGGAATACTTTCAGAAACTGAAACTTACCGGCAAAAGTGCAAAGATTGCCGAAAAGGTTTTGAAAGAGCTACAGGATCGATTGAAATTTTTGGTGGATGTGGGGCTGAATTATCTCACTTTGAATCGCAGTGCCGACACGCTTTCCGGCGGAGAAGCCCAACGTATTCGTCTGGCCAGCCAAATAGGTGCCGGGCTAGTGGGGGTAATGTATATTCTCGATGAACCTTCTATCGGCTTGCATCAACGTGACAATAGTCGCCTGCTAAACACTCTTTTCCACCTGCGTGATTTGGGCAACACCGTTATCGTGGTTGAACATGATGAGGAAGCCATAAGCAGTGCCGACCACATTATTGATATTGGCCCCGGCGCAGGCGTACATGGTGGTGAAATTGTAGCCGAAGGCACTCTGGCGCAGATCAAGAAAGCGCCCAACTCACTTACCGGGCATTACCTTTCCGGCAAGGAGAAAATTGAAATACCGACGACACGTATTGAATTTAATGACAAGAAAGTATTGACGCTTAGTGGCGCTACTGGAAACAACCTTCAATCAGTAGACCTTACTGTTCCACTGGGTCTATTTACTTGCATAACGGGTGTTTCGGGGTCAGGAAAATCTACGCTTATCAATAACACTCTTTATCCGATTACAGCAACCAAATTAAACAATGCAACTACTCTAAACCCCGCCCCCTATGAAGATGTTGAAGGCCTGCAGCTACTGGACAAGGTTGTGGACATTGATCAAAGCCCCATTGGGCGAACACCCCGATCAAATCCCGCAACTTACACCGGCATATTTACACCGGTGCGGGAGTTATTCGCCGGTACTCAGGAAGCCAGAACCCGCGGATATAAACCAGGCCGTTTCAGCTTCAACGTAAAAGGTGGCCGCTGCGAGGCCTGTCAGGGAGACGGTGTTGTAAAGGTTGAAATGCATTTCCTTCCCGATGTTTATGTATCCTGCGATGTCTGCAAGGGCAAACGCTATAACCGTGAAACATTGGAAGTAAAATATAAAGGCAAAAACATCACCGAAGTGCTGGAGATGACTATCGAGGATGCCCGGGAATTTTTCGATCCGGTACCGGCAATCGCGCGCAAGTTGCAGACTCTAATGGACGTTGGGCTTTCCTATATCTGTCTGGGTCAGGCGGCAACCACGCTGTCCGGCGGCGAAGCGCAGAGAGTAAAGCTTTCCAGAGAGCTATCAAAACGAGACACCGGCAAGACCCTTTATATTCTCGATGAGCCGACTACAGGGCTACATTTTCAGGACATCAAACAACTGCTCAAGGTACTGCATCACCTCCGGGATCATGGCAATACTATCGTGGTTATCGAACACAATCTGGACGTCATCAAGACAGCTGACTGGGTTGTAGATTTGGGTCCTGAAGGTGGTAGTGGTGGCGGAAAAATCATCGCCGAGGGAACACCGGAATCTGTGGTGAAGGTGAAGAAGTCATACACCGGGCAATATTTGAAAAAAATGCTTTAAGAGAAAGCTACAAAGAGGAATTTATTTACCCTCTTTGTAGCTTAAAGCGCTTCAATACAATAAAAGGCTTTACGCAGATTTGAGATAGTCGACCATGGTATCGACACCACTGCATTCAAAAGGGTCTGTCGGGCAATTATCTGACTTGCCGTCTTCTTCGAAAACCTGCTGGACTTCACCATCCTTCACCAGCATGGAATAGCGCCAGGAGCGATCACCAAAACCCAGGTTTTCTTTCTTCACCATCATGCCCATGCCACGAGTAAAGTCTCCATTACCATCGGGAAGCATCTTGACTTTTTCGACACCCAAATTCTTCGCCCACTGAAACATGGAAAAGGCATCATTAACACTCACACAATATACTTCATCTACGCCAAGCTCATTAAGCTCTTCATATCTTGATTCGTAACCCGGCAAATGGGTGCTGCTGCAGGTAGGAGTAAATGCACCGGGTAAAGCCACGATAATAACTGTACGACCCGGAAAAATATCGTCACTGCTAACATCCTGCCAGCGAAAAGGGTTTTCCCCGTCTACCGACTCGTCTCTTACTCTAGTCTTGAAAACAACCTGTGGTACTTTCTTGCTCATACACTGCTCCATAAATAAATTTAACAAACCAAAAGCCTGAAACCAGCTAATTTTAGAAAGCATAGAGCAATTCGATTAATCGGTAAAATTGATTATTTCTATTGGTTTGATCGAATATTACGATCATAAGAAAACCCAGACCTAGCGGCTCATCAACCTGCTGACGGGATAAAGAGCTGGCCGCCCCGAATCCAGCATAGGTTGTAATTCTGCGTCGAAGAAATTCCAGAACCCCAATCCGTCATCGGATTGCGGTTCCAGTAAGTAGAAGATCAGATTAGCGAGGCGGTTATCCAGAGAAACCAGAAAATCCCCTGCCGAGAAACCAATATCGGCCTCCCTGAACTCTCCGCTTAACAAAACGTTTTGATGATCATTTAGAGGGAAGAGCTGCGGCTCCATACCAGAAACAAGAAACTGCTCAACAGTAAGAATGACATCCTGCTGCAAGGTTTCAACTACAATACCATGTTGTCGCAACTTGTCGGCTATAGCTGAATATTCCGCCAGAAAAACATAGGCTGTTGGTACAGAAGAATTTCTTATTGATTCGAATCGGTTGTAATTCAACACCCCTTCGATAATAACAATCTCGGAGCTGCGTACAAAATTCGTTTCTCCATCACTATTAGTATAGGGAATATATTTATAGGACAGAAGATCCAGAGTCTCCTCCAAAGGAACCATTTCAAACTGCACACCATTATCCACTGTGTCAGATAATGAAGCTCGCTGAACAACCCGCTGATCTGCTTCGCGATTTATTCTCCTGATTTCATATCCGTTCAGATGAGTGTATTCCAGAATTTCCTCGATAAAAACATTGGCTACATGTACCCTCTTGTAAAATCGGTCATGAGCAAATGTTTCACTGAGTATGGCCATACGATTACGCAGAGCCATATTGTTCACTAGATAACGTGGCGCATGATGATAAGTACGCAACTCTGTCGGCGGCCAATCGCGATAGTCGAATCCCCCATACCAGCCAAAATCGAGATTAAATTTCTGCTTCACCGACTGCTGTATGGCCGGCAGCATTACATCGGCCGTATAAGCGGAGGTCGCGGGGTCTCCAGCGGTATGGTAGGAAGGCGCATAGGTCAGAGAGTAGCCATGCCAGGTACCATTAGTGGTATGTAAGTCTACCAGTAGATCCGGGTCCCAACGGTTAATTACATTCTCATACAGGGCCACGGTCTCCATCGCTTCAATGATCATTCCGTCACGATTCAAATCCCGACCATGGGCTGCTCTCTCTCCAGCCATCACCGGACTCATTTCCTGCGACGGCCTCGAACCGGCCGCCATATTGTCATTACCGTCAGCATTATAGATCGGTACAAAAACCAGGATCTGGTTTTCAAGCAGATGCTGTTTATCACCAAATAAAATGTCACGCATCAAAATCAGCGAAGCTTCCTTACCCTCCACTTCACCACCATGAATATTTCCCTGTATATAGATAACCGGCTTATTACTTTCTCGCGCCTGCTCTGGAGAACTAACCGGCGGGTTTGCAAGAACCAGAATTGGCACTTCCTTAGCATCTTCGGTAATCAACAAACGCTCACGGTGAACATGTTCACTTTCCCGCTGCAAAGCATCCAGCACGGAAATAACTTCAGCAAAAGTTGAAGTACGTTCATAGTTTGTCAATTCCGCTGTCGTAATCATGTCTTCGGTAAAGGAAGAACTGTTTTCTGCGGCGAAGCATAAATTAGTAAGAGCTGGCAGAAGTACGAAGAAAATTTTGCGCATGATGTGGTCAGATATCCAATGAGTTAAGAGTCGAAAGCTAGCTGCTGAAATGTTTGAAAGCAAGACTTCGATACCCCTGTAGAAAATTCAGTGATAAGTGCCGTGCTCCATGAGTAGTTCCCCCGGGACGCTCAAGCACATCCTTGTGACGCTTCGTTCAGGCCATCCCTGGCCTTCAAGACTCTGGGAAACTACTCATGGAGCACAACCCTGCAGGTGCAGTGACTCTTTCGCGGACCAAATGCAGGGAGTTAAGCATCCTTTAGCGGAAAGGGTGTGGTAGCTTGGCTGCAGTCAGATGCTAAGCCGGGTGAACGAAGGAGACCGCTTTTTGGGCAGAACCCTCTCACCGCATCAACCTACGGCAAAGAGACGTGGTAAATATGGACAGCAAAACAGGAGTTTCTGGAGGCATTTTACTCCCGCATTGCAACAGGACTAATTCGCCATTTCCGCGAACAAAACTCAATCGAAGCCTCTGCGCATCCCTAAAACCTGCCCAGAGAATCTGAATCCGAAAAAACACCCACATTATGTATGGAATTTTTATATTGTGACGTTATGTGACTTTTATCGAGTAATCCTTCGAAAAGCCCGAATTACGGGGCTCACGGGCAGGCGCCCCTTTCAGAATCTATTGCTTTTCCGACAAAAAACTAATAGCCTCAGATGTAGCTATATATGCAGTAAGTACGCCCGAAAACGCAGTATTATTTGAGGGCATTCCAATCACAAGAACGGAGCTATGTCAGTGACTTCCAAACTAACACGCAGACGTTTTATCAAGGGGGTGATATTCTCCGGTGCAGCCGCTACAACCGGCACCGGCGCATACCTTGTGGCAAGTGCCCAGGCAGGGCAAGCCGCAGCAGAACGCTTGATAACACTAAACATCAACGGCCGAGAGCGCCGTGTTGATGTTCTACCGTCAGAGACTCTCGCTTACACGCTTCGCTACAAGCTGGATTTAACCGGTACCAAGATCGGTTGTAATCGCGGTGAGTGCGGTGCCTGTACAGTGCTGATCAATGGCGTTCCAAATTATGCCTGCTCGGTATTGACCCACAATGTAAAAGGCAAGTCCGTGGTGTCTATCGAAGGCGTTAAATCATTGGACGGGACCCTTCATGCTGTTCAGCAAGCATTCGTTGACGTTAACGCCCCCCAGTGCGGTTTCTGCACACCGGGTCAGGTAATGTCAGCCGTCGCCCTGTTGAATAACAATCCTCGACCCAGTCGCGAAGAAACCCGACAAGCACTGTCCGGTAACCTCTGCCGCTGTGGAGCCTATGAACATTATATCAATGGCGTGATGCGCGCCTCGGGGCAGATAGCATGAGTACTCATATTGGTGTTGATTTCACTCCACCGGATATTCCTGGAAAGGTTACCGGTGAGATTAAGTATGCTGAAGATTACAAGCGCGAAGGCATGGTCTTTGCCCGCTTGCTAACAAGCCCCTTGCCTGCTGGCCGGGTTGTTAACATCGATGCTTCTGAAGCATTGAGAATGGATGGCGTTGTAGGCATTTTTACTGCCGACGATCTGCCTCCCGTACCTCCTCCCGGCAATCCTGCGTTGGCATCTGAATATGTCACCTATGTAGGACAGCCTATTCTTGCAGTTGCAGCTGTAACGGAAGAGATAGCCGAATCCGCTATCGATCGCATCAAGATCGACTTTGAGCGAAGAGACTTCGTTGTTGATCCTATCGAGAGCCTGAGCCCCGGTGGCAGAAATGCATATCCGGAAGGCAATGTTCTGGTTCGTACGCGCGAAGAAGGTCCTGAAGGAACTCCAATCGTTGGTGCAGAAATCAGAGACATCAAATGGCCACAATCTGCCATCGATGCAATCAAAAGCGGTAAGGAACCTGTTGGCGGTGAGTTTACTACTGAATGGGCTTTCGGTGATGTTGATGCAGGGTTTGCTGATGCGGCCTCAATTATCGAAGAACCTTTCGTTACCATTGGCTATCCTCACCACTCTTTGGAAGCCCGCACCGGAATGGCCTACTGGGAAAATGGCAAATGCTATTTCCATGGCTCTTCACAGAGCCAGAGTGCCAACAACGCCGGCCTTGCCCGTATGCTAAACATCGATCTTGCTGATCTGGTTTTTATAAACGAAGCAACAGGCGGTGGTTTCGGCTCCAAGATTGGGCCTTATCCTTTCATGGCGATTACCGGCAACTTCTCGAAAGTACTGAATCGCCCTGTTCAACTTCGCATTACCCGCGAGCAAGAGTTCTACATCGGCTCGGCCCGTTCAGGCATGCAGGGTTGGATCAAGATCGGTGTTAAGGAAAACGGAAAAGTGTCCGCAGTTGATTTGGTTATCGTCAATGACGGTGGCGCAACTGGCGGCGGCAGCGGAAACTCGTCGGCACAACACGTAACTGTTGCCTACCAACCAGAGTCCATGCGTTATCGTGGAATCTCGGTTTATACCAATACAACTCCTCGTGGAGCACAGCGCGGACCGGGCCAGAACGAAATGGCTGCGGTACTTGCGCCAATGACGGACAAGGTGGCCAAATCCATTAACATGGACAGAGTCGCCTTTCGTCGAGTTAATGTTCTCGACAGCGATGGATTCCAGGGTGGAAGTCAGGGCCCGGTAACCAGTGCGTTCGTTCGCGAGGCACTGGACCAGGGAATGCGCACTTTTGGCTGGCAAGACAAAATTGCCCAGCCTAAAGATTTAGGCAACAACAAGGTTCGCGGCGTCGGCGTCGGCATCGGTTATCACGGTGCAGGTGGTCGAGGCTATGACGGCCTGTTGCGAATTGGTACTGATGGCAAACTCTACATCCATAGTGGTGTGGGCAACCTCGGAACCTACTCCTATGCCGGCACTTGTCGCGCTGCGGCTGAAGCCCTGCAGGTTCCATGGGACCGCTGCGAAATTCTCCACGGAAGAAGTGACAATCATCTGCCACATAGTTCTGGCCAGGGTGGTTCAAACACTATCTTTACCCATACTCGTACTAACTGGGTTGCAGCACAGGATGCCATTACCAAGCTCAAGGAAATTGCGGTTATCGACCTCGGTGGTGAAGCAGATGACTACGAGATCGGTGATGAGCGTGTATTCCTCAGCTCGGATCCAAGCCAAGGTCTGACTTATGCCCAGGCAGCACAGCGTGCTATGGAGCTAGGCGGCAAGTACAGCGGCCAGGAATATCCTGAAGATATTAACCCGTTAACCCAACTCGCGGTTCAGGGCATTGCCGGAACCGGTCTGGTTGGTGTTGCCAAGGATAATATCCCTGGCCAGGGTCAGCCTCCAGGCGTATTGGTAGGCTTCATGGAAATTGAAATGGACAAGAGCACCGGTAAGTACGAGATTCTCGACTATACCGCGATTGCTGATTGCGGCACGGTAGTCCATCCGACAAACTTCAACAACGCCATGCGCGGTGGTGCGGTTTGGGGTGTAGGACTGGCCGGTCTCGAACGCCATGTCTACGATCCACAAAATGGTCTGCCGGCAAATACTGGTCTATACCAGAGCAAGCCGCCAACCAATATGGATGTGCCAGTCGATACACAGGCGGGTGCGGTGAATATCCCTGATCCTCAGAATCCTACCGGAGGAAGAGGAATCGGTGAGCCTACTCAGGGTGCGTCAGCTGCTGCATTGGCAAGTGCCATATCCGATGCTTTGGATGGTCACATGTTTAATACAGCACCGACCACTACGGATATGATCATTAACCACTTGGCTGGTAACACGTACAGCACCAAGTCTCTTAAAACCAATACTTTCTAAGGTAAACAACTATGCCATCTCATGACGTAATGCCAAATATGGAACTGTACCAACCAGTACAGGTCGAAGATGCTCTGGCCATAGCTGACCGCCTCGCAGAAAGAGGTTGGTTAGTTGGTGGAGGGCAAGACACTTACGGCTGGTTGAAGGACAGAGCTAAATCTGCCGACGCTATGATCGACCTGAGTGCCATTGAGTCTCTTCGTGGAATTCGTGAAACCAGCGACGGTCTTGAAATCGGTGCGCTGACTACATTAACTGAAATCGCCGAGAGCGGAGTAATACAGCAACAGTATTCCCTGCTCTCAATGGCGGCTTCCAAAGTAGCCAGCCCGCAGATTCGCAACATCGGTACACTTGGGGGCAATGTCTCACAAGACGTACGCTGCTGGTACTATCGACGCGGACTGTCCTGCTATCGTGCCGGAGGCAATCTCTGCTACGCAGATACTCCTCAAGGTATGAATCGGGACCACTCGCTATTCGAAGCAAGCCGTTGCGTAGCTGCCAGCCCGTCTGATACAGCTCCTGCACTGGTTGCTCTTGATGCGACCATGGTAATCCAGAGCTCTGCCGGTGTTCGCACTGTTGCAGCCGAGGACTACTTTGTAGGCCCCGCTAACGATATCGAGAACACAACTGTTCTTCGCCCCGGAGACATTCTTACTGCAGTAAGAATACCCAACACCTGGGCTAACGCTTCTTTCTACTTCGAAAAAGTTGCTGATCGCAACGTTTGGGATTTCTCTCTGGTAAATATCGCCGCGGCTTTCAAGGTCAACGGAGACACTATTGAGGACTCCCGAATTGTCGCAGGATCCGTCCAGGCAACTCCTCGCCGCGTAAGCAATGTAGAAAGTGCCATCAGGGGTCAGTCAAGAAGTGCAGCGACAGCAGATTCTGTTGCCGTTATGGCTACCGACGGAGCCCGGGCTCTTGCTCACAACGGATTTAAAATTCCATTGATGCAGAACCTGGTCAAGCGAGCCATTATTGGTTAGCAGTAAGAAAAGGCGGAAGCATATATAGCTATATCGCTCCGGAACAAAAAAGGGGTAGACCATTGGTCTACCCCTTTTTTTTATGATGCTCTATTTGGTCTGGTTTAGCTTGGTCAATTCATTCGAGCCAAGCCTAGCTATCTAAACCGAAATCACAAACTGACAGCACAAACCAATTCATTGCCTATCGCTTTGCTCAGTTATGAATGATGCGGCCGGCTGACTCTATAACAAGGCGTTTCCGATGAAATAGGAACCCACTATAATTATCACACAGCAACCGAATATAGCTACAACAACAGGCAGCAACTTAGCTTCACTCTCGTGATTAGCTTCGCTCATGGAAACCTCTCCAATTAGTTAGATTTGCAGAGAGCTTATCCTATAAATAAAGTGTGGATATTGATTCAAATCATAAATTGAAACTGGATGGCTTCGTTGACTTATCACACCAAAGCATCGGGATTTGGGGACATCGCCACGGCGATAACTTCACGCATTTCTTTCTGCCTGAATGGCTTACTTAGAAAGCCGTTCATACCGGACTCAAATAATTCCTCTGGGGATTCATGAATGACGTTTGCGGTTACGGCAACAATAGGGACAGTGGGCCGGGGGCCACGCATTTTCTTTCGCCTGAAAGTTCAGTGGCGCAAGTGTTTTCCTTAATATCTCGCGAACATTAACCGGTACTTTTTCCAACTCGATGCTTTGACTATCGAGACGGGACAAATCCATTACATTATTTCTCAACTCCAACAAGGTCTCGCTTCCCTGCAAGACCACATCGATCAGCTCCTTTTTCTCGCTGGGCATTTCTCCGCCCTGCAATATCTGCGAAGCCCCTATTACGCCGTTCAGGGGGGTGCGCAACTCGTTACTCATCGCTGCAAGAAACGATGCCTTGGCCTGCTCCAACTGTCTAGCCTCATTCTCCGCGATTGTTCGATCTTGGACCTCTGCCTCCAGCTGCTCAACCGTTTCATTTAATTTGGATTCAGCTTTTAACTGCGCGTTCCGAAAAACAAAGGTGGAACTTGACAACATCAATAGCACTAGCGAAGCCTCTAGCGCCAATGCCAGTGGATTAGGAATTCCTGAGTCTTCGACAAAAGGAAAGGGATAGCCTGAATACTGCAAATAAGCAAAAACTCAAAGGGTAATCGCGCAGACGATCGACCAGATTAAGCCAGACACTCGTCCTGATACCAGCGAAGCCACTGTAGGCAGCAACAGCAGCCATGCCCAAGTGTTTCACCACACACCAACCGAGAGCATGGCAATAGCCATGACCAGCCAAAAGGCAAAGATGGGCAGCTGAGCGGCTAGAAGCGGTTGATTAAAATAAGCCTGTAGATAGAGGCCGAAGAAAACCACCGCTATGCCGATGGCTATATAAATATTATCCCGCTCACCCCCAGTGTAATAATTGGAAATAAACAAGGCAATGGTGATGGGCATTGCGAAGAAAATCGTCGAGGAAAGGGTGCGCCTCTTCCTGAGATTGTCAGGATGGCTGGTGGCTGGATCGAGACCCCCGTTCCAAAGAAATTTTATGTGATTAATGAGAAACATTTACCAGGAACAATAACCTTTTCCAGAAGTTGCAGTCCACGAGCCTCAAATCTATCACAAACAATTACTGGCTTGCCGGAAGGCCAGCAATATAATCTTGCCGAAAAAAATTGGCCATGTACAGCTGAGCTACTTGAATTCAGCTAGCTTGAGATGTCTTCTTGAAATCTCCAACACGGCACTGAACCAGGTCGGATCATCGTTCAGATTAGGCAGTAATTGAAACTCCTGCCCTCCTCCAGCTACAAACTGTTCGCGATACTCTATTCCGATCTCGTGAATAGTTTCCAGACAGTCAGATACAAATGAAGGAGTGACCACGGCGACCCTCGTCTTGCCCTGAGCCAGCAAATCTTCCAGATGATTATCCAGGTAGGGTTTTATCCATTCCTGTCGGCCGAAACGGGACTGGAAGGCAACAGAATATCTGTCCTTGTCCCAAGCCAGAGCTCCCACGATTGAGCGCGTCGTCGCCAAACATTGTGCCCGGTAACAAAGCTTGTTCTTTTCCAAGATCTTCTGGCAACAAACTCCGAACCGGCAATGGTTAGCATCGTCGGCTTTCAGTATCGCCTTTTCCGGCATACCGTGATAGCTAAAAATCACATGGTCCACCTCCGCGTCATTCAAATGGCGAGTTATGAGAATTGACCATGCCCTTATAAATGCCGGCTCGGCATAGAGATCATTTATAAAATGTAAATTAGGTGGCGACTGCCATCGGCTGGCCGCGTTATTAACTGCTTCGAACACAGATGCGCTAGTTGCTGTGGAATATTGCGGAAACATGGGCAGCACCAGTATCTCGTCCCTGCCCTCCTGCTCCAGCTGTTCCATAGCGTCACCGATAAACGGCTGGCTGTAAGCCATACCATTGAGCACCAGCACATCTTCTCCTGCTCGCTGAAAGGAATCCTGCAAGCTACTCTGCAGTCGGTCGGCGTAAACTTTTAGGGGAGAACCCCCTTCCATCCAGATCTCTGCATAATCTTTTGCTGTTTTAGGCGCACGGAAAGGCTGAATTACCAAATTCCGCAACAGCCAACGGCCCACCGGATTAATATCAAATACATTAGGGTCCGAGAAAAAATATTTATAGAATTCTCTTAGCCCTTTTGCTGTTGGTTCGGCAGGGGTTCCGAGATTGAGGATTAATACAGCTTTGGACATTTGAGCATTTTCTCTACTTCAGGGGTTTCAGCATATTCGGCAATGAATACGTCTCCTACCAAGTATACGGTATTCTCTGCAAATTAGATTTACCAAGAGTCTTGTAATCGTAGTTATTGGCAGTACTTACTGGCGTTGCCCTTGGCGAGCTTTTAAGAGATTTTGTCATTTGCCAATCTATTTGCTCACCGACCGTATTGAATTGATTTTCCTGCCCGAGCCGTTACCAACAACATTCTAAATATCAGTAACTATTTACAACAGGTCCATTCATCTCCCCGGCACACAGCAGTTCTTAGGGAAGGCTGAAGCCCCCATGAATAAAGGGATTCAGGCTAGTGGGTATGAATGTAACAAAAACATCAAAAAAAAGCTGCAATAAGTAGCAAAATCAGTAAACTGGAAGACTTAAATACTTTATTCAATCCAGAAAAAATCATTTTTCGAGGGAGGGTTTCGTGAAAAAATCGATTCGATTTTCAATTGTTGCGGTTCTTGCCGCTTTCGCCACCACATTGAGTGCCGGAGAAAGAGTTGGTGACTTTGCTCTGATCGATCATCAGGGCGCTTTCCAACACATGGCCTGGTATGACGATCACAGTGCAGTGGTAATTCTGCCACAGGCTAATGGCGCAACTGACCCGGCAATAGTAGCGGGCCTCAAAGACCTGCAAGCACAATACGCCGAGAAAAACGTAGCAATCTTTATGCTTAACCCGGGTCTGCAGAGTGATCGCGAAGCGGTTGCTGCCGACATCGCCGCTCTGGGGCTGGACGTTGCTGTTCTTATGGATGACACCCAGCTGGTTACCGAGTCTCTGGGCATTACCCACCTCGACCAGGTGGTAGTATATGAGCCGTCATCATTTGAAGTGGTATATCGCGGTCCGGTACAAAGCGAACTGAGCGACTCCGTACAAGCGCTACTTGATGGCGAATCAACAGACCTGATCGCTACAAGCGTATCTGGAACTGCAATTGATTTTGCCGCCAAAACAGCTCACGCGAACCTCTCTTACGAGAAAGACATCGCTCCTATTATCGCCGAGAGCTGTGCCGAATGTCACCGCGAAGGTGGAATTGCGCCTTTCGCCATGGACAGCAATCTTGCTGTACAGGGTTGGTCACCAATGATTCGGGAAGTAATTCTGACCAAGCGTATGCCTCCAGGTCAGATCGATAACAAAGTCGGCCACAAGATGAAGAACGAGATGAATCTTAGTGACGAAGACATGCAGAAGCTGGTTCATTGGGTAAACAATGGTTCTGTAGTAGACAGCCAGAACGACCCGCTGACAGCGCTGGTATGGCCTGACACCAAATGGGTAATGGGCGAGCCTGACATGATTATTGATATCCCTCCCCAGACTATTCCTGCCACCGGTGTTGTAGATTATATGGATCTGGTAGTTGATCTGGGTCTGGAAGAAGATCGCTGGATTCGCGGTAGTGCAGTAGCTCCTGGCGATGCATCGGTTCTTCATCACATCATTACTACGGTTGTTCCCCCGGAAGGAGCTCCTGATTTCCAACAGATTCTAATGGATGCGCTTGCTGAACTTCCGGAGGAAGATGCCACTGCTGTAAAAACTCAGTTGTTTGCTGCATTCGCATCAGGTGAGCAACCAAATATTACTGAATTGTTTAATCAGATTCCCGGTCTGGATATCGATTCATTTCTCGGCAGCTCAGACGTAAATCAGGCATCTATCGCCGGATACGCCCCGGGCAACGATATGTCATTCAACCCAGAAGGTGTGGGCGGTTTGCTTAAGGCAGGCTCCCAACTAAGCTTCCAGATGCATTACACAACTTCTGGAAAAGAGTCCACGGACGCAACTCAAGTGGGCATCTACTTCTACGAAGAAGGTGTGATCCCCGAAGAGCGTATGGGTGGTGGCGTAGGTAATGAATTCGCCATCGCTATTCCTGCCCAGGCGAAAGATCACGAGATGCAGTTTGTTACTACCATTGCGCAAGAGGCTGAAATTTATAGCCTGATGCCTCATATGCACTTCCGTGGCAAGCGCATGGCTTTCGTAGCCAAGTATCCTGACGGAACTGAAGAAACGATTCTTTCGGTGCCAGCCTATTCATTCAACTGGCAGCTTGCCCACTCTCTGGAAGAACCTTTGAGAGTGCCAGCCGGAACGCAGATTATCGCAACCGGTGCTTTCGATAACTCCTCTCAGAACCCATACAACCCTGATCCGAATGCCGAGATCAACTGGGGCGAGCAGAGTTGGGAAGAAATGTTCATGGGTTTTTACACATGGAAGAATGTAGATCAGGGCGGCTCTGAATAAGACCCTTCGTATCTGAAAGAAAAAGGGCGAGCCTCAACAAGGATCGCCCTTTTTTTTGATCTCTAATAAACTCGCAGAACTTAAATCCGAAGAACTATACGCCTTATTCTCTCTCTTTAGATAGCAACTTAAACGTGACCATCAAAAATTGACAGTAACAGCCTTATGGCGCTGAAGGTCAGAATTCAAAATGAAAATAGAATGGTGGCTTTTTACCGATACAAATAATGGCACGGCAGCTGAGAAATTACTGCAGCGAGCAGTGACGGCCTGTGAGTTGGAAATTTCTGACCTATTCGATTTAAGCATAGATCCCTATGACAAAGGCGGGCATAGAATAGCCTTTAGCTCTGAACTGTCTGTCAGTGACTGGCCCTCTGTAGTTATAGAAACCCTGTTAAGGGCATAGCAATTGGGCCGAGGGTGGAAACTAAGCGGATACATCACTGATACAATCGACATCTGGTCGAACGGTACAACAATCTCGGGCATTGGCTCCGCTCACATTGAAGTAGACCGCAAATTCTGAACTGCCATGTAAGACATAAGAGCTTAGTAGAATCAGTGTTTGTGAGCTCTCCAAAATCCCCGCAGCAAACTTACTGCTATACTTGAGCCATTGACAAGCAATTGACCTAAGGAATCCACTATGAAGTCCGTCATAGCGGCGTTTATAGCGTATACTTCGGTTATCATACTAAGAGCTATTTTCTTTTATCGTCCTATAGAGCAAGCCGATGCTGCAAGTGAAACTTTGTTCCACCCTGCACTGGCCATTATTGACTATACCGTACTCATAATAGTCTTGTATTACTGGGTGACAAAGCAAATTGGCAATGCCTACAAGGCAGCTTTTATTATCGCGGCCTCACAGTTCATATTGGTCAATGTGGATTTCGTTTTCAGAGGCAAACGCGGCATGCTAACGGCGGCAGCCAGTGGCGTTTTGATGGCGGCACCTGGTTAGCTACAGCCTTTGTTTATTCGTTTTTCAGGGACAATGACAAAGATCAGATTATAGAATAATGAAAGTGACAGACAGGTAATAATCGATGACAGAAGAAGAGTTTCATAACTGGGTAGAAGCCTACGTAGAGATATACAGCGGCAAAGAAGAATTCGATGAGTTCCATCCGCAATACTGGGCAATCGAGAAGTTCGCTGATCTGGAAGCTGACTCGCCGGAGATATGCTGGGCTGCCATATTGATAATCCAGAGAAAGAACCCGGATGAACGGGTTATTGCAAATCTTGCATCGGGTCCTCTCGAGGAATTGATAGAGTTACATGGCGACGATTTTATCCAACGAATAGAGAAAGAAGCCAGATCCAGCTCCCAGTTTAGAAACCTGCTCAATTTGCTCTGGGAAACTACTAATGAAGAAATATGGAAAAGAATTGTAACAGCAAGACTGGATAGCTAGACGCTGAAGCTTCATCTAAAAATAGCCAATAGGAAATAAAAGCAGACTATGAATTGGGACGCTATCGGTGCAATTGCAGAATTATTGGGTGCGCTGGGTGTAATCGGATCACTTGTATATGTTGCCCTCCAGGTTCGCTCCAGCACTCGGGCATCCAAGGTAGAATCAAAGCTTCGACTCACCGAGGCCATGGTGGCCTACGGTAATCAGCTATTGGAAAACCCTGAACTTAACGATCTCATGATCAAAGGGCGCAAAGACATCGAAGAGCTGTCAAAAGAAGAGTTATTGCGCTTTTCCAATCTCTGCTTGAAGGCCGGCTGGTATATATCGTCAGGATATTTCATGTATAGGCAGAAAACTATTTCCGAAGACGACTGGTTTGAACTCAGAACTATTGCTGAATACTGGGCGTACTCCACAGGGTTTCAACAATGGTGGGCTAGTCGAGGGCACAAGAGCTTCACGGGTGATTTCAAAAAGTTTATTGATCAGCAAATCTATTTGGCCAAGAAGCTTAAAACCAAAGCCGACAAGGAATAACCCAATTGAGTTTGTTTGAATTTCTCATGGTTCCGGTGTCCCTGATTATCGGCCTGGGTATTACTGAATTACTAACCGGCGTCGCTCTGACAATTCGCTATAGAAAATCCATCGCCGTGTACTGGGGACACTCGATTTTTGTTGTAATCGTGTTTCTTGCGCTGGTTCAGCAGTGGTGGGAGATATGGAATCTCAGGGACACCCCCTCATGGAGTTTTCCCGGTTGTCTGATGATGCGGGGAGGGCCTATCGGTCTCTATCTGATTGCGCACCTGCTCTACCCTGAACCGGTATCCAATGCTGACTTTCGGAAATACTACTACGAAGAAATGAGGCCTATTTTTCTAATTGCGCTGCTCACAGTGCTTGTAACTGCTTCCTTTAGCCCCCTGATAATCGATCAGAGTATATTTCAACTCGATAACCTAAGCTCTTTTGTGCTTCCGCTGGTATTCACTGCCTTGGCCTTATCCCAAAATTCCAGGCTTCATGCCTTTTTAGTGCCGATGATCTTACTGGGTTCTTGCGGACATACTGCTGGTGACATTCGAAATCTAGTAGCCACTAACACGGGAAATTCATGAATAATATCTTGTCCAAGCTCTTCTCATCTATCGCACTGCTCTTCTTTAGCGTGGCTGCTATTGCCGCAGAACCAGCTCTATTAGAATCGATCGTGTCACTGCAATCTTCTGCCGATCAAGGCGACGCCGAATCCCAATTCGAACTCGGTAATCTCTACTCCACTGGAAATGGTGTTTCCCTTGACCTTGAGAAAGCCTTCCACTGGTTTTCCCTCGCAGGTGAACAGAACAATACCAACGCCCAATACAATCTCGGGGTTATGTACATGACCGGCCAGGGGATTGAGGCTGATTTCGAAAAGTCTCTGGGCTGGTTTCAACGCGCTGCTGATCTGGGCGACTTGGTTTCCCAATATAGTCTAGGAGCAATGTATGCCAATGGCCGCGGCGTGGAGCGGGATTTTGCCCAGGCCTATAAATGGTTTAGCATTGCTGCGGCCAGCGGTGACCCCAATGCCCAGGCCAATCTGGTTTTGTTTCTGGAAATGCTTAGCGAGGAACAAATTCTAAGCGGCCAGGGAATGGCTACCCAGTGGATCGAGGATTTCGATTCCAGGAAATAGTCTCGCAAATAAAAAGGGCGGAATTCCTTCCGCCCTTCTCTAGTCAATCAAACAACTAAAACTTACTGGCCCCGCGGTGGCGGTGGCGTCCAGTCACAGCCCTCACAATCCGGCGACACATCATTCTGCGCCAACACTTCAAAGATGAAGTCACGCCATACCGTATTTGGCTGCCACACTGTATTCATATCTGCCTTGGCTTCTGCCATCGGCACATCTTCGTAAATTACCCGATAGAGAAAGCTGAATGCCGTCGCTCTGGCATTTACTACGCAATGCAGCAATGTTTTCTTGTCTGTATCACGGCGCATGGAATCTGCGAAGGCATAGAATTCATCCGGCAAGGGATTATTAAAATCCACAGGCACATGCATATATTCCATGCCCAAGCCCTTAGCGACTTGATCTGCGTCCGCCACAGCATTGGTGCCATTGCTAAATGCCAGAAACACGATTCTCTCAAAACCATGGTCCGCGATAGTCTGGTACTGCTCCAGAGTAGGTTGGCCAGCACTGGAAAACGTGTCGCTGTACTGTCGGAAATTAGTAATTGCATCCAGGGCAGGATCAGCTTCTTCAACTGCATACAGTGATGCAGACAAGCTCATTAATATGCCCGTTAAAAGTGAAACAACTGTATTACCGGCCTTTTTCATAAAATATTCCGTAATTATCATGGATCTTGCCTTCCTGAGACTTTTATTAAACAAACTATATCAAAGCAGGACACAAGATTCTCCCACATAGCTTACTTGGCCCCGACCATGGTGAATTAGTCAAAATTGCCGAAGTTATTATATAAGTTATTGAAAGTAAGCGAATTAATATGAGGAAAGTGTCACTATCCCGCTGCCGGAACGTCCACCGCTTTGGCCAAGACTAAAAAAGAACAGGGAAATTCATCAGTTTAAGGAATAAAAAGCTGTTTCAATGAATCCAAACCCATTCTACGGAACATCTATAGGAAAACCACACTAAAACTGGAGAACACCATGTCAGAAGAAATGATACCCATATTATCCATCAGTATACTTTTCGGGGTATTGCCCGCGCTTACCTTTTATTACTTGCACAAGGTTAAGACCAAGAAATTCGATACCCTGGTGAAGCTTGCCGAGCTGGGCGGGTCTGTTGATCCGGATATGATGAAGATGCTCGATACCGGAGCCAATCCCGGATACCGGGGTGACTATCGAATCGGCTTGATCTGGCTGGCTATCGGTATTCCTTTAGCTTTAGGAGTGTTGACCACAGCTGGTACCGAAGGAGCACCCTTCGCCATGATTCCAATGTTTATCGGATTCGCATTCCTGCTTTCCGGCAAGCTACGTCTTCGCGAAGCAGATCAGTCCTGATAGTAGGAGCCTGTCATCGCCAGTCAAATGCAAGACGAAGCCTCACTTATAGAACGCGCATTGGCACGACGCGACAATGTGGCGTTCTCAAGTCTGGTGGAAATGCATCAGGGCAAAATTCGGGCCTTTCTTGTGCGAGTAAGCAAGAGCTACGATCTGGCAGATGACCTGGCTCAGGAAACCTTTATCAGTGCCTTCCGAAGGTTAGACACTTTCCAGGGCAAGGGCAGTTTTCAGAGATGGTTGTTTAGAATTGCCTACAACTGTTTCATGCAGCATATACGAAGCAGTAAAAGGCGAGACGAAGTTACTGATGACTATTCGATCCAGTATCAATTACTGGAAGAGAATTACGAATCCCTGTCATCGCAACAGATGGATATGGAGAAGGCCATGCAACAGCTAAACGAACAGGAAAGTGCCAGCATTACTCTCTGTCATAGCTATGGCCACTCCCATCAGGAAGTCGCAGACATATTGCAGCTTCCTCTCGGAACCGTAAAATCACGTATACTCAGGGGCAAGGCAAAGCTAAGAAAGATTCTTGCCCCGCAAACAGATATTGAACAGGCGTCTTGAACATGAATAACTCCAGACAACACTCAAATTACGATCCTCTCGATGAGTTGCTGGCTCAGCCGGCAGAAATCTCTAATCGAGGTTTCATCGAGCGGGTTTCTCAGCAGCTTTTCAAACCGTTCATCAAACGAGAGCATCTGTTTATGGGAATGGGAGCAGCCTGGCTTCTGCTTGCGATGGTATTCGGATCACCCCGCGCATTACTTCCCAGTCTGGAATCTTCGGCAAGAATGATTACTTCCTGGTTTTCTGCAGTACTTCCAATGCCCTCTGAACAATCAACTAGTGTGATCAGTTCTAACCTGGTGGGTCAGTTGAATGAAGAAATTAGCTCACTGGGCTTGCTCATCTCGCAGTCAGGAATGATAGGGATTTATGCCATGGGATTTTTGGTCGCTGCAGCAATGTTTATGATGGTATGCATGGAAATCTAGAAGGACTTCCCTGCTTACCTGCAAACCAGCGAATCACCCTCTGAAACTAGTTAGCCGGAAGCAAGTCCAGCTTTTCAAATAACACCGATTCGACCTTCTCCCGCGAATAAAACGCCGGAAATACCCTGTCGTTAGCCCATAACTCAAATAAATTGTCATACAGTGGACTGTCCGGATCCCCCACCTGCCCGGGAGTATTCATCCCCAAAGTATTGTCCCAGTCGCGGGTATCGATGAATATTCTGAATGAAGCTCCAGAAGTCTGATTGTCTCCGCTACCAGTATTGCCTACGGTAAAACTGCTTCCACCCCGCGGCATCGGCCCAACATTCAGTCGGTCCCGAATTTCATCATTAACTGCAGTGGACAGAGGATGACGTAGCAGTACATGTTTATAATCCAGCTGCCCGTACACCCAGTCCTCTACACTAGTTCCCAGTTTCTCCCTTAGGGTCGCCACGCCCTGGGACAGGGTGTCCAGCAAAAACTGATCCCTGCCCGCAATCGGGTCGCTGCCGAAATCGCCGTCTGGAGCTAACAACATATCTATGGTAGTTTTCATACCAACCGTAAGATAGTCAGCAGCTATTTCAGGAACTTTTAGTGTTTCAATGTTTTGAAGCAGCTGCCTCTCGAAAGCGACGTAGATACCCGCCTCAATTGAATCCTTATCCAATACAAAATCCCAATTCAGCAACATCTGTCTGGCCATTTCAACCTGCGGGTCATCGGCCCTGATGTCCTCGAAGAAAGTCACCAAGGACCGTGCCGGTATAGACAGATAATCATGTTGCAGCTCAACCATATCAGTCATATTGAATTTACGCCCGGAAGATAAAACCTCACTGGCTCGGGCCCATCGGTATGGGTCAGTCCAGGTATAACCAATAGCATCCAGATAGGGATAATCGGGCGGCGTGTAGTTACTATTGGAGGTCTCAATAAACCCTTCCGCAGGGTTATAGGCGTTAGGCTTGTCCTTGATTTCCAGATAGCCATCCCACTCATACCTGCCATCACCTGGCACCGGCACCATGCCACTGAAATTCCGCCTTAGGGGAGCAATGCCTACCGCCTGCCAACCTATGTTGCCATCGCGGTCTGCCCAGATCATATTCTCCCCCGGGATGTGGCTGTAATTGGAGGCCTCACGAAATTCTTCCCAGGTCGTTGCCTGATCCATTCGCAGCGACGCCAGATAAGGAGCACCCCCTACTTCCATCCAGGCCGGCCGAACCGCGTAAGCCAAGTTTTTATCCCCGTCTTCGAATGAAACAGGGCCGTGGCGAGTGTATTTCAGTTCTACCGTGACATCCGCAGAGCCTTTCACTTCGATAGTTTCCTCGATAATACGCATATCTTCCCAACGACCCTGATAGCGATACTGATTGGGATTATCAGGATTGGTTTCATAGACCATCAAGTCTTCACCATCAGTGTTAAACACAGTAAGCCCCCATGCGCCCTGCTCGTTATGACCAATAGAGATGCCCGGAATTTCCGGTTCACCACCGCCCAACACATTCCATCCCGGGCCTACCAAATGAACCCAGTAGCGCAGAGATGGCACAGCTTGAGCCCGGTGAGGATCGTTGATCATCATCGGCCAACCGTCCTGAGTGAGATCGCCACTTACTGCCCAGTTATTACTACCTATGTCTTCAATTGATCGCTTCTGAAGCTCCCGGTCTTCTTCATCGAGGGTAGCGGCAAGAGTCCGGAACGATTCATCAGTATTGCGATTGTCAGCTACAGCGAGATCGGAGGGTTGGAAGCGAATAGTTCGGCGGTAAGCGTTATACAAACCCAGAATGTCATTCTCGATTAATGATTCACAGTCGATCATCGGGTCCAGTTCAAGAATTGGATCGTGGGGGTGGTAATACTGCAGCTCGCGCACACTGTCTTCTCCGATGGCGCACACCGCGCGGCCAGTATTCAACTCCGCAGAGATATTTCCCAACAAGCCTTGATGCCTAGAGATCACCACTTCAGGAGTCCAGTGTTTAGGCTGGATACCCATCAGCTTGAATGGCAGGGAAAGGCTATCGGGGTCGGCTAGCGCCTCGTTTATATAGGCATTCACTCCATCAACGAAGGCGCTAATTATTGCCACACCACGAGGATGGTAGTGATTCATCTCTTCGGTCATGTCTCCGCGAAATTTGAACAATCTGGTGCCGTGGTCACGATCAATTGCTCTGGGCCCGAGAATTTCCGCAGTGGTTCCTGTCGCCTGGGCTCTCCAGATTTCAAATTGAAACAAACGATCACGGGCTGCGCTATAGCCTTGGGCAAAGAACAGATCGTGTTCGGTCTGGGCGTAAATATGAGAAATTCCCCAGCGGTCTTTTAGAATCTCGACCGGTTGGTTGAGGCCTATCATAGAGATAGTTGATTCCCCCTGTGCTATGGCGACAGGAGTTGTGGTTAGGGAAACTGCCAGCATGATTGCGGAGACAGTTAATATTTTTATGATAGTGATGCGCATTCTGTTAAGCCTCTTTTATTTACTGCATGTTATTTTTCAAAGCCATGTGTAAGAGTGGAACTTAAAAATCGTGGGTCAGTTTAATCCTTAAAATTTGTTAGCAGGTCCATGGCAAAGTTTGCCTTATTGGCAGGTACAAAAATATGATCGTGATAATGAGCTGCTACGACATTTGCACTGACCCCGTTACTTGCCAGCTTATTGGAAACTGCGGCTGTAAAACCCACAGCATCCAGGCTTGAGTGGACTGACAGGGTTATACCGCGAAACACTGAGTTATATTTGAGCTGCACCTTGTCTGCGGTAGCCTTTAGAAGAATCAAACTCAAGCCCTCCTCCTCGCGAAAGCACGCCAAGGGTATCAGGCCGGATAATTCCTCCAACCGACCGTCAGGTACTGTACAAAATACATATTCCCCCTCTATCAATGTTGGCTGCATTAGTAGCAGCAGCCTGTCTAAATCAATTCCACCGGACATTTCTTAACCTCTTTTCTCTTAACCCTTAACCCTTAACTGTTGGCAAGTTTCTCTTCGTTAAGCTGGTTGGCACTTTGCATTGCAGGGCGTTGCTGGTTTCTGCTCACATACTCCTGAAATGACGGGCACTTCTCAATAGTTTCAAAGATCATTCCCCATTCGAAACAGGAACCGAGATATACATCCGCCGCCGTGAACGTATCGCCACATACGACAGGACGGTTAGATAGTGCCAGCTCAAGGGCGACAGTGTTGCCTCATAATTACCGTAGCCAACCGTCATCTCTTTGTCTTTGGCGAGTTCCCAGCCCATGGACTTAACTGTAACCGCCAACTCAGCAAGCCCTGCTACAAAAATATCCAGCGATAGAAATCCGCAGGAGCGGGATCTCATGCGGCCGCAACCAACCCTTTATCTGCATAACACGCCGCCAGATACGTACATATGGCCGCACATTCTGTAACGACTGATCCACCGTGGCTGACAGCCGGAACTTTACCCATAGGGTTTACTGTCAAATAGTCGGCTGACTTCATTTGCCCGCCTTATTCTATCTACTGGCTATCATATGGCTCAGCCAGCTCTTCAAGAAACCAATGCACTATTCGCCCACGGGACTGGGGATTAGTATAGAGAATAACATCACTCATCTTAACTCCAATTCTTCTCAAGTCTGTGATTTCGGGCTAGCTGTATTGACCTCTTTCACTCAGACTGGCAAAACACTACGTAATAAACCCTTCAACAATAGCAGAATTGAAGGGCTTCGAGGACTGTCTGCTTTAGCCTTCGACTACTACAATCAAATACTACAGCCGAATACTACAGAAGCAACTATTCCCGCTTCGATCTGTAGAACTTTTTGGCTACATCCATTACTTCATCAGCTTGAAGCAGGCTCATACCCAATTCATTGAACTCATCCAGATTCTGTTGCTGCGGGAAGCTAAAGTAATTGCCAGCCGGCTGCTGCAAACTAGAATCTAACTGCTCGCCCTTTTCGATCCTGTTCACTGTGTCCAACATCATCTTGCAGGCATCTTCATACAACTCCAATACATGCCATAGATATGACCTACCTGGATTAATTGGCATGGAACTGCCAGCTATTATCCGCCCGGTATCAATACTGCCATCATCAATATAATGCAGCGTCGTGCCGAGTTCGTTATCGCCATTTAGCATGGCGCGAAAACTTGCCATCACACCCTTGTATTGAGGAAGCCGACCAGAATGAAGATTTATCACACCATGAGTTGGCAAATTGATTGCCGCCTGCTTGAGAATCACGCCATAGCGAATGGACAACACAAGATCAGGCTCGACTGAAGCGTAAGTGTCGAAGTCTTCCTTATTAATGCGGTTCAACTCCGATATCGGAATATTAAATTTCTCGGCAAGCGAGTAAAAACTTCTCAGACTGGGATTTTCCAGCGCTAGTGCGTCGGCAATCGGAAACACAGTGTTGAGAAACAGGTCCTGCTCATAGAATTTAAGATCAAGCAGTGCCTGGGGTAGCCGATTTTCATTACTAGCAGATCCTCCCACCCGAGATGAAAGAAATACGTTAAGCTGATGATTCTTCAATCCGGGAATCAGGTGATTCAGCGCTAGACAGCTTGCCAAATCCTTATTAGTCAGAATAGTAATTCTCATAAAGCCTAAGGAGTTGCCCTCACCAGTTTGCGCACCATGCCATCTCCCTTGCTCAGCAGATACAATTCACCCTCACCATCAATCCCCATGCGCAGGTCCGAGCGATTACGAGGTGAGTAGCGATTAGAGTAGTTGGAAACGTCATAAAACTCCCGCTCTTGACCATCAAACTGCAGACGCAGTTCCTGAATCAGGGCCGGCTCGCCAGGGCTTAAATCATCTGCATCGATATAGAAAATCCTGCCACGCACCATATCGGCAAAAACGTACTTGCCATTGAGCTCGGGAATGGCATCGCCCCGATAGACGAAACCACTACCTACAGCATTGCCCTCATCGTGATCATATTGCGCCACCGGATAGATAAACTCTTGCGGATCGGTATCAGGTCGCTGATAAACCGGTCCAGGACGAGCCTGATCAAATTCAAAGGCAGTGGCGAACATACCTTCACGCACACGCCAGCCATAATTCCCGCCAGCTACGGCTATATTGATCTCTTCAATCTGGTTCTGACCAATATCCGCCATAAATATTCGGCCATCCCGATCGAAGGAAAACTGCTGCGTGTGTCGAAGCCCGTATACCCAGATCTCCGGCGCTACGCCCGCTGTATTTACAAAAGGATTGTCCGGGGGAATTCCATATTGAACATCACTGCCTGCCAATGGATCGATTCTCATCAGCGAAGACATTGGTTCAGACATGGACTGTCCGAATTCTCTGGGATCGTGCGCTCCCCCTCCATCTCCCATACTGACATAGAGCATGCCGTAATCCGCTGAACTGGGGCCAGCAAAAGGGCTAAAGCCAATGGTGCCTATATTGTGGTTCTGATCAAACTGACCGATACGGAAAATTTCTCTGGAAGTGCCATTGAACTCATTCGCCGCGGGATCATTGACTGTCCATTCACGAATTACACTCTCGTGATTGCCTGCCACGTCATCAAGATAATTCGCATAACCGTGGTCAGATGGCGAACTATAAGCAGTATAGAATTTACCAAAGCCTTCAGAGCCTGTACGTGAAAAATCTGGATGAAAGGTAAAACCTGCAAGCCCGGTTTCATTGGCAAAGGTGGCATCACTAAAACCCACATCATGTTTCCGCAAGTCGAGATATACCTGGGCACTGCCTCCGCCGGCGTCTGTCACATAGAGCAGCCCCCTTGTGTCGTTAATCATCAAGCGACCACTGCCATCACCTACCGGTAGTAAATATTGAAGACGGGCATAGGCGGGATGCGCGCCCTCGGTATTAACATCAATGGTTCGGGGCATTTGCAGAAAATCTTCCACTGTCACGACAATAGACCCCTTGCGAATCTTTTCCGGAATTGGGTCTTCCAACACGATCGGTTGCTGCGCTAGACCAAAAACTGGCAAGCAACTCATCGCAATGAATACAAGCTGCTTTCCAATCAGGCTTGGTAATCGGATCGGATTTCGCATCGGGGTTCCCCCTTTTATTTTAGGTTACCGGCTAGCAATATATCAGCCGGCTTGTTCTGATAGACTATACTTAACAAAAACCGGAACCACGGAATATATATGAATCCAGGCAGCTATAACACACTGATTTATACCCTCGATGAAGGCATTGCAGAGATCAGGCTGAATAGCCCTCCCCTGAACCTTATAGACAGGGACTCAACACTTGAATACCACCATGCATTAAAGACCGCCGATGCTGATCCCGAAGTAAAAGTGATTATCTTATGTGGCAATGGCAAGGGCCTGTCTGCCGGTGTGAATATGAAATTCCTCGAGTCATTTTCAACCGCCGACATGGAAAATTTTCTTCGCCTGTTTTACGTGGATACCGTGAAAATCGTAAGAGGCTTAAGCAAACCCATCATAGCCGCCGTACACGGCTATGTTCGGGAAGGAGCCTGCACACTAGCCTTTCTTTGCGACATGGTTATAGCCTCGGATGAAGCAGATTTTGCCTACCCGGGCGTACCGAATCTGGCCGGTCCTCCGGGCATGCATGTGTGGTTTCTGCAAAGGCTTGTTGGAAGAATGAAAGCCGCCGAGCTTATCTTGACCGGAAACACAATCTCAGCTGCAGAAGCTGAAGGGTTAGGTATGATAACCCGCTGCGTACCTCACCAGGATTTACAAAAAGAGACTCGCTCATTGGCGTTGCAACTAGCCAGAATGTCGCCCTTAGCGTTAAAGCGAACAAGAGACCTCATGTATGAAATGGAGAACATGAATTTCGCAGAGGTTCCCGAAGCTGCACTGAAAGCACTGTCTGGGACATTCGACAGCGCAGATGGAAAGGAAGCACGGCAGGCTTTTCTGGAAAAGCGTGAACCGCAATGGACCGGGAAATAACACTGGCCTTACGTTAAAGCCATGCAGGCTTAACATCAGTCCCCGAAAGTTTGTGCAGTCTGAGTTGATTACAGCCATTAAACGCTGCAAATTTATTTAACTCACCCTTCAAGGTCTTGTAAAAGCTTTCCATGTCTTGGTTGCCGTCTTCAAGATGTAAGTGAAGCAGCTCAAAAACCTGATCCTTTCGAGACGCCTTGGCATCGAGGCGGGCTACCAACTTATTATTTAGCAGGATGGGCAAGCAAAAATACCCGTACTTGCGGTTTTCTTTTTTTACATAACATTCAATCTGGTAATCATATTTAAACAGACTCTTAATCCGCTTACGCTGAATCACCGCATTATCGAAGGGTGAGAGTATCCGCAGCATTGCCCTCGGCGCCGCCGAAGAGAGACTCTCCAAAGCATCAGGAGTGCTAAAATAAGTTTCATCTCCCTGAGACAAGGAAAGAGACACAATGGACTGGTCTTCAAGCATCTCAACAGCAGCCTTGGCCATGGGCTTGCCCATACCCTTACGCAAATAATACATCTCACTTAACTGACCAAGGCCATGAGCTCGCAGATAGCTCTCAATAAGATGGCGGCAATACTCTCTCACGGAGATCATAAACTTTGTGAAAATTTACCCGTCGCGGGATCATTAACTCACCTTTCATGAATAACTGCTCAAGCGCCTGTTTCGAGGGCGATCGGGCCCACATATTTTTGCTACCGGGCTTATCAATGAAACCCTTGGAGGATAGCGCTCCCTCAGCCCTGATTCTGTCCAACACATATTTAACCTGTCTGCGGTTTTTCTGATACCAGTGAACTTCTCCACTGGCGATCCGCTTCATGCGAGGCAAGGCAAGGCAAAGCGATAGTCTTTTATTGGCAGTATGGACAGGGCGTGGGACCAGTATTCGAAGATGCGGCCGTCCTGTTGCAGGACATCCAGGTGATTCTCATCAAAACTATCTACGCGATTCCAAAGAGTATGCAGGTGGGCTCTAGCCACAACAGAAAGCGTATCCAGTTGTATATATCCCAGATGATCGATAGCAGCTGCAGTAGCTTCCAATCCCTTTCCGAAGCAATTGCGCCGATACAGACCCTGGCTATTCAGTGCAAGCTTACGAGCTTGTAATGATGACAACTTCAGAGTCATGGCTGCGTGCTAACTTTCCTGATCATCTTTCGGTTTTTTCAATTAATCACGAAATTTCAGTACTTCAGTGCGATAGTTTTCACCGCCCCCGTAACTGAGAAAATTGCTGTAACGCTTGTGAGTGCCTGCCACCGCCCGGGCATGCTTGATTGGGCACCAGTATTGCTCGGTGAGGGAAATAATCTCTCTGGTATAGCCTATAACGCCATTTCCGTAGGCACAGTACATGCAGTTCATTTTTTCGATGCCATTAAGATAGGCAAGATACTGCCGGTCCAGCACAATAAATTTGCCCCGCTTAACCAACGGCAAGCCATAGAGCCGAAAGCAGATATGCTGATAGATAGTGACCGTCAAGTCGAGAAATGCCAATGGAAAGAGCACGGAATAAATGAATGGGGCGGAGAGAATATTACGCAGGGCCGACTTGCGAAAATAAGGCACAATATTAGTCTTTATCTTTTTGTGGGCGTGGGAAGCGGCCTCTTCAAACTTGACCTTGGTCCCTTCCAGACGAAACTGAAATTTTTCTTCCTGATCTTTCAGCTCCTCCAGCAGCTCTTCTTCAAGCTTAAGGATAGCATCCATCTGTTCTTTCGCTTTGGCATTCATTATAACTCCATCCTTTGTCGGGGTTTGCTCTACAGCATAGGGTAAATCACTGACGGCCAATTGACTTCTGGAAGCGAGAAGGAGATTCGGAAAAATCGAAAAATCAACCATTGAGAAGCACGAAAGCCAGGAGTATATTGAACTAACTGTCTATACTGCTCGGGGGGTACAAGCCCGCCGCAGACAGTCAGTTTAAAACTAATCCCTGATGAAGCTAGTGGTAGTTACAACTTCGTCGCAGCATGTGACGGCAGATTAATTCGGATCCCGGACTACTCAACAGGCGATACTGCATTACGCTTCGACATCATATATGGCCCGTAGAAATAACTGTAAGAATCTATTTTTTCAAGACTCTTACAGTCATCCGGTTAGTGCTTCAAGCCGTCACTCCAACGTAAGGAGTGAGTGATGCATACGGTAAAACAAATTCTGGGCTTTAAAAAAATAAATGAAATCTGGTCGGTCAGAGCCGATGTAACTGTTTTCGAAGCCATACAGGTTATGGCGGACAAACGAGCCGGCGCACTCTTGGTTATGAACGAAGATACTCTTGAGGGAGTTATTTCAGAAAGAGACTATGCCCGGGAAGTCATTCTAAAAGGCAGGTCTTCTAAAAAAACACTGACGGGAGAGATTATGAGCTCCGATGTTATCAGTGTGCCATCTACCACCGCCGTACAAGAGGCATTGTCGGTGATGACCACACATCATATTCGACATCTACCTATAGTGGATGATGGAAGTGTAATAGGAGTGGTGTCTCTGGGAGATCTGGTGAAAGACGTGATCAGCGACCAGCGATCCACAATAGAGCAATTGCAGAATTATATTCGCAATTAATCTGCCGGCAACCTGGTTTGCTGCAAACTGAAGCCGCCAGCCTCGTCAGCAGTAAATTCTAGTTTCTGGTTAATACAACCAGGTCTCTCGCCGTCTACATGGCTGACATAGATCAGCCGAGTGCTGGTCTGCCTGCCTATCTTATCCAGTGTGGTTAGAATCAGACTACGGTGATAATCATCCAGCCCCACGCAAGGTTCATCGAGAATCAGAATACACGGGCTCTTCACCATCGCGCGAGCCAATAGCACCAGTCGCTGCTGACCGAATGAGATTTCGTGGTAATAGCAATTTCGAAGCCTGTCTATTCCCAACGCGGCCAACCATTGGCAAGCCAGCAGACTCTCACCGCTACCGCTGTCATCATACAGCCCTACCGAGTCGAAGAATCCCGAGACCACGACATCCACCACCTTCCAGCCTTTTATATACTTATTATGTAACTCATTAGATACCACGCCGAAACGGGATTTGATTTCCCAGACGGTTTCGCCACTGCCCCTTCGTCTGCCAAACAGAGTAACGCTTTGGCCATACGCCTTATGGTTTTCTCCATCAATAAGAGAAAGTAACGTGGACTTTCCACAGCCGTTTGGCCCTTCTATTACAACATGATCGGCTCCAGTCATAGTCCAATTTATATTTTCCAACACTTGCTGATCTCCATAGCTTGCCGAGACATGCTCAAGCCGAATGAGAATGTCATCATCAGTAGTTCTGTGAGCGGAAGCCGAAACAGGAATCGACAAAAAATCTGCAATTTCTTTGCTATTGAGCTGCAGCGAACCCTGATCAAGGCTCTCCATCAGACACTGTCGGGAAATGGTAATTCTTTCGGTAACCGTTCCCAGTCCAGAGCGTTCCATCAATGCAAAATGACTTGCCGAATCCGGAATATCCTGCGACCTGCGACACAATTGCACGCTACAATTTCCTTCCCCAAGATAACGCCGAATACAATTTTGTATTTTCTCGCAGGATAATTTGTCGATACTTTCCAGCGGATCATCGAGAATAATCAGCTGGGGGATACTATCCCGATACGCATAGAGTGCTCTTGCAATCAGCGCTCTTCTGATCTGCCCTGAGGACAGGAATCGAATTCCCCGATGGGCATACTCTGTCAGCGCAAGCTCACTTAACAAAGCTTCCATTAAATCAACATCATGACGCTGCTCGCCGGCGGCACGACTCGACTGGATTAGTTCGCTTACAATAGTTCCCTGATCCAAGGCGTTATCTACATATTCACTGATATCAAGCCTATTATCCCGCTGCCAAAGCCTCTGTTGTTCTTCAAAAGAGACTATGTGTATGTCCCGGGTCGGATCGAAGCCATCCATATAACTAACATAGGAACCCGACTCGATGCGCCTGCCGCACAACAAACCAGCCAACAGAGATTTACCTGAGCCGTTACCGCCGTACAGGCACCAGTGTTGTCCTGCTTCTATGGAAAAATCATCAATCTCCATCAATAGCTGGCGACCGATTCGGCATCGTGCATTAGATATTGTCGCAACAGCATTCATATTCACGATGTTGCCACAGCCAAGGCAAAGGTTCGAGAGTTAGGTTTGAGAGATGCATACTAGGAGTAAGGCCGGAGCGATAAGGGTGCGGTGCATCATTCCATAGCAACTACGAAGGAAGCCGCTATTACGCAATTCTGTCAATGATTTACTTCCATCGGTTGCATAACAGCAATGCTGTGAGTAAGCTCCTCACCATGAATATTAGCCCACTGGATATTTTCAGCTTTCTTTTCTTCATCGGATCCTGGTTCGGCTACAGCTTTCTCGCTAGACGTGCGGCAAGAAAACGCAATAGTCTTTCCAGCGTCTTATACCGGTATCGAAAAGAGTGGGTCAAGAAACTCAGCCAGAGCGGCATGAGCGAAGTCGATTCTGAATTGCTATCCAGTCTGGAGAGGCAAGTCTCTTTTCTTGCTTCCACCTCTCTGTTGATACTAGCCAGTCTGGTAACGGTACTGAGCACCGCCAGCGATATGTTTCTAAACCTTACTTCGCTACGATTCGTGAGTGAGGTCTCACTGGAAGTAGTGCAATTAAAATTGCTACTGATGATTTGTATCTTTGTCTATGGCTTCTTTACCTTCACATGGTCGATTCGCCAGTATGGATTTTGTTTTATTCTGTTCGGCTCATCTTTTCATACCGTGAAGTACTATCGAGAAGCCGAAGAATACAAGGCTATTGCCGTGAATCGTGACTTTTCAGCAATGACAAAGGTCCTGGACAGAGCAGCCCATAGCTATAACTATGGAATCCGCGCCTATTACTTCGCCATGGCTGCGTTGGCCTGGTTTATCAACCCCTGGCTTTTTATGGCTGCAACAGCCACGGTTATTTTTGTTTTATATAGAAGAGAGTTTAGGTCTAGTTCACTGAACGCTATGGTAACTGCTCGGATGGCGGACAATGTTCACGACGAAGATGAGATTAAATTCGATTAGAATTTACGAGCATGCTCCGTCACGGACGCTTTCCTAACGCTCGCTGCATTACTTCATTCTGGATACTCATCATATGTCCGATAGAGCGGCGCCAATATTCTGAATTATGCTGGCCTCTGGTCTGCATATAATCAAACGGCACATTATTCACCATAAGCACGATCGCCAATTCCCTGGCTTCCATAACTAGCCCGTCCTCAGTTCCTGAATCCATATAAATATGGGGCATCTGACTTCTTGGCACATTGTAAATAATGGTAAATGGGTCGTAGGCCTCGGCCTGTTCTGCTGTTTCGAAATCCAACCCTTCAGGAGTGCGCTCTTGCTGAGTGCTAAAACCGGGAATATCGATAATTCCCGAAATAAATTCATCAGCCTCCGCTATCCTGGCTTCAGTCTCTTCATTGCGAGGACCCCGGCTTCTGTCTATGCCTGCCCGAATCGCCGCGGCTGCCGTACGCGCGTGGCTCAGTGCACCACTGGTGGAGCCCATAGAGACAAACAATTCGGGGTGGCGCAAAGCCATAGCGAATGCACCAAACCCTCCCATGGAGAGTCCGGCAATAGCCCGCCCTTCCCGCTTAGCTTCGGTACGAAAACTGTCATCAACGAAGCCAATGATATCTTCGATGATGTGATCTTCCCAATTATTTTTCTGGCCCGCTTCGCTGCTGGCATAATTTATAAACCAGCTATTGCCACCATCGGGTAATACAAGAATTAAGTCATTGAGATTTCTGGCATAGAATGCAGCCGCCAGATTCCGACCCCATACCGTGTAGTTTTGCATATATCCATGGAGCAAATAGATTACCGGATATGATTTTTCACTCTGATAGTAGTCTTCCGGTAATACAATATCGAATTTCATCCGACGATCCACAGCGGGGCTATAAAAATCTACGGTTTCCATGCCCGGTGGGATAGGTGCCTCCACTGGAACCAGTTCGTTCTGGTCCTGGGCATTCATCTGCAGCGGGAAAAGCCCTACTAGCAGGCAGATAATCGAGGTGACTGAAAAACTAGAGTAGCTCATGGCATGTCATCGCAGGTAGGAAGCACCGTTCACATCTATAATCGTTCCGCTAGAAAACTCGGCACCTTCCGACGCCAGAAACAAAACGGCATGAGCTACTTCTCCCGGTTCAGCGACTCGATTAAAAGGGCTCTGCGCTTTTATATCCTCCCCCTCTTCACCAGCTAGTCTGGCGGCACTTAGATCAGTATTCACAAATCCCGGAGCAACGGCAGCAACATAGATTTGATAGGGGGCTAGCGCTACAGCCAGAGACTGGGTAAGCGAATTCAATGCCGACTTGCTAGCGCCATAAGCCGGCTTGCTAGGCTCGCCTCGATAGGCTCCGCGGGAAGTAATATTGATAATCCTGCCACCACCGTTATCGCGCATTTTCCCTGCGGCACAAAAACAGAGATTAGCGGGGGCTATCAAATTTGTTTGCAGGGTTTGCTGCCAAGCCTGTTGCCATTCATCGTAACTGCTTTCAGCGGGGGGATGATAAATGCCTATGCCGGCATTGTTTACCAGAATATCCAGAGATCCGAACTGCTCACATACCGAGTCAATTAGTTGTTCAACTAACCTGCTGTCTGCCAAATCAGCGGCTATGGCAATATGACCCTCACCTTCAAGCTCTTCCAGTGCAGAATCCGCTGCCGATTTGTTTTCCCGGTAAACGATAGCGACTCTTGCCCCTGACGCCGCAAAAGCTCTGGCTATTGCCCTGCCGATACCTCTGGAGCCCCCGGTTACCAATAATGTTTTCTTGTTAAAACCCATCCTGCCTTGCCTTTTTGACCATATACCGGTTAGGACAGACCATCCATGGCGGCAAGCCTGCCCACCAACTCTTCTACCCGCGTGCTATAACCCCATTCATTGTCATACCAGCTGACCACCTTGGCCATTTTACCATTCAGCACCTGAGTAAGCGGCGAATCGAAGATCGAAGAATGGGTATTACCGATAATATCGCTGCTAACGATAGCGTCCACAGAATAGGACAATATCCCCTTCATCGGACCCTCTGAGGCGGCTTTCATTGCACCATTAATGCTTTCTACAGTGACTTCCTTATCGAGTTCCACCACCATATCTACGATACTGCCATCAGGAACAGGAACCCTCATAGCCATCCCATCGAGCCTCCCTTCCAATTCGGGAATAACCATGCCGATAGCCTTGGCCGCTCCGGTAGAAGTAGGAACAATGTTAGTAGCCGCATTTCTCGACCTGCGCTTGTCTCCCGAATGAGGAGAGTCTATAAGCCGCTGATTCGAAGTATAGGCATGCACAGTGGTCAACAGGCCACGGCGAATGCCGAAATTATCATGAAGTACTTTAGCCAGAGGCGCTGCGCAGTTGGTTGTACAACTGGCATTACTGATTATCATGCTGGAGTCCGTTACCACATGGTCATTTACACCGGTTACCAGGGTGGCTTCCAGCGGATCTTTACTGGGCACAGTTAGAAGCACCCGCCTTGCACCGGCATCGATATGCTTCTGCAAATCTACCAGATGTCTAAACGCACCCGAACTTTCGATTACATAATCTATCCCCATTTCGCGCCACGGCAGCTTCGCTGGATCTCTTTCGCTAAGCACCTTGAAACTATCGCCATCTATCTCGATAGAGTCACCGTCATTGCTCACTTCTCCGGGATAGAGGCCATGGGTACTGTCATACTTGAAAGCATAGGCTAGTTGTTCCGGACTGGAGAGGTCGTTTACCGCAACTACATCAAAATCACCCCGTAGCTTTGCGATACGCATAATTGTTCTACCAATACGCCCGAATCCGTTTATAGCAACCTTTGGCTTAACTTTACTCATAACACCTTTCCTCTGGCATAACCTATCTGCAACTAACTAAATAGTTGACCAAAAAACTTAATGAGCTAACATTTCTTCTGTCATCGCCCATAGTCGAATTGCGCTGTCTTCATCTACTGCCCAGGGAGAGACTCCGAAAAAGCGTGGCGAATCTTCGCCAGCAAAATCTGCAATATCACAGTCCTCGCAATAAAGACCGCCCATTCCGCTCAGAGCTTCACTAGTGGCAGCCCATAGACTTGTAGTGCAACCTTGGGTCGGAGTCTTGAACATGGCAGCAGCCTGTTCAGAGAGGTTGCCGTCCTCATCGGTCCAACCAAGAGCCACCATCTCTTCGATGGGCAGGTGTCTCTGCAAAGGAGTAAGAATTCCCCCCGGATGAACCGAGAATGCCCTGACGCCCTGATCCCTGTATTTCATATCAAGGCCCAAAGCAAACAGGGCATTGGCCGTCTTGGCCTGAGCATACGCCGTCCACTTTTCATAGGGTTGATTTAGAAAGTGCGTATCATCCCAGAGCACATCGGAACGACGGTGTGCAGTTGAGGATAGACAGACCACCCGAGCCCCGCCCTCTGCTATGAGCTGGGGAAGTAGACCAGTGGTCAGTACGAAATGACCCAGATGATTAACCGCAAACTGGCTTTCCCAGTTATTACCGATTCTGCTTTCAGGACTGGCCATAATGCCAGCATTGTTTATTAGCAGGTCGATTGAAGACTCTCTATCTGCAATGGATTTCACATAAGACTCAACGCTGGGCAAATCAGCCAGATCCATAGCATCCACTACAAGATCGCCCTCTATATCCGCCAGATTCTCTTCCGCTTTTGCCGGCGTCCTCACCGGCACATACACTTTGGCTCCTGCAGCGCAGAGTGCTCTGGTTGTTTCAAGCCCGATACCGGAATAGCCCCCAGTGACAATGACGACTTTGCCACTCAAATCCTTACCCGACAGTATATCATTGGGCTCTGATTTGGCCCCAAAGCCTGAATTAATCTTCTTCTGCTGATCCGCTGACATTCCTTGCTCCTGTGATACAAATACTGTGGCGTATATCTAGCTGATGTTTCCTTTGTGCTGATACAGACAATAACTTAAAGTCCGTTCAAGGTGAACGTATTAAGATTATTGTTGCTGACCACAACACCTCGCGCACCCAAACAATCAGCGTTGAGTATTGCCTGAAAACTAGTTTGATCTGTTGGCGTGTTGGCAATGAAACGACGGCCACAATCATCCAGTCTACCGATAATAATTCCTCTGCTAGCACTGCCCTTGTCAAAAACCACCGTATAGGTTTCCACCGAGGCTTTGCCGGAAGGAGTCTCGGTAAACTCTGGCGCAGTCATAGCATCAATTGCCTGCTGACACGGGACACTATCAGGCAGCTCCCATTTTCCCGGAAAGGCTGAGGCTGAGTAAATCCCTGTTGCATGCTTGGACAAGTATCCACCGTTAGCGGTAATCAGCCCGAATTCATCAGGTCTTTTCCTGAGACCGGTTACCATTTCTGCTATCCCGTGCATGGAATAATTGTTTCCCGGCCCCCCAAAGAAAGGCAAACCACCAGTTACGGTTAAACCTCTGGGGTCGTCTTCCTGTAAGCCAAGTTCCTTTGCGGTGATTTCCACGGATGAAGGAAAACATGAGTAAATATCGAAGCAATTGATATCATTGATACTCTTCTCCGCCATATTCAGGGCCAGAGAAGAATTGGCGGCTATTGCAGGAGATGAAGAGTAATTGACTCTCTCACTGACCAATATTTTCTCATTGGCCTCAGCGCAGCCATGGAGAAAAATCCAACAGGAAGGGTCAACTCCTAACTCTTTAGCCTTCCCCACCGAGGTCATTATTACGGACGCCCCCTGATTAACACTATCCACCGCATTCATCCATTTGGGATAAGGGAAACTTATCAACCTGTTTTCCATAGTGACCGTGGCAAGCTCGTTAGCGGTCCTCTTGTCTCCATAAAACGAATAGGGATTTTCTGCCGCCACATTGGTGAAACCTTCGAATAGCTTTCCCATAGAAAGCATGTGTTGTTCTATAGTGTGCCCACGCTCTCCGCGAATAGCATTTTCGAAAAGAGGATAGGTCTGCACCGGCACACCAACACCATGAGCGAACTCATGGGGAGTCATTATAGTCTCCCCTATCCCCCTGTCCTCAAGTGAACCCTCATCATGCTCTTGCCAGTCCAATTCAACTCCAGCGCGCATGGCATTCCGCGCAGTCTTATTAGCCTCTCCTCCGCTTAGCAGAGCTATACCAACATCACCGACAGAAATTCGTCCTGCCATTTCGTTTACATATTTCTGCGGAGTATTGCCACCTACGTTTCCGTAGATCGCTCTGACGGGGTTCGCACCTATTCTTCGCGCAATCGCACGGGGCGGGTTTTCAGCCCTACCAAACGGAATCTGCAACCGCGGCCGATTACTGGAGTCAGGAAAAATACGAACCACCAACAAGGTATCTATTAATCTTGCAAATTCAGTGTCTAAACCGGTATCGCGAATTGCTGCTTTGGCAGATTCCGCAGCGATGCCCATGGGTGGCAAAGCCTGTAGTGGGTCAGCCTGCTTCTCGGTGAACTGCCCTACTCCAATTATTATTGGTGTCAAATCATCCATTAAATGTGCCTTCGACCATATGTGACTCTTTGTTTATTTATCTATTTATTTATTCGTTCGTTTGATTATTTATTTGTTTGTTCCAGCTTTAGCCGTTTTCTGTCGTTGAACCGATTTTTGAATACAGCGAGCATTAATGTTCTCTTGCTACTAATATTAAAGCAATTAATAATGCTTCACTTCAGACTAGACAGGTCCTGATTAGCAAAGCCGGAGAATTTTCTATGTCACTCGACCCACAGGCACGGGCTCTTCTCGACCGTATCGAAGATTCTGACATACCCGCCTATCACGAAGTGTCTCCAATAGAGGCCAGGAAGCTCTATGATCAGGCCTGCGAAGCTGCCAAAGGCAACCCTCCACAACCCGCCGAAATAAATGACATAACCATGCCGGGGCCGGAATCGGAATTGACTGCCCGGGTTTATCGCCCCAATGACGCAGCCAATCTTCCCATTATGGTTTATTTCCATGGCGGCGGATTCACTATTGGCTCACTGGACAGCCATGATGCTGTGTGTCGTACCCTTTGCGTTGAGGCCGATACCGTTATCGTTTCAGTAGACTACCGTCTGGCACCGGAAAATAAATATCCGGCAGCGGTAGAAGATGCATGGGCGGCAACAAACTGGGTAGCAGTGAATGCTGAAATCCTTGGCGGCGACCCCTGTCAGGTGGGCGTAGGAGGAGACAGTGCTGGCGGCACACTGGCGGCAGTTGTTTGCCTCATGGCGGTTGAAGCCGGTAGCCCCCATCTGGAATTCCAGTTACTTATTTATCCGGGCATGGATATGTCCTGCTCATTTCCATCACACGATATTTTCGGCAAGGGCTATCGACTAACCACCGATCTTATTGACTGGTTCTATAAAAAATACTTTCCGCTGGAGGCAGATTTTATGCACTGGCACGCCACGCCACTGGCTGCCCCCAAAGATCTAGTAAAAGGCTTGCCAGCCACATTCATTCTTTCAGCCGGATATGACCCCTTACAGGATGAAAACAAAGGTTATGCAATCAAGTTAATGCAGGAAGAAGTGCCTATGCTATCCAAACACTATCCTGGCATGATTCACGGATTTATCACCATGCCGGGATATCTGGATGAGGCAAATATCGCCTTGAGTAAATGCGCAGAGATGATGCGCTGGGGGTATAAGTTCGAACAGTAAATATCGGTATTACAACCAGCGCCTTACCTTGGCCTTGTAATCCAGGTACTCCTGCCCGAATTTAGCCTCGAGGTATTCTTCTTCCTTGATGATAGCTGTAATCTGCACCGCCAAGGCACCCGGAACGAAACTAATAAATATCCAAAAGCTATTTAGCGCAATACCGATACCGATACTTAGCATGCAAAAACCCAGATAGATGGGATTTCTCGACCAGGCATAAAACCCGTCGGTAACTATATTTGTGGTTGGCTTCCAGGGTTCTATAGCGGTATTTCTTCTCTTGAATTCGGCATTCACCAGAATCGCAATAGTTGAGCCCATCAGTATCAGCACGCCCCCAATTAGAGCCCCATTCCCCGAGTCACCCATACCAATAGGCCAGAAGTAATCGAGAACGGCTCCCAGCAATATTACTAGCAGAAATACTATGGGCGGGGGATACTTGACTCCCGGTCCTTTGGCATCTTGCTTATCTGCGGTATTCCCGTTTGCAGCCTGATTTACAGCTTGTTCTTCTTGCTCTACTGGTTCCTGCTGGTCGTTGTTCTGGTCTTCATTGCTCATTTTGAATTCTCTCAATAACGACAATTTAGCATACCGATGATTCTACCAGGCAAATTCTCTGAAGCCTTGCCGAGTGTTATCTTTCTATAAGGCACAATATTTTAAATCATGCCCATCAATCAAGGAGATTCTTTACCAGTTACCACAACTGACACAGCTGTTTGAACAAATTTTGCCATCAATGCCGCACTTTTAGCTGTGTCTGGGTTTAGAGTGGAGCTCTATCAGGTTCATACAGAAACCTGTAGATTTTCAGCCCACGCTCCGGGAATTCATCGAGAAATTCCGGAGCCACATCCATATTACCCAAAAGCTTGCTTTGCGGCAGATGGCGTTCAAACAGTTCAGGGAGAAAACTCTCATCCAGAAACGGGCTATTTACCGTTGCGATAATCTCCGCCCCGGGGTTGCACAGCTTTGTCATTCGCTTGATCAGGGAAGGATAATTTTTACTTACATCGAAGCTTCCCTTTTGTCGAGTGGGCGGATCGATAATCACCAGGTCATAGCGACCAAACTGATGAATACGACCCCAAGATTTATAGACGTTATGAGGTATGGATTTCACCTTCTTCATGTCTTGTTCGTTCAGACGATGATTTTTTTCTCCCCACTGAATACTGGGCCGGGACATATCAACATTTGTTACTCCGCTTGCCCCACCAGCCAATGCTGCAACTGAAAGCGAACAGGTATAGGCAAATAGGTTGAGAATATTTTTATCTTCACTGTTGTTTAGTAACCAGTCCCGCAGCAATCTGGTATCTAGAAACAGGCCAATATTCTGATGCTGCCCAAAATGCACTTCGAAGCGTAATTTCCCTTCACTGACAATTAATTGCTCGTTAATAACTCCTTTAAGAGCAAGAGCCGGCGCACCTCTCTCAAATCGTTTCTGAACGACGATAGATTTGACTTGTCGATGCCGGTCGCTCTCTTCAATACAACGATGCAATTCATCCAGCTGATCGAATTCATCAAACATTGTTATAAGAACACTTGGGCTATACCAGTCGACACACACGTGCTCCAGACCCGGATAACGATGACCACGGCCATGAAAAATACGAACGGCATCGCCATGCTCGGCCGATAAAAAACCGGCCACAATACTCTTTAGCTCTTCAATCAATGATTTTCTCTTTTACTGGATCGGTTTAGCGGCCAAGCGCCACCTAAAATCAGCGCACAACCTTTCTATTTTTTATCTCAACAATTTTATAGTCGGCTTTGATTCTTAGCTCGGGTAGTTTGCTAATGAATTTTTCTATGTCGTCAAATGGCATAGTGGATAACTCCGACTTATCATAATCCCACCATTCACTGGCTAACAAGGCGGCTATCTGCTGTTCCGTGAAGCGCGATCTTATTACTTTCGCCGGATTCCCAACTACGATCTGATAGGGCTCCACGTCTCTCGTTACTACAGCATTTCTGCCTATAACAGCGCCGTGTCCTACAGTCACCCCTGACATAAGCACTGCATCATGGGCAATCCAGACATCATTACCAACAGTGGCGTATTCAATAGTGGCCACATAGTCTCCGCTAACGCTCATGCTTGAGGAAACCCAGTCTATGGGATGGTTATCTCGTTGCTGGCCGAGAAAAACATTGCGCCCAATAGAGCAATACCGACCGATGGAAGCAAGATGATTTATCTCCCCGCCATCGCGCACATAACTATAGGCGCCCATTTTGAGGGGAGTCTGTTCATCGGGAAGCTTCACGCGGACATTGCCCAGCCGTGCATTTTCTTCCATTAGCAAGCTCGACGTTTTGCCAAGGTTCCCAAAATCCTGAATTCTTACTCCACGTTTTCTCGCGATCTGTCTCTCTAGTTTTTTCATGCTGTTTATACAGGCACCTGATAAGGGGAGCTATTCTCTTTCATACTTACCATCGAACCATACATCCCAACTCTGGGTTTCATCGTTGTATTGCTCGAAAAACTGTCTGACACTGCCATCGGCATTCGGCGTCCAGCTTCCACGAAAACCAACACTGCCAGCCGCAAAATAATAGATATTCCCGGTCAACACCATGGAGCCGTCTTCAATTCCTCCACTGATATCGATTGAATAGGCCCCAGCCGAAACCCAGAGCTGCCGCCAAGTCTGATTAACCGGGTTATAGTAGTTAAGACTGGTTCCGGTACCACCTGACGCACCGGTCCACCTCTCCATAATTAGGCACCCGCCTTCCTGCTTCTCGATAATATTGTTGCCGGCAAGACTACCGTTTATATTGCTGGTCACGCTCCAACTTCCCAACCAGAAATCCCGGGCGGAAAACTGAGGGTCATCTGTACAATTCCCCGGCTGGGCAATTGCCTGTGAGCTCTGGAGCGATAAAACCGAAACCAGCACACTGAAAAAGAAAGAATTAGCTTTGCTATTTCCCACTACTATTTCTCACTAATATTTCTCACTAATATTTCTCAATTTCGCTCCATAGAGTCCAGAATATAACTTTATGCAGCTCCAGAGAACATTCAACAAGAACTTTACACCCACTATACGGTAAACTCGGACACAATGCGCAGCACACTCGACATCTTACAAACAGTTTTCGGTTACCCTTCCTTTCGACCTCCCCAGGATGAAATTATAGACAGCATCGTCGAAGGCGATGATGCTCTGGTTCTAATGCCCACCGGTGGCGGCAAGTCTCTTTGTTATCAAATACCGGCGCTGGTAAGAGATGGCTGCTGTGTTGTGATCTCGCCACTCATCGCGCTAATGGAAGATCAAGTCAACGCACTGCGATTGTTGGGAGTGCGAGCTGCGTTCCTGAATTCCAGTCTCGATGCTGCCTCTGCAGCCAAAGTTGAGTCCAGCTTGTTAGAAAGACAACTTGATCTGCTCTACATAGCGCCGGAGCGACTTAGCCAAGCCCGAATGGTTCAACTATTACAACAAGCATCCCTGTCGCTATTTGCCATCGACGAGGCACATTGTGTTTCCCAGTGGGGCCACGACTTCAGGGCAGACTATTTGAAACTCAGCCTGTTGCTCCAACTGTTCCCTGAAACACCTCGCATCGCCTTAACCGCCACAGCAGACGAACGCACACGTCAGGAAATTATCTCCCGTCTGGAGCTGGAAAATGCCAGACAATTTATAGCCGGGTTCGACCGGCCTAATATTCGTTACCGAATCGCGCTAAAACACAATGGCAAACAACAGCTACTAAAGTTCCTCAAAGAGGAGCATGCAGAAGATGCAGGCATTATCTACTGTATGTCCCGAAAGAAAACCGAAGACATTGCCTATTGGCTACAGGACGAAGGCTTTAATGCGCTGCCCTATCACGCAGGTCTGGATACAGAATCCCGCTCCCTCCATCAGAAGCGATTTCTGAGGGAAGAAGGTGTGATTGTTGTTGCCACTATTGCATTCGGCATGGGTATCGACAAACCGGATGTTCGATTCGTCGCTCACCTAGACCTGCCTAAAACTATCGAGTCCTATTATCAGGAAACCGGCAGAGCCGGACGTGATGGTGAGGCAGCCGATGCATGGATGATCTACGGCCTGCAGGATGTCATCAAACTGAGACAAATGATGAGCAATTCCGAAGGCAGTGAGGAATTCAAACGAGCCGAGCAGCACCGGCTGAATGCTATGCTGGGCCTATGTGAGATCACCAGCTGTCGTCGTCAGGCTTTGCTCACCTATTTCGGCGAAACCCTAGCTGAGCCTTGCGGTAATTGTGATACCTGCATACATCCACCAGACACTTGGGACGGGACGGAAGCCGCACGCATGGCACTGAGTGTTGCCTATCGAACCGGGCAGCGATTCGGCGTGAATCATCTGATAGATGTTTTACGCGGCGCCGACAGCGACAAGATATTTCAGTTCGATCACCATCAACTGAATTCCTATGGCATCGGAAAAAATCTGGACAATAATCAATGGCGATCGGTTTTTCGCCAACTGGTGGCGAGGGCTTATCTCAGTGTCGACCTGGACAGATTTGGCGCACTCTGTCTGCAGGAATCCTGCCGCAGCCTGTTACGTGGCGAAGAAAGCATCGAGTTACGTAGAGACATAAAACAGAAAACTGCGAAACGCCAAACTAAAACGCCGCTGGCTGCAGATGTGGATGTTGCATTATGGGAAGCGCTGCGAGAGTGTCGCAGAGGGTTTGCCGAAGACCAGAGCGTACCCCCCTATGTGATTTTTCATGATAGCACTCTGCAAGAGATGGCTATCACTCGGCCCCGCGATATGTCTGAATTCTCACTTATCAGCGGCGTGGGAGAAAGAAAGCTGGACAAATACGGTCCTGCTTTTCTGGATGTTATTAGCGAACACTTGCGTGGCTGATCCCTTGCCTATTCCCTGCCACATTTACTTACAAATAAGCCATTGCAATGACCCTTTCTAGTTGGCAAAGTAAGTCTGCTGAATTTGGGCTTAAAGACCTTTTCCAACAACCCTGCTCTCATATCAGAAACATAAAAAACCAAAGTCAGACCGCCAAGGGATGCCCGAAGCCAAGAGGGAATGCTTATGAAAAATTCAGATTTGGATAAAGTAGCCGGGAACGGATTAATCAACAGAAGACACCTGCTGCAATTAGGACTCGCGGGGTTGGGCAGCGGCGTTACCAACTCCGTATTGGCAGCCGAGGATAGCCTGCAACTGCAGATACCCCAATGGTCAAAACAACCTGGCCCTGGCTCCAGTGCCTACGGCTCCCGCTCCAGTCATAGCGAATACATGCAGCGTGCTGCCGGTGCGCCGAATCCGCTCTATCCCGGCGGCGGTGCTTCCCGTTCTCCTTTGCAACACTTGCAGGGTACGATTACTCCTAATAGCTTGCACTTCGAGAGACATCACGCTGGCATTCCCGATATAGATCCCGCCGGACACCAGTTAGTTATAAACGGCTTGGTTAAACAGCCCCTCGTATTTAATTACGAAGACCTTCTCAAGTACCCCATGGTAAGCAAAATCTATTTTCTGGAGTGTTCCGGCAATAGTGGCTCCCTGCTCGGGCCCAATGCTGCCGACGCAACAGCCCAGGGTATTCACGGACTGGTTTCCTGTGCCGAATGGACCGGCATCCTGCTATCCACTTTATTGGATGAAGCAGGAGTCGAAGACGATGCCCGCTGGCTGGCCGCCGTGGGAGCCGATGCCGCCAGCATGGGTCGATCAATTCCATTAAACAAGGCCATGGATGACGTAATGATAGCTTTGTATCAAAACGGTGAACCGGTGCGGCCGGAACAGGGCTACCCCATGCGCCTGTTCGTTCCAGGCTGGGAAGGCAATGTCAGCGTTAAGTGGCTAACCCAGTTGAAACTTACCAGAGAGCCGAGCCAGTTCAGGGATGAAACCAGCAAGTACACCGATACATTGCCGGATCGCAGCAGCCTGCAATTCACTTTCCCCATGGGCAGCAAGTCCCTCATCACTTCTCCTTCCGGACAGATGCAATTAGACCGTCAGGGGCTCTATCAGATTAGCGGTATTGCATGGTCCGGAGGCGGCAGCATTCGCAGAGTCGAGGTCAGTGCCGATGGAGGCCAAAGCTGGGCCGACGCAGCCATTGAATCCAATCGTAGCGACAAAGCACTGGTCAGGTTTTCAATTCCCTGGCAGTGGTCCGGAGGAAGCGCCATTCTGCAAAGTCGTGCAACCGACAGCGAAGACAATGTTCAGCCCACCCGGGAGTCTGTGCTTTCCGCTCAAGGCCGAATGAGTTTCTATCACAACAACGGCATTCAGAGCTGGGCAGTTAACGGCAATGGTGAGGTGAGAAATACCTATGCCTAATAAGATCACGCCTAATAAAATATTCATTGTCTTCGGCCTCGTCGCCTTATCTGTAACAGCATGTATGTCTACAGCCCAACAAAAAAGTGTGCAACTTGGTATTCCTGTATCCCAACAACAGCTTCAACAATTTGATCTGATAGCCGCACCCGATGGAAACGGCTTGCCCGAGGGCAGTGGGACAGCCCGACAGGGCAGAGTCGTCTACGATCAACGTTGCCAGGCTTGTCATGGCGCCAACGGTGAAGGAACCATTAATAGTACACAGCTAGTTGGGGGGAATATGCAATCTGCCGGGCCACCGGTGAGAACAGTAGGCAGCTACTGGCCCCACGCGACTACACTATTCGACTTTATCCGTCGCGCCATGCCAGCTGATTCTCCAAAGACCCTGAGCAATACTGAGGTCTATCAAGTCACTGCATATGTGTTGTACATGAATGATCTTATCGATCAGGATCAGGAACTGAATAAACAGTTGCTGGTTGAAATCGAAATGCCCAATAAAGACGGCTTTGTTGACCGATCCTCAATTCAATAGAGAATCAATAAAGAGTCCGTAAAAAAGGACCAGCAGCAGTTCACGGGAACAGAAAAAACCAGTACACTCCCTGCGCTTTTCAACTCCGCAGCAAAAACCTATCCAAGAGAGGATACAATGAAATCGCTCAAGTCGATATTGTGCTCACTGAGCACAGTAGCAACTCTTCTTATTCCAATCGCAGTATCAATATCTGCATCAGCAGCCGACAACGGTCTGTCCATTCCGCTGATTTCCTCGGAACCTCAACTGAGCGATTTTGAAGGCATGAGCCCTTCTACTGCGCTAGCTCGCTCCATGACCAGAGTAGCTGACTTTGTTCAGCGAACTCCGGATGACGGTGAGGCTGCCACCCATCGAACGGAAGTCTATATTGGCTACAGTGCCGATGAACTGCATGCAATTTTTCTCGCCTTCGATTCAAACCCCGAGCAGATTCGAGCGAATCTCTCCTCCCGGGAAAGTATCGATGGTGACGACAATGTGGAAATTACCATCGACACTTTTAATGATCAGCGAGCCGCATTCGCTTTTCGCTCAACAGCACGAGGAATCCAGTGGGATGCCCGCTGGACTGAAGGCAGTTCATTGCGCGCCGGATTCGATACTACGCTTGAGGCTGTTTGGGACAGCGAGGGACAAATGACTGATCAGGGCTATATGGTCAAAATGGCCATACCGCTGCGCAGCCTGCGTTTCCCTGATTCTTCCGAGCAAACCTGGCGAGTCCAGTTTGGCAGATATATTCCTCGGCTTAGCGAAGAGTCTTACTGGCCTTCCTACTCTATCGCCATCGAAGGGAGACTGAATCAGACCTCCCTGCTAACCGGCATCAGGGATGTGTCTCCGGGTAACAACTCGCAAATTATTCCCTTTATCTTTGCCCGTGAAGTAGACGCTCTAGACCCAGGCGCAACTGGTGGCCCCAAATTCGAACACAGTAGTGAGCAAGATGTAGGTGTGGATGCGAAGTTTGTTTTCAATGATTCCATGGTATTGGACCTCACCCTGAACCCGGACTTCAGCCAGGTTGAATCTGATCAGCCTCAGGTTACCGTAAACGAAAGATTCGAAGTCCAGTTTCCGGAACGTCGACCATTCTTTGTGGAAAATGCCGACTTCTTTGCTACCGACTCCATTCTCGTATTTACCCGCCGCATTGTTGACCCGGAAGGCGGCCTCAGATTTACCGGCCGCGCCGGGGAATACGGTTTCGGTGCAATACTCATCAATGACGAAGCGCCGGGCATGAACCGGGCTGCCACAGACCCACTTAATGGTGAAAAAGCTAATATCGGAATTCTTCGCGGCTTCAGAGATATCTCTGAGCAGTCGCGGGTTGGCTTTCTACTGACCGACAGGGCGCTGGGTGACGGATACAACCGTGTGGCCAGTATCGATGGTCGCATCAAGCTTACCGATAACTGGATTACCAATATGCAAGTGGTGGGGAGTGATTCCGAGCCATGGAGCGGTGGCGAGAGCACCACCGGCTATCAACGTAATATTCAGGTAAACCGCACCGGCAGAACGGTGAATACCCATTCACACTTTATTGAGACCACCGGCGGGTTCAGAACCGAGTTGGGCTTTATGAATCGCTTCTTCCGCCCGGATGTGTCAGGTATCCACAACCGTATCAGCCTGAACTTCTTTCCGGACAGTCCAACTATCAACAGCTGGGATACAGCAATATTTGATGTATATCTGGAAGATCTGGACGGCACCAAGATATACCATCAAATCGGTCCGAGTGTTGGTGTGAATTTTGATACATCCAGCTTCAGCGCATCCTGGACCGACTACAAAGAAGTCCTGAAACCCGAAGATTATGCAGGCATAGTCAGTAATCAAACTTTTGACTACGATAACTGGCAGCTCAATTACTACAATTACACCCTGAACACGCTGGAATTTGGAGCACGCTATAGGCAGGGAACAACTCTGAACTTGGTGCCTGCTATCGGCATGCTGCCTTCGGTAGCAGATACCAATCGCATTGATATTGACTTGCTTTGGCGACCTATTGACGGGTTGAGGGTAGATAACACATATCTTAAAACCGAGGTGGAGTCCCGCAACGGTGGCAACAAAGTATTTTCCAACGAGATTATTCGTAGCAACTGGAATTATCAGTTTACAAAGGAATGGTCGCTGCGCTTTATCGCCCAGTACGAAGAAACCGATGCAGGCCCTGCAACCCGGCTCAAAGATGACAAGAACATGAATTTCGATTTATTACTGCGATACGTCATCAATCCATGGTCAGCTGTCTATGTTGGTTATAACAGCAACAGCAGTAATTTCGATATAGTGGAATCTGAGGGCGAGAGAGAATTGATCCTGACCAACGACTTAAGAAACGACGGTGATCAGCTTTTCGTGAAGTTTTCCTACCTGTTTCAACGCTAGCACCCATCGGTCCGGAGTGATTGCTTACCCCCGGGCCGGTTTTCCCGCCAAGTCACAATTTATCACAACAGTTCTGCACTGAGCCCCCTGCTGCGTGAGCTACCGGAATATAGCAACGCAAGCTCGCAACAGCCGATATATCAAGCCCTGAGCAGCAGTTCTACCCACTGCCAAGTCATTAACCCGGCCCCGAGCAAACAGCGAAGGCAATTAGCTGTAGCGCAGCCATTGGCGGGGGCATGGGATAGGTTTATAATTTCAACAACTTTACCTTCGGAGAAATCGAAGATGCATATCAAGACCTCAAGCTGGCTGAAGCCGGCCACACAACGAGTTTCAGTGATCGCTATGGCATTCGCCATGGGTAGCTTTCCCCTTTCCGCATCGGCTCAATCTGACGCGATTATCAGCGATCAATATCCTCAGCTTGCCGAGCTGTTTAATGCCTTTGACGTGACTCAGGCAAATGCCTTCGACAAGATTCAGGAGATCAATTCCGACCCATCAACCCATCAGGCTCGTAACAAGCTGGCGATGGAGTTGGACATGGCAGCCAATACTCCCATGAGTATGAGCCATGGCGGTCATGGCGGAATGGACATGGATATGGATATGGGTTCCGGCGCTCCTTACGCCGACCTTGAAGTAGCAGCGAGAGTTGAGCTAATGGACATCATGCGTGCATCCTATTCCGGCGAAACTTCTGAAATGGCATTCAACGAAAGCGATGCTATCGACAGACACACGGCAGAAGTTTTGAAGAGAGGCAGAAGCTTTGAAACTAATCTGTTTGCCATTTACATCGATGACTCCATCTCCGACAAGAGAGCGGCGGTGCAAAATGCTATTGAAGAATATCTGACAGACGACCAACACGCAGTGGCAACTTTTCCGAAAGATAGTCGCTACCTGCTTGATCACGACCAAGCTACAGGCTTTACATCTGCGTTCCCTCTGCTGAGTGGTTTTCTCTGGACACAACAGTGGCTCCAACTGGCGGCTCTTGAATCAGTTATCCTGGAAGAATTGGATGACCAGTTTGCCAACGGTCACACCATTGCACTAGAAAGATTCTGGAACAAGATCGGCTCATCTGGAGGCATGTCGATGTTCCCCGCTCCAAGCGAGTTACCAATGTCTCCTGCTATAGCTCCAAACCTGTATAGCCAGTCACAACAAGCGGCCATCATACTGGACAACCTGAACGTGCTGGAAACAGTGATACTGGATATCCTCTCCTACCCCAATGTTGAGAACCGGGAAGAATTGATGGCCGAAGTTGTACTCAATTTCACCGACAAGAGCACAGACACTGCCGAGACTATGGACTATCTTCTGTTCGCGCTTCGCGGCGGCATCTACGATCAGGGTGGACCCGCGGTAGGAGAGCTGATGCAATCTGAAAGAAATCGTTCACGCGACGAGATGGGCATGCAGCATTCAATGATCATGAGTGTTCAGTAAGCCTCATCAAGAAAGTCAAAGCTTACGAACAAAGGGTCGGACGAATAGTCAGACCTTTTTTTTACCAGCCTGATGCTCAGCAGGATAATCTTGTGATCAATTGATACAGGTCATCATCGAGCTGTTAGGCCAAGTAAAAATTATCCTAGAGAAAAGAATTACCCGGAAATCTGTTGTGAGCAGTCGCGTAACCAAGCGAACAGAACTAGAATTGGGCCGTTTGTCGCAAAGGCGACTTATCAAATCGGTATCTATGTGTACCGCAGGATTACTGTTTCCTTCTTCGGTATTTTCGCAAAACTACAGCCAGTTCAATCAGCTAAAAATCCCTCCTCAGCTTTTAGGAACTGCGCGTAGTGGCCAACAACACTATTCCCTGGATGTTCAGACGGGCGAATCGGAATTCATTCCCGGTCTTCGTACCCCCACCATTGGATTCAATGGCAACTATCTCGGCCCGACACTGCGTTTCCAGAAATGATGATGGCTCTGGCGGCTTTAAATACGGGAATACTAGATTTGAATGCTGCTGCAGCTCTTGTAATTGGAGCAGACCTTGGTACTACAAGTACTACAATTCTAGGGAGCATTTACGGCAACCCTATTAAGCGTAAGTTGGCATTTGCCCACTGCTCATTTAATTTTATTGTAGTTGTTTTTGCTTTCTTGATCTTGCTGCCTTTTATTGATCGCCTGTTGCCTCTGACATCTATCAGCGATCCCCTGTATGGATTGGTAGCATTTCATAGCATTATGAACCTGCTGGGGCTTTTCGCATTCGTTCCATTTCTAACTCCATTCGCGAACTGGATAGATAGTATATTTGCCAGATGCGAACAGACTCTATCCAGTCCTATAGAACAGGTTCCGGCAGATATTCCTGACGCAGCTATTGTTGCCATGCAGAAAAACACCACTTATATGGCACTACAAGCTATTTGTAATTCTTTGCGACTATACTCCTTGCACCCGGAAAAAATGAAAATAATTACCTCTTCGGAAAATGAACTGGCTCAATTGATCAGCCACGACAACTTTAAAAAAGATTATGAGCAATTAAAACTGGAGGAAGGTGCCGTACTCAGATACTCACGCAAGGTGCAGTCCCAAACTCTCACAGATGATGAAGCTTTTGCGGTAAATAAATTCAATGAAATTTGCAGATCTATTGTTTATAGCAATAAAACCCTGAAGGATATTAGCAAGGATCTCGAAGAATTGAAGAGAAGCAATACCGAAGGAATGATCGATCTCTATCAGCAGCATCGCCAATTTCACAAAAACTATTATCAGCAACTACTAAAGTTACTGCTAGAAGAACACGAGTCCGACTTCATTAATGAGGAATTGACTGCGCTACAGACTATCAATGACTCCCATTTTCAGTCCATGAACAAGCTGGCGCAGGATCATAGTGATCAATACTCCGAAAACAGCGCTGAAATATCGACCCAATTAAACGTGAATCACGAGGTCCATCACGCCATCAAGAGCATGCTGGCGTCTGTGGGGAACTTGGTGGACATTAGGAAAACCCTGAAGCAAGCATCCTTAAGCCCTACCGCCCCCGCCTACTAGCCGCCGTTGATGCCCGCAAGATAATAATATTCGCGGCCCGGCTGGTTTGCAGCCCTTTAAATATGTGCTTAGAATGCCTTAAAAGCCCTAAACTGCGGAACCCTTCTATGGCCAAGAATAAATTCAACAATATCCTCGATACTATTGGTAATACGCCGGTAATTCGTATCAACAAGCTCGCCCCGGACGATGTGAATCTCTTTGTAAAAATGGAGTCGTTTAACCCCGGCGGATCGATTAAGGACAGGTTGGCGCTTGGAGTAATCGAAGAAGCAGAAGCTAGCGGTGAGCTGAAACCAGGACAGACAATTGTGGAAGCCACATCGGGAAATACAGGTATAGGGCTCGCTGTGGTATGTGCGCAAAAAGGATATCCTCTAGTGATCGTTATGGCTGAGTCCTTCAGCGTTGAACGTCGAAAACTGATGCGATTTCTAGGCGCCAAGGTAGTTCTCACCCCAGCCGCTCAAAAAGGAAGTGGGATGTTGGCAAAAGCCCAGGAGCTGGCAGCCGCACACGGATGGTTTCTATCTCGTCAATTTGAGAATGAGGCTAATGCCAGAATGCATGAAAAGACTACCGCCGTTGAAATTTTGCGGGACTTTGAAGATGAGCGCCTCGACTATTGGGTGTCCGGCTACGGCACCGGCGGAACCATTAATGGCGTGGCGCGGGTACTCAAAGACAAACGACCCGAAACGAAGATTATCTGCTGTGAACCTGACAACTCAGCGCTTCTAGGTAGCGGCACCCGACAACCGGAGAATGTTGATGGCGTAACCCAAAGCCACCCTGCATTTCGACCTCATCCTATGCAGGGCTGGACTCCGGACTTTATCTCCGGCTTGCTGGAAAAGGCGGTTGATAACAAGCATGTCGATGAACTGCTGCCAATTAATGGCGCTGATGCTATTCACTGCTCACAAGAGTTGGCGAAACAGGAAGGTATTTTCGTTGGCATAACCTCCGGCGCTACATTTGCCGGCGCTCTAAGCATTGCTGAAAAGGCGGAACCGGGAAGCAATATTCTTTGCATGCTCCCGGATACTGGAGAACGCTATCTAACAACGCCGCTATTTGAAGACATTGATTCGGAAATGAACAGTGATGAGGTGGCGGTATCGAAATCTACGCCCAATTATCAATTCGACACACCGGCAGCTCCCCCAACTCCGCCTACAACCAAAGGAGACAAAGCTCCCGAAAAAAAGTAGTTACGCCAGACAAACCGCTTGAAGTACCTTCTGACGGTACTGAAGCGGTTGAAAAGTTTCTGGCAGACAAAGATAACCCCGTTGTTTTATTTGCCCTCGAGTGGTGCGAGTTCTGCTGGGCATTGAGAAAATTATTCACTGCCTTGAGCATTCCCTACGTGTCTGTGGATCTCGATTCCGTCGAGTACCAAAAGAACGACAGGGGTGCCAATATTCGCAAAGCACTATTGGATAAAATTGGCTCGCCAACAATCCCACAACTTTTTATTAGCGGAACATTAGTAGGTGGCGCTACTGAGGCCTTAACGGCAAATGATAGTGGTAAATTGCAAGAATTACTTATCGCCTCCAATGTCAGTTTCAATAATGATAAAAAAGTGGTCGGCGCGGAGTTTCTTCCAAGCTGGGTAGCTAAATAGATTCTGGTGCGGAAATTAAAACGAGTATCAGCTGTTAAAATTCATTAGGATTGACGCCATGAGTTACGAGTTATTCAGAATTCTGCATTTCCTGGCCATCTTCGTTCTGGTGGGGGCCCTGCTGGTGGAGAACATGGCCATCAAGAAGGAAATATCGGCGGAAGATGCCCGCAATCTGGCCCGCGTCGATAGCATTCTGGGCATGAGCGCCATAGCAGTCTTGCTTATCGGGTTGGTCCTGTGGCTATTGATTGGCAAACCGGCCGATTTCTACACCACCAATCCTGTATTTCAAGCCAAGCTCGCACTTTTTGTACTGATATTTCTACTATCTTTATACCCGACAGTATATTTTTTTCGCAACAGGAAAATTACCGAACCATCCCTTATTGTGCCCGGAGCAATCATTCTCTTGCTGAGAGCAGAGATTATACTGATGCTACCGATACCTGTGCTGGCCACATTAATGGCTAGGGGAATAGGTCTCGGCTAACCTAACAGTTAATATATGAATGATTGAAAAATGTAACCAAAGAGAAATATAAGCAATGAGAAAATAACGAGACCATGAATAAGCTCACAATATTTGCAAAATCATTGCTCGTCCTCTTGCTGTTTTGCGCTGGCAGTCAGTTTAGTCATGCCATCGACCAGGAAGCTCTGCGACGGGCCATTTCCGGACCCGACAGGGAAGTGACAGATTTCGCCAGAGACGAAGCCCGTAAGCCGGTAGAGGTGTTGGACTTCCTCGGTCTTGAGGAAGGCATGACCGTGCTTGATCTCTATGCAGCCGGTGGTTACTACACTTTCATTCTTTCAAAAGCTGTGGGTAATGATGGCGTGGTTTATGCGCAGAACACGCCCCGGGGACTGCGCTTCGAAGAGGGCAGACAAAACATTACCCAAGGAGAGGCTCTGAACGCCAAAATTGAAAGGGGCAATCTCGACAACGTGGAGCAGATAATTCGCCCCCTCAGTGAAATCGGTCTGCAGCAAGACACGCTGGACATGGTGATTGTTGCTCAGACTCTACATGACTACTATAACCCCAATCCCCAGCGAGCGCTGGAGATGCTGATACGCATAAAGGCACTCCTAAAGCCCGGCGGCATATTGGGCATTACCGATCATATCGGTATAGCCGGACGTAAAAATCGTCAGATGCATCGCATGGAGACTCAACAGGCTATTGATGTTGCTGAGCAAGCCGGGTTTCTGGTGGAGTCCAGTGAATTGTTGCGCTCGGAAGCTGACGACCACAGCAGGGATATCTTCGACCCTCGCTTGAACCGCAATACTGACCGCTTTCTGCTAAAGCTACAAAAGCCACTGGATTAAAATACAACCAGAAGGGATAGCGCGAGCAATTGGTCTTGGTAGTACTTCCAAAGATTTGATAATCTCACTGTCTCCAAGCCTCAAAAGAACACACATCCAAGGGGCCTATAACAAGCAAAAACCCGATAAATAGGCGCTTACAATGAGTCCACTTCCAACCCGACTTTCAAGCTTGCTTCCAGCCACTCACAAATGCAGTTTAATCCTCGCACTTGTTCTCGCTCCAGCCCTGGCTATCGCCCAAGACGGCGATTATCAGGCACCGCGAACCGTAGATGGCGTACCTGATTTTCAGGGAATGTGGACAAATAACACCATCACTCCATTGTCCCGGCCTGAAGAGTTCGGTGACAAACTGGTATTGAGCCCTGAAGAAGCATTCGAACTGGAACAAAGAGTAGCGGACTACACATTGGAACAGGATCAGCCAAGCGATCCTGATCGTGAAGCCCCTAACAAGGGCAGAATTGAGCTTGCGGACAGCTACAATAATTTCTGGTTTGATGACGGCACACGGGTTGCCCGTTACAACGATGAGTTTAGAAGTTCGCTTATCGTGGACCCTGCTAACGGTCGTATGCCAGCCTATACTCCCCAGGCAGAAGAAAAAATCCGTCTGGCCCGCGAGCAACGGGAGATAATGGGGGCCTACGCCGGACCCGAAGCCCGACCTCTGGCTGAAAGATGTTTGCTGTCATTCAGCTCCAGTGGTGGTCCACCCATGTTGCCCATTCTCTACAACAACCATTACCAGATCGTACAGTCTCCCGGTTACGTAGTCATCCTGGTGGAGATGGTACACGACGCGAGAATAATCAGGATCGATGACGACCCTTTACCAGCGACTCATAAACGTTGGCTGGGTGACTCCATAGGGCACTGGGAAGGAGACACGCTGGTGGTGGAAACCAGCAACTTCAATCCCAGCCAGCGCTTCCGTTCTTCATCGGACGATTTCCACATCACCGAGAGATTTACCCGGGTGGCTGAAGAGATTATCAATTACAGCTTCACCATAAGCGACCCCGAGACTTTTCAGCAGGACTGGACTGCTGAAATCCCAATGAATATGACCGATGACAAGCTCTACGAATATGCCTGCCACGAAGGAAACTATTCCTTACCCGGAGTATTGGCAGGCGCACGGCTCGACGAAAGCCAAAGCGAACAATGAAAGCAACAGGAAAGCCCGTGAAAAAACAACAAGACATTGAAATCAATCAGCTATATGCCAAGGACCCCATAGCGGCGGATCGAATAGTTTGGGGCCGACAAAGTGAGGCCATGAGCAGACGGGGCTTTCTAAAGAAAAGCGGTCTGATGGCAATGACTACCGCATTGGGGATGACTATCCCCTTCTCCCGTTTTATGCCGGAGGGACTATTACCAGCAGCCTTTGCCGCTGAGTCTTCCTCAGATACCATACCCGGTAAGGATGGCCTGATCGTTTTGAACAATCGACCGGTAAATGCTGAAACCCCCGCTCATCTGCTGGATGACTCCGTCACTCCCAATAACCGTATGTTTGTCCGCAACAACGGCATTCCTCCGGAAAACATTGACCCTGATAACTGGGTATTGGAAATCGCTGGTGAATCCTGTGAACGACCAGTGAGCTTCTCCATAGCGGAACTTAGGCAAAGATTCGAAGAAGTCACCCTGCAACTACAGCTTGAATGCGGCGGCAACGGGCGCAGTGAGTTTGTTCCCGCGGCCAGTGGCAATCAGTGGACTACAGGCGCAATTGGCTGTCCGAGCTTCACCGGTATTCGCCTTCGTGACGTATTAAATTATTGCGGCCTGAAGAGCGATGCTGCCTATATCGGATACTACGGTGCCGACACCCACACCAGCGGAGACCCTGATCGCGACGCGATCTCCAGAGGTGTTCCTATCGGCAAGGCTATGGAGAGAGAATCTCTTGTCGCCTGGCAAATGAATGGCGAAGATATTCCGCTTCAAAATGGCTACCCACTGCGCCTTGTCTGCGCAGGATGGCCAGGTTCGGTTTCAGGTAAATGGTTACGAAAAATAGTGGTACGCAATCAGGTTCACGATGGCGAGAAAATGGCGGCGCCTTCCTATACGGTTCCCAAACAGCAAGTCGCTCCCGGCAGCAGAGTCCCCAACGAGGACATGAAAATAATCGAGTCCATGCCGGTTAAATCCCTGATCACTTTTCCACAGTCGGGTATTAGCCATGATTTTCGAGAACGAATGACTATTAGAGGCCATGCCTGGGCAGGCGATGATCAGCCCAGCGGCGTATTCATCTCAATCGACTTTGGTGCAACCTGGCTGCCTTCTGCAATTAGCGCAGCCACTAACAGGCTCGCATGGCAAGATTGGAGTACATGGGTACAATTCCCTGAACCCGGTTACTACGAAGTGTGGGCACGAGCTATGGATTCCAGAGGCCGCTCTCAGCCGATGCTGGTACCCGGCTGGAACCCCAGAGGCTATCTCAACAATGCCTGTCATCGCATAGCGGTACAGGTTGTTTAAATGATTGCCAGCTGCTTGTTGAGTAGACACCTGAAAGAAATAAATTGAAAGATGTAGAGAGTAAGCGAATTGCATAAATCGAAACTATCAACGAGTCTAATAGTACTACTGACCCTGCCGGCACTGGCGTCTGCTGTAAATGCAGCAGAAAACCCTGACTCCAGCAGCCTGCAAAAAACCGAGGGCTGGGAAATAGTACAGACTACTTGTACCGAGTGTCACAGCTCCCAGATCATAGCCCAAAATTCCGGAACCAGAGATGTCTGGCTTAGTCGTATCAGATGGATGCAGGATACTCAGGGGCTTGGAGCATTGGAGTCATCACTGGAAGATAGTATTCTGGGTTACCTAAGCCGAAACTATGGCCCCAAAGCTTCATCAAGACGTCAGGCATTGCCTGAACATTTTCTTCCAAACAACCCATATGCCGTAAACGATTAGTATGAATAATAACCAGATCTCCATGTTCGAATCAGACGGGCAGGAAAAAGCAGAAAAACCCAAACAGATGAGCCTATCGGTAAGCAGAACCATTCCTGCAGCCGCAGAAAAAGTATATGACCACTGGCTAATACCAACTTTTGTTGGCGAGTGGATGTTTGGCGCTGCCAATAAAGCGGAGCACTTAATCGACCTTCATAATGAGGTCAGGCCGCGCGGAGAATTCTCTTATAAGCTGCAGCGGGGCGGCAAGGACATTACCTATAGCGGGGAGTATCAGAGAATTGACCGACCGCGACAGTTAATTTTCAGCTGGCGAGCCAGTAACGGCGAAGCCGCTCCAAACAAGGTCACGGTAGACTTTGAAGAAGATGAACAAAAAACCAAATTGAAAATATCCATGCAAATGGACAAGGACCTGGCGAACTATGCCGGCGAGGTAAAACAGCAGTGGTCAAACCGGAGCAAGGCTTTGGCCGCCCTGCTAGCGAAATAGCCTAACTGGCTCTTAACCTTCTCCTAGCTTTAAGCTACTACTATCTTCCTATAGATGAAGCTTCTGCCTGCCTGATAGTGCGCTGGGCAGCGTAAGGCAATATGTAACCATCTGCCAGATTTCGCTCAACAACCGCTCTGACCTTGTTTACATAGTCTTCGTGGCTGGGATATAGAGCATTCAGTTGCTCCTGCCCAAAGGGCTCATGGGAACCATAAAGAAAGCAGAAACGATTGCTGCCATTATTCATCCCGGTGTTACGGGCGGTGGGTACTGCATGATCGGCCAATCTGACTCCACCGAGAATATTCCCAAACTCGTCTCTGGCGAATTCCAGTTCCGGCATCATTCTCGCTACCTGTAAGGGAGCAGCCACAGGTGGTGGCGTATCGTTTCGTATCCATATAACCAGATGTTCATAGGCGGCATTCATGGCATCGTGAAACGGCACACGGCTGTGTTCGGGAATGTTACAACCGGGGTCTCTCGGCTGCGCCCCCGACAAAGGTAAACCTTCCCGCAACATACGCACCTTGCCATATTCTATTTCAAATTTGTAATCTGCATGGGCTGTACCCGCTACTTCCCACTGACGAAATGTATTAGTGTCCGGCTGCGGAGATGCGGCCCGCCTTGGCATATCTGATTCAGCCATAATCTTGAAAATCTTCACATCCTGATCATCACGAATTCGTCCACCACCACCATGCACCATCACGCCGTCAAAAACAGGCTCGAGGGGATGGATATTGTTTAGGTAAGTCGCCAGCCGGCTGGCTGATTGGGAATGCCCTGTGGCAATGATTTGTTCGGCCTGCAAACCATTCAGAATATCTACTTCACCATTTGCAGAGCTCTGCCCTATCCGGTTAATCGATTTAGCGACCGCAGAAAAAATATCGTAGGACAGGGCATCCTGAGCGACCGTGCCATCATGGGTGGTATCCAGACTGCCGTAGCGCTGCGGACTCCAGTCTCGCATGGTATCGATTCCCATTTGTTGGGCAGAAACCACAACGTAGGCATAGCCTTCCCGAATAAAATGGTTCCCGGAAAGCCACCAATCGATATCCTTATCGGGTCCGCCGGTTACGTTTATCCATTCGACGATAACGATGCCATTAAATGCAGCGGAGGACTCTGGCCGACGTACTATCAAACGGGTTTTGTATGGGTGACCACTATCGAGGATTTCCCCATTCATCATTTCAGGATTGCTGTAACGATTGGCCAGACCTTCGATGAAATATTCTTCTTCAATATAACCGCGATCGCCAAGCTCAATGCCTGACGCGCTATATATCGTATTCAAGGTGCCGCTACCTGCCCTGTCGGCAGCTATAGGCCCGCTTATGGTGGCTGCCGGCACATCGGCAAAGACTGTTGCCGAAAAAGTCATCGCGACAAATGTGACAAGAGAAGAGATCAGGGATATTGTAGACTTCAATGACATTAAACCGCCTGTAATTATTATTCTGCTTTTCATTATATCGCTCTCCGAAACACAGTTATTCACTCAAGTTGTTTTATCGCAGCTTAGCAAATATTAGCATTCACTGCGTGCTTCTCTGCACTTATGAAATAATCAGGCTATGCCGTTATGCCGCAGCAAGGCATCAACCTCCGGCTGCCTGCCTCGGAACGCTATGAATAAATCCATGGCATCTTCAGAACCACCGCTGGAAAGAACCGTATTGAGAAACTTCTCGCCAGTGGCAGCGTCGAATATGCCCTTTTCTTCAAACAGGGAAAAAGCATCCGCTGACAATACTTCCGCCCATTTGTAGCTGTAATAGCCGGCACCGTAACCCACCGGGCTACCGAAAATATGACCGAAGGCATGCTGGAAACGGTTGTCAGGGGAAAACGGCAGTACCGCAACCTGCTCACGCACTTCATTAACAATTTTTTGGATCTGGCCCTGTTCTTCGCCGTTAAATTCAATGTGCAGGCGCATATCAAACAGAGCAAATTCCAACTGCCTTACCATATGCATGGCTGATTGAAAGTTTTTCGCCGCCAGCATTTTATCCAGCAACTCATCGGGCAGAGACTCACCTGTTGCATGGTGGCTGGAGATAAACTGCAATGATTCTCTCTGCCAGCACCAATTCTCCATGAACTGGCTGGGCAGCTCTACCGCATCCCAGGGCACGCCGTTAATTCCGGAAACCGCCGAACGATCAACGCGGGTCAGCATATGGTGCAAACCATGGCCGAATTCATGAAACAGGGTTATAACATCATCGTGACTCAGCAGCGCCGGTGTATCTCCGGCAGGCCCGGGGAAATTGCAGGTCAGATAAGCTACCGGCAGTTGTAATGAACTATCGGGCAATAATCTTCGCGCCCGGCAATCATCCATCCATGCGCCACCACGCTTCTTGGCTCGAGCATAGAGATCCAGATAGAAACGGGCAATCAACTGGCCATCTCTATAGATATCATAACTACTGGCATCATCATGCCAGAGCTCTACGCCTTCAGTTTTTCTAACTTCTATACCAAACAGTTTATTTACTACTTCAAACATCCCTGCCGTTACTATTGGCGCAGGAAAGTAAGGCCTCACTTGCTCATCGGATATATCAAACTTTGCCTTCTTTAGTTTTTCCGTATAGAAAATTCCATCCCATGGATTAAGCGACTCACAGCCATATTCTCTGCTGGCAAATTCTTCCAGCTCCCTAAATTCAGCCCTTGCCGCAGGCACCGATTTTTCCGCCAAGTCATTCAGAAAATCAATAACTTGTTGCGGGGTCTCCGCCATCTTGGTAGCAAGAGACCTCTCGGCAGGGTTGGCGAAGGACAGCAGGCTGGCCAGCTCATTTCGCAGGCCCATGATCTGCGGCATCAACTGCGAATTATCAAATTGACCAGCGTTTGGACCTTTATCCGAAGCCCGAGTTGTGGCTGCTATGCTAATTTCCTGGCGTAGAGTGGCATTTTCACAGTGGGTCAGCACCGGAAAGTATGATGGATGATCCAGCGTGATCAGGTATCCTTGCTGCCCCCTCTGTTCGGCAGCCTGTTTGGCAAGCTTCAGGGCGCCTTCGGGAACGCCGACTAGATCCTCAGGGTCTGTAATTAACTTACTCCAAGCATCTGTCGCATCCATGACATTATCAGCAAACTTGCTGGTAACTTCTGCAAGCTGCTTACTCAACTCGGCGAAACGCTCCTTCTTCTCGCTATCCAGAGCAACACCCGAGAGTCGAAAATCCCGTAGCAAATTTTCTACCACCTTCTTCTCGGCTTGCGTGAGAGTATCGGATTCCGCGCTCTTGGAAAGAGATTCCAAAGCCTGATAAAGCGCCTCATTCTGGCCAAGCTCAGTGTGGTATTCGCTTAGTTTAGGCAAGCAGGCATTGTAGGCTTCGCGCAGCTCATCACTGTTCACTACCGCATTCATGTGGCCAATTGGAGACCATGCTTTATTAAGGCGGTCTTCCAATTGCTCAAGACTTTTCACCAAGCCCTGAAACGAGAAATCACCTTTTACGATAATTTCCCCTATACGCTTTCTGTTGTCTTCAAGAATAAATTCCATACCGGGAACAATATGCTCCGGCTGAATTTCTCTGAAAGGCGGAAGCTCGTGGTCCTGCACAAGCGGATTATTCGATAAGGATGTAGCCATTTTTACCTCAGTCCCCAATTCGTATAGCTGTTGAAATTTTATGGATTAAGCTTTGAGCGATAAACCTGTCTGGCCTGTTCAAATTGTCCGAACACATGGTTTCTTTCATCTTCGGAACGCCAGCCAGGCCAGACTTCGGCAAGTTGCTGCAACTTGTCTATCCAGTCCAAAGCATACTGCACAGACTGAGGGTTTCTAATTGGCTCGTCTCCTACCTGAAACCAGATAGGGTTGGTGAATGCCTGAGCATAGCCCACATCCATGGGAAACCTGTCTTCCCTGCTACCTTCTGTGCGCAGATGACACCAACCGGATCTTTCTATATTAATTTCCGTGCGGATATCCAGACTATTTTTATCCCGCCGCAAAGGAAAACGTTCTGCAACTTCCCCATTACACACCAGTTTCAATTCATCCAGATCGGTAATGGAACGCAGGCGGCCATTAATAGTGACCTCGCCTCCGCCCGCTGGCAGTTGAATAGTATCCCCAGGCATGGAGGAACCCACATTCATTTCCAGCAATGGCCCCGAGCTCACAAACGCTCTGCCGGCCACCATGGCATCGAACCATTGATCCATTCCGAGACCGGCCGAGCCGGTATACACATAGGTACGGAACGAACCCACCAGCTTGCTTCTATGAAGCGAGGAGATAGAGTCTTCGCCGCCGGTTGCGGTAACCCGCAGGCCGTTATTCCACACCGCATATAAGGGGAAAAAGCCTGAGGTGGCCGAGTCCGACCACTCCAGTGCATCGGTGGTCCCCAGTGCCGCATCCACTATAAAACCTTTGCCCCCGCCGAGGTTACCCAACAACGGATCCTCCTCTCCCAGATAGGGATGAACATAACCGGTTATGGCTCCCTGAGCCTTGGCCTTGATAAACATATCAGTATTGCTGGGATAGAGACTCTCGATTGCCGTGCCTTCGTAGCCGGTTACAAATGGAGAGATAAGATGTTCTTCAAGACCGAACATGAAAACATGGCCATAGAACGGTGGTCGATATTCCTGACCTACCACTACAATCTGATTCGGCTCCGAGATCGAGTGCGCATTTCCACCAGGCTCGAAATACTGATAGTCGAGTATCCGATTATCCTTGTTAGCCACCTGTTCCAACACCAGATCTTGATCTTCCGATCTGGACATCATCATCAGATTCTCAAGAGTGTTGTGTAGATTGCCACCGTAATTAGCGTGCACGTGAGTGGATGCCGAATACCAGCCTTTTGCACCCATATCTGCAATGGGCTGCAGATCGATAGACAGTCTTGCAACCTCCCCTTCTTCAATATCTATCGTTGTTTCTGCCGGCAGGTATTCGAAGCCTTTCACTGCGGTTAGCTCAACCTCACCTATAGGCAATTCAATCTGAAACTCTCCTGGATTATGGAAAATCAGGTCTCCTCGAGTTCCTGCTCTGGCGTAGGCATTGTAGGGAGCGTAAAACTTATCATCAGACGCTCTCAGATGAATCCGGTTATGGGTAAGCTGGGCTGACGAAGCGTCGCTAACCCGAACCTGCAAAATTCCCATAGGTCGGCTGTAATGGTGCTCGGTAATTGCTATTTCCTTCAGCTTTCCTCCGTATGTTTCCAATAGCATTAATCGGGAAAGCCCCGGCTCATTGGAGATAAAAGCAATCCATTCACCATCCGGAGACCAGCGCGGATGAAAGGCATCATGCTCAAAAAAAGTCATCTTGTATGGCTCGCCACCAATAGTGGGTTGAACATAGAGATTATTGAACTGGTCGGCGGAGCCGCTGGTGGACGTATAAACGAAGCGCTTACCGTCGATGGAAACGTCGGGTCTGGTTCGATAGAGAGTCTGCTCGGAAAGAACAGTTTGCGCCTGGAGAATACCGTCCTGCCTTGCCGGTACACGCAGCACATTGCCGGAACCCAGCGGCACATCCCTATTGGATACGAGCAATAACTCATCCCCGTCTGGCAACCAGGCTGGCGTGATATGCATATCCCAACTACCGAAATACAGACGGCTGCTGCCGTAATCATTGTCCCTCGTTATAGCTATGGGCTCCCCCTTCCACGCGCCGTTTTCGATCTCTCTTATATAGCTGTTGAAGTAGCCATTGGGATTGGTGGATACATAGGCGATTTTGCTACCATCAGGAGAGAATACAGGGTCGGTATAGACCGCCTGATCATCAGTCAGCTTCGAACTAACACCGGTCTCGGTATCCAGAATTTCCAGTTGAATACGCTGATGATCATAATCGGCGGTATAAACAATCCAGCGACCGTCAGGCGACCAGTCCGGTGAGGAATGATAAGCCTCGTTATAAGTCAATTCATAAGCCCTGCCACTAGCGGGGTCTACCTTCCAGATACTTCCCTGCATGGCTACCGCAATCCACTCTCCATCGGGGGACCAGTCCGGCGCCCAGGGAGTAGAACTTGGAGAAGGCGGAAAATAAAAGTTATGCATGTAATTGCCGCCACTGCGTGCATCAGGATAGAAACGGGCTTGCGCCAACAGACTATTACTGAACACTACTGCTATTAAGGCGATTGTCAGAAAACAGAGGTTTTCCTTACGCTTACGGCTCATAACCAACTCCATATGCCATTTCGACTGGATTATTACTTTACTGACGGGTATAACTTTTCCAGATATTTCCGCAGTGAACTTTTCTCATCTTCGCTTAAGATTAGCCCCAGTTTACTACGGCGCCACAGAATGTCGTCTGCATCGCGGGCCCATTCCTTGTTGCACAGATAGTCTACTTCTTTCTGATAGAGAGTATGCCCGAAGCAAATACCCAAATCTTCTTTCGATGCGACCCCTTCGACGATGTCGAAGCTAAGGGTGCCGTAGCTATTAATCCAGCGATTGATAATATCCGCTCCCAACCAGCCATGACGGGAAACCAACTCAGTATAAAGGCTCTCAGGCATATCGAAGTCGCCCCCTGGCAGCATTGCCTCAGCGGTCCATGCTTCCTGCATATCGGGGAAAAACTTTTGCAATTTGTTAACGGCGTGTTCCGCCAACAAACGATAACTGGTCACCTTGCCTCCATATATGGACAAGATAGGATGAGGCTCCTCCTGCATTTCCAGACTAAAATCACGGGATACTTTACTGGCATCTTTTTCCTGTTCATCGATAAGCGGTCGGACTCCTGCATAGCTATGGACGATGTCACTTTCACTTATTCTATTTCGAAGGTATAAATTGGATATCCCCAGCAGGTAATCTTTCTCCGCCTGAGAAATTTCAACCTTATCCAGGTCTCCTTCATATTCTTCTTCGGTGGTCCCGATAAGGGAGAACTCTTGCTGGTAAGGAATGATAAACACCACCCTGCCATCATGATGCTGCAGGAAAAAAGCCTGCTCACCCTGGTGGACTCGTGGAACGATGATATGACTTCCTTTTACCAGTCTTAGATCGTGAGCAGCTTTATCCTTGCTGAGACTTTCGGACACACTGGAAACCCAGGGGCCGGTGGCATTCACAACCGCTTTGAATCCTAGCTGAAAATCCTCTCCCTGATGATTCTCTCTCAGGCTTGCAGTCCAACCCTTGTCAGTCGCTTCCAGTCTGGTACATTCGGTTCTGCACAGAATACGTGCTCCCTGGGACTCCGCCTGCAAGGCATTCAGTACAACCAGCCTGGCATCATCAACCTGGGCATCCCAATACTCGTAGCCCTTTTTGATAGCGGGATTGAGCGGACTGTCATCGCCAAAATAAATTCTTCGCGAATTACTGAATAGTTTACGGGGCGCTAAATAATCATAGAGAAACAAGCCGGCTCGTATCAGCAATGAGTTTCTTGAATGGGGTAGCTGGGGGATATTAAACGGAATTGGTCTGATTATATGTCGAGCAAGCCCGGCCAAAAGCTCTCGCTCTTTTAAGGCTTTACGAACGAGCATAAACTCGTATTGCTCAAGATAACGTAGACCGCCGTGAATCAGTTTGGAACTACTGGATGACGTAGCCGATGCAAGATCGCCTTTTTCACAGAGCACTACACTCAGTCCTCGACCAGCAGCATCGGCTGCAATACCGGCGCCATTGATACCGCCACCAATCACCAGTAGATCATATTCGAAATTAGACTTGTTCACTCGCTAGACTCTTTATAAGTGCAGAAAACCACTGCGGGATGCCGATAAAACAGGCTTTAGTGTAACATAGTGTCCCTGATACAAAATTTCAACGGAGACACGGATTGACTCAGTATATTTTATCCATAGATCAGGGCACTACTAGCAGTCGGGGCATAGTGTTTGATTCATCTGCCACCTTGATAGCAACCGGTCAGCAGGAATTCACTCAACACTTCCCCGATGACGGCTGGGTAGAACATGATGCTAACGAAATCTGGAACACCACCGTGGAAAGCTGCAAGAGCGCAATAAGCCAATCAGGCATTCGGGCATCAGATATCGCGTGCATAGGGATTACCAACCAGCGGGAAACAACGATGGTTTGGGATCGGGAAAGTGGAGAGCCGGTTTACAACGCCATCGTCTGGCAGGATCGGCGCACTGCAAAATTCTGCGAAGCACTAAAAGAGAAAGGTCTTGAGCAAAGCATCCAGGAAAAAACCGGGTTGCTGCTAGACCCATATTTTTCTGCCACCAAATTGGCCTGGATTCTGGATCAGGTCCCCGGCGTCAGAGAAAAAGCAGAAGCTGGCAAGCTTGCCTTTGGCACAGTGGATTGCTTTCTGCTGTGGAAACTTACCAATGGGAAAAATCACTACACCGACGCCACCAACGCCTCTCGAACCATGCTGTTCAACATCAACAGCCAGCAATGGGATCAGGAGTTGCTGAAAGAATTCAACATCCCCGAATCGATTCTCCCGGAAGTAAAAGACTGCGCAGCGGATTTTGGCAGAAGTGATCCATCGATACTGGGCAACGACATTCCCATAACAGGAATTATTGGTGATCAACAAGCGGCGGCTTTCGGCCAATGCTGTTTTGAACCCGGCATGGCAAAAAGCACCTATGGTACTGGCTGCTTCTTATTGATGAACACCGGGGCTGAGTTAATAAAGTCCAGCAATCGATTACTAAGCACTGTGGCCTATCGCCTGAACGGAGAAACTAGCTATGCCGTTGAAGGCAGTATCTTCATGGCGGGAGCTACCATGCAATGGGTGCGTGACGGATTACAACTAATCAAAGATGCCAGTGAATCAGAAGCTCTGGCGGAACAGTGCCCCGACGATCTCAAAGTTTACTTGGTACCGGCATTTACCGGGCTGGGCGCACCCTATTGGGATGCCGAAGCGCGAGCAGCAATTTACGGCATGACCCGAGACACCGGCGTAAAGGAAATAGTCACTGCCGCGCTAATGTCTGTGGTCTACCAGACTAAAGATCTTGTAGATGCAATCCGAACCGATGGCGGCACACTGGATAGCCTGCGAGTTGATGGCGGCATGGTAAGAAATAATTATCTGCTGCAAAAAATGTCAGACCTATTGGACTGTGAAGTTCATCGGCCGGTCATAACCGAAACAACTGCCCTTGGCGCCGCCTATATGGCAGGGTTACAGCTCGGGATTTTCGAGTCCCTCGATTCACTTAGCGCTAAATGGCAATTGGATCAGACTTTCTCCTCCCAAAAAGATGACCCTTGGAGAGAGCTGCAATATTGCGGATGGAAAAAAGCAATAGAACGCACAAGGAGTTAAAATTAGAGCATGGAATTACACTTAATCCGCCACGGCCAGACCAATTGGAACGAGGAACGCAGAGTTCAAGGCCAAAGCGAGTCTGAACTTACCAGTCTGGGCATACAGCAAGCACAGGAGTTAGGTGAGCGAATCTCGCAGCTGAACTTTGACAAGATATTCTGCAGCAGCTCCAAACGCACCAGACAAACTGCCGAACATGTCTTCCCCGATCGACAGCATGATATTGAATTTCTCGATTCTCTACGGGAGATATTTCTGGGCCCGTGGGAAGGGAGGCTCTATGATGATATACAAACAGAAGAGGCCGACTCTCATCGCCATTTCTGGCAGGAACCACATCTGTTTGACGTAAAAGGTGCTGAAACTTTCTACGACCTGCAAAATCGTGCTGTTACCGCAGTAGAGCCCATGCTGGGAGAACATCACCAGCAACAGGTCGTGATTGTTAGCCACGGAGCCTTGATAAAGTCGCTGCTGTCACACATAGAGGGACGCCCGATGCATGAATTATGGGCGCCGCCGCTAATGCACAACTGCGCCCATAGTATTATCCGCTATAATGCAGACGGCAGTGGCGAAATAATTCAATATGCCGATCAATCTGTTAGCAGCAATTCCTGACAGGAACATCACCTTGGACGCTAAATCAAAAAATCTTTTTTTATTCTTTCTGATAGCCTTTTCAGTGGTGGCTTTTTCACAGGCTATTGGCTACTGGGTCAACAGTACCATTGCCGAGGGCTCTACAATTGAGATAAATGGCCTTATTCACTTCACTCATATCAGAAACCATGGTGGTGTTTTTGGCATGCTACAAGGTATGAGTTCATTGTTCGCCCTGATCAGCATCGGGCTTCTTGCGGCTGTGGTGGCTTATCTGTGGTTGAGCAGCTCAATAAAACGCTATGAATATATTTGCTTCGCATTTGTAGTTGGAGGAGGAGCCAGCAACATACTCGATCGATTCATCTACGGATCAGTTATCGACTTTTTAGACATCCAGCACATACCTTACTGGAACTATGTGTTCAATACTGCTGACGTGATGATCCATGTGGGTATCTGGCCCCTGCTGCTGTTAAGTTTTTTCTTTGAACCGAAAACTGAATAGCCGGATTTGTTATATCCCGTAATAAAAAGCACCTCAAAGAAAAACCCCGACCACTGTACAGTGATCGGGGTTTTGATCTCTAACTAGCCAAGATCTAACTTAGCTTAATATTCCATATTAGATTCTGTAACAAATAGTGTACACATTGTCTTCAGAATAAGGTGTGGCCAGAGCTGTGTTAGACGGGTTAGTGTTAGTTCCACCAACACCCTGGGTAGCTCTTAGTCGTCCAGTAGCTCCCAAACCATCGTCAAGCTCGTTATCTATAGAGATCGCAGCCGAACCTGGCACCTGGCTTAAGCACACTTTAGTACCTGTAAGGTTGCCACCCATGTTGGACGCAAGAATTCCCATCACACCGCCCCAGGAATTAGTAGGCAGAGCAAGAAGACCTGCGTCTGCTGGATTACCGGAAATAAAACCCGCTGCGCGTTGCTGTTGCCAGAATGCACCTGATTCACCAGCGCCAGTGAAAGCCGCGTTGGTTCGTACTTCCAAGTTTCCGTCTGCATCACCAGCATTTATCGATGTCCAGCTCGCTCCGCGAGCTGCCACAACCGTGGCCGCATGGACCATGAAGAATAATTCTTGTTTCCAATTACCAGCTTCATAACAGTATTCCTATTTCCTGGATCTGGTTCCCGGATCTGAGCGAGGCCGCTAGGCCCTCTGAAACCCAGACTTTACGCGGCTTGCCGACTATTTTGTGAGTCTATTATAGCCACTTTGCCAATAGACAAAGACTAACGCTTGGGGTAGCCTCTGAAGGTGGTGAAGCATATTCTTTCAGCCTCTGTTAATGGATTATAACACGCTGATTTGTATGGATATTTTTTTGGGGGCCGGGCCTTTTCCGGTGTAAGTATCCAGCCAATATGCCACTCACCTGCACAATCTGTATACGAATAACAATATCTCAGTGAGGCAAGAAATGAGAATAATGCCAAAAATCATCAATAGTGTGTCAAAGATCTTAGCTCTGGGGCCATTCCTTCTGGGCGCAACAGCGTTGCAAGCTCAGGATACAATCGAATGGACTACCCTGGGTAATGACTACGCCCACACTCGCTATACCGAAGCTGATCAGATCACTGTCGAAAATTTCGAAGATCTGGAAGTGGCCTGGGAGTGGGATGGAGCAACTTTGGGAGCAGTTAGTGGACGTTCAACTCCTAGCTACATTAATGGAACTCTTTATACCGTTGCCGGCCCACGTCGTCACGTAGTAGCGATTGATCCAAAGAGTGGCGAAACCCTCTGGTCATACCGATTACCCAATACCGGTCGCTGGGAATATTCCATGCGCGCCGACTACGGAAAAGGTATTGGCTATTCAGAAGTCGACGGTAAGGGCGTAATCTATATGATTACTCCGGGCTTCTTCCTGACAGCTCTGGATGCCGAAACAGGTTCACCTCTCGAAGGATTCGGTAGCCCGGTTCCAATCGACGGTTTTCCTGAAACAGGTGTTGTGGATCTGCTTGCAGACCTCGGTCACCCCTATGATCCCTATGAAGGTATCCCCCTTGAGCGTGGCTACATAACTGGCTCATCACCACCAATCGTAGTTAACGACACTGTAATCGTTGGTAACTCGGCGGAACAGGGTTACCACCAATCAAGAATTGAAAACGTGCCTGGCGACATACTAGCCTATGATGCCAAGACCGGCGCCCTGAAGTGGAAGTTCAATGTGATTCCACAACCGGGTGAATACGGTCATGAGACTTGGGAAAACGATGCCTGGCAATGGACTGGTGATGTTTCTTCATGGGCTCCAATCTCAGCCGACCCCGAAGCCAATCTGGTTTACATTCCAACTAACGGCGCCACCATCGATTACTACGGCGGCTTCCGCCCCGGTGACAACCTGTATGGTACAAGCGTAATTGCACTGGATGTTAATACCGGTGAACGACGCTGGCATTACCAGACTGTTAAGCATGACATCTGGAATTATGATAATCCCACTGCTCCGGTTCTGCTTGATCTGGATATCCCGGGTCAGGGAACTGTACCGGCTGTAATGCAGGTAACCAAGCAAAGCTTTGTTTACGCGTTCAACCGTCTGACCGGTGAGCCATTGTGGCCAATGATAGATCGACCGGTGCCACAGTCAGTAGTCCCAGGTGAACAGCTGTCTGCAACACAACCATTTCCAACTAAGCCCGCGCCCTATGACATTCAGGGCCTGTCTATAAATGATCTGGTTGACTGGACTCCGGAGTTACGTCAACAGGCCATTACGGCTCTTGCTGATTATCAGATCGGACCATTGTTCCTGCCACCTTTGCACCGTGATAACGACATGGGCAAGCGCGGCATGATGCTCTGCCCGGGTGGTGGTGGTGGCGCAAACATCACGGCCCCTGCAGTAGCTGATCCGGTTTCCGGGTATTTGTATGTCTCTTCACATTCAGCCTGTAGTGCCGTTCAACTGGTACCTGGCGAAGAAGCAGACACCCAGTACGAAGAACCAACCGGTGTGACTTATTCCCAGTATGCGAATGGACCAGGCGCAGGTGCTCCTCGCCATCCGGCAGGCATTCCTCTTTATAAGCCACCTTATAGCCGCATCACTGCTATCGACATGAACACCGGTGAACATGCCTGGATGATTCCTACGGGAGAAACTCCGGCGCGTGTAGCAAACAACCCGGCTCTTCAAGGTATCGATATCGGCAACACCGGAACCGGCAATCTGGTTCCTATGGTAGTTACCAAAAACATGCTGGTGTACTCCGATACGGCTACTGACGGCACTCCCATGCTTTATGCTATTAATAAAGCAAGCGGTGGCATCGAAGCTGAAATCGAAGTACCTTCTCGCAGTCGTTATGGTATGAGCAGCTGGGTACACGAAGGTAGGCAGTATATTATGCTGCAAACTGGCTCGAAGCTTACCGCTATGGCCTTGCCTAGCGATGAAGAGATGGGTGGCAACAGCCACTAAGCCTTTATGGTCTAACTGCTTTAGTTAAACCATAGAACGAAAAAAGCCCGATCACTTGTATGTGATCGGGCCTTTTATTGTCTAAGTTTTTTGCCAGTAAACGAGTCTTACAGGGTTCTGATCTGGGTATAGTCTGTATAACCGAGAAGAATCTTTTCGATGCCATCCTGCTTTCTGGTGCGCATACCTGTAGTAATAGCAGCATAGTGAATTTCTGATGCCGGCGCTCTGCGCAAAATCATCTTCTTAATTTCAGGTGTGCTCATCAAGAGCTCATGAACACCCATGCGTCCTCGATAACCGATATCCAGACAGTCCAGGCAACCCGGCGCTTTATACAGAGTGAAGTCTCCCTTCTGTGTAAAAGAGAGCTGCCATTCCTCTAACTGTTTGAGAACATCTTCATCCTTAGGGTCAGCACGGGAACCATCGGGAATAGCCTCGCGACAATATTCGACTGCAAGAAACTCCAGCTCCCTTATTTCAGGGACATAGAATTTCTTACAGGAGGTACAAAGAGTTTTTACCAACCTCTGGGAAAGAATACCGGTAAGCGCATCTGCAAAGTTAAATGGATCAATATCCATATCAAGCAAACGAACTATACTTTCTGCAGCGCTATTGGTATGCAATGTTGAGAGCACCAAGTGGCCGGTTAGAGCCGCCTCGATAGAAACCCCTGCTGTTTCCGTATCACGCATCTCCCCCACCATAATAATGTCCGGGTCGGCTCGGAGAAATGCCCGCATGGCCTTAGAAAAAGTCATGCCTACTTTTTCGTTAACCTCAACCTGACGAAGCCCAGGCTGGGTTATTTCAACAGGGTCTTCCGCTGTCCAGATTTTTCTTTCTGTGGCATTCAGATAATTCAATACGGAATGAAGCGTTGTGCTCTTACCTGAACCGGTTGGACCACAGACCAGGAACAATCCTTGTGGCCTGGAAACACTGTCAAGCAAGTGGTCTAGATTATTACTACTCAGACCGATAGCATTAACTGGCATACATTTGCCGCCGCTGAGAATCCGTATCACAACATCTTCTATGCCGCCCGACGTCGGAATAGTTGCTACACGAAGTTCAACATCAATCGGCGAGTAGTGGCGAAAGTTAATCTTGCCGTCCTGCGGATTATTCTTGTTGGATATATCCAGATGAGCCATTACTTTGATTCTAGAAACAAACACCGCTCGATATTTAGCAGGGAACTTGTAATAAGTAGAAAGCACACCGTCTTTGCGGAATCGTACCACTACCTTTTGCTTGCCCATGCCAGGCTCGATATGAACATCGGAAACCTTTTGTCTGTGAGCATCCTCGATGATTTTGTTTACGATTCTTACGACAACATTGTCTGTAACCTGGGAAGTTTCTACTGCAGAGAAAATCGAAGCATCATAGGAGTCATCTTCAGCCTCTACTATTTCCGAGCTTTCATCAAAATTAGCAATAGTGTCTTCAATATCTTCAGAAGTGTAAGGCCCAATTAATATCTTCCGCCGAAGCCATTACCGGCTCTACATACTTATTAATATTGAAACTCCGCGCGTCAGTAACCTGCCAGTCCATCGGGTTTTTGATGGCGACTACTATCTTCCCCTCATAGACATACAGGGGTACAACTTTATGTTTGAATGCCACCGCTGCTGTAAGCATTCTGATCACATCCGGATCTACGATGAATTCCCTCAGGTTTACAAAAGGAATACCCAGCTTCTTGGCAAGACTCTGCTGAATCTCGTTCTTGTCAATCACTCCTCGATCAACAAGGATTTCACCGAGAGCACTCTTTCGTTTCTTCTTCTGTTCCTTCAAGGCTTCCTGAAGTTGAGCCTCGGATACGAGGTCTTCCGATAGAAGAATTTCACCCAACTTCAAATTGGGCATATTCTTCTGCCGTGAAAGCGCATTCTCCAACTCATCTGCATCAACGATTTTCTGATTAACCAGGTAATCACCAATTAATCGTGAGCGCTCTTGCTGTTGATCCTGAAGGGCTGAGTCCAAAACATCCTTCGAGATCTGTTTTTCCTGAACCAGCATATCACCGATCTGACCACCGATAATATGACTCTCGATGGCTGTCTTGGACACGAATAGATGGGTACAGTAACGCCACTTTCGCCCTACTTTCGTTTGCTCGTAGAAATGCACTCCGTTCTTGTCATTTCTGGAGCCATAGGTCTTACCGGTGATTTCAGTGCGATCTTTGAAAAATACTTCAAAGCTTCTTGCTTCGTTGTCCACATCCAAACCTTTTCTCGGTTTTTCAGTGTTTTCTGCTGACAATACTAATTGGTAGGGTTTCTCCAGACGCAGAAATTTTATGGTATTCATAGAAATTTCTGTTGGGGAACTTGCACGAGGTTCGAGAATCAGAATTGTTTCCGTAGCGGCATCGAACTGCATTAACTTACCCTTGGTACGGGTGCTGTTATTTAATTCAATGGTAACCGAGGTATTGGAATACTCAGGCCCCTCATTAACTTCGGAAAAGGGGGGCGGTTAAAGATCAATCTTCAAATTGCTTGCTGGCTGAAGCTCTTCAGAACCAATTTCCAGTTCTTCTATTTCTTCAGCCTTTTCACTCTCATCGGCACCAAGCTCGACGGCAGATTCATTCTGCATGACTATCCTCGTTTGCTACTTTGGAGTTTACCCTGAAAAATGCAGATTTATTCGCTGCTATGACGTCCAGCATTGCAAATAATATCGTCCTTAACTGTATCAGTTATTCAACGCCCGTACAATTTGTGTAACATATTGTTTCTATGAATCTTTTTTGAATAAAGCCAGGGTAGAGAAGCGACCTGTTGTGACGTAAACCCCGGCTAATACCAATAAGCACCCTATGAGCATGGAGAACGTGAGTTGTTCACCAAGGAAGGTCCAACCCCACAAAATACTGAAAGGTGGCACCAGAAAAGTGGTCGACACTGCCCGATTTGCCCCTATTCTTCCGATTAATTGATAGAACAATAGGTAGGCAAAGCCGGTACAGACTATACCTAGGGCTAAAACACTTAACCAAACCACTCCCTGCGGCATCGCTTCTGGTCTTTGGACTATCGCGAAAGGTAGCATGATGATACTGGCAAAACCGAGACCGCCCACAGTCACTGCGACCCCACTGATTGCACCTAATTTATAGCTGGTAATATTCGCAGCCGTCCCATATAGCAGTGAAGCTAAAACCGCTGCTGCTACCGCTAGAATATTGTTGGTAGAAGCGGTGCTTGAGGCAGGGTCAAAAACCAGAACGATGACTCCAAAAAAGCCGATTATCATTCCACCGACTGAGAGAATCGACAGCTTTTTGGACCAAATAATAAATGCCACCAGCGCGGTAAAGAACGGAACTGTAGCATTGAGAATTGATGCCATGCCGGCATTGATACTGAGAACCGCATAAGACAATAGACAGAATGGCAAGGTCATATTGCACAAGCTAAGCAGCAGGATGTTTCTCCAGTTCTGACTTATCTCTCCCAGCTTACCTCTTAAAATACAGAAAGGCAGCAATACCACAAGCGCCGACAACAGACGCATCTCAACCAGAAATACAGGGCCAAAAATGGGTGAGGCGATTCGCAAAAACAGGAAGGAGCTTCCCCAAATAGCGGATAGTAGTACGAAAGTAAAAATATCTCTGTTTGTAAGACTATTGTTCAGGCTAAATCTCTCTATTGCTGCTTGGGTAAATGGGCAAATAAACCAGGATAAACTTAGCGTCTATCAAAGATAGCTCTATCAGGAATTCGCATACACAGCATTTGCAGCTTTAGCCGCCTCGGCCGTATCGCAGCTCAATCCCATATCCCTTAAAGTATTTCCCAGCGCGGAAATACAGAGTAATACATTTGTCTTATTACTTGCATAGCCCATCAGGCCTATTCGCCAGACAGAGCCTGCGAGCGCTCCCAAGCCAGCACCAATTTCCAGATCATAATCAGCCAATAAGCGGTTGCGCACTGCCGTATCATCAATCGAAGACGGGAATGAAACCGCATTGAGTTGGGGCAAGCGGTATTCTTCATCAACCACAAAAGAAAGCCCAAGAGCCCCCATTCCAGCAGCAAATGCCTGATGATTTAGCAAATGTCGATTCCAGGAGCGCTGCAAACCTTCTTCTTTCAAAATAACCAGAGATTCGTGCAATGCATAAAGAGAATTAACCGGCGCCGTATGATGATAGGATCGCTTTGCCTCGCCCCCCCAATAGCCCATCACGAGATTCAGGTCCAGGAACCAACTCTGAACACGGTTTTTGCGATTGCGAATTACCTCTGCTGCCCGCTCTGAAAACGAAACCGGCGAAAGACCAGGCACACAGGACAAGCACTTCTGGGTACCGGAATATACCGCATCCACACCCCAACCATCGATATCTACTTCTATGCCTGCAAGCGACGTCACTGCATCCATGATGGAAAGGCAATCATACTTCGCAGCCAGACCGCATAGTGCATCGGCGTCGGATCGCACTCCCGTAGAAGTTTCTGCATGAACAAACGCGAGCGCTTTTACTGCCGGATTTTCCTGAAGAGTTTGTTCCACCTTGTCCACATCAATACAACTGCCCCAGTCGTCCTCTACCGTTATTGCTTCAGCACCACAACGTTCGACATTCTCTTTCATACGCATGCCGAACACGCCGTTCTGACACACTATTACGCCGTCGCCGGGCTCCAGTAAATTGGCAAATACAGTTTCCATTCCCGCCGAGCCTGGTGCAGATACTGGTAAAGTAAGTTCATTGCTGGTCTGAAATGCAAACTGTAGAAGCTGTTTGATCTCATCCATCATCTCTATAAATGCCGGGTCGAGATGGCCGATGGTTGGTCTGGAAAGAGCCTCCAGAATTCTCGGATTTACATCTGAGGGTCCCGGACCCATCAGGGTACGAACCGGGGGATGGAAAGATTTTGTCATTTTTCTTCTCTCTTTTGTGCTGACTTCCATAAAATCGATTTTCAAAAACAAAAAAGCCGAGATAGTCTCGGCCTTTTTTCATAACTGGGACATCGCAGGTCTTACTCCTCAGCTACTGCTTCCAGCTCTTCATCGATACTTTCATTTTCTGTTATTGGGCGATCAACCAGCTCAACATAGGCCATAGTTGCCTTGTCACCTGCTCTTTCACCACACTTCAGAATTCTGATGTATCCGCCAGGACGATTTGCATAGCGCGGGCCCAATTCAGAAAACAACTTACCTACAGTTGCCTTGCTGCGGGTGCGGCTAAACGCCAGTCTGCGGTTTGCTACACTGTCAGTCTTGGCCAGAGTAATCAGTGGCTCTGCAACAGAACGCAACTCTTTCGCCTTAATCAGAGTAGTCTTAATAATTTCATGCTCAACCAATGACGTAGTCATATTGCGGAACATTGCTTGTCGGTGCGAGCTATTTCTATTTAGCTGGCGACCACTTTGTCTATGACGCATATCTGTATTCCCTAATTAGATGAGCCCGGCCTATGCAGCACGGTCATCAGTTTTAAGACTTGATGGAGGCCAGTTTTCGAGGCGCAGACCCAGTGAAAGTCCTCGTGTAGCCAACACATCCTTGATTTCAGTCAGAGACTTCTTACCAAGGTTTGGTGTCTTCAATAGCTCAACTTCTGTGCGCTGAATCAGGTCACCAATATAATAAATATCTTCTGCCTTCAGACAATTCGCAGAACGAACTGTTAATTCCAGATCATCAACCGGACGAAGCAGAATAGGATCGATCTCGTCTTCGTGTACTTCAGGCTCGGCAACTATTTCACTCTTCAGGTCGACAAATACTGCCAGCTGATGCTGCAGAATAGTAGCCGCCCGACGAATGGCCTCTTCAGGATCGATTGTACCGTTAGTTTCCAGATCGATAACCAGCTTATCCAGGTCAGTGCGCTGCTCTACGCGCGCATTTTCAACTGAATAGGACACTCTGATCACTGGAGTGTAGGACGCGTCTAGTAGTAGCTTACCTACAGATCTTGTTTCATCGTCATCGCTTACACGGCTGTCCGCAGGCGAGTAGCCACGGCCCTGACGAACAGTAAGACGCATGTTCAAGTCACCGTTATCATTCAGGTGGGCAATCACGTGATCAGGATTTATGATCTCAACATCATGATCCTCAGTGATATCACCAGCCGTTACAGGACCTGAGCCTTTCTTGGAAAGAGTCAGTACAGTTTCTTCCTTGTTGTTAAGGACAACTGCAATACCTTTCAGGTTAAGAAGAATTTCGATAACGTCTTCTCTAACACCTTCTATTGTGCTGTATTCATGTACAACACCATCAATCTCTACTTCTTCCACAGCACAACCAGGCATTGAGGAAAGAAGGATTCTACGCAATGCATTCCCTAGAGTGTGGCCAAAGCCACGCTCTAATGGTTCCAGAACCACTTTAGAATGACACTTGTCGAGCTCATCAACCTGTATCACTTGTGGCGTTAGAAAGTCTGATAAAGAAATTTGCATGTGTTCCACCTTTTGTGTGCTTATTCCGTTTTACTTGGAGTACAGCTCGACGATTAGTTGCTCATTGATCTCGGAAGACAAATCTTCACGCTCAGGCTTACGAGTAAATGTGCCTTCAAGTTTGCCGGAATCAACTGAAACCCAATCGATAGAAGTACGCTGAGCCGCTAGTTCCAGCGCAGACTTAATTCTTAACTGCTCTTTCGCCTTTTGACGAATAGCCACAGTGTCTCCATCCTTAATCTGATAGGAAGGAATATTTACTACTACGCCATTTACAGTAATTGATTTGTGAGCAACCAGCTGACGGGATTCCGCACGGGTAGATCCAAATCCCATTCTGTACACTACGTTGTCCAGACGGCATTCCAAAAGTTGAAGAAGGTTTTCACCCGTAGCACCTTTCAGTCGAGCCGCTTCTTTGTAGTAGCTTCGGAATTGCTTTTCCAGCACGCCATAAGTACGACGAACTTTTTGCTTCTCGCGCAACTGCACACCGTAGTCAGAAAGACGGCCACGACGTTGTCCGTGCTGACCCGGAATAGTATCGGTCTTGCACTTGCTATCGATTGGTCGAATTCCACTCTTGAGAAACAAATCTGTTCCTTCACGGCGGGACAGCTTACATTTTGGGCCTAAATAGCGGGCCATAATTAGTCTCCTGATTTAAATTTTCGGGGTCAGAGTAAAAACTTGATGCTCTGGTTTCCCAGGGGCAGAGTGAAAACTATTTTTACTCTGACCCCATTTAAATTCGTTTTATACCCGACGTTTCTTGGGTGGGCGACAACCGTTATGTGGGATGGGTGTTACATCAGTAATATTACCGACACGCAACCCACAGTTATTTAATGCTCGAACCGCAGATTCGCGACCTGGTCCAGGACCATTCACTTTCACATCCAGGTTCTTCAGGCCATAAAGTTCGATCGCCTGATTTCCTGCCTTCTCTGCTGCAACCTGCGCAGCAAATGGCGTGCTCTTTCTTGAACCACGGAAACCGGAGCCACCTGCAGTAGCCCAGCTCAGGGCATTACCCTGACGATCAGTGATCGTAATAATGGTGTTGTTAAAAGAAGCATGAATAAAAGCAATGCCATCGATAACGGCTGTGCGTGATTTCTTCTTCGTAGATTTAACTGCTGGCTTAGCCATATTTAATTCCGTCTAACTCTATTTTACTTACGTATAGGCTTGCGAGGACCCTTGCGAGTTCTTGCATTTGTCTTGGTGCGCTGACCACGAACAGGTAGTGAACGACGATGACGAATACCACGGTTACAACCAAGATCCATAAGACGCTTGATGTTCATGGAAACTTCGCGACGCAGATCACCTTCCACAGTAAGGTTTGCAACCTCGGCGCGGATGCTGTCTAACTGCTCCGGGCTTAGATCACTTACTTTAGTAGTAGGTACTGTGCCTGTTTTGTCGCAAATCGTGCTAGCTGTAGTTGGGCCCACACCAAAAACATATCGCAATGAAATTACGATGTGCTTGTTGTCTGGTATATTGACTCCGGCAATACGTGCCATAAAATCGCTCCGTTCTCTCTTCTTTTCGAACTAATGGAAGTTCGTCTGTGACTTAACCCTGACGCTGTTTATGTCGTGGCTCAGCCTTGCAAATTACTCTTACCGAACCGTTACGTCTGATGACTTTACAGTTACGACAAATCTTTTTAACAGATGCTCTAACTTTCATAATTACTCTCCGTTATTCCTCTTCGGTTTTGGCCAAGCCAATTCCGATCAGGCTCTATATGCCGCTTCGGCCATAGTTGCCAAGTTTTGATTTCTTCATCAGTGAATCATATTGATGAGACATCAAATGTGATTGCACTTGTGACCAGAAGTCCATGGTTACAACCACAGATATCAACAATGCCGTTCCGCCCAGGTTAAATGGAACGTTAGCCATCATTTGCATAAAATTTGGTAGTAAACAAACCAGGGTAATATATACCGCACCGAACATAGTCAATCGGGTGATAACACCGTCTATATACTTGGCTGTCTGCTCTCCCGGACGTATACCCGGAATAAAAGCGCCTGAACGCTTCAGGTTTTCTGCCACATCACGAGGGTTAAACACCAACGCTGTATAGAAGAAGCAGAAGAAAATAATCATCGCACTAAAAATAATGATGTATAGCGGCTGACCTGGACCAATTAGCAATGCCAGATCCTGCAACCACTCTGAACCTTCAGACTGGCCAAACCATTGACCAAGCGATGCAGGGAACAACAGGATTGAACTGGCAAAAATCGCCGGGATTACACCCGCCATATTAATCTTCAGGGGCAGATGACTGGCTTGCGCCTGATACATTTTACGGCCCTGCTGTCTCTTGGCATAGTTCACTGTAATACGACGCTGCGCGCGCTCAATGTAAACGATACAGGCTATAACGCCGATGGCAATCAAACCAACTACCAGCAACAACACACCATTAATCTGACCTTCATAAGCCTGAGTCAATGAGGTACCGATGGCTGCAGGGAAACCTGCAACAATGCCGGCGAAAATCAGCATCGAGATACCGTTACCAATACCCTTCTCGGTAATCTGCTCACCAAGCCACATTAAGAACATGGCGCCTGTTACCAGCGAGATAATCGCTGTCAGGTTGAATACTATTCCCGGTGCGTATGCCATTGGGGCCAACACGCCTACTGTCATGCCAGTTCCCTGCACTGTTGCCAGTACCAGCGCACCATATCGGGTGTACTGTGAAATCTTGCGACGACCTGACTCACCTTCTTTCTTTAACTGCTCTAGCTGTGGGCTAACTGCCGACAATAGCTGCATAATAATTGACGCAGATATATAGGGCATGATTCCCAGTGCCAAAATACTCATTCTCTCCAGCGCACCACCACCGAACATATTGATCATATCGGTGAATGTCCCTTCCTGATTGGTAAAGAAGGTAGAAAGCTGAATAGGATCTATTCCCGGTACAGGAATATGAGTACCAACTCGGTATACAAAGATCGCAAACAACAGAAACAATAGGCGCGATTTCAACTCACCGAGGCCGGCGCCGATATTTTCTGGGTTCATGTTTGGTTTATTTGCCATCTTCTCTTATCTACTACTAATAACTAGTCTTCTGACTTTTCTTCGTCTGCTGCTGCTTTCTTGGCTGGAGCCTTCTTGGCCGCCGCCTTTTTCGCAGGAGCCTTCTTGGCTGGAGCCTTTTCGGCAGCCTCTTTCTTTACTGGCTTGCCAGTTTTCGCAGGAGCTGCTTCGATGATCTTGCCACCGGCCTTTTCTATCGCTTCACGGGCACCTTTAGTGACACCGATACCGTCAAGAGTAATTGCCTTGGTAACCTCACCTGACAGCATTACTTTCGCACGCTTGATTCCGGCAGTTACAAGGTTAGCCTTACGTAAAGCCTCCAGATCAATCACATCTGCATCGATATTGTTCAACTCAGAAGTGCGGATTTCAGCAGTTACACGCGCAATTCGCGAGCTGAAACCATACTTTGGCAAACGCATCT